>Ga0335074_10005185_pt1 | contig 18025 bp, 14 predicted proteins | sample Lox_Sample_23_FD_206715 | JGI IMG/M metagenome (GOLD analysis project Ga0335074, IMG submission 206715) | Soil microbial communities from Loxahatchee National Wildlife Refuge, Florida, United States - Lox_Sample_2.3 | ecosystem: Environmental > Terrestrial > Soil > Wetlands | place: USA... | reverse complement strand
CAGGGTCGTCCGCTGCGTCATCGCTCCGCGACGGGGTTTTGCAAACCCGCCTTGTCGCTCTTCCTTGCGGCCAACCCCGTCTACACCAACGCAGACGCCATATCTGGAGTGGAAATGCTCTAGTCCCGAAAGGGTGACAATCGGTCATCTGGACAGAGAGTGGACGGACGGATTCCGTAGAATCAGACATTTTGTCACTGCTCTTATTCACTTGTCAAAGAACCGGCTTTAAGAGCCTTTATACTGAATAGGACAATCAACCTCCAAAACCGCTTTTTTTCACCTCCAAGACACGAAGGCACGACGGTCGTGTTCGCAAAATTGCGAACGCGCAGGACGCACGCAGCGGAGCCCGCTTAATGTTTGGCCTTTATGACCGCCGCCATCCTGCCGGTGACGCCGTTGTCCCGGCGGTGGGAGAAAAAGTCCGTCGAATTTTTCCAGGTGCACAATTCGCCGGCGTCTATTTTTTCTACTTTCCCATTCTGCAATTGCAAAACAACGGCTTTGGCCAGATCGACGTGCGGTTTGGGCCAGCGTTTGGATTCCACCGCGGCGGCTAAACCGGCCGCAATAAATTCCTGCGCGACTTCCGGTCCAACTTCAAAATGGTCCAGACAAATAGCCGGGCCAATCGCGGCGAGAATCTCGGCTCGATTCACTCCCAATTCGCCAAACGCCGCAAGCGTTTGGCCAATGACGTTGGCCACCACGCCGCGCCAGCCGGCGTGAACCACCGCGACCAGACGGGCATTACGCCAAGAGAGCAAAATCGGCACGCAATCGGCGATGCGCACCGCGATCAGAGCGCCGGGGCAGTCACTCACGATCGCGTCGGCGTAGGTCTGGCCGCTGAAGCGGTCGCGAATTTGCGCTGCAGGCGATTCGGCATATTCGCTTTCCCCTTCGCTTTTTAATATCGCGACCTCATTGCCATGCACCTGATGGACCCAGGCAAACGGGGTATCAGCAGCGCCCAAAGCTTCACGAAGCCGCTGGTAGTTCGTAGAAATATTTTCCGGTGAGTCTTTGGTTTGTCCCTGGGGATTGCCAAGATTAAGCGAAGTGAATGGACCCGTGGATACGCCGCCGATGCGCGTGGAAAAGCCGTGGACCACGCCGGCATCGAGCAGTAGCGGCGATTGGTAAAGCACCACGCCGTTGGGATGTTGGATTCGTTTCAACATGGGAAATGATTTTAACCTTAACCACGGATAGCACGAATATCACGGATAAAGGCGAGCCAGAAAAAATTTATTGTAAATTGCTATCTGCGGCGGGATAATCCAAGACTGGATTTTGGCGGGGTAAGGCCGATGTTAAAAATAAATCCGGTGCTATTAATCGCCGTTTTATTTTTTATATTCGGCGCTGATCTTGCTCTGGCAGATCCGCCGGCGACACAACCAATCAACGCAACACCTACAATCGTGACCATTAAATCCTGGGTCGTGCGAACGGATCAGGCGACTTTCAAAGCTTTGATTGGCAGGCTTAATCATGTAAAAGTCACCACAGTCGCCGAGGCAAGTGCCGGAGATATCATTCTGCCCGACGCCAAAACCACTCCAATTCCCGCGAAAAGTCCCCTCAATATCGTTGGTTTTCTGACACAATCACAATTGGAAGAATTTTTGCAAACCCAACGCGAAGCCAAAAATTCCCAGGTCATTACCGGTACTTCAACGTATAACTTCGATGATGAAAACAATCCATCCAAACATACCAACGCTATTATCAATTTCCCAAAGATGACATTATATAACAATCAGGATTCCTATTTAGCGATGGAATACGAATGCGCTTATGTTTCCGATTGTCAGCCTATAAACTCGAACGCGAACCATTTGCAATTATTTATCAAAGAGTTGAATCCCGGAATCAAAATAGACGTCATGCCGACGGTATCAGCCGACCAAAAGTACATTATGACCAGGCTGAACATCAGCATGTCGCTCCTTGAAAACATCAAAAATATCGCCCTGCATCTAAATAACACCAATCACGGAGGATTTATCCAGATTCCGGCGCTGCTTAATCACGACATATTTACGACAGTTGATATTCCGATGGATGGTATTGTGGCGATTGCAAGTCCGGAAGGCGTGAATTCAACTATTGTCAGAGGAAAAACAATTTATGGGGGAGCCACGCCGGATTATGTGTTGTTTTTTATTCAGGCATCGGTCCTCACGCCGGACGAAGCTCAAAAAGTTTATCAACAGTGGCAAATCCAGCGGCAAATGCGCTTGAATATGCTGAGAAAAAATGGCGAGTTGGATTAAAGATATCACGCGACGATTTTTAACCACGAAAAAAAACGAAAGACACAAACGAACGGATTAGGAAAGTAATGTAGAGCAGCCTCTCCAGGCTGCTCAGTATGAGCTGAACAGGCTGGAGAGCCTGTGCTACATTTTATTTTCTGACAATGAGCCTTTCAGGCTCTCTATGCCCTGTGCCCTATGGCCTAAATTGTTAGCCCTGAAAATAGATGGTTTTTTTGATTTCTTCGGCGACGCGATCGACACCGGGGACGACGTGATTGAGTAGCGGTTTGCTGTAGGGCATGGGCACGTCCAGCGCTGCGACGCGCGTGACGGAATTATCCAGATCGTCAAAACATTTTTCCTGCAACTGATAGGCGATTTCCGAGCCAATGCCGCAGGTGGGATAACCTTCTTCGACCGTGACGCAATAGCCGGTTTTACGTACCGAAGCAATGATGCTGTCCATATCCAATGGACGCAGAGTTCTTGGATCGAGGACTTCGACGTTAATGCCGTGTTCCTGCTGGAGTTTTTCCGCCGCGGCGAGCGCCGTCTGGCAGGTATGACCCCAGGCGACCACGGTGCAATCGGTTCCTTCGCGTTTGATATCCGCCTTGCCGAAGGGAATAGTGTATTCCTCCTCCGGCACTTCGCCGCGAACGCCGTACATGGCTTCGTTTTCCAGAAAGATGACCGGGTCATCATCGCGGATCGCCGTTTTGAGCAAACCTTTGGCATCGTAAGGCGTTGAGGGGATCACGACTTTCAGACCTGGCACGTGTGTATACAGGGCATCGACCGTCCAGGAATGGGTCGCGGCCAACTGCTGGCCGGGGCCGGAAATGCCGCGAAATACGATGGGTATTTTAAATTGACCGCCGGACATGTGGCGAACTTTGGGGGCGTTGTTGACCATTTGATCGAACGCGACGAGCGAAAAAGAAAACGTCATAAATTCGACGATGGGCCGCATACCGACCATCGCAGCGCCGATGCCCAAACCGGCGAAACCACATTCGGAGATGGGCGCATCGACGACGCGCATCGGCCCGAATTTAGCCAGCATGCCCTGCGAGACTTTGTAGGCGCCGTCGTATTCGGCCACTTCCTCGCCGATGAGGAATACGTCCGGGTCGCGCTGCATTTCTTCGCACATGGCCTGATTGAGGGCTTCACGTAACTGGATCACGGGCATATTTAGAGCCTCAAACAAAATCAGAGTTTATAAGGATCAAATGGATTGGAATAAATATCCGTCCACACGTCGTCGAGTTCGGGGTACGGGTCGGCGTCGGCGCGAAGGTGGGCTTCTTCAACCAACTTGTGCACTTCGTCATTGACCGCCTGAATTTTCTGATCGTCCAGAACGCCTGCGTCGCGGAGAACTTTTTCCAGCCGGCCGATCGGGTCGTGCTCCTGGAATTGTGCGACTTCTTCGCGCGTGCGGTATTTCTGCGGATCGGACATGCTGTGCCCGCGGTAACGGTAGGTTTTAACCTGCAGGAAAATCGAACCGTTGCCCTTGCGGCAGTATTCGGCGGCGGAAAGCGTCATGCGGTACATCGCCAGGCAATCCATGCCGTCGACGTCCTTGCCGGGAATGCCGTAAGCATCGCCGGTGCGGAGTTTAAGATCGGTAACCGCGGAAGCCCGGTGCACGTGTGTGCCCATGCCGTAACCGTTGTCTTCGACGAGAAAAATAATGGGGAGTTTGAATAAACCGGCGAGATTGAGCGCTTCGTGGAAGGAACCCTGATTCATCGCGCCGTCGCCGAAATAGCAGAGTACGACGCGATCCTCCTTGCGGTACTTGACCGCCCAGCCCAGGCCTACCGCCAGTGGAATGTGCGCCGCGACGATGGCGTGGCCGCCAAAAAAATTTTTGCTCGCGTCGAAAAAGTGCATCGAGCCGCCTTTGCCGTGCGAGCAACCGGTTTTTTTGCCATAGAGTTCGGCGAACAGCGGATGCATATCCATTCCGCGGGCGATGGCGTGGCCATGATCGCGATAAGCGGTAATCACATAATCGGAGGGCCGCACCGCAGCCAGCGAGCCGACGGCGACGGCTTCCTGGCCCACATAAAGATGACAGAACCCCCCTATTTTCTGCTGCTGATAGGACTGGGCGCTGCGCAGCTCAAACTGACGTATGAGCACCATCTGACGGTACCAGTCCATCATTTGTGCGGTGGAAGGTTCGATTTTCTGGGCCGCTTCTACCAAGGTTTTCACGTTCTCACCCATGTAAAGAGGCTTAAGCCCCGGGCAGCCGTATAACAAACATTCCGAGTACGGCGAGGTCTTTATTCTATTGAATGGAACGCGGGACGCCAAGTGGTGCGGCGCAATAAAATTGCGTCGAGAACAGGCGGGCAAAATAAGGAATTCTGGATAACTTAGGGGCACTTAGTTTGACAACATCATTGTTTAAACCTTAGTCTCTTAAAAATGGCGGGCACAAGCCCAGTTCAGGTGAGCCCCCCGCAGGACTTTGAATCTGTCGCCCGTCGCCGCAAATGCGACCAGGACAAAGAGCGGTTTGAGGCGAAGCTGCTCTGGATCGCACAGCTCAAACCCGCGGGTCCCTCAGAAAGTACGTGATCGGCCATGAAACAAGGTGCATCAGCGATAGCGAACGTGTTTTACGTGGTGGCGATGGTAGCCGTCATAGTCGGAGTAGATTTCGCGTTTTTCCGACACCGATTCTGGGAACGGTTGATAGTGAATATTGGAATCGTTTTGGTGTTCGCAGCTTTCTACTTTAGATTCCTGAAGCATCCATGAACAAGGCGCAAGTGCAAATTTATTCCAGGATGGAAGCAGCCCAATGCAATAATTAGCGGCTGGGTTTGTCAAAGATAACATCGCCGAATTATCGGACAGGACTTTACGGGATTTAATATGCCTTCAGTACAAACAACGCCCCGCACCGTCGAACAACTGGCCCAGGAAGTGGGCGGCGTGGTGATCGGGGATAAAACACGCCTGATAGCGCATTGCAACGGACTTACCGCCGCCGGGCCGGAAGATGTAAGTTTTTTATCCAACTCCAAGTATGTCAAACATCTTTCCATAACCAAGGCGGGTTGCGTCGTGGTGGGCAAGGATTTTGACCCGGGAAAGATCGACCGCGCAGGCCTTGAACCGCTGACGCTGATTCAGGCCGAAGATCCGTATTTTAGTTTTCGCCAGATCTTGGTGTTGTTGCACGGCTTTCGGCCAAAACCGGCGCCCGGGGTTTCTCCGCTGGCGGCCGTGGCGCGAACCGCAAAAATCGGGCGCGATGTGAGCATTGGGCCGTTCGCCACCGTGGGCGATAACGTGGTCATCGGCGACCGCACGGTGCTCTATTCAGGCGTGAGTGTGATGGAGTCGGTGCAAATCGGTGAAGACTGCATTATCTATCCGACCGTGACGATTTATGACCGGAGCGTTCTGGGCAACCGCGTCGTGATTCAATCCGGTGCGTCGATCGGCTGCGATGGTTATGGGTTTGCAACACATAAAGGCGTGCATAACAAAATTCCCCAGATCGGCAACGTGGTGCTGGAAGATGATGTGGAAGTCGGCGCCAATACGGTCATCGAGCGCGCCACGCTGGAAAGCACGCTGATCGGAAAAGGGACCAAGCTGGGCAACAGCGTGGTGATCGGCCATAACTGCCAGATCGGCGAACATAATCTGCTGGTCAGCCAGGTGGGAATCGCCGGCAGCACGAATACGGGCAAGTATGTGGTGATGGCCGGGCAAGTGGGCGTCGCGGGTCATTTAAACATCGGCGACATGGTGCGCGTGGCGGCGCAGACGGGGATTATGCAGGACGTGGAACCGAACCAGGACATCGGCGGAAGCCCGGCGATGGAGGTTAAACGGGCGCGGCGCGTTTATTTTCATTTTCTCCAGTTGCCCGAGCTGGCCAAGCGGCTGCAGGCTATTGAAGAACAAATGCGGCGCGGTGAAACCGCGCCGCGAGCAGATGAAAGTGGATCAGCAGAGCAGGAGAACAAATAAGGAGGGATTTATTGAGGCATCACTTGCCTAGTATGCTGTCGACACCGGAAATTACCAGTGGCCAGATCTAAGAATCCGGGATACTGCGGAAGAAATAAACTCACGAGATTCTTCGCCCACTTCGGCATAAGTGCGGTTCATGGCCTTGGTGACTTCATCGTATGCGTGATTGGCCAGATAATCTCTTATTGCGTCGTTGAAAAGCTTGTTGCAGGACTTGCTTGTGCGTTTGGCCAATTTCTGAGCGCGGGCATAAAGACTATCGGGAATGGAAATGGTCGTTTTCATACCAAAAGTATGACCTCATGGTTAGTGTGAAACAAGCCGGACCAAATAGAATTGAACTACGAAAATTGTGGCCCAGTCCGTTATACTACCTTTCAGAGATTGATTATGACCACGGCACAAGTGGATAAAAAGGGACGACTTACTCTGGGCCGGCGTTTTGCCGGAAAGACCGTTATTGTCACTGAGATCGACAATTCGACAGTCAAAATCACAGCCGCCGTGGTTATCCCGGAACGTGAGGCATGGCTCTACAAAAACAAATCGGCACTCTCTTCCGTGCAACGCGGACTGAATCAGGCGCGTAAGCGACAGTTCGTTAAAGGTCCGAATCTTGCCGCGGACGCAAAGCTTGTTCAACGGCTGGATGATTAGAACGTTTTGAACCACGAAAAGTGCGGAACATTTACCACAACGGCACGACGATTTTTAACCACGAAATAAACAAACAACAGGAAACAAATTAAAATGTAGTTATTGCGCGGGCAGTTTGGCGAGTTCATTTTCAGCATTTTGATATCCAAGCTGAGCAGCTTTTTCAAACCATGCTCGCGCCTGGTTATAGTCCTTAGTTACACCCTCGCCATTTTCATAAAGCATGCCAATGTTATACATGGCTACAGCATTACCTAAAGACGCGGCTTTCAAATACCACATAAATGCCTGTTTATAATCTACTGATACACCCCAACCATTTTGATAAAACAAACCGATGTTACTCATGGCGTCAGGATGGCCCAAAGCTGCGGCTCTTTTGTACCAGATCAGAGCCTGTTGATAATCCTGGGATATGCCTTGACCGTTCTGATAAAGCCATCCGACATTATAAATACCCTGGGAATTACCCAAAGCTGCGGCCCTCTTGTACCAGATTAAAGCCTGCTGAAAATCCTGAGCAACCCCTTGACCGTTATAATAAAGCCAACCAATATTATTTGTAGCTTCGGATTCACCCAATGCCGCTGCCTTCTGATACCAGACCATCGCCTGTGAATAATCTTGATCAACTCCCCACCCGTTGTAGTAAAGCCAGCCTATGTAAGACATTGCTTCAGAATTTCCCAGAGCTGCGGCTTTCTGGAACCAGGCAAGCGCCTGTTGATAGTCTACGGATACGCCCAAACCGTTTTCATACAGACTGCCGACACCCGTCATAGCTTCGGCATTATTTAAAGCTGCGGCCTTTTGATACCACATCATTGCTTTAGTGTAGTCCTGAGGTATACCTAAACCTCGCTCGTATATCGAGCCAACATTGGCCATAGCATCAGCGTCGCCTAAAAGCGCGGCTCTATGAAGCCATATGAAAGCCTCCTGATAATTTTGAGATACACCTATTCCGCGCTCGTAGAATGAGCCGATATTCTCCATTGCATTGGGATTACCTGAATTCGCAGCATCCTGAAACCAGGTTAAAGCCATTGAGGGATTTTTAGGCACGCCCCAACCATGCGCGTAAAGCCAGCCGATGTTATTCATGCTATCAGCATTACCCAAAGTTGCGGCTTTTTGGAACCATTTCATGGCTTGTTGATAATCCCGCTCTACCCCATACCCGTGTTCATAAAACCAGCCGAGACCATTCATTGCATCAGAATTACCCATTGTTGCAGCTTTCTGATACCAAAATATTGCCTGCTTGTAATTCAGAGGCACGCCATGACCAAAACTATAAAGTTCACCAATATTTTCCATGGCTGGTGCATCGCCTTTGGCTACCGCCTTTTGAAACCAGATCATTGCCTGCATGTAATCCTGTGGAATCACGTCGCCTTTCATGTAAGCCACACCAATATTATTCATGGCGTCTCTATTCCCAAGAGCGGCGGCTTTCTGCCACCAGATAAAAGCTTGTTTATAATCCAATGATACGCCGTCGCCGTAGACATAAAGCAAGCCAAGGCCAACCATGGCATCAGCATTTCCTTTCGCGGCGGCTTTCTGGAACCAAACAAAAGCTTGTGATGAATTTCGGGGCAAACCATAACCATTAATATAAATTTCGCCAATTTTTTCCATGGCGCCAACGTTTCCATCCGCCGCAGCCTTTTGAAATAAATCAAATGCCAGGACGTAATTTTTTTGTTTATAGGCTTCCAGCGCGCGCTGATAATCACTTTTTGCATATAAAAAATATACAGCAATAGCAACGCCAAAAGTGGCTATTAAAAAAGCGCCAAAAATCCCAAGCCATAAACGTTTTGTTTTTTCCATCGGTCCTATCCCATGGGCAATCGAGTAGCTTTAAATTATCACAAATTAGATTGTGATTATACTAATTAGTGTTTTAACCACGAGATATATAACTCAGTGAATAGAGTATAGGGTATAGATCAAAGGTCTTATGTATAATCTAGTTTCTAGTGAATCCATAGCTGCGGGAAGGCAAAAATGGGTCTGGTGCGCGACAATATTGCTTCCATGAAGGGTTACACTCCCGGCGAACAACCGGGAGATTTGTCGGTCATCAAACTCAACACCAACGAAAACCCCTATCCCCCTTCGCCGCGCGTGCTTGAAGCCGTCCGATCCATCGCCGATGAACAACTCCGGCGTTATCCCAACCCCGATGCACAGATGTTTCGCCAGGCCGCCGCCGGCGTTCATGGCGTGGACGCCGACTGGATCATGACCACCAACGGCGGCGACGAACTGCTGGCGCTGGTTTTTCGCGCCTGCGTGGGCGAGGGCCAGGCCGCGGCGTTTCTGGATCCGAGTTATTCGCTTTACCCGATCCTGGGGGCGATGCAGGCGGCTAAACAGATCGTACTCCCCTATCAAATCAGCGGCGCCAACTGGGAGCTGCCGCGGGAAATTTTTAAGCTTAGTGCCCGGCTGCTGCTGATCGTCAACCCGAACGCGCCATCGGGAACGTTTATCGATCGGGAAACACTCTCGCGCATCATCGGCGGATTTACCGGCGTGGTGCTCATCGACGAAGCATACGTTGATTTTGCGCCGGATAATGCCCTGGCGCTGGTAAAAAAACATGCGAATTTGATTCTTCTGCGTTCACTGTCCAAAGGGTATTCGCTGGCAGGATTGCGTTTTGGCTACGGCATCGCGCAGCCGGAATTGCTGCGCGAACTGAATAAAGTTCGCGACAGTTATCCATGCGATGTTGTCGCGATAGCCGCGGCGACGGCGGCAATCAAAGATCAGGATTGGGCGCGCAAATCGTGGGAAGCGGTTCGCAGCGAGCGGGAAATGGTTTGTGCTCAATTGGGCGAATGGGGATTTGTGATTCCGCCCAGCAGCGCGAATTTTATCCTGGCCCAAACGCCGGAAGGGCTTTCAGCCGGGAAGCTTTATGAACAACTTAAAGCGCGAAATATTCTTGTGCGCTGGTTTAATTTGCCGCGGTTGACCGATAAATTACGGATCACGATCGGCACGCCGGAGCAGAATCGGGCGTTGTTGACTGCCATCAGGGAATTGGTGGCACAACCGGCAACAGCGAAAAATGGTTAGGAGCTCCAAAGGAGAACACTATGGCCAAAGCCCGCACGGTTACCACGAGCCGGAAAACGCGCGAAACCGAAATCAAACTTTCCCTGAATCTTGATGGTTCGGGGCAGGCGGAAAATAAAACGGGCGTCGGTTTTTTCGATCACATGCTGGATCATCTGGCCAAACATGGGCTCTTTGACCTGAGTATAGAAGCCAGGGGCGACCTGCACGTGGATTATCACCACACAGTCGAGGACGTTTCGCTGGTGCTCGGCGGCGCGATTGCCCAGGCGCTGGGTGAAAAGCGCGGTATTTACCGCTATGGCTGGGCGAGCGTGCCCATGGAAGACGCGCTGGCCAATGTAGCGCTGGACCTTTCAGGCCGGCCGGCGATGGTTTTTAACGTCAAGTTCCCCACGTCCAAGATCGGCGAATTTGACGTGGAACTGGTGCGGGAGTCGCTGCGCTCGCTGAGCAATGCGGCGGGAATGAATTTGCACGTGAATGTGCCCTATGGTTCGAATTCACATCACATCGCCGAGGCGATATTCAAGGCTCTGGCCAAAGCGCTGCGGCAGGCCGTGGCGAGCGATCCGCGTTCTACAGATATTCCGAGCACCAAAGGCGTGCTGTGAGAGGCTCTAAGTGCCTTATCCCTGCATGGCAGGGCTCGCGGAACGGTAGCCCAATAAACCGCGTTTCTTGATGATTTCGGCGACGACGGGCGGGACCATCTCTTCCCAGGCGGGATCGCCTTTCTGAATTTTCGTCAAGGCGTCGCGGGAAAAAATATGCAGATATTTTTCGTTATAATTTTCAAGCTGTTCGATACACTTGGCATCCACCAGAAAGCTGTAGAGCTTTTTTAATTCGGGCGGCAAATCCAGATTGGCCACGGTGACCAGCGAACCATCCGGCTTTTTTAACGGATAAATGTAAAGCTTGTGGTCGTTCTTAAATAAACGCCCGAACGATTCGAGGATGCCGCCTTCCAGATCGGCGTAATACGTTACGTCAAACAGATCGATCAGCGTCGGCACGCCCATGACCAGGCCGACTCGTTTTTTGGTGAATTGCGACAGATATGCACCCAGGCGATAAAACTCAAAATAATCGGAGATCAGAACAGTCATGCCGCAGGCGGCCAGCATGTCGGCGCGGGCGAGAAAGTCCCGCAAATCCACGTCGCCGGACGCTTTGAGGTTGCGCATGGTAATTTCCATAAGTTCGACGGGTTCTTCGCCGTTGGATGCAGGTTCCTGAAGGAATCGTTCCCGCGCACAGCGCAGCATGTCCACGTTGACGTAGGTAATGGGGCGAAAGCTGCCGCGTTCGACGATCACTGGTTTTTTATGCAGCACTTCGGAGGGCTGAAGCACCGCCCCGCTGGGGCTGAACATGGCCGCGTCGCTGAGGCCCAGCTCCACGAGGCGCAGGCTCATGATGCGGTTATCGACGTGGCGGAATTCAATGCCGGAAAATTCGATCATGTCGACTTCGATGCGATCAGAGGCAAGGCCGTCCAGCAGCGACTCAAGCAAAACTTCCGGCTCATAATGATAAAAAAACGCGCCATAGAGCAGGTTCACGCCGACGATGCCGATCGCCTCCTGCTGCAGGCCGTTTTCCTTGTCTAGCAGGCGCACGTGCAGAATGATCTGGCTGTCCTGGTCGTGTGGATGGGCCTGGAATTTCACGCCCATCCAGCCATGGCATTCGGTGGTTCCCTTGTAGCTGCGCGCCGCGACGGTATTGGCAAAGGTGAAAAAGGCGGTGGTATCCCCGCGTGAATCGTTGAGGCGCTCGATGTTGAGCTTTTGTTCGTAATTGAGCATCGATTCCAGGCGAGCGCGGCTGACATAGCGGTCGGATTTGCCATAAATCGCGTCGCTTACGGACATGTCGTACGCGCTGATGCTTTTGGAAATGGTGCCCGAGGCGCCGCCCACACGAAAAAACCAGCGGACGACTTCCTGGCCGGCGCCGATTTCAGCAAAAGTTCCATAGCGGCGCGGATCGAGGTTGATTTCCAGCGCCTTGCGCTGGGTGTCCAGCCGTTCGCGATCGCCGCTGTTTTTCCTGCTTATACGATCCATCAAAACGCTCCTGAGCCTGCGAGGCCAAACCCCTCCGATTGCAAAAGACTACTATAGCAATTTTTGATGAGCGTGTCCGGTCAGCGCCGCGTCCGGAAAACTATTGGGATGACTTAATTTCCCAGACCTGCATGGCCTCGGCAATTTCCTTCTTGAGTGCGTGATACAACTGCCGGTGCTGACGAACCTTTTCCGGCGACGCGGCAATCGCTGAATCGCCGAATTGTTCCTCCGCCAGGCGTAACTGGGCCTCTTTTTCCTGAATGAGTTTTTCAATTTCAGCGGCGGTGAGTTTGGTAAATTTTTCCGCAACCCTGGGCTTCTGGGACCTGGGAGTCTCCTGTTTGGTTTTCGCCGCCTTCTCGCGCTGTTTACGGTGTAATTCCTGTTCGCGCTGGGTTTTGGCCTGCGCGTTTCGCCGCTGCGCCAGGTCGGCCAGATATTCGGTGCAAGATCCGTTAAACATCCGCCATTGAGGTGGTCCGTTTTCCACGGGTTCCAGCGCCAGAATCCGGTCGCACACGCCGTCGAGAAAATAGCGATCGTGTGAAACCACGATCAGCGTGCCGTCAAAACTTTCCAGCGCCGCTTCGACAACTTCGCTGGTGTTCATATCCAGGTGATTGGTCGGCTCATCGAGCAGAATCACGTTCGCCGGCTTGAGCAATAACTTGGCCATGGATACACGGGCCTTTTCCCCGCCGGAAAGACTGGATATTTTCTTTCCCACGGCATCCCCGCCAAACAAAAATAGCGCCGCCAGATCCCTTAAATCCTGATCAGTGATCACAGGACGAACCAAACGCAATTCTTCATAAACCGTCTGCTGCGGATTCAGGTCCTGGTGTTCCTGGCGGAAATACTGCAGAGCCGCGGCGTGCCCCCATTTGATTTCGCCTTCATCGGCATTCGACTCTCCTGCGAGAATATTCAACAGCGTACTCTTGCCGGATCCGTTCGGACCCACGATCCCCAGGCGCTCGCCGCGCTCGAGTTCAAACGTAACGCCGGAGAAGAGCGCTTTTTCTTCAAAAGATTTGCTCAGGTTTTCCACCTTGAGCGCATCGCGCCCGCTGGGCCGGGCCACCTTTAAATTAAGAATCATGCGTTCGTCGTTTTCCCGTGGTTTATTAATCGCCGATTCATTCTTAAACCGCTCCAGGCGGGTTTTTCTTCCGCGGGCCTGCATAGCGCGCTGCCCCGCCTGGAAACGCCGGATAAATTCTTCCTGTTTGGCGATAAACGCCTGTTGCTGCTGAAATACCCGCTGGCGCGTCAACAGCCTTTCAGCCCGCTGCGTCAGGTAAGCCGAATAATTGCCCACATAATGTTCGATTTTCTGGTCTCGCAGTTCGACGATGCGGTTGACCGCTTTGTCCAGAAAATACCGGTCGTGACTCACGATGATCATGGCTGCGTCGGTCATGCCCGCCAGCGTGGTCTCCAGCCAGGCCAGCATCGGCAGATCCAGGTGATTCGTCGGCTCGTCCAGCAGCAATACGTCCCCCCGCTCCAGGAGCATCGCCGCCAATTGCGCCCGCGATTTCTGCCCGCCGGAAAGCGCCCCCATCGGCAAATCCAGTTCGGCCGGATGGAATCCAAGTTCTTCGAGCACCATTTCCACGCGGCGCTGGGCATCCCATCCGCCAAGGTGTTCAAACTGATGCTGCAGGTGGTCGTAGCGCGCCATGGCCGCGTCGTGCTGGGGCCCCTGGGGATGTTGAGCTAACATTTCCGCGGTTTGCTGTATCTGGTTTTCAATTTCCTGCAGATGTTCGAATACCTTCTGCACGTGGGCCCGTAGCGAGTCGGCGGGATTCAGGTGCGGTTGCTGCGGCGCGTAACTCAGTTCGGCGCCGCGCGACAGCGTAACCCGGCCTTCATCCGGCTCTTCTTCGCCGGCGATGATTTTCAATAGCGTGCTTTTGCCGGCGCCGTTGGGGCCAATAAAGCCCACCCGATCGCCGGGCTGAATCTCAAAGGAAATGTCCGTGAGAATCGGATTGCCCGCATAAGCTTTGCTGACGTTGCTGATGGATAATATGGCCATGGTTACTCTGGAACTTCATAAACGCTTGATTTTACACTCTTATGTCCTTTCGTGAAAATCCGCGGAACACGTCAGCTTTAAGTGTCGACCGATTTTGTCTACAATACGGGGCTAGGATTTGCCTAAACTATTGATTAAGTAACATTAGGAAATGGAAAAGACTTCATGAAACGCCGCGACGAATTACGCAATATCGCCATTATCGCCCACGTCGATCATGGCAAAACCACGCTGGTGGACGCCTTGCTGCGCCAGTCGGGCATGTTCCGCGTGGGACAAATGGACGAAAAAACGCTGATTCTGGACAACAACCCGCTGGAGCGCGAACGCGGCATCACCATCCTGGCCAAAAATGTGGCCATGAATTACAGCGACACCAAAGGCATTCGCCGCAAAATCAACATCATCGACACGCCCGGCCACGCCGATTTCGGCGGCGAGGTGGAACGTGTATTGAAAATGGCCGATGGCGTACTATTGCTGGTGGACGCGTTTGAAGGACCGATGCCGCAGACGCGATTTGTACTTAAAAAAGCCTTTCACTATCACCTCAAGCCGATTGTGGTGATCAACAAAATTGACCGCCACGACGCGCGGCCCGATGAAGTGCTCAATGAAATCTTCGATCTGTTCGTGGAACTCGAGGCGGACAATGACGCTCTGGACTTCCCCGTGATTTACGCTTCCGGACGCGAAGGTTATGCCCGCCTGGACCCCAATGATACCGTACAGGATATGCGCCCGCTGATGGAAACCATCGTGCAGAAAATACCCGGTCCCGTGGCTGACCTGGAAAAACCGCTGCAGATGCAGATCACCAATATCGACTACAACGAATACGTGGGCCGCATCGGCATCGGGCGTGTATTCAACGGCTATCTGAAAAGAGGCGAGAAAGTCGCCCTCATGAAACGCGACGGTAAAGTGGAAGCGCACGACATCGCCGAAGTATTTTTATTTTCCGGGCTGGGACGGGAAAAAACCGATCACGTGGAAGCCGGCGACATTTGCGCCGTCGTGGGTATCGAGGACGTGGACATCGGCGACACGATTGCCGCACCGGAACATCCCGAGGCGCTGCCTTTGATCGACGTGGACGAACCGACGCTCAGCATGATCTTCAGCGTCAACAATTCACCCTTTGCCGGCCGTGAAGGAAAATACGTCACCAGCCGCAACCTGCGCGACCGGCTGATGCGCGAACTGCAGAGCAACGTGGCCCTGCGCGTCGAAGATACATCATCCCCCGATGCGCTGCGCGTGAGCGGGCGCGGCCTGCTGCATTTAGGTGTTTTAATTGAAAACATGCGCCGCGAAGGGTACGAGCTTCAGGTGAGCAAGCCCAAAGTCATCTTCAAGGAACTCAACGGCCACAAGTGCGAGCCGATTGAAAATCTGGTTATCGACGTACCGGAAAAGGCCGTCGGCGCGGTGATGGAAGCCGTCGGCAACCGTCGCGGTGAAATCGTCCGCATGGACACCAAGGGAAACATGAGCCACCTGGAATTCACTATTCCCGCGCGCGGGCTGATCGGCCTGCGGACAAGATTACTCAACGCGACGCAGGGTGAAGCGGTAATGCACCACACGTTTTATGATTATCAGTTCATTCGCGGCGCTCAACCGGGCCGGCAGAACGGCGTGATGGTCAGCATGGAACTTGGAACAACCAATGCTTACGCCCTGGATACGCTCCAGGAACGCGGCGTGATGTTCGTTAAACCAGGCGATGAAGTATATGAAGGCATGGTCGTCGGCGAATACAACAAAGACACCGACATTCCAGTGAATGTATGCCGCGAAAAGAAACTTTCCAACATGCGCACCACCGCCAGCGATAAGAACATTATTCTCAAACCGCCGCGCGACATGTCGCTGGAAATCGCGCTGGAATACATTGAAGACGATGAACTGGTGGAAGTCACTCCGGTGACCATCCGCTTGCGCAAGCGCTACCTGAAGGAAAACGAGCGCAAACGCATGAGCCGGGCCGCAGAAGCAATGGAGACAGCGGAGAATTGAAGGGCGTTTGGAGATAAGGCCATTCCTCCCGGAATGGAATCCCGATGGGTCAGAATCGCACCGACGTACACAATCATTTCCTCCCCGGCATCGACGACGGATGCAGTACGTACGAAGAATCGGCCGAGTGCATCAAACGCATGATGGCCTATGGTTACAGCCGCTTTTTTCTCACGCCGCATACAGGCGCCACGGAATTCAGCGATCTGCATCCGAGAATCACGCGGGCGGCCATGAGCGAATTTCAGCGGCACATGACGCAAATGAACATCACAGCCGAATTCCGAGCCGGAGGGGAATTGCGGCTGACGCCTGAAACGACGGCGCTGGAAAATCTTGATCAGATTCCGACGTTTGGTATGAACAGCATTTTTTGCCTGGCCGATCTTTGGGAGCCGGACTGGCCGGATTGGGCCGATGCGGCGATTGACTGGCTGCATGGCCAGGGGCTTACCGTCATCCTGGCGCATCCGGAGCGCATGGAATGCATCAAAGAGAATCCGGACTTTATTGGTGAATTAGCCAAACGCGAGCTTTTGTTTCAGGGAAATCTGGGGCCGCTGGGCGGATCAGAATCTTTGCGGGTCCAGCAAATAGCGGAAAAATTTCTAATGGATGGGCGCTATTTTATGCTCGGCTCGGATTGTCACCGTCCGGATCAAATCGCCACGCGCATGGCGGGCCTAGAACATGCGATCGATCTGGTCGGCGAGGCCACGGTAGACAAGCTCACGATCGAAAATCCAGGGAAATTGTGGGTGTAAAACTTGTAAAGTCCCAATTAAAGGCGTGGGTCAACCGGTTCGCTTTCAAGAGCTAATACACCGAAAACACATTCATGAACGCGCGTAAGCGGTTCTCGTCGGACGAACCGTTCGAGAGATTCGATCCCCAGTGCAAATTCGCGTGAGGCCAGTGATCGTTTGGCGCCAAGCCCACGGTTTCGAAGTTCCTGAAGATGTTCCGGTGCGGTGTATTCTGCCCCGTAGATAATCCTGAGATATTCTCGCCCACGGCACTTTATGGCAGGCTGCACAAGTCCGCGCTGACCTTTGACTATAAAACTCAAAGGCTTCAATACCATACCCTCACCACCAGATGCGGTGAGTTCTTCCCACCATCTCACGCCATCGGTTAGTTGACCTGGGTCAGTTACATCAACCACTTTGTATGGAGTGGCCATAATCAATCCACCTGGAACATCGGCACCCGAGAGTCGTTTGACTACCTCCATGTGCCAGATGTGGTCTTTGTCTGTATGCACATGACCTTCGGTTGCCAGTAGATGAAAAGGTGCAAGTTTGTAGTCATTGATTGAGTTAACGGGCCAACAATAGCGTCGGTAGGCGGCGATATAATCAATGAGCATCTGTTGCCGTTGACAATAGCGATCAAGTAACGATCCATTTACACCGCTAATGGCCTCGGAACCACGTCGCTCTGCTTGCTGAAGCAATTGAACTGCTTCTGCGAAGGCCGCTTTGCCTGCGCTCCCGACTGCGGCATATTGGTTGCGGAGTAGCTCTAATGCCTTTGCGGACCACGGCATAAGTTCACAATCAAGGCAGGCCCATTCCGTTTTGAATTCGTCCCACAGACCACAAGCCGTCATGGATTCACGGACGTGATCCAATAATTGATTTTCCAGAGAACGATTTTCGAAGAATCGCCGTCCTGTACGTGTGTAGCATATACCTATGCCTTCACCAATAACCCCAAAACGCTTCCGTGCCGTGTCTTCGTCACGACAGACGATTACAACGGCACGAGATCCCATATGTTTTTGCTCGCAAATGACTTGTGGAACTCCTTCATGGCGATAGTACCTGAAGGCTTCGGAG
>Ga0335074_10005184_pt1 | contig 18026 bp, 13 predicted proteins | sample Lox_Sample_23_FD_206715 | JGI IMG/M metagenome (GOLD analysis project Ga0335074, IMG submission 206715) | Soil microbial communities from Loxahatchee National Wildlife Refuge, Florida, United States - Lox_Sample_2.3 | ecosystem: Environmental > Terrestrial > Soil > Wetlands | place: USA... | reverse complement strand
GGTCCTGTTCAAGAAATTCGCCGGCATCGACGTGTTCGATATCGAGGTGAACGAACCCGACCCGGAGCGCTTCTGCAACGTGGTCGCTGCGCTCGAGCCCACCTTCGGCGCCATCAACCTCGAAGACATCAAGGCGCCGGAGTGCTTCGTGATCGAAGCCGAGCTGCGTCGGCGAATGGGCATCCCCGTATTCCATGACGACCAGCACGGCACGGCGATCACGGTCGCCGCGGCGATCCGCAACGGGCTGCTGCTGCAAGGCAAGCGTCTGTCGGACGTCGCGCTGGTCACCTCGGGGGCCGGCGCCGCCGCGCTCGCATGTGTCGATCTGCTGGTCTCGATGGGGCTGCGGCCCGAGAACGTGACGCTGACAGACATCGCCGGCGTGGTGCATGCGGACCGGCCGGGCATGTTGCCCAACATGGCCCGCTACGCGCGTCACACCGCGGCCGAGACGCTGGCAGATGTACTGGCCGGCGCGGACATCTTTCTCGGGCTTTCGGCGCCCGGTGTGCTGAAACCGGAATGGCTCGACCGGCTTGGCGAAAAGCCGCTGATCCTGGCGCTTGCCAATCCCGACCCCGAGATCGTGCCCGATCTGGTGCGTGAGCTACGGCCAGATGCGATCGTCGCAACCGGCCGGTCCGACACGCCGAACCAGGTCAACAACGTGCTGTGCTTTCCGTTCATCTTTCGCGGCGCGCTGGATGTCTCCGCCAGCACCATCAACGAGTCCATGCAGATCGCCGCCGTCGAGGCGATTGCCGGCCTGGCACGGATGGAGGCGAGCGAGGTGGTGGCAGCAGCATACGGCGGCGCTGCTCCGGTGTTCGGTCCCGACTACATCATCCCCAAGCCATTCGACCCGCGCCTGATCCTGGAGGTGGCCCCGGCAGTGGCGCGCGCCGCGATCGAATCGGGTGTCGCCCGGCGGCCGATTGCCGATTTCGCCGCCTATCGTCACGAGCTCGAACGCTTCGTGTTCCGCTCCGGCCAGCTCATGCGGCCGGTGTTCGAGGCTGCACGCCGGCATCTCAGTCGGATCGTCTATGCCGAAGGGGAGGATGATCGCGTCCTGCGCGCGGCGCAAACGATCGTCGATGACGCGATCGCCGCACCCATCCTGCTCGGGCGGCATGCGGTGATTGCGCGCAAGGTGCGCGAGATGGGTCTGCGGATGGATCTGACCGACGGCGTGCGGGTGCTCGATCCCGCCGAGGACACCGAGCTGTTCGAAGCGCTGCTGCCCGAATACCAGCGTCTGGCCAGTCGGCGCGGTGTTCCCCCGGCGCTTGCGGGCCGTGCCCTGGTCACCCGCAACGCGGTGGCCGCGGCGATGCTGTTGCGTACCGGCGAGGCGGATGCGGCGATCGTCGGCGGGACGGCAAACTGGTGGCGGCAGGTGCAGTACATCCTGCCGATCATCCCGCGCTGCCCGGGTGCTTCGCGCGTCTATGCCCTCGGTTGCCTGATCCTGCCGGCGGGCACCCTGTTCCTCTGCGACACCAACATGGTGGTCGATCCGACCGCCGAGCAGGTGGCCGAGATGACCCTGCTGGCCGCCGCGGCGGTCAGCGGTTTCGGCATCGAGCCCAAGGTTGCGCTGCTGTCGCATTCGAATTTTGGCGGCAGCGATTCAGAGTCGGCGCGCAAGATGCGCCGGGCCTTGGCGCTGCTGCGCGATCGGGCGCCGACCCTCGAGGTCGATGGTGAGATGAACGCTGAGTCGGCGCTGCTGGAGACAATCCGCAACCGGGCGGTTTCCGACAGCCGGCTGACCGGACCGGCGAACCTTCTGGTGATGCCGAACCTCGATGCGGCCAACATTGCCTTCACCCTGCTGAAGGCGGCGGTCGATGCGCTGCCCGTCGGCCCGATCCTGCTCGGTCTGGCCAAGCCGATCCACGTCCTGGTGAACAGCGTGACGGCGCGGGGGATCGTCAATTTGAGCGCCTTCGCCGCGTGCGAGGCGCAGCAGGCGGTGGGATCGCGGGCGGAACAACAGTAGCGGTTATCGGTTGGCCCGCGGCATCCGCGTGGCCGGACGCTGGGGCAGCCCCGGCTCTTCTTCGCGCCCTTCGCGATCCTGGTGTCCTTCGTGTCGAAAAAGCCCCTCGACGCATCTCCGGACTTGCCCACCCGGGCAAGAAAACCTGGCAGCGAGGTGGCGAGCCGCTCCCGCAACCGCCCCGCGTTTCGAGGTGCTCGACCGCCGGTCTGCCAACGCCTCCTTGAGCCGGCCCGCACGGACGAGCGCCGCGTCAATTGATGACAGGACCTGGAATTATGCGGTCTTTCGCTTCGCGCCGAGTCGACGTACGCTGCGAGACGCGGCAGGGTAGGACGCTGCTAGGCCGGTGGGTCCAGGCCAGATGCCGCGATCGTGCGTCTGGCCGGATCGCTTGCGTCAGACGTGGCTTGCGTGAATGGGGGCGGGCTGCCGTGCCGCTGAGCCGCAGATCGAGCGTGTTTGAACCGAGTGCCACCGTCGCCGCGCCTCGGGTCGGGGCGGACCTGGCTGCGGCGCGTGAACGGCTCGGCTGCGGCCTTGCCGAGATGTCGGCGTATCTGCGCATCCGCCAGGCCTATCTCGTCGCGCTGGAGCAGGGCCGTATCGACAGGCTGCCCGGCAACGCCTACGCGTTGGTTTTCCTGCGCAGCTATGCGACGGCACTGGGGCTGGATCCCGACGAGCTGTCCCGTCGGTTCAAGGCCGAAGCGGCGGAAGTGGGGCGCAAACCCGAATTGGCCTTTCCGGCGCCGCTGCCCGAGCGCGGTCTGCCCGCCGGCGCTCTGGTGCTGCTGGGTCTGCTGCTGGTGGTTGGCGCCTATGCCGGGTGGTATCGCCTGTCGGGCGACGGACGACTCCCGAGCGAGGCGGTCGCCCCGGTGCCCGCGCAACTGGCGCCCTTGGCCGAAGCTCCGCCGCCCGTACCGGCGAAGGTCGCAACCGCCACCCCACCGGCACCGGTGGCGGCCGCGCCGCCCCTGGCCGCGCCGCCCCTGGCCGCGACCGTCTCCCCGCCGCCCGACCGGGTCCCGGCCGCGGCACCTGCTGCCACCGACCCGAGCCTTTCGCCCAGCTCCGCCGCCGCCGCGACCCCGGTCCCGCCCACACCCGCCAACATGGCGACCGGACCGCAAGCTGGGTTGGCGGTGCGGGCGAGCGCGGATTCCTGGATCCAGGTTCGCGACCACACCGGCCAAGTCCTGTTCAGCCGCATCCTGCATGCCGGTGAGAGCTGGCCGGTGCCGTCGGGGCAGGGCCTGGTGCTGACCACCGGCAACGCCGGTGGTACCGAATTGGTGCTGGACGGGACGGTCACGTCACCGCTTGGCACACCGGGGGCCGTGCGGCGCGACCTCCCGCTCGACCCGGACGCGGTCAAGAGCGGCAAGCTGGCGCCGATCGCTGCCGCATCCAGGTAGCACCGCGCCGCAACACTCCCCATTCTTCGGGGGCCACGAAGCCGCCCCCTATCAGTCATGGAGACAGGCTACCGATGAGCAGCTATCGCCCCTACCAGGACATCACGCGCCGCAAGTCCCGCCGCATCCATGTCGGATCCGTGCCGGTCGGCGATGGGGCGCCGATCAGCGTCCAGACCATGACCAACACGCTGACCACGGACGTGGCGGCAACTGTGGCTCAGATCAGGCGGGCGCAGGCAGCCGGGGCGGATATCGTGCGGGTCTCCTGCCCTGACCGGGAGAGCGCGCTGGCGCTGCGCGACATCGTGCGCCAGGTCGAGCTGCCCATCGTGGCCGACATCCATTTCCACTACCGCCGGGCGATCGAGGCGGCTGACAGCGGTGCCGCCTGCCTGCGCATCAACCCAGGAAATATCGGCAGCGACGAGCGCGTGAAGGAGGTCATCAAGGCCGCCCGCGACCATGGCTGCTCGATGCGGATCGGGGTGAATGCCGGATCGCTGGAGAAGCATCTGCTGGAGAAATACGGCGAGCCCAACCCCGAAGCGCTCGTCGAGAGCGCGCTGTACCACGCCGATATCCTCCTGCAGCACGACTTCCACGAGTTCAAGATCAGCGTGAAGGCGTCGGACGTGTTCCTGGCGGCGGCCGCCTATCAGCAGTTGGCCGAAGTCTGCGACCACCCGTTGCATATCGGCATCACCGAGGCAGGCGGCCGGCGCATGGGCACGGTGAAGTCGGCGATCGGCCTGGGTTCCCTGCTGTGGGCGGGGATCGGCGACACCTTGCGGGTGTCGCTGTCCGACGAGCCGGAGGAAGAGGTGCGGGTCGGCTGGGACCTGCTGAAAGCGCTGGGGCTGCGCCATCGCGGGGTGAAGGTGATCTCCTGCCCGTCCTGCGCCCGCCAGGGCTTCAACGTGATCGAGACGGTGAAGGAGCTGGAGGACCGGCTGGCGCACATCGAGACGCCCCTGACCCTGTCGATCATTGGCTGCGTGGTGAACGGGCCCGGCGAAGCGCTGATGACGGATATCGGCCTGACCGGCGGCGGGGCCGGGCGGCACATGGTGTACAACGCCGGCAAGACCGACCACACGATCGAGGCCGGCCGCATGATCGACCACATCGTCGAGCTGGTGGAGGCGAAGGCTGCGGAGCTGAAGGCGGCGGGACCGGAGAAGGTGGCGGCGGAGTAGTATCGTCTCTCTGACCGTTGCTTCTGCCGTGGTATTCGTTGGCGGGAGTTGAGCACGAGGGTTTATGGAACTTGACTTCAGCCCGCTGACGAATGCCGCGGAGCGCCTGCGCGAAGGGCTCGAACGCCATCACCGCGAGCCGCTCGACGAGCAACTCCGGGACGGTCTGATTCAGCGGTTCGAGTTTACTTATGAGCTCAGCTACCGCATGTTACCCCGCTATCTACGGCTGATTGCGGCTTCGTCACAGGACTATGACCAGATGCCGTTCGAGGACCTGATTCGGACCGGCAATGAGCAGGGGCTGCTGCAACGCGACTGGTCCACGTGGCGCCGCTACCGTGACATGCGCGCGAGATCCAGCCATACCTACGCAGCAGCCATCGCGGAACAGGTCGCCGCCGGCATCCCGGAGTTTCTGGCCGATGCAACGTATCTTCGCGATCAATTGCAGCGGCGACTGGGATGACGGCGGCACTGGACCTGCGGGAAGACCACGCTGCTATTCTGCTGGATGTGCTGCGCGCGCACTTGCCGACCGGCGCGGAGCCTACGTATTCGGATCGCGAGCGCACGGTGGTGCCCGACGGTTTGCGGACCTTGATCTGGCACTGGAATGGGACAAGCCGCTTGGGCTGGACATTATCAGTCGGATCGCCGAGGCGTTGTCGGAATCGGACCTGCCCTACAAAGTTGACATTGTTGATCTCGCAACAACCGAGCCAGCCTTCAGGGCGCGCATTGCGGCCGATCGCATCCCTCTCGACGTGCTGTCACACGAACGCTCGCGATAATGCTCTGTGCGGTCACTGTGGGATGTCACTCCGACTTTCGGCGCCAATTCTGACGAGGGTCGCCGGGCTACGAGCCGCGTTCAGACACGATCGAAACAGCGCCGTCGCGGCTTGATGCTCCTGGTCTTTCTCGCTTAGGCTGAACCGAGCATCCGTTCTGTGGCGTGCCCCCTTCTTGCAAATCGTCGCTGACAACCTGGCAAAGCCCACTGGACCCCGCAGGTTGCGCGATTGTTGGCCCATGGATTGCATCGAACGGCAGGTCTTTTTGCCGCCGGCGTGGCGGCGCTGCGCCGCATGGCGTGGGTGGACGTGGCTGAACCCTGCGAGTTGTTGATGGGCGAATCCCCAAGCCGAGTCCTGATGCGCGAGATGGCCAGCGGCGACGTGCGCGAGGCAGATCCGTCCAGTCCGACGCGGACGCCGGAAGCCATACCAAAGCTGTGTGTGGAGGGGTTGGCGAAACGATACGGCTCGGTTGATGCGCTGCTGCCCACTGACCTGACGGTAGCGACCGGCGAGTTCCTGACGGTGCTGGGGCCGTCGGGGTCGGGCAAGACGACACTGCTGCACCTGATCTGCGGGCTGGCGGAGCCGACAGCCGGCCGGCTGCTCATCGACGGGGTCGATCATACCGCGACGCCAGTTCATCGCCGGCAGATCGGGGTGGTTTTTCAGAACTACGCGCTGTTCCCGCACCTGACGGTGGAGGAGAATGTCGCCTTTCCGCTGCAGATGCGGAAGCTCTGCCGCGCAGACCTGAACGCGAAAGTTGCGCGGGCGCTGGAAATGGTAAGCCTTGACGGGCTAGGCGACCGTTTCCCGCGCGAATTGTCGGGCGGCCAGCAGCAGCGCGTGGCGCTGGCTCGTTGCTTCGTGTTCGAGCCGGCGCTGATCCTGATGGACGAGCCGCTGGGTGCGCTGGACCGCAAGCTGCGCGAGGCGATGCAGATCGAGGTCAAGCGTCTGCACCGCGAGAGCGGCGCGACGATCATTTTCGTAACGCACGACCAGGAAGAGGCGCTGGCGCTATCCGACCGCATCTGCCTGATGAACCAGGCGCGCGTCGAGCAGATCGGCACGCCGCGAGAGATCTATGAAGCGCCGAGCAGCATCTTCGTCGCCGAGTTCATCGGTATCTCCAACGTGCTGCGCGGACGGGTGGAACGTGCCGGTGTGCTCACCACGGCCGACGGCGCCTTCGAGATTCCATCGGGCGCAAGCAGCCTGGCGCAGCGGGGTCACGAGGCGGCACTGATCGTGCGGCCGGAGCATCTGGAGATCGTACCGGGCAGCGGTCTGGTGACCGGGCGGATCGTCGAATCGGTCTTTGGGGGAGCGGAGACACGGTTCCTGATCACGCTGCCGTCCGGAGCGATGATCACGGCGCGCCGTTCCGGTGGCGAAGCGGAGCTGCATGTAGGCGAGACGGTTGGGCTGCGCTGGAGGGCGGACCGGGCGCGGCTGATTCGTTGCTAGGATGTCGGCCAAAGCAAGGGACAGGAACTGGCTGTAACAGGGGAAAGGAGCCGGGGATGAACAAGGGACTGACGCGGCGTCATATCATTCAGGGCGCGGCAGGTGCGGCTGGTCTGGCGATGCCGGCCGTATGGACCGGCTCGCGCGCGTTCGGTGCGCAGAGCATCACGGTCGCGGATGTCGGCGGTGCGCCCGGGGCGGCGATCAAGCAAGCCTTTTACGATCCGTTCCAGAAGGAAACCGGCATCCAGGTTGTCGGCGTCGCGCATGCGGCCGACCCGACCAGCCAGTTCAAGCTCTGCGTCGATACCAAAAGCTATATTTGGGACGTCTGCATGGTCGATATCGGCCAGGTGGCATTTCTGAGCTCGCCCAAGAATTACCTTGATCCGATTGGCCTGACCGAAGCGGACGGCAAGGGCTTCGTTTCGAGCATGGTGACGCCGGTATGGCTGGGCTTTTCGGTGTACGGCATCATCATGGCGTATCGCACCGACAAGTTCGGCGATAACGGCCCGAAAACCTGGGCGGACTATTGGGATGTTACGAAGTTCCCGGGCCGGCGCGGCATGTTCAAGGACGCGCAAGGGCCGCTGGAATGTGCGCTAATGGCGGCTGGCGTGCCGAAGGACAAGCTCTATCCGCTAGACCTCGATCTCGCCTTCAAAATGCTGGACAAGATCCGGCCGCACATCGCGGTCTGGTGGACCAGCGGCGCGCAGAACACGCAGATCCTGGAGGATGGCGAGGTCGATCTCTCCGATACCTGGAGCGCGCGGGCAACGGCCGCCGCCGAGAGCGGGGCGCCGGTAAAGATCGTGTGGGACGGGCTGTATTCGACGGATGGCTGGTCGATCCCGATCGGCTCGCCGCGCGCTGATCTGGGCCGCAAGTTCATCCGTTTTTGCATGCAGCCGGACCGTCAGGGCGAATATAGCAGCCTGGTGGCAGACGGGCCGACCAACCTGAAGGCCTACGACTATATCAAGCCCGCGCGTGCCAGCTTGCTTCCCACCTATCCGGCGAATCTGAAGAACCTGGCACCGTACGGGGATCTTTGGTGGGCCACGCGAATCGGGCCAATCGAGGAACGGTTCCAGAACTGGCTCCTGTCCGGCTAGTGCTCCGAGGCTGAGCATTCACCGCGCGACGACCGCCTGATGGCACGCGTTCGATCAGGGAGAAAAGATCATTGAGCAAGATGGCTCTTGCCGTGCTGGTGCAGGGTACAGGCGCGCACCCGGCGTCCTGGCTGATGACCGAGACGGCGGCGGACGCATCCACCGACATCGACTACTATACGAACTGCGCGCGCCTAGCCGAGCAGGGCCGGTTCGACCTGTTCTTCATCGCCGACACGCCGGCGGCGCGGACGGAAAACCTGAAGGGCTGGAGCAGGTTTCCGATGTTCATGAATGTGCTGGAGCCGGTGACACTGCTGGCGGCGGCCGCGGCGAATACGACGCATATCGGCCTCGGCGCGACCGCTTCCACCAGCTTCTACGAGCCATACAATGTCGCGCGGCTGTTCGCTTCGCTCGATCACATCAGCCACGGGCGTGCAGCCTGGAACGTCGTTACCTCTGCCAATGACTATGCGGCGCGCAATTTCGGGCTCGACAAACTGCCGCCGCACGACCAGCGCTACGAGCGTGCCTATGAGTTCGTACAGGTGGTGAAGGCCCTGTGGGACACGTGGGAAGATGACGCCTTCATCTTCGACCGCAACAGCGGGCTGAACTTCGATCCGGCGAAGCTGCATGCGCTGCGCCATGACGGAAAGTACTTCAGAGTGCACGGCGCGTTGAATATGCGGAGGTCGCCGCAGGGGCAGCCGGTGATCATTCAGGCGGGCGCGTCGGAGACTGGGAAGGAGTTCGCTGCAGAAACTGCAGAGGTCGTGTTTGCGTCCGATACCACTGTGGCGAAAGGCAAGAAATTCTACGACGACCTCAAGGGGCGCATGGCGAAGTATGGGCGCGATTCAGATCAACTGAAGGTATTGGCGGGGCTGCCGGTGGTGATCGGACAGACCCCGCAGGAGGCGGAGGACAAGTACCAGGCGCTGCAGCATATGATCCATCCGGATGTCGGCCGCATGCGCCTCAGCACGGATCTGGAGGTCGATCTAACCGATTTGCCGGTGGATGAGCCGGTGCCGCAGGACCGGATCCCGGCGACGTCCAACTTCCACCATACCTACTTCGCACAGATCGCCGACATGATCCGCCGGGGCATGACGCTGCGCGAGGTCTATATGAACTACGAGCGTGGCCTCAAGACGATGCGCGGCACGCGGACACAGGTCGCGGACCATATGGAGGAGTGGATCACCGGCGGGGCAGCCGATGGATTCATGCTGCTGTTCCACACAATGCCCGGCGGGTTGCGAGAGTTCGTGCGGCTTGTGGTGCCGGAGCTGCAGCGGCGCGGGCTGATGCGCACTGTGTATGAGGGCAAGACGCTGCGCGAGCATCTGGGGTTGCATCGTCCGCCGAACCGCCATGTCGCCGCGACGGCGGAGAAGGCACAGGCCGCGGAGTAGCGGGGACGAGCGGCATGGCGAGTGCTTCAGTAGCGCTAAGACGCCTGGAGCGGGTCACGCCGCGGCGGCGGAAACTCAATCCGCTCTGGCTGACGGCGCCGGGCGTGGCGCTACTGGTGATGTTCCTGATCTATCCGACGATCCGCGTCCTGTCGCTAAGCGTGATCGCGCCGGCCGGTGGATTGTCGCTGGCGATGTTCCACCATCTGTTCGCGACGCCGGTCTATGTGCGCGTGTTGCAAACGACTTTCGTCATCGCGGTGGAGACGGCCATACTGTGTCTCCTGTTCGGCTATCCGCTGGCCTATTGGCTATCCAAACAGCCGATGCGGCGGCAGCAGGGGTTGATGCTTCTGGTGCTGCTGCCGTTCTGGACGAGCCCGCTGGTGCTGAACTTCGCCTGGCTGGTGCTGCTGGGCCGCAACGGCGCTTTCAGAGGGATATTGAAGGCGATCGGTGTCATCAATCCGCCGGACGTCCTGTTTACCAAGGGCGTCGTGCTGTTCTCGTTGACGCACAGCATGATGCCGCTCGCCGTTGTTACGATGTTGCCGGTGATGGCGCAGATCGACTGGGGGCTGACGAAAGCGGCGGCGACCCTCGGCGCCACGACGGGTCAGGCGTTCTGGCGCATCTATTTCCATCTTTCCATGCCCGGCGTCGCGGCAGCGGGCCTGCTGATCTTCATCAGCTCGCTCGGCTTCTTCATTACGCCCGCAATCCTGGGCGGCCCGCGCCAGACGATGCTGAGCCAGCTTATCATCAGCCAAATCCAGGACCAGCAGAACTGGCCGTTCGGTGCCACGCTGGCAGTGATGCTGATGGTGGTCTCGGTCGCGACATGCGTGCTTTATGACCGCGTCTTCGGGATGTCGAGCGTGTCCGGCGGCTCGACCGGGAATGCGCCCCGCAACAACGGGCTGCGGCGGTTTGGCATCGTGGTAGCACGCGGGCTTGCGGCGGCCACCGACGCGCTGCACCGGCTGCTGGGCGGGCGCCGCATGGGCTGGGTGCTGCCGGCCTACAGCATCACGCTGCTGGTGCTGTCGCTGGTGCCGATCGTCGCGTTCATACCGATGGGCTTTACCAGCTCCACGTTTCTGTCGTTTCCGCCACCCGGCTACAGCTTGCGGTGGTTCGTGGCCTATTTCGATTCGCCGATCTGGATTTCGGCGACCGTGCGGTCCTTCGGCATTGGCTTCGCGACGGCGACCATCACCCTGCTGGTCGCCACCTTGGCGGCATTCGGCATCTCGCGCACGACCAGCCGCTGGTCCGCCGTGGCCTTCACGCTGTTCCTGCTGCCGATGGTCGTTCCGTCGATCGTGATCGCGATCTCCTTGTTTTATCTGCTTGCGCAGATGGGGCTGATCGCGACCGATCTAGGAATCATGATCGGCCATATCGTGATCGCGATCCCGATCGCTTTCGTGGTCGTGCTGGCGGTGCTGAAGAATTACGACTGGCGCTATGATCAGGCAGCCGCGACACTGGGCGCTGATCGCCGGCGGATCCTGATGCGCATCACGCTACCGCTCATTCGCAAAGGGCTGTTTGCGGCCTTCATCTTCGCGTTCCTGCAATCCTTCCAGGAATTGACGATCGCACTGTTCATCGGCGGCGGGATCAAGACGACGCTGCCGAAGCAGATGTGGGACGACATCAACCTGCAGATCAATCCGATCCTGGCGGCGGCATCCGTCTTGGTCATGGTCGTCGTTACGAGCCTGTTCCTGCTTGGCGGTTCGCTGCGCGCACGGGAGGGGCGGACGTGAGTGCCTGGAAGCGATAAGATTCTGGCCAACAAGGCAGAGCGCGACAGGATGGGGTAGGACTTTCTCATTGCACTCCCGCCAGACGCTGCGACCACGGCGGTACCGCTGGACCAGCGTCCGAGTATCGCGTTCGACGCGGATCGCACCCGGTCAGGCCGGCGATGTTTGCAGCCCGGACGAGTCCCTGAAGGACGTCCAAAACTCAGGACTCGAAGGTTTGACGCCAGGCTTTCGCCGGGTGATCTATAGTGGCCAAAGAAGGGACAATCGCTTGGACGTTTCATTGGCTTTCTCCCGTCTGGTCGCGCTCGTGGGTGGCGCGGCGTTGTTGTCTCGCAGGCTGAGGCAAGGCAGCCCGGAGCCGGCCTGGGGAGCCAACCCCGCGATCCCCCAGGCAAGGCCGCAGGGCGCGATCCCGACCCTGAAGATGCCGACTGCTCGCGGATGGTCCGCAGGACATGCGCCGGTCCCGGCACCCGGCCTTAAGGTCAATGCGTTTGCAACCGGGCTCGACCATCCGCGCTGGATCGAAGTGCTGCCCAACGGTGATGTGCTCGTGGCAGAATCGATGTTCATGCAACGGGCGCCGCGCTCGCTGTTCGACTACGCGATGGTCAGCACAATGCGGCGCGCCGACGCGATCGGAGTAAGCGCAAACCGCATCACTCGGCTGCGCGACGCCGACGGCGACGGCGTCGCGGAGATCCGCGAGATATTCCTCGAACGCCTGAACCAGCCCTTCGGCATGGCCCTGATCGGCGACACCTTTTATGTCGGCAACACCGATGGGCTTGTGGCCTTCCCCTACACGTTCGACGCGACTCGTATCACCACCTCGGGACGGCGGCTTGCGACCTTTAAGCCGGACGGCCATTGGACGCGCAGCCTGCTGGCAAGCCCTGACGGGCGGAAGCTTTATATTGGCGTCGGCTCGCTGACCAATATCGCCGATGAAGGCATGGAGAAAGAAGAAGGCCGCGCCGCAATCCACGAATTCGACGTCGCCAGCGGCAGCATCCGCATCTTCGCATCCGGCCTGCGCAATCCCGTCGGCCTGGCGTGGGAGCCGGACACGGGCGTGCTGTGGACCGTGGTGAACGAGCGCGACGGCCTGGGCGATGAAACACCGCCCGACTATCTGACCTCGGTGAGCGAGGGCGGGTTCTACGGCTGGCCCTATTGCTATTGGGGCCGGACGGTTGATGACCGCGTGCCGCAGGCTGCGTCGATGGTGGCGAAGGCGATCACCCCCGACTATGCCCTGGGCGGTCACACGGCGTCCTTGGGCCTATGTTGGCTGCCAGCCGGAACACTGCCCGGCTTCCCCGACGGCATGGCGATCGGTCAGCACGGTTCATGGAACCGCAGCAAGCTGAGCGGATATAAGCTGGTGTTCGTGCCATTTGAGAACGGCCGCCCCTCCGGCCCGGCGCGTGACATCCTGACGGGATTCCTCTCGCCGGACGAGAGCCTGTCCTACGGCCGTCCTGTGGGCGTGACCATTGGCCCCGACGGTTCGGTGCTCATGGCGGACGATGTTGGCAACGTTATCTGGCGCGTGACTGCCGCCTAGCGGAGCGATAAAGCAACGGTTTGCGCGTTCTTAAGCGGAAAGGATGTCGGTCACATAGGCGGAACGAGCCCATTCTGCCCCACGAGGACACTGTTCGCCGTCACGGTTCCATCGGGAGCGCGGGTAGCATTGATGAGCACATTGGCGTTCGGGGTAAGCGCGGTGCGGTCAGCCGGAGCGTAGCTGACGAAGGGCACGCCGTCTGGGACAAAGACCTTCTTTTCGCCGCCCTTGTAGGTGACGGTCAGGGTGCTTCCATTCGTGGAGATCATGCTGCCGATCGTGCCATTGGTCATTGTGCTGCCGGGCGCGACATCGAATGGTCGCGAACCTTCCCCCACGCCGCGCATGCTCGGTGGAAACACCTGCACCTCCAGCGCCCGGAGCGTGCCATCGGGCTGTTGGATCGCAGCCGTGCCGATATAGCTGCCCTTCGCGATGTCGCCGGGTTGCGCGGCGGTAAGCCACGTCACACGCACATGAGCCGGCACCACGACGCTGGCCTTATCGCCGTCGCGGAGTGTCAGGTGAAGCGTATTGCCCGAGATCGTGTCGATCTTGCCGCGCAGCCGCACTGGTACACCGGGCGGACTGAGCGAAAGCGTACCCCGTGAGTGAAATACCCAGCGCGACGCCCACGAACAGGCGTTTGGTTACTAACTTCATGTGGATCGATCCTTTATGGTCTTTTGGGAGTCTTTGCGCGCATTCGAAATGCAGGTCAGCGGGATACGTCCGTCATCGCGACCAGCACCGGATTGGGCCGGTAGAGGGTGGGGAAGTCGCGCTTAAGAGCGGCGAGTTTCGGCAGGTCGTTGATAACAATATAGAGGCTGTCAGGATTCTCAGTCAGGTAGTTCTGGTGATAGGCCTCGGCAGGATAGAACGCCTTGCCGGGCTCGATGCGGGTGACGATCGGCGCCGCAAACACATGCGCCCGATCAAGCTGCGCGATATAGGCGGCCGCCACGCGCGCCTGCTCCTCGCTTTGCGGGAAGATCGCCGAGCGATACTGCGTGCCGTCATCCGGCCCCTGACGGTTGAGCTCCGTCGGGTCATGGGCCACGGAGAAATAGATCTGCAGAAGTTGGCCGTAGCTGATCCGCCGCGGATCGAAGGTGATCCGTACGGATTCCGCATGGCCGGTCGTGTCGGTGCTGACCATCTCATAATGGGCCGTTGCCTCGCTGCCCCCGGCATAGCCGGAGACCGCGCTCGTCACGCCCGTGACATGCTGGAACACGCCCTGCACGCCCCAGAAGCACCCGCCAGCGAGCACGACGACCTCGGATGTCCGCTGGCCGGCGGGCTCGTCGAGCGCCGGCGCCGGGATCGGTCCCGCGTTCGTCGCCGCCGACGTCGTAGCCCACCATCCGCCGCCCGCCAGCAGCAGGACCATGGCGAAGAAGGCAGGAACGCGCCACCGGACGAATGGAGTGGCTGCTGACCTGCCGGGAGATACAGACATGGGACCTCCGTTATTCAGCCGAAAGCAAATGAATAGGCTTGCACGCCGGGGTCGAGAAACCGGATCTCGAACGTATGGTCGGCGATCGTGCCGTCTTGGCGGATCAGCTGATAGAGGCGCTGGCCGGTCACGACGCCTTGCCCCTGAGCATCAACGTCCACGCCATGGCTGTCGCTCGGCGCGGCGCCGTCGATCCTAACCTCGAACCGGATCGGCTTACCGTCCGGCGGCGGTCCAGGCACGAGATGCAGATCCCGGGCGTGAAAGCGAAAGACGATGCCGCCGCCTGGCTCGTCGAGCGTCGCGCTATCACCGGCGACAGTCCAGTCGCCGGCCAGGCCCCATTGATTGAGCGCTGGCGTGCCGACCGTATAGACATGCGCCGCGCCCTGCGCGAACCCGCCGGGAGAGACGAAATGGTCGGCGCGGCCATAGCCGATATAGGTCTCGTGCGATTGATCGTCCTTCGCGTCCGATGCCGCCTCGGCACCAGACGCATTCACCGTAGCCAATTCTGTCGGAACATCGGTCTGGCCGGCCGCCACAAGGAGTTCCTGGATGATCCGTTCGGACGCCGCGTAATCCCCCTCGCCGAACTGATGGTGGCGGATGCGACCCCGGGCGTCGACGAAGTACTCCGCTGGCCAGTACTCATTATCGAAGGCCCGCCAGATTGCATAATCATTGTCGATCGCGATGGGGAAATCGAGCTTCAGCTTTGCGACCGCCCGCTTCACGTTGTCGACGTTGCGCTCGAACGCGAATTCGGGCGCATGGACGCCGATCACCACCAGACCATGGTCCTTATATTTGTCAGCCCAAGCGCGAACGTACGGCAACTCGCGCAGGCAGTTGATACAGGAATAAGTCCAGAAGTCGATCAGCACGACCTTGCCCTTCAACGCGGCGTCGGTCAGCGGGGGCGAGTTCAGCCACTGCACAGCGCCCGTCAGCCACTGCACAGCGCCCGACAGTGGAGGCAAGTCGTCTTCGATGGGCAGATCGTCTGCCGCCTTCATGGCAATGGTCGAATTGCCGGTCCTCACGGCCGGGTTTCCACCCGCGACCTGGGTTGGGTGCCGTGACGCGCCAGCGTCGGCGCGGAATTTGTCGAGCAGACCCTGCTCGAGCGCAGTCGTGCTGGCGAGCGACACCTGAGTCAGAACGCTCGTGTCAAGTCCGGAGGCGATCACCACCACGCCAGCGAGTACGGCGATCCCCAGCCCGCGCCGGATCCACTCCCCAACGCCGAGCGAGTGCTTCATCAGCGCGAAGACGCGGCCGCCAACGAGCAGCGCAAGCCCCAGCGACGTCCCCGCGCCAGCGGCGTAGGTGGCGAGCAGGAGCGAGGTCCGAGCGCTCGCCCCGTGCAGCGCCGCGCCGGTCAGGATCAGGCCCAGGATCGGGCCGGCGCAGGGCGCCCAAAGCAGCCCGGTCGCGACGCCCAGGAGCAGGGACGGCCTCACCCCCGATCCGCCCATTCCCGCGTGCCGGTCGGCGGATGCCGAGAGGCGCGCGCCCACCGCGACGAGTGGCCGGGTCATCCGTTCAGCGAGGGAAGGAAACAGAAGCGTGACGCCGAACAAGGCCAACAGCGCCAGTGCGGCGATCCGGCCATATTCGTTCGCCTGCACGGCCCAGCCGCCGCCGATGGCGGCCAGCGTCGCGACGGCGGCGAAGGTGGCGGCCATGCCGATGAGCAGCGGCAGCCCGTTTTTCATGAACGGCTGCCCGGCCCGGGCGAACACGAACGGCAGCACGGGCAGGATGCACGGGCTGACGATGGTGAGGATGCCGGCGAGATAAGCCAGGACGAACAGGATCATGTGGGCTCTTGTCTCGGTGGAGCAGGATGTAGGCAGATTGGCCCAATTCTGAACACCAACATATCACGACGGCAGCGATGCACTTTGGTTCGGAATTTTTGCAACCGGGATCGTCTGTCCCTTTGAGTGAAGATATCGGCGCCGGACAATCGGCGACCCTCCACGGCCGGGGCGTTCTCTCGATGAATGGGGGGGTCGCTCTCGTGTTGTCTCGATGACGCTATTGGCTGGCCGTGCAGACGCACGTGGCTTCGGTGGCGGTGGGTTCAGAATGGCTGGCGGGTTCGGTCGCCCTGGCTTCGCGGGCCCCGCCTTTGCCCACCCTGGGTTTGCAGGTCCAGGGTTCGCGCATCCTGGCTTCTTCGGGCGTGTAGGTTTCGTTCATCCTGGCTTCTTTCACCCGGCGTTCTTTCATCCTGGCTTCCGCGGACCATTCTTCGGTCCCCGCCGCTTCTTCTCCGTGGCTTCTTCGCGACGCCGGGCGCTACGGTAGCGCCTTATCCCGCATACCCGGTCTATTATCCGCCACCGGTCTACCCCTACTACGCTCCGCCGCCTTCCTACGTTGCTCCCCCGTAGGGGGTGAGGAAGGGCTGAAGGTCGGTTGTTTGCTAGTCAGCGCGAGGCTCCCACGAGCGCTCGTTTCAACCACCCGGCACTAGCAAGGACCTTCCAACAGCAGCAGCATTTTGTCGGCCCAGTGGCGGTGGGAACATGCCACAGCCTGTCGCCAACCCTGAGCCGAGGATAGGTGATGGGTCGGCTTAGCCGACGCCCGTGGTCAACACGGCGGAGGAAAAACACGTCCGGAGCGTCCGGCATGAATTCCAATACCACGAAAATGCCGCATCTCATTTGCCTCGTAGGCGTGGTCGTTTGCATAGTGGTTTGGAGCAGTGCATACGCGGCAGGAGTTGCCAGCCTCCCTCCTGCCTGAGCGTACGATCGCACTGAAGGGTGTGACTGGTCGCATTGATCACCTATGATCCACGCTAAGAGGCAAAGGTGTCGGCCGCCCTCGGTGGACCGATCTGTGTGTAAGTGCGTTCAAGCCTGCCCGAAGCATCGGGATGCCGAGTGGCAGGAAATCGACAGGAGACACCCATGTTGAAACTACGTTTCCACTTTCCTCTAATCGGCCTCCTTTGGTGCCTAGTGTCAGCTGCGCAGGCTCAACTGGTCACGCACCGAGATCTCACCTATTCGATTGCCAAATCAATCGCTGAAGCGGCGGTCGATAGTTGCGAGGCAAAAGGCTATGGTGAGTCGGTCGTGGTGGTTGATCGTGACGGGGAGGTCATCGTGGCGTTGCGTGGTGACAATGCCGCCCCTCACACGATGGAGAACGCACGGCGCAAGGCGTACACGGCGCTGAGTTTTCGCACGTCGACGACCGAGTATGCCAAGCGCTATGCAAGTGACAACCCCGTCGTTCGCCAGCAGGTCACCCTTCCGAATGTCATTGCCATTTCTGGTGGCTTACCGATCAAGGTCGGCGACGATGTTGTCGGTGGCGTCGGGGCCTCTGGATCCCCGGGTGTTGACGAGTCCTGCGTCCAGGCCGGTCTCGACAAAGCGGCAGATATGCTAAAGTGAGTCTGGCTACCCGAGTTCAGCGTCCCGCTTCGCAAAGCTGCAGCAATAACGCCGGTGGTCAAAATGGCAACCGTGAAATACAACAACGGCCCCCGGTCCGGGAGTTCGGTGGTTCTGCTGTTGACCCCGCTCGGCTCCCGAGAATTCCACCCTGTCGGCGAGTCCGCTCGGAGCGGCCGCATCGAAGGGCGCAGTTATTCTATGGTCGAATGTATCTCGAATGGGGGAGGAGACATATCATCATGGGCGGAAAGGTCACTCGTGCCGACGGCCGCTCTGCGCCCAACCTGGCCATACAACCGCCATAACCGACGGCCCGAAAGCGGACATTCCTCTACGCCG
>Ga0335074_10005182_pt1 | contig 18031 bp, 12 predicted proteins | sample Lox_Sample_23_FD_206715 | JGI IMG/M metagenome (GOLD analysis project Ga0335074, IMG submission 206715) | Soil microbial communities from Loxahatchee National Wildlife Refuge, Florida, United States - Lox_Sample_2.3 | ecosystem: Environmental > Terrestrial > Soil > Wetlands | place: USA... | reverse complement strand
CAGGCAGCTGCGGCGGATCGCCGACGAGCAGGCGGCCAGCTTCCAGTCGGAGGGGTTCACGCGCCTGTTCGCAATGCTCGCAGATGAGCTATCCGACGACTACCTGCAGGCGGTCGAACGACATTTGCGCGAACTCGAGTTCAAGCGCGGCGTCTTCCAGAGCGCCGCGCTCGGCAAGGGCCTCAAGGGCCGGCGCTACGTGGTCCGGACGCCGCAGGAGCAGCGCTGGACGGAACGACTCCCGTTCGCGAACCACTCCGACAGCTACAGCTTCACCATCCCGCCGCGGGATGAGAACGGATTCAAGTCACTGGAGGAAATCCGCGGGCAAGGGATCAACCTGGTCGCCAACGCCGTCGCGCAATCAGCGGACCATGTCAAAAGCTTCTTCAGCCTGCTGCGGCTAGAGCTGGCCTTCTACCTCGGCTGCCTGAACCTGCACGGCACCCTGGTCGGAAAAGGCGAGCCGGTCAGCTTTCCCGAACCGCTCCCCGCTGACCAGCTGGCCCTTACCGCGAACGGGCTCTACGACGTCAGCCTGACACTCCACGTCGGCGACCGGGTCGTAGGCAACGACGTGAATGCCGACGGCAAATCCCTGATCATGATTACCGGCGCCAACCAGGGCGGCAAGTCAACGCTGCTGCGCAGCCTCGGCCTCGCTCAGCTGATGATGCAAGCAGGCATGTTCACAGGATCCGAGTCGCTCCGCGCCGGCGTCGCCAGCGGGGTCTACACGCACTACAAGCGCGAAGAAGACGCCACGATGGAAAGCGGCAAGCTTGATGAGGAACTGGGCAGGATGAGCCAGATCGCCAGCCAGATCACCCGGCACTCGATCCTGCTCTGCAACGAGTCGTTCGCCTCCACCAACGAACGCGAAGGCTCAGAGATCGCCCGCCAGATCGTGCGGGCAATGCTGGACAGGCAGATCAAGGTCCTTTTCGTCACGCACATGTACGACCTCGCGCACAGCTTCCACGCCCAGCGACACGGCAACACCCTCTTCCTGCGCGCCGGCCGGGAGCCGGGCGGCCGCCGGACCTTCAAGCTAGCCGAGGGCGAGCCGCTGCCGACCAGCTACGGCAAAGACTCCTACCAGCGGATCTTCGGTGCTCTCGAGCCCGCGTCCGCTACTGCAGCGGGGAGCGGGCATTAGGATCCGCGCGGCGGGTCGGCAAGCGACGAATCGTCAGCCAACGCCGGGGCGCCGCAGCCGAGCATGGCCCGGACGACACCCTGACCATCTGCGAGGCCGCCCGTTCGCTGGTCGCGGCGAACGACTCGTTGTGGCTTCCGGCGAACGGAGAGCTTCCTCGGCGACGCTGGCGAGGTGCATATGAACGTCAGCGGCATCTTAGTGACTCTCAGCTTTGTGCCTTCCGGGATTATTTGTGCCCGTTCCGGCCATGCGATCGTGCCCGGCGGTGCGCGTGCCAGCGGCTTTCCGCAGCCACAGCGAACCCGGAGCCGGCGACCGGACCTCGGGCGCCGCGAACTCCGGGTGCGAATGCCATGCCCAGGAGGTGAACAGCAGGATCTCCCACCCGCTGTTGCCTGCCAGGAAGGCGTGCAGCAGGTATGCCTCCGTCCAGTCCCGGCCCTCAGCCAGCCACGCCTGCGGGTAAGTGAACGGCCAGAAGATGTCGTGCACGTGGACCACCACTCCCGGCGCGAGGCGCGGCAGCACCTGCAGCACTAGGTGCAGGACGTCGCTGCCCGGCTTAGCGACGTGGGTGGAGTCGATGAAAAGCAGATCGCCGTCACCAAGGGCGTCGAATTCCGCTGCGGGCACATCCTGAACGGGCAGCATGATCAGCCTCAGCCGGTCCTCGTCGCCTGGGCGGAGCAAGCCCCGCAGCCGGGCCGGATATGGTTCTACCGCCACCAGGTCCGGTGCGGGGAGGCCGTCGTCAGCCAGGTCGAGCAGCAGTGCCGTCGAATACCCGGAACCTATCTCAAGCACGCGGGAGGGCTGCAGCCGCCGCAGCAGCGAGCGGTAAATCGCTGCATCCGCCGGACCGAACATCCGGTTCGCGGGACTATATCGCGGGCCAGCGAAGGGCTCGGCGAGGCCAGGCGCTATCTCAGTCAGCAGCGCCAGCTGGGCGGCCTCGCGCAAGTCGACGCCAGGCGCGGAGACCTGGGAGGCCGCCCTTTGCCGGTCCGCGGGCGAGGTGATCGGCGAATAGAAGTGGCCGGGCGGCACGTAGGGCGGTGCCGACGCAACCGCGGCCACGGCGCGGGCGGTCCGGGCTAGTCGTCTTAGCGCAGTCACCCGCCGCACCGTAGCAGTCACAGGCTGCCACCGTCTGTAGAACGCTGCCCGCGTGGTGGCTGTACCGCACGAGGCGGGCCGGTGTCGGCGAATATCCGCCGCTGACGGTTACGATGCGGCCAAAGCACTTAGCTAGAGGAGCCGGCCCATGAAGAGCCCGATCTGCGACATGCTCGGCATCGACCTGCCACTGCTCGCGTTCAGCCACTGCCGCGACGTGGTCGCCGCCGTCACCAACGCGGGCGGTTTCGGGGTACTCGGCGCGTCCAGTCATGCCCCCGAGCAGCTTGAGCATGAGCTCGCCTGGATCGACGATCACGTGAATGGCCGGCCGTACGGCGCCGACATCCTGGTGCCAGAGAAGTTCGCCGGCAAGGGAGAGGGACTGGACGGCGCGGCGATGCGCGCGCTGATCGGGCAGCCCCAGCGTGACTTTGTCGCAGCGCTGCTCGAGGAGCACGGGATCGAGGCGGGGAACGCCGCCGGGTCGTCCGGTGTGGCCGCTTCGGTCATGATCAGCGACACGGCCGGCGAGGAACTGCTTGACGTCGCGTTCAGGCACCCGATCAAACTGATCGCGAGCGCGCTCGGCACCCCGCCTGCCTTCATGATCGAGCGTGCCCGCTCGGCTGGCGTGCCGATCGCGGCTCTTGTCGGCGCACGCGAGCACGCGATCAGGCAGGTCAACGCTGGGGTCGACATCCTCGTCGCCGCCGGGACCGAGGCCGGAGGTCACTGCGGCGAGGTCACCACGATGGTGCTGGTCCCCGAGGTGATCGACGCGATCGCGCCGATCAGGAAGGTACCGGTCCTGGCGGCGGGCGGCATCGTGACCGGCAGGCAGATGGCGGCCGCGATCGCGCTGGGCGCGGACGGCGTGTGGACCGGCTCGGTCTGGCTGACCACGGAGGAAGCCGAGACCGCGCCTTACACCAAGCAGAAAATGATCGCGGCGACCTCGCGTGACACGGTGCGCTCGCGCAGTCGCACGGGCAAGCCGTCCCGTCAGCTCAAGTCCGGCTGGACGCAGGCGTGGGAGAGCGAGAGGAGCCCTGGCGCGCTGCCGATGCCGCTGCAGTCGCTGCTCAGCGAGCCGGTGCTGCACCGGGTCGACAAGCTAGCCGAGCAGGGTAATCCCGGTGCGCAAGAACTCGCCACCTACTGGGTAGGGCAGGGTGTCGGCCTGATGAACAAGGCCACCACGGTCAGGGACGTGGTTTACGAGATGGCGCAGGACTTCGCGGCCGCCGCCGAGCATCTCGCTGACGTAGCCGACGACTAGGCTGCCAGCATGGCAATTGAAGGTGAATACGGGGCAAGCCCGCGGGCCTGGGTGCGAGAGCAAGTGGAGAAATTCGAGGCATCAGGTGGTACCGAGGCGACGACGCTGCTCGACACCGGGCTGCCGATCGTCGTCATCACCAACCTCGGCGCGAAGTCCGGCAAGGTGCGCAAGACGCCGCTGATGCGGGTCGAGCACGACGGCAAGTACGCCGCCGTGGCGTCTCAGGGCGGTTCGCCGAAGCATCCGCTCTGGTACTACAACTTCCTCGCCCACCCGGACGTTGTGCTCCAGGACGGTCAGAAGGTCACCGAGATGGTGGCGAGGCAAGTCACCGGCGAAGAGAAGGCGCGGTGGTGGGAGCGCGCGGTCGCCGCGTATCCGCCGTACGCGGAGTACCAGGCCAAGACTTCAAGGCAGATCCCCGTGTTCGTGCTCGAGCCCGCGAACGGCGGCTGAACTCATCAGGACATCGTCCAGAGTTGCTTGCAAGGTAATCTTGTAATCAAATGCTGGAGGAGGTCCCATGGCAACCGCTGACTCGCCTCTTGACTCATATTCGCAGATCGTCACCGGCGTCGCGGCCGAACTGACCCCCAAGGTGGCCAGCCTGCGCGTGGCTCAGGGCAGTTCGCGCCGCCAGGGCGAGAGCCTGGGCTCTGCGGTGTCCTACACGACTGACGGCTTCCTGCTCACCAACGCCCACGTCGTGGGCTCGGCGAACAGCGGAACAGCCTTGTTCGCCGACGGTACGAGCGCGCCGTTCACGGTCGTCGGCGCGGACCCGCTCTCTGACCTCGCCGTGGTCAGGGCGGGTGCCGGGGCACCGCCCCCGGCCGAACTCGGCGAAGCCGAGGACCTCATGGTCGGGCAGCTTGTCGTCGCGGTCGGCAGCCCGCTCGGGCTCGCGGGCTCGGTGACGGCAGGAGTCGTGAGCGCGCTCGGACGGTCACTGCCAACGCGCAGCGGAGCCGCTGTCCGGCTGATCGAGGACGTGATCCAGACCGATGCCTCCCTGAATCCCGGAAACTCCGGCGGGGCGCTCGCCGACTCCCGTGCCCGCGTCGTCGGCATCAACACGGCCGTCGCCGGCATAGGACTCGGCCTGGCCGTGCCGATCAACGCCACTACCAGGAAGATCATCGCCGCCCTCATGCAGGACGGCCGGGTCAGGCGGGCCTACCTCGGCGTGGTCAGCGCCCCGACACCGCTGCCCGCGTCGCTGCACGAGCGCGTCGGCGGCAAGGAAGGGCTGCGAGTCGCCGAACTCGTGCCAGACGGTCCCGCCGCGCGGGCCGGCCTTCGTGCCGGCGACATCCTGGTGAGCGCCGCGGGCCGGCCGGTCACGACCGCGCAGGATCTACAGCGCCTGATGTTCGCAGAGGCGATCGGCAAGCCACTCGAGATCACCGTCCTGCGCAACGGCGCCCTGGTCGACGTCATCGCCGAACCTACCGAACTCGCCACCGCCTGACCGGAGGCACGCGCGCTCAGGTGCGCAATTCCAACAGCATCTACGGGCCGGCGATGCTGTCTGGCCGCCCGGTGCAACAGCAATGGTGCCCACCTGACGTTGTTCCCGCAGCATCAGGAGGTCACCGATGCTGTTCGCTGCGCGCTTTCTACAGCATCGGAGGGACACTGATGTTGTGGCGATTGACGATTTGGGTGCTTTGCCCACGCTGAGGACTCCGGGTGGGGCGGGCACGCGCGCTCAGGGCGGACCGCCTGTGTCGCCTGCGGGGTAACCAGCGCATCGGCGGTCATAGCGCTCTTTCCGTAGCGTAAGAATGACTTATGAGCAAGCAGCCGAGTCCGCCGCCGCCAGGTGACAAGCCGATGCCGACCGCGCCGCCGCCCCCGCCTGGGTGGCGGCACTGGCTGTGGCCGATCGCTCTGGTTGCCATGCTCGCGCTTTACTTCTTCCTGCCTAGCCTGGGTTCGGCGACGCAAAGCCTGACGTACCCGCAGTTCCAGAGCCAGCTTGCCAAGCACAAGGTCAAGACCGTCGAGATCGGCAGCACCCAGAACGGCGCGAACAGCACGATCACAGGCACGCTGAAAGACGGCGACAACTTCACGACCGTGGGCCCGCCCAATACGCAGGCCCTTTACAACGCGATCGTCGCCAAGGGCGTCAAGCCCACCTACGGCGGCAGCAGTTCCTCGCTCGGCGGCATCCTGCTCTATCTCCTGGTCATCTTCGCCCCGCTGATCTTCGTGTTCTGGCTCATCAGGCGCATGTCCCGCGGTGCGGGGGGATCGGCGGGGCTGCAAGGCGTCTTCGGAGTGGGAAGGTCGCGTGCACAGGTGTTCGACGCCGAGCGGCCGAGCACCAAGTTCTCTGACGTGGCCGGCTATGAAGGCGCGAAGCAAGAGATCAACGAGGTCGTCGACTTCCTGAAGAACCCGGACAGGTACCAGCGGGCCGGCGCGATGGCGCCGCGAGGACTGCTGATGATCGGCCCGCCCGGCACGGGCAAGACCCTGCTCGCGAGGGCGGTTGCCGGCGAGGCCAGCGTGCCTTTCTTCTCCGTCACCGGGTCGAGCTTCGTCGAGATGTTCGTCGGCGTCGGAGCGGCGCGGGTGCGTGACCTGTTCGCCGAGGCCCGCAAGCGGGCCCCGGCCATCATCTTCATCGACGAGATCGACGCGATAGGCCAGCGCAGGGCAGGCTCGGGCGCGGTGGTCGCCAACGACGAACGCGAGCAGACGCTGAACCAGCTCCTGTCGGAGATGGACGGCTTCGACATGACTCAGGGCATCGTCGTCCTCGCGGCGACGAACCGTCCGGAGGTTCTCGACCCTGCCCTGCTCAGGCCAGGAAGGTTCGACCGCCAGATCACGATCCCGCTGCCGACGCTCGAAGAGCGCTCGGCGATCCTCGCCGTGCACTGCCGCGGCAAGCAGCTTGCACCGGACGTCGACCTGACCATCGTCGCGAGGGGCACGCCAGGATTCTCCGGCGCGGACCTCGCCAACCTGGCGAACGAGGCCGCGATCTTCGCCGTCCGGCGCGGCAGGGAGATCATCAACGCGACCGACTTCGACGATGCGCGCGACCGGATACTGCTCGGCCGCCGTGAAGGCTCCAACGTGCTGCTTCCCGAGGAAAAGCACGCGGTCGCCGTGCACGAGAGCGGGCACGCGATCGTGCTCGCGCTCTCCGATCACGCCGACCCTGTCGCGAAGGTCACGATCCTCCCCGCCGGTCAGGCCCTTGGCGTGACACAGCAGCTACCCCTCATCGAGCGGCACCTGTACGGCGAGGATTACCTCAGGGAGACCCTCGCCGGCCGCCTCGGCGGAAGGGCAGCAGAGCTCGTGGTGCTCGGTCAGGGCTCGACCGGCGCGGCCAACGACCTGTCCACCGCGACCGACCTGGCGACCAAGATGGTTCGGGAGTTCGGCCTGTCGACGAAGCTCGGCCCCGTCGGCTACCCGGAGGGCGGGTCGGTGTTCCTTGGCGGCGGCGGGAGCGGGCTATCGAGCCGGCCGTTCTCCGAGGAGACCCAGGCCGTCATCGACACGGAAGTGGCGAGGCTGCTGCGCGAGGCAGAGAACTCGGCTGTGGAGCAGATCCGCAACCACCGTGCGCAGCTCGACGAGCTGGTTCAGCTTCTGCTCGAGCACGAGACTGTGGACTCTTCCGAGGTCTACCGCATCGTCGGCAAGCCGGTACCCGGCGGGCACCGTCCTGAGGAGCTGGCGCTGGCACCGGCCGTCGGCAGCGGTTCCCCGGTCGCCGTGGCCAGCGGAGCCGCTATCACCGACACCGCGCCTGCCGAGCAAGATTAAGAGGTGACCAAGCTACTTGTACTTTCCGGCCACGCGGTCCGTGAGGTCCTCGGCTACCGCGAGTGCGCTGACGCGATGCGCGACGCGCTGATCGCCCGCGCGAACGGCGAGGTCTTCCAGCCGCTGCGCTCGGTGCTCAAGCCACCGGGAGCACCAGGCCTGATGGCTGTCATGCCCGCATACCAGCAGGGCCAGGCAGCGGGCTACGGGCTCAAGGCGATCACGATCACCCCCGGCAACCCCGCGCTCGGTCTCGACACGCACCAGGGCATCGTCCTTCTGTCGAGTTCGGAAACCGGCCAGCCGCTTGCCGTGCTGAACGCCTCCGCCGTTACCGAGATCAGGACCGCGGCGGTCTCTGTCATCGCGACGGAGATCCTCGCCAGCGCGGACGCCGATGTGCTTGCCATCATCGGCACGGGCGTCCAGGCCAGTTCCCACCTCCGTGCGCTGAGCAGCACGAGGAAGCTGGCCGAGATCCGGGTCGCCGGCCGTACCACGTACAAGGCCGCCCGTTTCGCGGCAACGCACGCAGCGCAAGCAGGCGGCACCAAGCTCGTCGCGTCTCCGACCGTCGAGCAGGCCATTGCCGGCGCCGGCATCGTCGTCACCGCGACGAACTCGGCCGCGCCCGTCATCAACAGGGACTGGCTGAGCCCGGGCACTCACCTCAACGCTGTTGGTGCCTGCCTCCCCGATCAGCGCGAGCTCGACACGGCCACGGTCGCCAGCGCGGCCCTCTACGGCGACAGCCGCGAGTCGGTCATCGCCGAAGCCGGCGACTACGTGCTTGCCGCGGCGGAAGGCGCCATCGGTCCTGACCACCTTAAGGCCGAGCTAGGCGACCTGCTCGCCGCGAAACCAGGAGCGCAGGGCCGGGCAGGCGAACGCGAGATCACGATCTTCGAGTCCCTCGGCCTGGCTGTCGAAGACCTGGCCGCGGCCGCTCTGGCCTACGACACCGCACGAGCACGCGGTATCGGCACGCTGACCGACTTCGAGTGAAGGAACCTGATACCCTGCTCGCCATGACGCACGCGAACCTCATCAGTAACTGGTGGCGCCGCCAGTAGGCGGGCCAGGTTCGCGTTTTCTCAAGAACCACCACGGCGACCGCCTGGACCACGGGCGGTCGCTTTTGATGTCCGCCTAGGTCCTGACCTGATAGGACGGACCGCATGACCTCGAGCGTTGAATACAGCTCGGACTTCGGCGCCATACCGCCGCACGGCACTACCCAGTTCGTCACCGCAGGCGGCATCGTCGTCAGCCGGACGGTGATGCCGTTCGAGCCTGATGAGCTGGCCGCGATCACCAGGCAGGTCGATGACCGGCGCGGCGGCGTGTTCAGCTCGGGCATGGAGTACCCGGGCCGCTACAGCCGCTGGCACACGGGCTACATCGACCCGTGCGTCGAGTTGAGCTGCCGCGGCCGCGTCCTCACCGCGACGGCACTGAACGACCGCGGCCTCGTCATTCTCCCCGCCATCACCGCCGCCCTCGGCAAGGCCGGCGCCGCCCGGGACTCCGGACACAGTGCGACCGTCGATATCCCCGAGCCCGTCGGCCAGGTTCCTGAAGAACAGCGCTCACGCAGGCCGACGGTGTTCAGCGCGATCAGGGAAGTGACCGCCTTGTTCGCTGCCCGCGATCCGCATCTCGGCCTCTACGGCGCCTTCGGTTATGACCTGGCATTCCAGTTCGAACCGCTGCGGCTGCGGCCTGAACGCGGCGGCGACGGCCAGCGCGATCTGGTGCTTCACCTGCCAGACGAGCTTTACGTGATCGACAGGAAGCGGGAAACCGCGCTTCGTTACAGCTACGACTTCGCCTTCGACGGCCGTTCCACGGCGGGACTCACGAGAACCACGCCCCGTTCAGTGCCAGACCGCAGGCCCGGGGTCCGTGAAATACCGCCCGATCCCGTGCTCGGCGAGTACGCGAAGGTCGTTGAGGAAGCAAGGGAAAGGTTCGCGGCCGGCGACCTGTTCGAGGTCGTTCCCAGCCACGAGTTCTGGGCCCGCTGCGGCTCGCCCGCAGCCTTCTATGAGCGCCTGCGCCGGCACAACCCGGCGCCTTACGAGTTCTTCATCAACCTGGGTGAGGGCGAGTACCTGGTCGGGGCATCGCCGGAAATGTACGTGCGGGTGACCGGCGACCGGGTCGAGACCTGCCCGATCGCCGGCACGATCGCACGCGGCGCGACCCCGCTAGACGACGCGGAGAACATCAGGACGCTGCTGACCTCGCTCAAGGAAGAGTCAGAGCTCACGATGTGCACGGACGTCGACCGCAACGACAAGTCCCGCATCTGCGTGCCTGGCAGCATCAAGGTGATCGGCCGCAGGCAGATCGAGCTGTACAGCCGGCTCATCCATACGGTCGACCACGTCGAGGGGCGGCTGCGACCGGAGTTCGACGCACTCGACGCTTTCCTGACGCACATGTGGGCGGTAACGGTGACGGGAGCGCCGAAGACCTGGGCCATGCAGTTCATCGAGGACCACGAGACCAGCCCGCGCCGCTGGTACGGGGGAGCGGTCGGCTCGATCGGCTTCGACGGGAACATGAACACCGGTCTCACGCTGCGCACCGCGCACATCCGCGACGGCCTGGCCTGCGTCAGGGCGGGCGCGACGCTGCTTTTCGACTCGGAGCCGGCGGCCGAGGAGCTTGAAACGCGGCTCAAGGCACGCGCGCTACTCGAGGTCCTGGCCAGTGCCTCGAAAGACCATCAAGATCAGCGGCCAGTAAGCACCCAGGCGACAGTCGCTGCTGGCCTGACGGGCGCACCGCGCCGGATAGGCGACGGCATCCGCGTGCTCCTCGTGGACCACCAGGACTCGTTCGTGCATACCCTGGCGGGCTACTTCGCCGAGCACGGCGCACAGGTCACGACTTTGCGCGCGGGGTTCGACGTGACCTTGCTTGACACGTACGCACCGCACCTGGTCGTGCTGTCGCCTGGGCCTGGCCGCCCGTCCGATTTCGGCTGCTCTGAGCTCCTTGACGAACTCGACGCCCGCGGACTGCCCGCCTTCGGCGTGTGCCTTGGCCTGCAGGCCATGGTCGAGCACGCGGGCGGGAAGCTGGGCCTGCTCACTGCGCCGGCGCACGGCAAGCCCGGCGCGGTCCGGGTGCTCGGGGGAGAGCTACTGCGCGGGCTCCCAGAGTCGTTCACGGCCGCGCGGTATCACTCGCTGCACGCGACGCCGCTGACAGCGGGGTCCGGGTTCTCGGTGACGGCGGTCACGGACGATCCGGCGGCCGCGGACTCGTCCGGGCAGGTCGTGATGGCGATCGAGGATCCTGCCGCCCGGCGCTGGGGCGTCCAGTTCCACCCAGAGTCGATCCTGACCGCGTCAGGTAACGCGGGACGGATGATCGTGGCAAATGTCCTGAAGTTGTGCGCGCATTAGACGCAAGCCACAGTCGTTTGGTTCAGGCGGGCCATCAATCGTTATGTGTCCGTTATTTTTTGACGGCGGACGCCGTTATAACGTCAAAGCAACTCCATCGTTGCAGATGGGGTAAGCAAGGACAGATAGGGCACGTCGGTTATGTCGTTCACATCACATAGGTCGTTCGCGCTGTTCGTGTCTTTATGCGGGAACGTCGCTAAGTTACGTCATCCACCGCAATCCACCCGTTACACCTCTCCTTGCGATCAACCCTGCCTGCGCTAGGAAAGGCAAAGGAGCCCGCTCTATGGTTCGTCGCTGGTTCGTACCCATCGGAACCCTCGGCCTCGTGTTCGGGTCGATGGTCATGGCGGCTACCACCGCCTCGGCAGCCCCGGCTGTCCACCCCGCGGTTCACCCCATCGTTCACTCATCGCACGGCTTCGTGCCTGGTGGCCTCATGACGAGACCAGCGGGCGGCGCCCACGTCGCTAGTGTCGGCGGTCGCACGACCGCCGAATCAACGAACTGGTCAGGCTACGCCGTGACCGGCTCGAACGGCCACTTCACCAGCGTCTCGGCAAGCTGGACCCAGCCGACCGCGACCTGCACCTCGCGCACCGACGAGTACGCCGCGTTCTGGGTCGGCCTCGACGGCTACAGCAGCGACTCGGTCGAGCAGACCGGTTCAGACTCCGACTGCGCTGGCAGGACCCCCGACTACTACGGCTGGTACGAGATGTATCCCGCCGACCCCGTGTACTACAGCAACACGGTCAAGCCTGGCGACGCGATGAGCGCCTCAGTGACCTTCTCTGGCACCGAGACCTACACGCTCGTGCTGAAGGACAGCACGCAGGGCTGGACCCAGACCGTCACCAAGAACGAGAGCGGCTTTGACCGTTCCTCGGCCGAGGTCATCACCGAGGCACCTTGCTGCACCAACAGCGGCGGCATCCTGCCGTTGTCTGACTTCGGCACGATCAACTACACCGCCTCTACCGACAACGGCTCGTCCATGGACAGCCAGAGCCCGGTAGAGATCATCATGATCGACAACTCGGGCAAGGACAAGGACTCGACCAGCTCGATGAGCTCGAGCGGAGCCTTCAGCAACACCTGGATCAGGGCGAGTTAGCGCTCAGCGCCCGCGCCGGGGCCCGTCGCTGTCGCTTTGACGACGGTGGCGGGCCCCGCTGTCCGCGAGCTAGACCCCGACGAGGCTGCGGGCGAAGCCGAGGATCACGCGCCGCGGTTCCCCGAAGGATTGCGCCTGGTAATAGACGCCGCCCTTGCGCCAGGTCAGGAACAGGATGATCTTCGTTGAGGTGCAGGCGGGGAAGTGCGCACTGCCGCACAGGCCGGTCAGGTAGGCCTTGGCGCCCCTGACCTTGTACGTGGCGAGTGACGTGGACTGGCCGGCTTTCGCGCAGGGGCCGTTCGAGTTGTTCTGACTGAGGGTCAGCGTGTGATGGTAAGTAAGGCCGTAACCGCCGATCACGTTGCGTTTCGCGGCCTTCTTCTTGCTGATCTCGCAGCGGGCGACGCTTACTTCGTCGGCCTTGCGGAGCCCGTAGGTCTTCAGTGGTTTCATGAGGCGGAAACCGGCCGCGGTCTGGGCCGCACTCCAGGTCGCGAACTGGCCGGTCTTGCCAGCGGCGTCAGGCGCCGCGAAAGCGATCGTGGCAACCGACACCACGCTCGCCGCTGCCGCGACACCAATCGCGATGGTGGCCGCCAATCGGTTCCTGCCCATGCCTAAGTCCTTTCGGTGCCGAGACGATGTGCTGCGATCCTAAAAGGCCGCCAGCACGACCGCCATCACAACGTGAACATGAGCAATTACTCACGGTTAGGTGATTGGTGCCGATCGCCCCGGCGATGCTCGGGCGGGCGGGCTCGGCAAACTGTCGGCGGGCGCCGGTAGGGTGCCCGCATGAAGAGCGTGCAGCCTGAAGTGTTCCTCGTCTCCCGTCCCCAGCTTGACTATCAGGCGCTTGCCGCCTACCTGACCGAGGTGAGCGGCGAGACCTGGCTCGAGCGGCTAGACAGGGGCGAGTTCGACGACGCCCAGAATCTTGTCGAGTTCGCCGGCAAGATCTGTTACCGGGCCTGGGAGCCAGGGCTTAACCCGAACATCGTTCGGGTGCGCAATGATCACCAGGCTTACCTGGAGAACATCCTGCGGCAAATGCACGGTTCGGTGCTCGAGCACGCCATGTTCGGCTTCGTGCTCCACAACGTCAGCCGGGTAGTGACCCACGAGCTGGTCAGGCACCGGCCTGGTGTCGCGATCTCGCAGGAGTCGCTGCGGTTCGTGCGGCTCAGCGACATCCCCTTCTGGTTCCCTGGCTGGGCGCAGGACGACGAGGAGCTGATGAAGCGGGCGACTGCGCTGCTCGGGCAGATGGAGGAATTCCAGCACTGGATGGCCGGGCATTTCGGCCTGGATGAGGAAGGACTCAAGTTCGAGGAGAAAAAGCACAAGACCTCGTTCATGCGCCGGTTCGCACCCGACGGCGTCGCGACGGGCCTGCTCTGGTCCGCCAATATCCGCACGCTGCGCCACACGATCGAGGCACGAACGGACAAGGGCGCGGAAGAGGAGATCCGGCTGGTTTTCCGTCAGATCGCCGAGATCATGCGGCACGAGGCGCCTGCCCTGTTCGGTGACTACACGGTCGAGGAGGGCGCCTGGACGCCGCGCTGGCGCAAGGTGTGACCGGCGGGCAAATCCACTACATTATCTCCGTGACGGACATGTCGTTTGTGGTGCGCGACCGGGCCATTCCCGGCTACCTGGCCGTGCCGGCCAGCGACGGCGCAACGGCGGGTGACGGCGGGCCGGCCGGCCCGTGGCCCGGCGTGGTGGTGATCCACGAGGCTTTTGGCCTGACCGGGGACATCAAGGAGAAGGCACGCGAGATCGCCGCGCACGGCTACCTCGCCCTGGCGCCCGACCTGTATGAGGGCAAGTCGTGGCCCGGCTGTGTCATGGCGGCGTTCCGGCAGCTCAGGAGCGGCACTGGCCCCGCGTTTGACATCATCGACGGTGCGCGCGCGCAGCTAGCAGGCCGGGAGGACTGCACAGGCAAGGTCGCGGTGATCGGGTTCTGCCTTGGCGGCGGATTCGCGTTGCTGTGCGCGCCGGGTCATGGCTTCGACGCGGCGGCGGTGAACTACGGCGATGTGCCGAAGGACGCCGAGGACGCGCTCGCGGGCGCCTGCCCGGTCGTGGGCAGCTTCGGCGCCAGGGACACGATGGGCACCAAGCCGCCCGAGCGACTGCAGCGCGCGCTGGCTGTTCTCCAGGTCAGGCACGACGTGAAGGTGTACCCGAACTCGGGGCACCGCTTCATGAGCCAGGCGACGGGAGCAGGCGCCGTCCTGGCCAAGATCACGAAGATGAGCTACAACGAGGAGGACGCCGCCGACGCCTGGCACCGCATCTACGCGTTCTTCGCTGAAACCCTGAGCAGGTCGAGCGGGTCGTGATGGATGCGGTCCGCGGGCACTCGCGACGCGAGTGCCCGCACAGTCGCGCTGATCAGCCCGGCCGGCCCGGCCACGTACACCTCAGTGTCACGGAATGACGGGTGCCTCGCCACGATGTCTGGCAGCCGTCCCTGCTGCGCGCCCGCCCCGGCGCCGAACTCCGTCACGGGGACCAGGGTCAGTGCCGGGTAAGCGAGACGTAGCGTCGCCAGGTCCCGCATGTCGTACAGGTCGCTGCCGTGCCTGGCGCCCGCGTACAAGGTGATCGAGCGGCGCTTGCCCTGCCTGGTCTCGCCGACGATCGCCTCGACGAGCGCCTTTACCGGGGCGAGCCCGGTGCCTCCGGCTACGCAAACGATGTCGCGGTCGGCGTCAGCCGGCACCCGCAAGTCACCGCGTGCGGCGGAGAGCGTCACTGCGTCGCCCGTCCCGCAGTGGCTGACCAGGGCCGAGCTGACCATTCCGCCGGGCACGGCACGCACGTGCAGGTCAATCAGGCCGTTCTCCCTCGGCGCGTTCGCTATCGAGTACTTCCGCCAGGTTCTCGGCCAGTTCGGGACCTGCAAGGACACGTACTGACCTGGCTGGTAACGCAACTGCTTGTCAGGCCTGATGGTCAGCACCGCGACGGTCTCCGTGCGCTGATCGTGCTGGACGATCTCGCCGATCCACCAGGCCGGCTGCGTCTGGCCGTCGGCTTCTGCGGCCGCCGTCATCCGGCCGGCGAAATACCCGAGCACGGCCCGCCATGCCTCCCTGACCTCGGCCGTCCAGGCTGAACCGCTCACCTGGGCGGCCGTGGCGAGCAACGCGTCGAAGAAGGCGGGGTAGTGCCCTTCCCTGACGCCGAATTTCCTGTGGTCCTGCCCGAGCCCGTCGAGCAGGCGGTCAACGGCATCAGGATCGTCAAGCGCCCCGATCAGGCCGGACAGCATGCGGTACGTATTTGCCCGCGTCTGCTCCATTGAGTGCGGAAACAGCGAGCGCAATCCGGGATTGCGCGCGAACAACCGCGCGTAAAGGTACTCCATCGCAAATTGCGGGCTCGCTGAGATGCGACGGAACGAATCCTTTACCCGGAACCTGTCTATGGCCGCGATCGAGGTGACAGCGGGCGCAGCCGCCTCGCCGGGCCTGGCTGAGCTTTCCGTCCTGGCCATTCGCGCACTCGCCACGTTTTGAAGTCTCGCAGCTACGCCTGGTATCTGCCACTGGAACACGGGAAGGCACGACTGATATTCAGATGGGTTACTTGATTCCGTGATCTACGATGAGCCGGTGACCGACTCTCATGACGATTCAGCAAGCGCGTCCCGCTATCTTCGCTATCCGCATTTGCGGGGCGATCTGCTGACGTTCATCGCCGATGACGACGTCTGGCTAGCGCCTGCGGACGGCGGCAGCGCCTGGCGGGTTTCCGCCGATCAGGCGGCCGCGGCCTACCCGAGACTGTCACCGGACGGCAGCCTCGTCGCCTGGACAGGCTGGCGGGACGGCGCGCCAGAGATCTACCTCGCCGCGACGGGCGCGGGAGGCTCGGAACGGGTGACTTACTGGTCCGATCGCTGGACTCAGATGCGCGGCTGGGGACCCGGCGGCGACATCCTGGCCACCACGGCTGCCGGGCAGCAGTCCCGCCAGACCTGGGCGCACGTCATCCCTGTCGCCGACGGCAGCGCGCACTTCGGCGCGGCGCGGCGGCTGCCGTTCGGGCCGGTCAACGACATCGCCATGGACGCGAACTCGGTCGCGTTGTGTAACACGGGGGTCGGCGAGCCCGCGTTCTGGAAGGGCTACAAGGGCGGTGCGGGGGGCCGCGTCTGGGTGGCTGACGTCACGGAGGGCACGCCGTCGGCGTTCCGCCAGATCCTGGCCGGCTTTCCCGGTCAGATCTTCGGTCCGATGCTGGTCGGTGACCGCGTCGCCTTCATCGCGGACTACGAGGGTACGGGCAACATCTACTCGGTCGCGCTTGACGGCACGGGCCTGCGCAGGCATACCGATCACGACGGCTTCTACGCTCGCAACGCGAGCACGGACGGCAGCAGGATCGTGTACCAGGTCGCCGGTGATATCTGGCGGCTCAGCAATCTCGAGGCTGACAGCGAGCCGGAACGGCTCGACCTCGCCCTCGGCTCCCCGGCAGGCGGCCTCCGCCCGCGCCTGGTCTCGGCCGAAGATCATCTGGACGGCCTGAGCTGCGACCACAGCGGTCGCGCCAGCGCCGTTCAGGTGCGCGGCACCGTGCACTGGCTGACGCACAAGGACGGGCCAGGCCGTGCGCTTTCCCTCGTCACCGGCCCGCCGTGCCGGCTGCCTCGGGTGCTCGGCACCACGGGAAACGTGATCTGGGTCGCCGAAGCTGACGGGTCGGACGCCCTGGAAATCAGCTCGGCAGATGGCAAGGACAGGCGCCGTATCGCCGGCGGCGAGATCGGCTGGGCCGCAGATCTCGCGGCGGCACCCGATGGCTCGGTAGCGGCGATAGCGACCCACGACGGCAGGCTGCTGCTCGCCGACGTCGCCTCAGGCGAGGTGACGGAGCTGACCAGGTCAGAGCACGGGCCGGTGACTGGCCTGGACTTCGCGCCCGACTCGAAGTGGCTCGCCTGGGCACAGGGCACCACGGGCAGGCAGAGCCAGCTCAGGATCGCGCGCCTCGCCGACCGGGTGGTCACCGATGTCACTGACGGCAGGTTCATCGACACGGAGCCCGCCTTCACCTCCGACGGGCAGTACCTGGCCTTCCTCTCTTTCCGCTCGTTCGATCCCGTGCACGATCCGCTGGTCTTCGATCTTGCCTTTCCCTACGGCAGCCGCCCCTACCTGCTCACGCTTAAGGCATCACAGCCGTCTCCGCTCGGCCCGTTCCTTGATGGCAGGCCAGCGGGTTCAGGCAAGGACGACGACAAGGATGGCGAAGCAGAATCGAAGGACCATTCCGAGCCGGCTCCCGTGGTCATCGACCTCGAAGGACTTGGCGACCGCATCGTGCCCGTACCGGTACCAGACTCCCGTTACACGAACCTGCGTGCCGTCGAGGACGGCCTGGCCTGGCTGCGGGTTCCGCTGACCGGTGAGCTCGGCGACGGCGCGGCCAGTCCGGACGACGAGCTGCCGAGGTCCGCGCTTGAGCACTTCGACATCAAGAAGTCCAAGTGCGGCGAGCTGGTCGACGAGGCCGACTGGTTCGAAGTCAGCGGCGACGGCAGCAAGCTCGTCGTCGGCGACCAGCACCGCGTCTTCGTCGTGCCCGCGAACCGCAAGGCCGACTCGGACAACTCAGAAGACAAGGTCAGCGTGGACCTGTCGAGGGCCAGGTTCATGGCCGACCCCGCCACGCTCTGGCGGGGCGCGTACGAGGAGGCGGGGCGGGCGGTCAGGCATGACTTCTGGGTACCCGACCTGGCCGACGTTGACTGGGATGGCGTGCTCGCCAGGTACCGGCCGCTGCTCGGGAAGATCTCCACTCCCGATGATTTCGCCGACGTCCTTCACGAGGTGCTCGGCGAGCTCGGCACCTCCCATGCCTACGTCCGCGCTTCAGGCCGCTCCCACCTGCACGGGCAGCGCACCGGTCTGCTCGGCGCCGACCTCGAGCCTGGCACTGACGGCTGGAGGATCAAGCGGATCTTGCCTCCCGAGTCATCTGACCCCCGTGCCAGGTCACCGCTGGCCGCTCCAGGAGCCGGGCTGGCAGCCGGCGACCTGATCGCCGCGATCGACGGCCAGCCCGTCGACCCTGCGACCGGGCCAGGACCCTTGCTGGTTGGCACG
>Ga0335074_10005180_pt1 | contig 18033 bp, 17 predicted proteins | sample Lox_Sample_23_FD_206715 | JGI IMG/M metagenome (GOLD analysis project Ga0335074, IMG submission 206715) | Soil microbial communities from Loxahatchee National Wildlife Refuge, Florida, United States - Lox_Sample_2.3 | ecosystem: Environmental > Terrestrial > Soil > Wetlands | place: USA... | reverse complement strand
ACGATAGCGACGCCCAGCGATGTCCAGTCGCCCCAGTAGCTGCCGTTGTAGGCCCGAACCTCCAGCGTATCTGTCGTTGCCGAGGATCCGGCGAGCAATGAGACAGCCGCCAGCGACGACGCCGTGAGTGCATTGGACGCCGAGTGGTCATTGTAATCCGTGCCGTTCAGCACCAGGGCGTCCCCGGTCGCCGTATCGTAGACCTGCCAGGATGTGATCGCCTTGTTGGCCGGGTCCGTTGCCGAGAACAGTGCACCCAAGGATTGCGATTCAGTACAGGCAAGGCTGTCGGATGCCACATCTGCGGTCACGATCGGCGTATCCAGCTGGTAGATCACCACGGTTGCGGCAGAGACGCCGGAAAATTCGTCGGAAGCAAGATGTGGCGCCGAGATCAGGACGTCGGAGCTCGAACCATCATTCGCAGGGTTGAGGATCTGCCCGCTGCTGCTTTCGTACGTGATGTTGTCCACCAGCATGGCCGTGCTGCCAGAGCCGGAGACGCAGGTTGTGACGTGGCCTCCGCCGCTCGCGTTTTCGAACACGACCATTTCGCCGGCATGGACCATCGATTCCCAGTTGCCGGCCTGACCGGCGGGGCCGTTGAAGGCGACGATCCATTCGCCGTTCGCCTGCCCTGGCAGTCCCACGAGCGTGCTTTGCACCGGCAGTGACGCACCCGCCTCGGCCGCGATCGTGCTGGCCAGCACCCAGCAGCCGTTCGTGTTCCACGCATCGCCGACGAAGCTATCGGCTACCGCGGCAATCGAATCCGGCGTGGCCTGGCTGGGGACCGTGGCGGTATAGTCCGGGCGCGTGACGACGGTGGCGCTGCCGATATAGCCGGCGGCGTCTTCCTGCATCATCAGGTCGGGGTTGCTGGCAAAGGCGTTCGCCTCGGCGAGATTGCTCATTCCGAACAGTGATAGGTTGGTCACATCCCCGGCGCCGGAGGATGAGTTGTAGACCAACTGATTCAAATAGCCATAAGTGCTGTTATAATAAAGACCCGTGGCGGCCTGGTAGGTAAAGACGATGCCGGTGCCCCGCCCGTCTTCGCCAATGCTGCTGAGGCTGAGCGTGTGGCCATTGCCGGTGAGTGTGCCGGTGGCGCCGGATGCACCGGCGGTATACTCGTCACGATCGAGCACCGTCAGTACAAGATAGGCAGGATCAGAACTGCCGGCGGTGACGTCGAACATTTCCGCCAGGCCGATGGAAACCGCGGTTGAATCAACGAACGCTGTCTCGTTGTCATAAATTGACATGGCCAAACCCCGCAGCGTTGGACGGCAACTGTGCTGCCATCGGAATGATAAAGCCGGCCGCGACGGACGCCAGGTACGAAACATCCTGTTTCGCAGTCTCCGGCACGGAAACGAAGCTGGACACGTCAGATCGCTGGAAGCGACTCATCGCGTGGCTCGCCCGCTGCGTGCGGAGATCACAGGGAATGACGGGCCTTTGCCCGCCTTCCGTTGCGTGATTGGTTGCCGGACACCTCCGCGGCGGCAGAGATAATCACGAAGTCCTTGCCAAAGGGTTAAAGCCATTGCCTTTCGTTCCGGCGCGGCTTCGGCTATCCGGAGGCGTCCCTATCGGGAGATGCCTGCGCCATGACCTATCTCGTCGCTGCCGACCTTCCCGCCGCACCCGCCGGCGCGCGTTTGCGTGCCCTGCTGGATGGGCCCGGTATCCTTTGCATGCCGGGCGCCCATAACGGCCAGGCTGCATTGCAGGCGAAGGCCGCGGGTTTCGCGGCGCTGTACTTGTCGGGCGCCGCGATGACCGCCTCCATGGGCCTGCCCGATCTCGGTGTGATCACGGTGGACGAGGTGTGTTTTTTCATCCGCCAGATCACACGCTCCACCGGATTGCCGCTGTTGGTGGACGGCGACACCGGCTATGGCGAAGCGCTGAACGTGATGCACATGGTGCGCTGCTTCGAGGATGCGGGCGCGGCCGCGGTGCATATCGAAGACCAGTTGCTGCCGAAGAAATGCGGCCACCTGAACGACAAGAAACTGGCCGACCCGCACGACATGGCCGCCAAGATTGCCGCCGCTGCCAAGGCGCGCCGCCACTTGTTCATTGTCGCGCGCACCGATGCCGCGGCCAGCGAGGGCATCGACGGCGCCGTTGCTCGCGCGAAACTGTTCTTGCAGGCTGGCGCGGACGCAATCTTCCCGGAGGCACTGACCACCGCCGACATGTTCCGCGCCGTCGCGGAACGGTTGCCCGGCGTGAAACTGCTCGCCAACATGACGGAATTCGGCCGCACGCCGTTCTTCACCGCGAGCGAGTTCGAGGCGATGGGCTACAAGATGGTGATCTGGCCGGTCAGCTCGCTGCGTGCCGCGAACAAGGCGCAGGCGGAGCTGTACGCTGCGATCCGGCGCGACGGCGGCACGCAGAACATGGTGGACCGAATGCAGACCCGGGCCGAGCTGTACGCGACGATCGGCTACCACGACTATGAGGCGCTGGACGCGTCGATCGTGACGACGATCATTCCCGAGGCGATGCCGCAACGCCAATAACCTCTCCCGCGCTCCGCTGCTTGCGCAGCGCGGGAGAGGTCGAGGTGCGAAGCACCGAGGGTGAGGGTGCCGCCCCCAGTATAGCTACCAATTTCAACACGCAGGCTCGCGGAGGAAACGCATGACGGAAACCACATTCCGCGCCGCCGGCTACCCATGGCGCCTGCATTGCGGGCCGCGGGTTATCGAGCAAAGTCTGAAAGAAGCCGTCGTGCGCGCCGGAGCGAAACGCACGTTTGTTGTTTGCTCTCCCTCCGTCCATCGCCGCACCGACACAGTGCAACGAATCGCCGCGACGCTTGGCGACCGCTATGCCGGTGTCTTCGATGGCATTGAGAAAGACTCCACCTACGCTTCGGTCCGTGCGGCCACCGATGCCGCGCGCGAGGCCGGCGCCGATCTGCTGATCGCGGTAGGCGGGGGCAGCGTGATCGTCGCCACCCGGGCGGTGGCGATCTTTCTGGCGGAAGCCGGCGATCCGTTCGAGATCATGACACAGTACCCTGAAGGCAAGCCGGCCTACAGTCCGCGCCTGCTGGCGCCGAAGCCGCCGATCGTCAACATCCCCACCACGCCGACCAGTGCAATGAACCGCGCTGGGACCGGATTGAAGAATCCAGACCTCGATCACCGCATGGAGTATTTCGATCCCAAGACGCGCCCGCAGGCGATCTTCCTCGATGAAGACGCGTTGCTGACCGCGCCGTCGGACCTGATCCGTTCCACCGCGACCACAGTGTTCGCCAGCACCGTCGCCGCAATCGCACTGACCGATCTCAATCCGCTGGCGGAGGGCGATCGGGATCATGCGTTTCGCCTGGCCTATCGCGCCTATCCGCGGCTGGTTGATGAATTGGGGAACGCGGCGCTGCGCATCGATCTGTGTATCGCGGCGTTCCTGCAGAACCGGGCGGAGGATGATGGCACGCGCCGCTCCCGGGATGGGGCGTTTTCCGGCAATTACGCTGTCTCGACGGCGCTGCATGTGCGCTATCCCCATGTCGGACAGGGTGAGTCGACGTCGGTGGTGCATGCGGCGAAAATCCGTCTTGCCGAGGCAGTGGATGCGCGATCGGCGCAGCAAGTGGCGGCGGCGCTGGAGGTGTGGCAGGACGCGATGGGCGCGCGCGGTGCCGCGCTCGCCGTGGCCGAGAGACTGGAGGCACTTTACACGCGTGCGGGCGTGCCGACGCGGCTGCGTCAGTTGCAGATCCCTAGCGAAGACCTGCAGGCCATTGCCAACGAGACGATCAAGAACTTCAATGCCAATGCCGGCGTGCGGTCGCCGCAAGAGCAGGTGGCAGATGCGCTGCGCTTGCTCGAGGCGGCGTATTGAACCGCGATCATGTCATGCGGGGAGAGCAGCGACGAAGCAATCGCGTTCAAACGGGTGTACGGACGCCCGTGCGTCCTGCTCGACCGAGGTTGCTTCGGCCCCTTCGGGACCTAACAAGAAACAAGGTCTCCCCCTCGCAAAAGGGGAGGGGGAATCTCTCAATTCGCAATGACATGGATTACTCCGCCCGATGCGCCGCCGCCATCGCGGCCATGCTGGGAAAGCGGAAATCGTAGTGCACGCCTGCGGGGGGCGGTGACGTGGCGCCCCACCCGTCCGCGTCCTGCCGCCGGTCGATCCAGGCCGACGCCAGCCCCGCGGTGTTCGCCGGCGCATGGTCGTGGAACAGGCTTTGGGCGGTATGCAGGATATCGCCCTTCGCCACGCCCATCGCACCGAGCTTGTCCAGCAGGTAGGCAAAGTTCCGTGGATCGGGCTTGTAGGATCCGATGTCCTGCGCCGTGAACACGGCATCGAACGTCACGCCCAGCCGCGGCAGCGATCCGGCGAAGCTGTCGCGATCGACATTCGACAGGATCACCAGCCTGTAGTGCTGCTTCAGGTATTGCAGGGCCGTCGCCGTATCCTCGAACGCCGGCCATGCACCGACCGAGGCGCCGAACGCGGCGCTCTCGGCCGCATTGGGCGCAACGCCCCAGGCGCGGGCGAGTTGGCCGTGCACGTCCGTCAGCAGGTCGGCGTATTTCATCGCTGGGGTGGCGGCTTCCTGTCGCGACTCATGCTCTGCGAAAGTGGCCAGCACGTCGTCCCGCGGCTGCGCGACACCGGCCCGCAAAAGCAGTGGTTGAAGCGCCGCGAACAAGCCGCTCTCCCAATCGATCAGCGTGCCGTAGCAATCGAAGGTCAGGACGCGGAAATCGGTCAGGCGCATGGGCAGGTTCCTCGTTGTGGCCGCTATGATCCGGCTCAATGCCGGAAATGCCGCATGCCGGTGAACACCATCGCCACATCGGCGGCATCCGCAGCGGCGATGACCTCCGCATCACGCACCGATCCGCCCGGCTGGATCACCGCCGTGGCGCCGGCTTCGATGCACGCCTCCAGCCCGTCGGCGAACGGGAAGAACGCATCCGAGGCGGCGACGCTGCCGCGAGTCAGTGGTTCGTCCAATCCGGCCGCCTGCGCTGCCTCGGCGCCGTGCCGTGCCGCGATGCGTGCGGAATCCACACGGTTCGGCTGACCTGCCCCGATGCCGGCCGTCGCACTGTTCCTGGCAAAGACGATCGCATTCGATTTCACGTATTTGCAGACTTCGAACGCAAACAGCAGATCTCGAAGCTCGGCGTCCGTCGGCGCCCGGCGGGTCACCACGTTCAGCTCAGCCGCCGTCACCCGGCCGTTATCGCGCGTCTGCGCCAGGAATCCGCCCGCCAGGCTGCGGAATGTCATGCCCGGCGCCAGCGGATCGGGCATCGTTCCGGTCAGCAAGAGCCGCAGGTTCTTCCGCCGGGCCACCGCAGCCAGGGCGGCCGCGTCGGCATCCGGCGCCACGATGACCTCGGTCAGGATCGCGGCGATCTTCTCGGCTGCCGGGCCGTCCAGCTTGCGGTTCACCGCCACGATGCCGCCGAACGGCGAGACCGGGTCGCAGCGGAATGCCAGGTCCCACGCTTCCGCCAGCGTCGGCGCCGACGCAATGCCGCACGGATTGGCATGCTTGATGATCGCGACCGTGGGCGCCTCGAACGCGGCCACGCATTCCAGCGCGGCGTCGGTATCGGCCAGGTTGTTGTAGGACAGTTCCTTGCCCTGCACCTGCCGCATCGTGGCGACACCCGGACGCGTGCCGGTGACGTAGAAGGCAGCCTGCTGGTGCGGGTTTTCGCCATAACGCAGCGTCTGGCGCAGCGCGCCGGCAATGGTCATGCGGCGGGGGAATTCTTCCCTCCGCTGCGCCGCGAACCAGTCCGCGATTGTCGCGTCATAGGCGGCCGTGCGGGCGATGGCCTCGCCAGCCAGGCGCCGGCGCGTCGCCAGCGTGGTGCCGCCCTGGGCGGCGATCTCCTCCAGCACGACGTCGTACTGATCCGGCTCAGTCAGCACCGCGACGAAATCATGGTTCTTCGCCGCGGCGCGGATCAGCGCGGGGCCACCGATGTCGATGTTCTCCACGCAGTCGTCGAACGGCGCACCGCGGGCGGCGGTGGCCTCGAACGGATAAAGATTCACCGCCACCAGGTCGATCGGCGCGATGCCATGCGCCTGCATCTGCGCCAAATGTTCCGGCAGGTCGCGCCGGCCAAGGATGCCGCCATGAATCTGCGGCACCAGCGTTTTCACCCGCCCATCCAGGATCTCCGGGAAGCCCGTGTGGTCCGAGACCTCCGTCACGGCCACCCCGGCCTCTCGCAGCGCCCGCGCCGACCCGCCGGTGGAGAGGATCTCCACGCCTCGTCCCGCCAGCGCCGCGGCAAACGGCACCAGCCCGGCCTTGTCGGACACGGAGATCAGGGCGCGGCGCACGGGCACGATGTCGGTCATGGCGGACTCTCCGCGGGTTTGTTGCGGCGCGGGATACTCCCCGGCGCAGGGTGTCGCCAGGGGCTGCCGACTGGGCTGCCGACTGGGGCTGCCGACTGAGGCTGCCGACTGGGGCTGCCGACTGGGGCTGTCCCGGCCGGCTTACCAAAAGGCGATGGAACATTACCCCTAGCGTAATTCCGGAGGGCCACCAGCTTACCGCCGGGCCAAACAGAGGAGGATGACCGTGGCCATGCGAATTGTCATTCCGATGACATTGATTGGCGTCACACTGATCCTGGCCGGCTGTACGAGCCCGCAGCAGCGCGTTGAGCATCGAGAGAACCTGCTCGCCGCCGCCGGTTTCGTGCAGCACGAGGCAGACACACCGGAGCGTCAGTCGTCACTTCATACACTGCCGCCGGATCAGATCGTGCGAACGGTACACGGCACCAACGTGGTGTACATTCTCGCCGATCCGATGATCTGCAACTGCCTTTATGTCGGCAATCAGCAGGCCTGGGCCAATTTCCAGCGCGAACGGCTCCAGTTGCACATCGCCAACGAGGAAGAGATCGCGTCGGAGAATTGGGACCTGGGTCCCTGGGGACCAGGCTGGTGGTGACAGGACGGGAAGGACCGGTTGAATTCCACTGGCCCGCACGCGCGTTATAAGTCGCGCACGCCGGTCCCAACGCCGGCGATGCGCTGCGACAGCATCCGCCCGACGGCGTCCTGTACCGCGGTGATGGCGGGGCGCCGATAGTCCCAGATCGGGTCGGCGTCAGGCTGGAACACCACCATCGTCGCGTTGGCCTCGAACAGCAGCAGCGAACCGCCGGGCCCGAGCGCGAAGTCGACCCCACAGTAGTCCAGACCCATTGCCGCGGTGATGCCTGCCAAGGCCTGCATCGCGGTCTCTCCCAATACGCGTGGCATATCCTCAAGGAAGCGCCGTTCCTCGTCGCGATAGGCGGGATGATCCGTCATCGCCGCGGTGAAGTAGTGCACCTTCCAATCCGGTGAAATCGCCAGGTGCAACGGATACAGCACGCCATCGACGAACATCACGCGATACTTGCGCGCCATGCCGTCAGGCCCGCGAGCGTCCAGGTATTGGATCGCCAGCACCGTGTCATGGCTCAGCGTTGCCGCCGCATCGGCCAGCGCGCTTGCCTCGCCGACATAAACGAATTCCTCGCCGGTATGGAGTCCGGGCGAACGCAGCAGCAACGGGAAGCCCAACTCGGCGGCTTTATCGACCGCCGTGCGGGGCAGCGAGATGATGCGCGGCGCGACCACACCGGGTACAGCGGCGAGGCGTTCGGCATTGTCCAAGCGGCCGGTTCGCCGCACCTTCGCCGGTGGGTTGATCACCGGCGCCATATTGTGAGCCAGCATGGTTTCCGCGCGGGACAAAGCCTCGCCGCACAGATCCGCGTCGCCAATCGCGTTCATCACCAGCGCATGCGGCGGCAGTGCCTGCGCTGGGTCCCAGAAATCGGCATAGATTGCCGTTACGGCAAACAGACGGTCATTGATCCAGTGGTGCACCTTGATATTGCCGCGCCGCGCGGACACCAGCAGCAGGATCGGGACGCCGCTCCCCACGCCGCGATAGCGCTGGGTGACGACGGCGTGGCCATGAAAACCCTGTTGCCAGTGTTCTTCGGCCGCCGGATCTCCGAGGTTGCCGAGCAATCGCGCCAGGCCCTGATGCGCCTCCGGAAACGCCGGGTCGATGTCGAGCACGGCCTGGAGATGTTGCTGCGCGGTGGCACTGTCTCCGTCTTCCGCCAGCAGGTTCGCCAGGTTGATCCGCGCCATCGGATTGTTCGGGTGGTGCAGCACCGCCTGGCGCCACGCCGTGCGCGCCGCGGACCGGTATCCGCCCGCGTAAGCAAGCGTCCCCAGTTCGTTCAGTGCCGCGAAGTGGGTCTGGTCGAGCCGCAGGACATCGACATAGGCCTGGCGCGCGGCGTCGTCGTCACCCCTGGCAGCGAAGCCGCGGGCACGCGCCAGGGCCTGGTCGATGGCATTTGCATCGGTCATGGAAGCGTTTGGGTACGCCGCATTGTTCCTGGTTGGAAGAGGATGCCGTGCAGCCCGTTCAGCTGAGTGAGCATGGAAAAGCTCTCCAGGTGCCCCTCGCGATGGATGGTCTCGATTGACCAGACTACGCGAGCAGGAAGCCTTACCACGCATGTTCCATCCGTGCGCCCGCGTGCACGGTACCGATCAAGCGACCTCCACTTCGCGGCTGACCCGCTCGCCCAGCTCCCGTTCGGCAAGCGCGAGGTCGTAATGGCTCTGCAGATTCATCCAGAATGCCGCGCCGGTGCCGAAGCAGCGCCCCAGTCGCAGGGCTGTCTCCGCGGAGATCCCTCGCTGCCCACGGATGATCTCGGACAGCCGGTTAGCTGGCACGCGTAGCTTGAGCGCCAGCGCGTTGGCCGACAGGCTCCGTGCCGATAATTCGCTCGCGAGGGTGCGGCCGGGATGTACCGGCGGAAGCGGGGCCCCGCCAGGGTACTCAAAGATCGCGTCATCCGCTGCCATGGGCAGGTTCCTGGTCCTTCAATGGGTATCGGCGATGTGGACCTCGTATGCGTCGCCATCCTTGAATGTGAATAGAATTCGCCAACGTCCATTCACATCGATCGACCAGTAGCGCCGCAAGTTCCCTTTGAGCCTGTGCAGCCCGACGCTATTGAGTTTACCCAACGCGTCGAGCGAGCTGTGCCTCCTCGGCTACCCGGCACCTTCCATCCTCACTCCCGGATGGAAGTGCGCATAAACCCGCCGCGCGATCTCCCGGCTTATCCCCGGCGCCGCTTCCAGATCCTGCAGCCCCGCCATCTTCACCCCCCGCGCCGAGCCGAAATGGTTCAGCAGGGCCCGCTTCCGCGCCGCGCCGATGCCCGGAATTTCATCCAGTTCCGAAACCCGGATCGCCTTCGACCGCCCCGCCCGGTGCGTGGTGATCGCGAACCGGTGCGCCTCGTCGCGCAGCCGCTGCAGAAAATACAAAACCGGATCCCGCGGCGGCAGTTGGAACGGCTCCATCCCGTCGGTGAAGAACCACTCGCGCCCGGCATCGCGGTCCGGCCCCTTGGCGATCGCCACCAGTTTTACGTCGTTCACGCCCAGATCGTTCAGCACGTCGCGCGCCGCCGACAACTGCCCCGCGCCGCCATCGATCAGCACAACGTCAGGCCATTCCGCCGCCGGCGCACCCTCCGCTTGCTCCTTCAACGCGCGCGAGAACCGCCGCGTCAGCACCTCCCGCATCATGCCGAAATCGTCGCCCGGCGTGACCGGCCCGCGGATACCAAATTTTCGATAGGCGGCCTTCGTGAAGCCTTCCGGCCCGGCGACGATCATCACGCCGTACGGGTTGGCTCCCATGATGTGGCTGTTGTCGTAAACCTCGATCCGCTCCGGTGGCGACGGCAGTCCAAACAAGCCCGCCACCCCATCCAGCAGCTTCGCCTGCCCCGCGCTCTCCGCCAGCTTGCGTTCCAGCGCCTCGCGCGCATTGGTCTCGGCATGCTGCACCACCGCGCGCTTTTCCCCACGCTGCGGGCACAGCACCTCCACCTTCCGCCCCGCCTTCAGCCCCAGCGCTTCAGCCACCAGCTCCTGCTCTTCCAGCGGATGGTTCACCAGCACCGCGGGCGGCGGCGGCTTGTCGTCGTAGAATTGCGCGATAAAGGCGCCCAGCACCGCCGGCGTCTCCTCAGCGCGCGTATGCACCGGGAAGAACGCGCGGTTGCCGTTGTTGCGCCCGCCGCGGACGAAGAACACCTGCACGCAAGTCTGACCGGCATCCTGCCAGGCCGCGATCACGTCCGCATCGGTCAGGCTGGCCGGGTTCACCACGTCGCTGCCCTGCACGAACGTCAGAGCACGGATACGGTCGCGCACCGCGGCGGCATGCTCGAATTCCAGCGCCTCGGCCGCATGCTCCATCTCGGCCGCCAGTTCCTTCTGCACGGTCGCCGACTTGCCCCCCAGGAATGCCTTCGCCTGGCCCACCAGCCGCGCGTAATCGTCCTCGCTGATCCGCCCCACGCACGGCGCCGAGCACCGCTTGATCTGGAACAGCAGGCAGGGGCGGGAGCGGTTGGAGAACACGGTGTCGGCACAGGAGCGGATCAGGAACACACGCTGCATGGCGGTGACGGTCTGGTTTACCGCCCAGGCCGAGGCGAACGGCCCCCAATACGATCCCTTCCGCACCTGCGCGCCGCGATGTTTCGCAATTTGCGGATAGGGGTGGTCCTCGGTCAGCATCAGCCACGGATAGGACTTGTCGTCCCGCAGCACGATGTTGAAGCGCGGCTTCAGCCGCTTGATCAGGTTGGCTTCCAGCAGCAGCGCTTCGGCTTCGGTGTGGGTGGTGATCACCTCCATGGCGGCGGTCTCGTTCACCATGCGCCGCAGCCGCTCATCCAGCCGCACCGGCTGGGTGTACGCCGTCACCCGCTTCTTCAGGCTGCGCGCCTTGCCCACGTACAGCGCGTCGCCCTTCCCATCCAGCATGCGATACACGCCGGGGCTGAGCGGCATGGTCGCGAGCGCCGCCTCGATCACGGCGACGCCGGTCCGTGGGCTCGCGCTGTCAGAGGAACTCATGTTCGCATCGAAATGTTGCCGGCCGTGGCGCGGGCCGATAGATTTGGCCCCCGCCCGGAAGATCGCAAGCCGTCCGGATCAGGGGCATCGGCCATGCCGAAGGACCGCAAGCGGCCCTGGAACCGGACGGACCGGCGAACGAATGAAGTTGTCCCGCCACCGGCCAGCGTCATCGCGGCCGAACTGCTCTTTCGCGAGGCCCGCGCATTTTAATCCACCAAACCTGTGGACAAGTCTGTGGGGAATGCTTCTCACAAACGGTTGTATCCCGCAGTTTACCTAGGGTTCTGAATGATTGCACAAAATTTAGTCATAACCTATGTAATTGATTTTGAATGATTTTTAGAGGAAACCTTGTCACCCTATTGAAATCAATCGGCTGCCGCAGCGGCTAAACGGGCCGATCCCTTAACGGGTGGACAAATTAGCCTGCCGGCGCTCGATTTCCACGCCAGCCGATGTTGCGTCTGCGAATATGTCGAGCTTTTCCACACGTACGCGTGCCAGATGGACCCGCGGATCGGCCAGGCACGCCTCTGCGATGCGCTCGGCCAACGTCTCCACCAGCCGCACATGACCACCCGCGACAATGGCGCGCACCGAGGCTGCAACCTTCTCATAGTCCACCACGCGTGACAACTCGTCCCGCCCCACCCGCGCGCGCGACAATGCGCGGGCGCCGTCATCCTCCACGCCCAGATCGATGTTGATCCGCACCCGCTGCATGGCGGTCTCCTCGTGCGGATGCACGCCGATGCTGGCCGCCAGTACCATGTCGCGCAGGAACACGTGGCGCAGCGCGCGGGCACTGGAAGCAATGCGGGGCGAGTCCATGGCGGCTTACTCCTCCGGCGGCGGGGCGCTGCGGCCGGCCGCCCATTGCAGGTGCTGCCCACCGTCCAGAGCCAGCATCTGGCCCGTCATGGCTGGCAGCGCCAGGATGGCGATGGCGGCACGGCCGATCTCGTCGGGGCTGGTGCCGTGGTGCAACGGGACCGACGCCGCCTGGCGATCGAATTGCTCCTGGCTCTGCCGCTGGCTGGGCAGCGTCGGGCCGGGACCGATTGCGTTGACCCGGATGCGCGGCGCCAGAGCCAGCGCCATGCTTTGCGTCAGCGCCCACAGCCCGGCTTTGGAAACCGTGTAGGAGACGAAATGCGGGGTGATTGACCAAACCCGCTGGTCGATCAGGTTGATGACTGCGCCTTCGGCGCCATCGGGCAGCAGGCGTGCGAACGCCTGGGTCAGCACGAACGGCGCCCGCAGGTTCGCCTCGACATGCGCATCCCAGGATGCGCGCGTGGCGTCCTGCCATTCGTCGCGCTCGAAGCGGCTGGCGTTGTTCACCAGCACCCCGATCGGCCCAAGCTGCGCGGTTGCCTGCGGCAGCAGGGGCACGGTTTCGGTCTCGTGTGCCAGATCGGCGCGCAGCAGCGCGGCGCGCCGGCCGCGACGCTGGATATCCTCGCACGTCGCCGCGGCGAGGTCCTGGCTGGCATGGCAGTGCACGGCCACGTCGAACCCGGCATCCGCGAGTGCCAGCGCGATGGCACGCCCGACCCGCTGCGCGCCGCCGGTGACAAGCGCGGTGCGCGGAATGGCGGCCGGAATGGCGGGGGCAACGTCGAGCATGCGCAGGGATTAGCGCGGACGGTCCGGTAAGTCAGCCATTCCGGGCGCTGGTATTGGGACACTCCCGAACAGACGCGCCGGTCGCGTCAAGCATGATGTTGCACCCTTCGGAAAATGGCCAGCCGTCATGCAACGCTTCTGCCCTTCCGGGTCATCCGCCGGATCGGCTCGGGAACAATGACCGTGCAATGGGCGACAGATGCCGAGTGTTTGGTGAGCCTGGCGCCTAATGTTGCCCCGTTCCGCCGCCGCCTGGGTAGCACGGTCCCGGTGGGAGACATGCGTTGCCAATCGCGGGCTGAGGGCCAGGCGGCTGCGGGGGCGGCCCAGCCTGCAAGGTGCAGCCTGATGCCGTCAGTACCAGCATGACCGCCAGAGATGGAATGAGTTTGCGGTCCATGAACCGTCTCCCTTTCGCTCGCCGGGCTGGATAAGGCTGCGGGGATCTCATTGGCGATGCTGAATTTAGGGCGCTGTTGCGTCCTTATCGTCCCATCCGTTCCAGAAAATCCAATTGCCAGCGCATCTCCTCGATCGCCAAAGGAAAGCTGCCGCCAGGTCCGGGCAGCAGCACGGCATCCGGCCCCAGCCGGCCCAGCAATGTCTGCAACGCACCGGCCGCGCGCATGCTGAAGCCGGCTTTCCATGCCAGGCTGGCCAGGCCCTTGGCGCTGCGCAATGAAGCCGCGCGTTCCACCACGGAAACCCGCACGCCGGCCGCCACCGCAAGCAGCGCCGAGGCAAGTCTCACATTGCCGTCGCGCGTCGCCGCCAGCACGGCATCTTCATTCAGCGTGCCGCCATTGGCGGCCGCCTCCGCTGCGGCCATCGCCTCAGCCACGGTTGGATCGCCGGACGGCAGCGGGGATCGCCCGGCATTCAGCCGCTCGGTCAGCCGCTGGCGTAACTCGTCTGCCAGCTTTGCGGGCATGTCGGCGCGTGCGACAAGAACCTCCACCAGGTTGGCCGCGACAATCTCCGCCAGCGCCCGCGCCGCGCGTGGCGACAGACCGGGCCGATGCACCAGCGGTTCGTGCCAATCTGGGTGCTCTTTTGCCTGCGCTATCAGTGCATCCAGTGTCGCCTCGCGGATCTGCGCCGTGCGGTTGGACAACAGCGCGCGGATCGCCGCGTTATCCGCGGTGGCAGCGATGGCGTCGGAAACCCGCGTGTCGATCTCCGGCCGGCCTGCCACCGCCACCACTGTGCCAGGCGACTGCGCCGCGGTGATCAGCCAGATCAGGTCCTCGATGGTCAGCAGAGGCGAGAAATGAATAATCGGCGCCGCCACCATCACCGCCTGGTCCTGCGCAAGCTGCAACACCAGGCCTCGGGGCGCGTGCGGCATGTCCTTCAGCACGTCCGCGATCACGGCCCGCACGCGCACAGCGGTATCTGCGATCAGCGTCGCCAGCACCTCATAAGTTTGCCGCTGCAACCGCGCCTGATCCGGCCCGGTCAGGCCGGGCAACAAACCAGCCAGGCGGCGCGCCAATAACATGCGCACCCGTTCATCCGAATCATGGGCGAGCGTCTGGTTGACAGCCGCCGGCGACGCCGGGTTCAAGGCCAACGCCGCGCGCACCGTCACCGAGCGGTCGGATGCCAGCGCCTGCAAAACTTCAGGCTCGGCATGCGTGTCCGAGCCCTGGCGGACCCGCCGCGCCTCCGCTGCTGCCAGATCGGGCGGCGCCTGGCTCAAGCGGGCGCCTCCGGTGCCACCCGCCAATGGCCGCGACCCTCGTGCTTCACGCCATACATCGCCGCATCCGCGCGCCGCAGCAGGCTATCGATTTGCTCCTCGCTGTTGGCGCTCCGCGTGGCAATGCCGATGGAAACCCCAAGCCGCAGGCTGGCGTCTTCGGACAGTTCGCCCAATTCCCGCGGCACCTGGATGCGCAATTGCTCGGCACGTTCGGCGGCCGTCATGTGGTCCGCGCCATTCAGCCACATGGCGAATTCGTCGCCGCCAAGCCGCGCCACAAGGTCGGTGGGCCGCACCACCGCGCGCAGCAGGATTGCAAGCTGCACCAGCACCTGATCGCCCATCTCATGCTATCGTATAACCTGCCGTAACAGTTCATGTGCCCTACGGCCCACGGATGACCGATTCCTCTTGCATTTCGAGCAATTCCGTTGCACATTCCATAACGCCGGGTAACACCTAATAACCGCTGTCCATGTTACCCCGGTGTTACCCACGGGAGCACGTGATTATGCCGCAGAAGAAGCTGACCCAGCTCGCCGTCGATGAGATCGCCGCGCCGAAGGCTGGTCGCGTGGAGTATTTCGACAAGAACCTCCCAGGCTTCGGGCTGCGGATCGCCGACAGCGGCCATAAGTCCTGGGTGGTGATGTATCGGCTGCCAGGCAATCCGAAGATCCGGCGCTACACGATCGCCTTCGCCAAGTTCCCCAAGGTGGCGGACGCCAGGGACGAAGCCCGGCGCATCATGCAGAAGGCCGAACATGGGGAAGACCCGGCCAAGGTCGAAGCGCCGAAGCAGCGCGATACCGTCAAGCGGCTGGTGGAGCAGTTCATTGACCGATACGCCAAAACGAGAAACCGCTCATGGGAGCAGATTAAGCAACTGCTGGACCGTCATATCGTCTCGCGTTGGGGCGACAGAGAAGCGGCATCGATCACGGGCCGGGACGTGCGAGAGCTACTGGACGAACTGAACAACAAGGGAAGCCCGATCGCGTCGAATCGGACCCTCGCCCACGGGCGCAAGATGTACAACTGGGCGGTGGCGGAGGAGATACTGGCCACTAATCCCTTCGCGGGCGTCCAGCCCCGTGGCACCGAAACCGAGCGCGACCGGGTGCTGCAGGACGACGAACTGATCCGGCTCTGGCGGGCCGCCGATCGGAAGGGCGGGACGGTGGGGGGCTTCCTCAAGATGCTCATACTGACTGCCCAGCGGCGGGACGAGGTGGCTGGAATGCGGTGGGTGGACATCGACTTCGACCGTACCGTGGTCGAGGCTCAGGACGAGCGGGAGATCGAAGTCGGAAAAGCGGTGGTCTGGACCCTCCCGCGTGAGATGACGAAAGGGGACCGGAGCCACGAGGTCCCGCTGTCACCGCAGGCCGTTGCTGTGCTCAAAAGCCTGCCGCGGATCGGCGAATATGTGTTCGGTGCGCGCCGGCCGCGTCGCAAGATGGGGCAGGCCGCCGCCGATCAGTTCACGGACCGGGATCGGCCGATCTCCGGCTACACCAAGATCAAGGAAGCGATCGAGTCCAAGCTGGCCGAACTAGCGACGGAGGCCGCAGGGGAGGGGGAGGAAGCGCAGGCGATGGCGGATTGGCGCTTCCATGATTTGCGCCGCAGTGCTGCCACCGGCATGGCCCGGCTTGGCGTCGCCACCTCCACCATTTCGCGGGTGCTGAACCACAAGGAAGGCGGCGTCACCAAGATTTACAACCGATACAGCTTCCTACGTGAAAAGCAGGTTGCGCTCGAACGGTGGGGGCGACGTGTGCAAAGCCTTACCTCGCCCGCGCCTGACAACGTGGTGGAGCTGCGCGCAGCGGAGTTGGTGGCATGAGCGCGGACGCCGATCTTGCTCAGGAACTCGCGGCGCTGCATCGTAAATTCGAACTTGGCGATACAATATCCGCCTGGAATGCAATTGCAAGAATCACAGCACACAACAAAAACCGCAACGCTGAACCATATCCGCTGCCAGCATGGCTCAATGAATACCTGCTACGCGCGGCGGAGAAAATCGAACGCCTATCGTTTGGCATCAGGCCCGATGACGATCGGCCGGCAACGGTGCTAATTGAGTCTGGCGAGTTCGGCTATCTACGGAAGGTGCGCCAGTCGGATTCCCCTGGGGGTGAGAGATATCGCGACGAACGTGCCGTCCACATAGGAGCTGCCTTGGGGTTGGCTGGGAAGGGTCGGAACGCCTTCCAGAGGCACGACCGAATCGAGAACGACGACTCATTCCTGCGTATTTGGGATGACCCGACCGTCGCGGACGATCAAGCTATGCGCAACAAGGTGCGCCGAGTACTCGCCCTTGTGGTCGAAAAACAGGAAGGGGTGACCAGAGACGCCCTCGAAAATCGGCTTTCGAAGGCACGTCAGCGCCGTAGGAGCCGCCCGCAGTAACCGAACCTGCCTCCCAATTCGATGACTGACCCCATGGCACTCTCGGTATAGCTAGCACTCCGTCACCGCACCGCACCGTGCGGCACAGGTTAGACGGAGGCCAGATGCACCCCCAGGAATATGCCGAACTGCGCGCCACTTCATCACGGGCGCCATCCTTGGACGATGACGCGCTGATGGATTCCGCGCAGGTCCGTGGCAGCGTCGGCGGCAAGTCAAATATGTGCCTATGGCGCTGGCAGCGTGATCCGCGCGTACAGTTCCCAGCGCCCGACTTGGTAATCAATGGCCGGCGTTACTGGAAGGCGGGAACGATCCGCCGCTGGAAGGCTGCGCAGGCGGCGAAGCAGGCACCGAAGGCCGCATAAGACAAACCCCCGACGCGGTAGCGTGCGGGGGCTGTCGGTTCGGCAATCAGTCGGCGGCACCGCTGATTTAGCCTGCCTGGCAGACAATCGCAAGCACCGCGTCTCACCATAGGACGCGACAATGGGACGACACGCTCCCCGCTTTTCCACCGGCCCGGATGGGCAGCCACGAATCTACATCGAAACCCAGGCGGACTTGGCAGGCGCCATCGTGATGACGCAGCAGGCCGGCGCGATCGGGCAGGCGCATCTAATGCGCGCCCTGGTGGCTGGGCGCATCGCCTATCAATCGCTGTTGCCGGAAACGTCCGTGACGGCGTTCAAGGCGTTCATCCGCGCGACCTCGAACAAGCCGACCGTAATGCTGATCGGCGATGATGGCGATCTGCCGCGAGGCCCTGATGGTTGGCCCCAGGCCCGCCGGGCGATCCGATGGGCGAAGGCAGTCGTGGTGCATGGGGCAGGCGCCGAGATCGAGCACTACGAGTCCGCTGTCATGGCGACGCAGATTGTGGGCCGCGTGCTGGTGATCGAGTGCTGCAGCGTGCATTTGCCCGCATGGGTCGAGATGGTACGCACCGCCCCGCACTCCCCCTCTGTGCTGGTGATCGTACCACGCGGTGGCGTGCATCCGGTGGCGGCATCGCAGGGGGCCATCCAATGACCGCCCCCGGCAATAACCGCCTCGCGGTGCTGGCAGCCGAGATCAAGGAAGCCGACGGCCGATGCCGCCGAAGTGCCGAAGCCGCAGCGGCGGCCGCTATCGAGGCCGGACACAAGCTGATCGAGGCGAAGGAACTCCTACAGCATGGTGAGTGGCTCACGTGGCTGCGGGAGCATGCGGGGATAAGCGAACGCACCGCGCGCCGTTATATGCAACTGGCGCGATCCGGAATGGAAATCGGCCACGTG
>Ga0335074_10005179_pt1 | contig 18033 bp, 16 predicted proteins | sample Lox_Sample_23_FD_206715 | JGI IMG/M metagenome (GOLD analysis project Ga0335074, IMG submission 206715) | Soil microbial communities from Loxahatchee National Wildlife Refuge, Florida, United States - Lox_Sample_2.3 | ecosystem: Environmental > Terrestrial > Soil > Wetlands | place: USA... | reverse complement strand
CCTGCTGCGGGACGGGAAGATCGCCGCGGTCGAGGGGCCCGGCTTCGCCGTGCCGCCGGGCGTGGACGTGGTGGACGCGACCGGCAAGTGGGTCCTGCCCGGGTTCATCGACGCGCACGCCCACGCGGGCGTCCACGAAGAGGCCGAGGGCTGGGCCGGCCAGGACACGAACGAGAGGACCGAACCCGTCACCGCGCAGGTCCGCGCGATCGACGCGATCAACCCGGCCGACCTGGGCTTCCGCGACGCCATCATGGGCGGCGTGCTCGCGGTCAACGTCAACCCCGGTTCGGCCAACCCGATCGGCGGCCAGACCGTGGCGATCAAGTGCTGGGGCCGCACGGTCGACGAGATGGTGCTGCGCGAGCCGGCCGGCCTGAAGTCCGCGCTCGGCGAGAACCCCAAGCGGGTCTACGGGGAACGGAACGTGATCCCCTCGACCAGGCTGGGCACGGCCGCCGTGATTCGCAGCGCGTTCGTGGCCGCCCTCAACTACCAGGCGAAACTGGCGGCGGCGGAGAATAACCCGTCGCCCGAACGAGCGGTGGTGGAGCGCGACCTCAAGCTCGAGGCCCTGGGACGGGTCCTGCGCCGCGAGATCCCGTGGCGGCAGCACTGCCACCGCGCGGACGACATCGCCACCGCGATGCGGATGGCCAGGGAGTTCGGGTATGACCTGGTGATCGATCACGGAACCGAGGCCTACCTGCTGGCCGACCAGATCGCGGCCGCGTCGATCCCGGTGATCATCGGGCCGCTGTTCACTAGCCGGTCCAAGGTAGAACTGCGGAACCGGTCGCTGGCCAACCCCGCCCGGCTGGCCGCGGCCGGGGTGACCATCGCCATCACCACGGACCATCCGGTGGTGCCGATCCACTTCCTCATCCACCAGTGCACGCTCGCGGTCAAGGAGGGCCTCGACCCGGTCACGGCGCTGGAATCGGTCACCATCAACCCGGCCAGGATCATCGGCTGCGCCGGCCGGATCGGGTCGCTCGCGGTGGGCAAGGACGCGAACGTGGTGGTGTGGTCCGGCGATCCGCTGGACGTGATGAGCCGCGCCGAGCGGGCGTTCATCGACGGCCGGGAGATCTACCGCTACGACTACTCGCGCCGCGAAGGCGTCTTCGCCGACCTGTAGGTCTGCCGTGGCCAGGCTGGACGGCAAGGTCGCCCTCGTGACCGGGGGCGGTACCGGGATCGGTGCGGCGATCGCGGAGGGCTTCGCCCACGACGGAGCGGCCGTGGCCGTGACCGGCAGGCGCGCTGCGCCCCTGGCGCGGACCGTGCGGCGCGTCACGGAACGCGGCGGGGCCGCCCTCGCGGCCAGCGCGGACGTGACCGACCTGGCGGCCATGGCCGATGTCGTGGAGAAGGTGCTCGACCGGTTCGGCCGCCTCGACATCGTCGTGGCCAACGCCGGGATCATGCCGCCAGACGGTCCGGTACTGGACGGTTCGCCGGAGGACTGGCATCAGGTACTCGGCATCAACCTGACCGGGGTCTGGAATACCGCGAAGGTGACCGTTCCGGCGCTGATCAGCGCCGGGGGCGGATCGATCATCGTCATCGGGTCCGGCCTGGCCCGGGTGCGCGCAGGAGGCTCCGGGGCCTACGCCGTGGCCAAGGCGGGTGCCAGCGCGTTGACGAGGGTGCTAGCGGCCGAGCTTCGCGGGTCGGGCATCGCGGTGAATGAGCTGATCCCAGGGCCGACCCGCGTATCGGGACCGGGCGGTGACGGCGAGCGCGACGACGGGACCGAGCAGCGCTGGGCCGATCTCGGCGAGTGGGTCAAGGACCCGGACGAGGTCGTTCCGCTCGCGTTGTTCATCGCGTCCCTGCCGCCATCGGGGCCGACCGGCCAGGTGTTCAGCCTCGCCGGCCGCCTCCTGTAGCGGGACCCGTGACCCTGGACTTACCCGCCGGCCCGGGGCGCCGGCCGGTGTAGAGCGCCGTGACGAACGGGCGAGTGACTTCGCCGCCGAAGTCGCGTTCCGCGATCGCCTGGATCCCGTCCAGGAGAAGGCGCCGTTCAGGTTCCGGGCGCAGGCGGACCTGGATCATCGATCCGTAGAACGCGTAGATCTGCGCGGACGTGAACCTGACGGCCGACCGGATCAGCTGGCTCCGCACGTCTTCGAAACCACCCAGGTGTTCCAGGTCACGACGACGCTGCTCCGTACCGAGCTGGAACGACGAACGCCGCGCCTGGTGGCTCGGATCCGCGTCGCCGAGCAAGCGGGTAGTTGCGTCCCGGAATGGGTCAGGGCGGTCGGGGTCGTCGAAGATCGTCCACCACACCGCCACCCACCCGCCCGGCCGCACGATCCGGCCGAGCTTCGGAAGCCCGGCCGCCTGATCGACCCAGTGGAACGAGGTGGCCGCGACCGCTAGGTCGAAGGCGGCACTGGGTAGAGCGGCCTGCTCGAAGGTCTCGCCCACGACCTTGAGGCCGGGATTACTCAGGGTACTGGCGAGGAAGGTCGCCATGCCCGCGTCGGGCTCGACTGCGACCACCGTGGCGCCCTGGGCGAGAAGCCACCTGGTCACTAGTCCGGTGCCCGGGCCGATCTCCACGACCCCGGATCCGGGGTGAAGGCCGCACCGGCTGACCAGGACCTCGTACACCTCCCCGGGATAGTCGGGGCGACCCTCGGCGTAGCCAGCAGGATCGCTGCCGTAGACGTGACGAGCTACCTCGCGCAGCGGAGCGTGCGTGGCCTCCCCGGGATCGCCGTCGCTCACGCCCGTTAGCTCACCTCATGAGCGGTGCGGGGGAAGCGGGCGCGGGCGCGCATGGCGCTCACGAGCTCGGCGGGGGCGCGGTCCGGGGAGCCGGCGTCGTACGGCGGCTGGGGGTCGTATTCGATGCCCAGCTGGATGGCCTGGGCGGTGCGGTCGCCCGCGATCCGCCCGGCGAGGGCCAGGGCCATGTCGATTCCGGAGGACACGCCCGCCGCGGTCACGTACTTCTCGTCGAACACCACCCGCTGGGTCACGGGAGTCGCGCCGTATCGCCCGAGCTGGCCCAGGGCCAGCCAGTACGACGTGGCACGGCGGCCGGTCAGCAGCCCGGCCGCGGCCAGGATGAGCGAGCCGGTGCACACGGACGTGGTCCACGTGGTCGTCTCGTCGGCGGCCCGGAGCCAGCCGTGCAGCGGGCCGTCCTCCATCTGGTCGTTCTGCCCGGGGCCGCCCGGCACGAGGACGACGTCGGGGTGCGGGACGTCGGCCAGGGCGGCCTCGACCTCAAGCTTGAGGATGCCCTCCTCGTCGGCGACCAGGCCGGGTCGCTCGGCCACCAAGGTCACCTCCGCGCCGGGCAGGTTCGTGAGCACCTGGTAGGGGCCGATGGCGTCCAGCACGGTGAACCGGTCGTACAGGACGATCGCGATCTGCATGGTTCTCCTCGGAGGTGGCGGGTGGGGTGGTGGGGTGCAGTGGCGGGTAGGTGTCAGAGGTGCGGGCGCTATGTCAGGTGCGGGTGCGGTGGGTGGCAGGGTGGAAACGGCGGCGGTACTCGTCCGGGCCGACGCCGAGGGCGCGGATGAAGGCGCGCCGCATCGCCTCCGGGGTGCCGTAGCCGCAGAAGCGGGCGGTCTGCTCGACGCCGTCGGCGGTGTCCTCCATCCGGTGCCTGGCCAGCTCGAGCCGGACCCGGTCGACATAGCGACCTGGCGGCATACCGACTTCGGCGGCGAAGGCGCGCGCGAACTGGCGCGGGGACAGCCGGGCCCGGCGGGCCAGCGTCTCCACCGTCAGGTCCGCGTCGGGGTGATCGGCGATCCACCGCTGCACGTCGCGCAGCGGTTCGCGGTTGGCCATCTGCGCGGAGAGCTGGGCGCTGAACTGAGCCTGGTTGCCCGGGCGGCGCAGGAACACGACCAGGTGCCTGGCGATCTCCAGCGCCGCGTCCCGGCCGAGGTCCTCTTCAACCAGGGCCAGCGCGAGATCGATCCCGGCGGTAACCCCCGCAGAGGTGAGGACGTTCCCGTCCCTGACGAAGATGGGGTCCGGGTCCACGGTGAGCCCGGGAAACCTGGCCGCCAGCGTCGGGCAGTACGCCCAGTGGGTGGTCACCCTGCGCCCGTCCAGCAGGCCCGCCTCGGCCAGCAGGAACGCGCCCGTGCACACCGAGACCAGCCGCGCCGCGTCGCGGCCGTGCTCCTGCAACCAGAGGACGAGCTCGGGATCCGCGCGCCGCGTCCCTTCTCCGCCGGGAACGATCAGCAGGTCGGGCGCGTTCGGTTGGCTCGCGTCGCGCAGGTCCCAGTCGGGAGCCAGGCGCAGCCCGCTGGAGGTCCGCACAGGGTGACCGCCGAGGCTCGCGATCCGGATGTCGTAACAGGGCGAACCGCCGGCGGGCCGGGTTCGGCCGGAGTTGGCCCCCGCGAACACCTCCAGCGGCCCGGTCACGTCCAGGCTCTGCACCCCGTCGAAGATGACGATCAGCACGGTGCGCATGCACCCAGTCTGTCCGGCCGGGCCGATGGCAGCAATGACGAATATCCAACTTTTCCTGTCATAGAGCGGCGATGTCGGGGTTGGCGGCCGGATGGCACGGCGTCCGGCGCCAATGGGGTGGACGCCGATATCGTGGCCGTGGCCCGGTCCGGACGGATGATCGAGGCGATCACGAGGTACCGGCAGCGGACCGGTATCGATCTCAAGCAAGCCAAGGCGGCGGTCGAGCTGGCCACCAGGGGCTTTATTGAGCCACGCTGAAGGCCCAGTTCAGGAGGCGGGTGGGGTCGGTGCCGTTGACGGTGGTGCCGACGCCTGGGCTGTCGAGGGTCACGCCGATGAAGGAGCGGCCGTCCCGCGTCGCTTCGAAGAGCAGGCAGTGGCCGGCGGCCTGCGTGTACCCGGTCTTGATCCCGATGGCGCCGGGGTAGACCCCGAGCAGCGGATCGGTGTTGTGCCATACGTAGGCGTGGTGCCCGTCTCCGGCGGTGACCCGGTAGGTCCGCCGGTCCACGATCGAGCGGAAGACCGCTGACTGCATCGCGAAGCGGCCGAGCGTGATCAGGTCGGCCGCGGTCGAATAGTTCGAATCCTCGGACGGGTACGGGAGACCGTCGAAGTTGCTGAAGTGCGTGCGGGTCAGGCCCAGCGCCGCGGCGGTGGCGTTCATCTTGGCGACGAAGGCGGGGATGCCGGGGCCGTAGGCGGTGGCGAGGGTATAGGCGGCGTCGCTCCCCGAGGGAAGCAGGAGGCCGGCCAGGAGCTGCGTGGCGGTCAAGGTGTCCCCGGGGCGCAGGCCCGCGGTGCTGGCGTCGTTGCTGCTCACGTAGGCCAGCACGGCGTACGGGACCGTGATCAGCCGGTCCAGGTCCCCGGCGTCGAGCACCACGACCGCGGTCATCACCTTGGTGATGCTGCCGATCGGGCGTTCGGTGTTCAGGTCGCGGCTCCATAGCACCGTGCCGTCGGAGGCTTCGGCGATGGCGGCCGCCTGGGCCTGCACGTCCCTGGGGCCGGCGATGATCGTGCGTACGGTCGGCCGGGTGGAGCTCGCTGCCGACGGGGGCGCGGTGACCGCCAGGGCCGCGCACGCGAGCATGACCACCGCGCCGGCGAAGGTGGCCAGCCGGACCGCCGACCGCCGAGCACGCGCCGTCATAGGGAACCCCCCGTGGGCTAGCCGACCCGACAACAGGCGCAAGCCTTCCAGTTCCGGCAGGCCATGGCAAACGTGCCGGAAGAAGCCGGGCGGGTACCTCGGCTAGTCGCGTGGCCAGGCGAGGACCGGGCCGCGGACGCGGAGCGTCACCGGCGAGCCAGGCGGCAGGTGAGGCCCGCCCACCACGCGGACGGTTATCTGCTGGCCCGCGGTGTCGTCCTCGGGCTGTACGCGGAGGACCGCGTCGTGGCCGTGGTAGCGGTAGGACGTGACCCGGCCGGGCACGCCGTCCTCGCCGGGACCGAGCTCGATCTGCTCGGGCCGGATCAGGACCGTGACCTGTCCCTCGTGGACCGGGACGGGACCGCTGCCGTCCAGCGGGAGGCGGCCGAGCCGCGTTTTCACCGCGCCCGCGCTGGCCACTCCCTCGAGCAGGTTCGCGTCGCCGATGAAGCCGGCCAGGTCGGCGTCGGCCGGGCGATCGTAGAGGTCCTCGGGCACGGCGTACTGCGCGATCTTCCCGTCGCGCAGCACGGCGACGCGGTCCGCGGTGGACAGGGCCTCATCCTGGTCATGGGTGACCAGGATGGCCGTGGTGCCGGCCCGGCGGAAGATCTCCTGGACATCGGCGCGGACGCTCGCGCGCAGGTGGGCGTCCAGCGACGCGAACGGCTCGTCGAGGAGCACCACCGCGGGCTCGATGGCCAGGGCCCGGGCTAGCGCGACCCGCTGCTGCTGGCCGCCGGAAAGCTCATGCGGGTACCGCTGGCCGAGCCCGTCCAGGCCCACCAGCTCCAGCAGGCCCGCGGCCTTGGCTCCGCCGCGGCGCTCCCGGGCGGGCAGGCCGAAACCGACGTTGGCCTGCACCGTCAGGTGCGGGAACAGGCTGCCTTCCTGGGGGACGTACCCGATGCGGCGGCGTTCCGGCGGGACGTACACTACCGGGCCGTCCACCACGGTGTCGCCGATAGTGATCGTGCCTGCATCGGCGCGCTCGAAGCCGGCCATGAGCCGCAGGAGCGTGGTCTTCCCGCTGCCGGACGGGCCGAGGATCGCGGTCAGGGACCCGGCCGGAACCTCCAGGTCCACCCCGGCCAGCACCAGATGGGTACCGAAGGCCTTGTACAGGCCGGTTACCGAGACGTCCCGCATGCCCTCATCCTTGCGCCTGTGCGGTGCGATTGAAAAACCGGCCCAAGACAATGCTCGGCAGGGTCGCGACGATGATCATCACCAGGGCGAACGGGGCGGCCTGGCTGTAGGAAAGGTTGGTCTCGTAGACCCAGAACTGCGTGGCCAGGGTCTGCGTGCCGGTCGGGATCAGCAGCAGGGTGGCCGTGAGCTCGGTGACCGCGGACAGGAACACCAGGCAGAACGCGGCGACCAGGCCGGGTCCGGCGAGCCTCAGGGTGACCCGGCCCAGCACGGCCAGCCTGCGCTGGCCCAGCGACCTGGCCACCTCGTCGAGGCTGACCGGCGCCCTGGCCAGCGACGCCTTGACTCCGACCAGCGCCAGCGGGAAGAACATGATCGCGTAGCAGGCGATGAGCAGCATCGACGTCCCGTACCCGAACCCGGCCGCGTACCGCTCGGTGAAATAGGAAAGCGCGAAGGCGATGACCACCCCCGGCATGCCCAGGACCAGGTAGGTACTGCGCTCGAGAAGGTGCCGCATCCGCCCGCTGTGCCGGATGGCCAGCATGGCCACCGGGAACGACATGACCGTGGCCAGGAGCCCCGCGGCCGCGCTGTAGGCCGTGGTGTGCCCGGCGGCATCAAGCAGCGAGACGTTGGCCCCGCCGGACAGCACGGGGGGAAGGCCGTCCACGATCCAGTAGATGGCCGCCCCGACCGGGACGCCGAGCGCCAGCAGGATCAGGGCGATGAACGCGGCCAGCACGGGCCAGCGCGCCTGGCCCAGCCGCTGGGGCGGGCTGACCCGCTGGGTCAGCGGGCCCGACCTGGCGACCCGGCCCCGTCCCCGGACCAGGCCGTCGGCGGCCAGGACGAGCATGCCGAGCAAGACCAGTACCAGGGAGAGCGCGCAGGAAGCGGAGAAGCTGTAGGAGTGGAACTCGTAAAAGATCTCGGTGGTGAACGTCTGGTAACCGAGGATCTCGAATGCCCCGTATTCGGCGAGCAGGACGAGCGCCACCAGCAGGCAGCCGCCCGCGATGGCCCCCCTGGCCTGGCCGAGCGTGATCCGGACGAAGGTGCGGACCCGGCCCGAGCCCAGGGCCCTGGCCACCTCCTCCTGGCCGGGATCGGCGCTGCGCAGGCTCGCCGCCACCGGCAGGTACACCAGCGGGTACACCGCCAGGGTCATCACGATGACCGCCCCGCGGAACCCCTGCGCCCAGATCCACAGGGAGTTCCAGCCGAAGCTGACCACGAAGTCGGGGATCGCCAGCGGAACCACCACGAGCACGGCCAGCGCCCGGCGACCCGGCAGGTCGGTCCGCTCGACGCACCAGGCGGCGAGGGTTCCGATCACTGCGCACGCCGCGGTGACCACGACGGTGAGCCGGACGGTGTTCCACAGCAGCGTGCCGGTCAGCGGCCGGAAGATCAGGTGCGCCACCGCCGAGGCTCCGGCGCCGCGGGCCTCGATCAGCAGGAAGACCAGCGGCAGCGCGAGGACCGCGGCTACCAGATAGCTGCCGGTGAGCAGAGCTACCGGGCGGCGGGTGCGCTGCGGGGAGGGACGGCCCGGTGCGTCTTGGCGATCGGCCAGCGTTCCAGTCGCGGCCATCAGCGGCGCTGGCCGGTGGGCAGACTCACAGCAGGCCCGCCTGGCGCAACAGATTTATGGCCGCCGAGCCGTCGCCCAGATCGGCGATCGTGATCGGGTTCGGTTGGAGTTGGTTGAACGGCGTCTCCGGGGCCGATGTCGTCACTCCGGACGCGAGTGGGTATTCGTAGCTCTGCTCGTTGCCTGCCGCGCGCGCGATGATCTCCTGGCCCTGCTTGCTGACCAGGAACGCGAGGAACTCCTGGGCCGCTGCCTGGTGCTTGCTCGACTTCAGCACCGCCGCGCCGGACACGTCGAGTACGTAGCCGGGATCGTGCGGGGCGAAGTACGTGATCTGCGAGTGCATCGCCGACGCGCCGATCTCCGCTCTGAGCCGGTACCAGTAGTACTGGTTGATGACACCGAAGGCTACCTGGCCGCGGTTCACCTCATCGGTGATTGTCTCGTTGTCCGGGACAATGTGGCTCGCCGCGTTCGCCTTGATGCCGTCAAGCCAGCGCAGCGCCGCCGCCTGCCCGTACGTCCTGATCACCGAGGTGACGATCGGCTGGAAGTCGGTTTCCCCGGCGGCGAAGGCCAGCTTGCCCTGGTACCTCGGGTCGGCAAGCTGCATGACCGAGGTCGGAAGCTCGCTCCTGGCGATCAACGAAGGGTTGTAGATCAGCACGCTGACCCGGGCGGAAACCCCCACCCAGTCCTGCTGGGGCGAGCTGTACCTGGCCGCGACGCGCGACAGGGTGCTGGCCTTCACCGGCGAAAGCAGGCCCTTGTCCTGGAGAAACTCCAGTGCGGGTGAGTTCTCGGTGTAGAAGACGTCGGCCGGTGACTGCGAACCCTGCAGCGCGATGAGGTTGGCCAGGGTGTCCTCGTCGTCGCTGCGGACGTTGACGGTGATCCCTGTCTGTTTCTCGAACGCGGACACCAGCCCGTCGGTGGTCTGCTCGTGCTGGCCGCTATAGAGGGTGATCGAAGGCCCGGAACTCGACGACCCGCATCCGGTCACCAGGGCGGAGCCCGCGAGCAAGCCGCAGGCGACGACTAGGAGAGCGAACCGACGGCACCTCACGAAGCGGCTCCCAGGCAAATCGAGTTGAGCCGCGGCCGACCCGCCGCCCGACGAACCGCAGCCGCAGGCGAGCGGGATCGCGAGGACCCGAGTCGCGTTCCCGGCCGTACTGCCTATACCTGCGCTGTTCCGGCTGATCATCTGCCCTTCCCCAATGGTCAATCCCGCACGTCATGACCCAGACCGCAGACAGCTTAGCTTAGGCTAACCTAACCTGTGGCGTCGGCCTGACCGCCGAGTTGGGCTGAGGTACTTGAAAACGGAAGTATGGGGTAGCGTCGGCATCGTGGGCGCCACGGGAGAGTTTGTGCGGGATACCCGGTACCTGAACGGGCGGATCACGGCGGACGGGAGAGACGGGACCCTTCCGGTCGAGGCCGGACGGTACCGGCTGGTGGTGGCGCGGGCCTGCCCGTGGGCGAACCGGACGATGATCGTCAGGCGGTTGCTCGGGCTCGAGCCGGCGCTGTCCCTGGGGATCTGCGGGCCCGAGCACGACTGGCGGAGCTGGACGTTCGACCTTGACCACGGCGGGGTCGACCCCGTGCTCGGCGTGCACTGGCTCCGGGAGGCCTACGAGAAGGCGGTACCGGGGTACGACCGGGGCGTGACCGTCCCGGCCATCGTGGACGTGCCCTCGGGGGCGGTGGTGACCGCGGACTACCGGGAGATGACGCTGGACATGGAGGCCCAGTGGGCCGCCTACCATCGGCCCGGCGCGCCTGACCTGTACCCGGAGCGGCTGCGCGACGAGATCGAGGACGTCAGCGCCGGCGTCTACGTCGACGTGAACAACGGGGTATACCGGTGCGGGTTCGCCGCCACCCAGGAGGCGTACGAGGCGGCCTACGCCGCCCTGTTCGCCCGGCTCGACTGGCTGTCCGAGCGGCTCGCCACCCGGCGGTACCTGGTCGGCGACGCGATCACCGAGGCGGACGTGCGGCTGTGGCCGACGCTGGTCAGGTTCGACGCCGTCTACCACGGCCACTTCAAGTGCAACAGGAACAAGCTCACCGAGATGCCGGTGCTCTGGGCGTACGCGCGGGACCTGTTCCAGACGCCGGGGTTCGGCGACACGATCGACTTCGAGCAGACCAAGCAGCACTACTACCGCGTACACACCCGCCTGAACCCGTCAGGGATCGTCCCGGCCGGGCCGGACCTGAGCGGCTGGGTGACCCCGCACGGCCGGGAGGAACTCGGCGGGCGGCCGTTCGGCGACGGGACGCCGCCGGGCCCCCCACCGGCCGAGGAGAGGGGCCCGGTCATCACGGCGCGGCTCGGCAGGGACTAGGCCGCGCACGCGGCGGGCGGCGTCATCTGAACGATGCCGGCCCGCTGGGCCGCCTCGTCCTGGTAGTAGGCGTACGCGCTGGCACCGATCACGTCGGCGCTGCCGAAGTACTCCAGTGAGCCGTGGTCGGTGGGCAAGGTGGCGGTGGACAGGATGTGACCGGTGGACGGGTCGGCGCAGACCAGCGTCTGCCCACCGCCGATCCAGATGAGGCCGCCGCTGTAGACGGGCACCGACGCGAGACCGGCCCCCGCGCCCTGACCGACCCGGGTCGCGCGGGACAGGTTGCCGTTCGGGGCGAACCAGACCCACTCCGAATTTCCGACGCCGATCGTGCCCCAGAGCCCGCGCGAGGTCGCGACCAGGTTCCCGCCGACACCTCCGGTCATGGTGGACTCCCCGGTCACCTGGCCGCTGGGCAGGCCGCCGCCGGACAGGCCACCGCCGGACACGTTGAACTTCACGACCCTGAACGAGCCCGAGCCTACGTACAGCGTTCGCCCGTCGGGCGAGACCGCCAGCGAGTTGGCCGTGCCCGAGCGCAGGTAGTACTGGCGGACCACCGAACCGCTGGCCGGGTCCACCGCCGCCACGGTGACGCCCGCGGCCACGTACAGGGTGCCGTCGGGCCCGGCGGCCAGCACACCCTCGGGGGCGGTCGAGAGCGCGCCGATGGCGACCACCGTCAAGGACCCGACCCGGGCCAGCGTGCTGGCGTCGTAGCCCTGCAGGTCCACGACGCCGCCGGGGTGGTAGGACGCGACCCACACCGTGTGGCCGACCACGACCGGCGGGCCCGGGACCGAACCGCTGATGGGGACGTCGGCCACGACCCCGGTGGCCGGGTCGATCCGGGCCAGGGAGCCCGGCGCGATCGCGTACAGCGAGCCGTCCGCGCTGACCAGTGAGTCCTGGGCGAACGTGTGCTGGTCGATCAGCTCGGCGCTCCAGGGCGCGCCGCTGATGGCCAGCGGCTGCATGGCCGAGCCCGTCGAAGCCTCTACCGGCGTCGACGGAGCCGAGGACGTCACCGACGCGGACGCGGACGTCGTGGTCTGCCCGCCCGCGGGCGCAATCGGCGGCGTGTTGTGACTTGACGCGAGCACCGCGATGCCCGCGCTGAGGCCAGCCACCACGACCACGCTCAGCGCGGCGAGCGCCGGTACCAAGCCTCGGCCCCCGAAGCGGCGCGGGGAGCGCCGCAGGCGAGGCTCACGGTACCCGCTGCGATCGCTTCCGGCCTGGTTAGCCAGGCGGAACGCGATGTCCTCGACCGTCACCCGGCGCGGTGGCTCTGGGGTGAGGCGGTGCAGCAGATCCGATAGCTGCCGTTCGTCGGTGTTCACGACGTCACCCCTCCGGTCATGAGCTCGGCCAGGCCCGGCGCGTCCCTGAGGCGGGCCAGGGCCTTGGCCGCGTGAGCCTTCACCGTGCCCACCGAGAGGCCCATGGCCTCGGCGGTCTGGGCTTCGGTCTGGTCGGCGAAGTAGCGCAGCACCACCACGGCCCGCTGCCTCGGGGGCAGCCTGTCCAGCGCCCCGAGCAGGGCCTGGCGGGCGTCGACCTGGGCGAACACGTCCCCGTAAGCCTTCATCTCGGGGACGTACCCGGTCGCGACTTCGCCGTTCCAGCGGCGCTGCCGCCAGCGCAGGAACGTGTTCACCATGATCTTCCGCACGTAGAGTTCGGGGGCGTCCTGCCGGCGCAGGTCACCCCACCGCGGCCAGGCCGCGGCCAGCGCGGTTTGCACCAGGTCCTCCGCGCTCGGCCAGTCGCCGGTCAGCAGCCAGCCGGAGCGCAGCAGCGCGCCGGACCTGGCCTGGACGAACTCGCGGAACCCCTCAGGCTCAAGCGGACGACCCACCCCGGGTGGCGTATACACCGATCCTCCGTTCCGGGCCAGCGGCCTCACGTGTAATAGAGACGCCGGCCGCGCGGAATGGTTTACTGCCGGAGCCTGCCGAGCGTCTCGTTCGCCCGCCGCTGCCGCGACTCGGCGCGGTACGCCTGGCGCCGGGCGTCGGCAAGCTCCTGGCGGGCCCGCTCCAGCTCGGCTTCCAGTCGCCTGACGGTGTCCTCGAGTTGCTGCTCCGCCTCGCTGGCGGCCTCCATGGCCTCGGTGGCGTCAACCACCGCTCGTTCGGCTATATCGATCTTCTCGCGGCGGCGGCGTTCGGTCTCGGCAATGGCATCAGCCGGTGCGGGTTTTTTGGTGGGTTTGGCCGGTGCCGGCGGGGCGAGCGCGGTGGGAGCGTCCGGGTCGAGGCCGAAGCCGGCCCAGCGGGCGGCGCGGACCAGCTGGCCCAGGCGGCCGGCCACCGCGGGGTCGGCGATGGCCGCGTCGAGGGTGGCGCTGACCTCCTCGCGCTGGCCCGCGGGCGGCGACGGGTGGCCCGCCAGGGTGAAGGCCTGCCTGGTCAGTTCGTCGACCAGCCGCGCGCGGGCGGTGGTCAGCTCCCTGATCCTGGCGGCGTCGAGGGCGGGGACGCGGAGTTCGGTGGACAGGGCGGCCAGCCTGATCGTGACGTCCGGGTCGGAACGGACCAGGTGGTTCACCACCCAGGCCGAACGCGTGGGCTTGCGCAGCCCGGTGATCTGCTTGGCCGCGTCCGCGTCGCCCGCTTCTTTGGCGGCGTCGGCCAGTTGCTGGCGGCGCGGCATGAACTCGTCCGGGTCCGCGTCGTACAGCGCGGCCACCGCCTCGGCCAGCAGGTCGGACCCTGCTTTCTCCCGCACGCCCACCCTAGCCAGAATAGGCAGCATGACACCGATCGTGCCATCGGGGCAGGGGCACCTGCTGACCGCGCGAGGGAACGTGCTGGCGTTCAAGGCCGTCGCGGCGCAGACCGGCGGCGACTTCTCGCTCATGGAGCGCACCGTGCCGCCCGGGGCCAGGACCCCGCCGGCGCACCGGCACGTGAACTGCTCCGAGGCGTTCTTCGTGCTTGACGGGACGATCACGTTCGTTCTGGACTCGGCTGAGCTGTCGGGAGGGCCCGGGGATTTCCTGCTGGTGCCCCGGGGGGCGGCCCATACGTTCGGGAACAGGGGTTCGGAGCCGGCCCGGCTGCTGGTCCTGCACGCGCCGGCCATGGACGCGTACTTCGAGGAGCTTGCCGTGTTGTGGTCCGGGGAGGCGCCACCGACGGTGGAGGCCGAGCGCGAGCTCATGAGCAGGTACGGGATGGAGCCCGCCTGAGCCCGCCTGAGCCCGCGTGAATGTCGGTGGGCCGGCGTAGGGTGTCCGTATGGCGCATGGCGCTCCGGCAGAGGTCAGCCCGGAGGTCCTTGAGGGGTACCGCAGGGAACTGACCGGGTACTGCTACCGCATGCTCGGCTCGGGGTTCGAGGCCGACGACGCGGTGCAGGAGACCATGCTGCGGGCCTGGAAGGCGGCCGAGGGGTTCGAGGGCCGGTCCAGCGTGCGGTCCTGGCTGTACCGGATCGCCACCAATATCTGCCTGGACATGCTGCGCAGCCGGCAGCGGCGGGCGCTGCCGATGGACCTCGGGCCCGCCTCGCCGCCGGTTGAGCCGTCGCTGAGCGACTGGCACCCGGACGAGCTCTGGATCTCGCCCATCGCCGACTCGCGCGCCGTGCCCGAGCACGGCGACCCGGCCGAGATCGCGGTGGCTCGCGACACGATCAGGCTGGCCTTCGTGACCGCGCTGCAACACTTGCCGGCCAGGCAGCGCGCCACGATGATCATGTGCGAGGTGCTGCGGATGCCCGCCGCCGAGGCGGCGTCGACGCTCGGGACGAGCGTGGCGGCGGTCAACAGCGCGCTGCAGCGGGCGCGGGCCACGCTGGCCACGCTGCCCGAGGAGCAGCGGCCGACCGCGGTCGAGGCCGAGCAGGCCGACCTGCTCGCGCGGTACGTGGATGCGTTCCAGCGTTATGACATTGACCAGCTCGTCACGCTGCTGCACGAGGACGCGGTGATGTCCATGCCGCCGATCTCCATGTGGCTGCGCGGCGCGGAGAACATCGGCCAGTGGATGGGCCTGCCCGGTCCGAGCCAGTGCCGGGGCTCGATCCTGGTCTCCGCAGGCCAGGTCAACGGCGTCCAGTCGTGGGCGCAGTACAAGCCGTCTCCGGACGGCGGGTACTCGGCCTGGGCGCTGCTGGTGCACGAGGCGTCGGGCGGGCGGTTCACGCGGTGGACGTTCTTCCTGGACACTCCGCGTCTATTTCCCGAGCTTGGGCTCGCGGCGCACCTGCCGTGAGCGGGTTCCTGTCGGGCCGGCCTTGGACCTGACGGCGATCCCGGACTAGCTTTTTCGCAGATTCTCGGGCCTCGGCCTGCGACGATTGACTCTCGTGAGCATCGATCCTTCTGGAGTCGGACAGCCGGGGTTCGTCGGCCGGCACGGCCTGGCCTCACCGGAGCGGGAAGCCCTCGCCCGGGAGGTGGCGGACTCGATCCGTTCTGCGCAGCTACGGACCGTCCGGCTGGTGGTGGTTGACCAGCACGGCGTGCCGCGGGGCAAGATGCTGTCGCCGGAGGCGGCGATCGCGGCCATGGCCGACGGGCTCGACTTCTCCGGCGCGATCTACAGCCTGGACACCGGCAACCAGGTGTTCGCGCCCGGGTTCACGCCCGGCGGCGGGCTCGGCATCGAGGAGTTCACCGGATTCCCTGACGTGATGCTGGTGCCTGACCCGTCCACCTTCCGCGTCCTGCCCTGGGCTGATCGCACCGGCTGGATGCTGTGCGACGTGTACTTCAGCAACGGTCAGCCGATGCCGCTGGACGGGCGCGGGCTGCTCCGGCGGGTGCTGGACTCGCTGGGTGACGCGGGGTACGACTTCCTGGCCGGGATCGAGGTCGAGTTCTACATCGTGGTCTTGTCCGGCGGGCCGCTGCTGCCGGAGAACGCGGGGTTCACTCCCCCACCGCCGGCGGTCACCGTGTTCGAGCGGGGATACCAGTACCTGTCCGAGGTGCGGCTCGACGGTATGGGCCCGGTTCTTGAGGCGGTCCGCGACGCGCTGGACGGGGTTGGGCTGCTGCCGCGGTCGATCGAGGACGAGTGGGGACCCGGGCAGCTGGAGTTCAGCTTCAGCCCGATGTCCGGGCTGGCGGCGGCCGACGCCGCGGTGCTGTTCCGCTCGGCGGTCAAGCAGGTGTGCCAGCGGCGCGGGCTGCTGGCGACCTTCATGTGCCGGCCCGCGCTGCCGAACTTCTTCTCCTCCGGGTGGCACCTGCACCAGTCCCTCGTGAACCGGCTGGACCGGTCGAACGCGTTCGCCTCCTCTGCTGAGACGTTGTCGGACGTCGGGCGGCGGTACGTGGCCGGGCTGCTCGAGCACACGGCGCCGATGGCCGTGTTCGCGGCGCCGACCGTCAACGGGTACAAGCGGTTCCGGCCCTACTCGTTCGCCCCGGACCGGGTGACCTGGGCGGTGGAGAACCGCGGCGCGCTGGTCCGGGTCCAGGGCGCGCCCGGCGACCTCAGCAGCCACGTGGAGATGCGGCTCGGCGAGCCGGCCGCGAACCCTTACCTCTATATGGCGTCGAACATCGTGGCCGGGCTTGACGGGATCCGGCGGGGTCTTGAGCCGCCTCCGCCCGTGTCGGCCGACCCTTATGCCGTCGAGGCGCCTCGGCTGCCTTCCTCGCTCAGCGAGGCGGTGGCGGCGCTCGACGCGGACCAGTTCTACCGGTCGGCGTTCGGCGCGGCGCTGGTGGATTACCTGGTGATGATGAAGCGGGCCGAGCTCCGGCGGTACGAGGAGGCGCAGGCCGCCGTCGCGGCGGGCGCTGCGGGTGCGGCGGGTGCGGTTGTCCCGGAGGTCAGCGACTGGGAGATGCGCGAGTACTTCTAGTTCTTCTAACCGGTTCTACGGGCCGAGGCGGACGCTGTACCAGGTCGTCGGGTCGGCGGGAACGGGCTGGAAGTCGTAGCGGAGCCCGTCGCCGCCCAGCGCCACCAGGCTGACCGAGGTGGTCCCGTACACCCGGCTGTCGGGAAGTTCGTGGCGGACGACGATCGCGGCGGGGTCGGTGTCGGACAGGCCGTCGCCGCCGGCCAGCGTCAGCCAGTCACCCCAGGCGTCCTTGATCGTGGCGGTCGGGTCGGCGTCGGGGCGGTGCGCGGCGAACTTTCGGCCGAAGTGCGCTGCCTTGGGGTCCTGGTGGGCGGAGGGGTAGGTGTGGCCTGCGTTGGTGATGACGTGGGTGGCCGGCCCGAGGTTTTCGAGCGCGGCGTGCTCGCCGTCCCAGCTCAGCATCAGCGCGTGGGTGGCCGGGGTGAGATCGGCGCAGATCAGGAAGAAGGGGTCGTAGCGGGCCAGGGTGGCGTGGTCGTCGTGCAGCTGCTCCAGGGCCACGGGTCCTGCTTCGGCCGCGCGCAGCGGTAGCTCGCCGCGTGATCTCCTGGTGTCGGGCGGGGCCTGCGGGCCGCGGGCGTTCAGGATGCAGGCGGCGCGCGGGACGCCGGGGTGGACGGCGAGCCAGGTACCGCCGGCCTGCTCGTCGCGGCCGCCGATCAGCGGCGATCCGGGCCAGTGCCGGGCCGGCGGCTGCCACGGGCGGCCGGTGAACTCATCGCGGAAGCCGAGCAGCAGCAGCGGCATTCGCTCCGCGGGGGCGAGGCTGAGCACTACGGTGCACACGCACCGACTGTAACTCGTGCGGGCTAGCGGGCTGATGGGGTCAGGGCCTAGGCGAAGGTCGTCACAATCCGTCGGTGACATCATGGGGGCGTGAGCGAGGAATTGCCCGCCGTAGCCAGGGACCGGATGGCCCGGATGCGGTCCAGCGGCACGTGGGGGTCCGCGCTCACCTCGGGTGAGTTCGCCGCCATCCGCAGCGCCGGTTTCGAACCCGTCGGCCAGGTGTTCGGCGCGGCCGTGTTCAGTGCAGGGTCGTATGGCTGTCCCGGGGCTTCTGGGCCCTCAGGCAGCGGGGCGCCGGCCCGCGCGGTGACCCAGGTGTCGGGGCTGGGTGGGTCGTTCGGACCGCTGGTGCAGGCCATGTACCAGGCGCGGGACGTGGCCATCGGCCGGATGAGCGCCGAGTGCGCCGAGCTCGGCGGGCACGGGGTGGTGGGTGTCCGGGTGTCCAGGGGGTCGTTTCTGCTCGGCGGGGTGGAGTTCACGGCCATCGGGACGGCGGTTCGCGCGCCGGGCGCCACGCTCGGGCGGCGGGTGCCCTTCACCTCCGATGTGTCCGGGCAGGATTTCGCCAAGCTGATCATGGCGGGCTGGGTGCCGGCGGGGCTCGCGCTGGGCGTGTCGATCGGGTTGCGGCACGATGACCGGACCACCGCGCGCCAGGCCCGCTGGAGTTCGGG
>Ga0335074_10005178_pt1 | contig 18036 bp, 19 predicted proteins | sample Lox_Sample_23_FD_206715 | JGI IMG/M metagenome (GOLD analysis project Ga0335074, IMG submission 206715) | Soil microbial communities from Loxahatchee National Wildlife Refuge, Florida, United States - Lox_Sample_2.3 | ecosystem: Environmental > Terrestrial > Soil > Wetlands | place: USA... | reverse complement strand
CCTACTGCAGGATCTCGGTGATGGTGCCGGCGCCGACGGTGCGTCCGCCTTCGCGGATCGCAAACCTGAGGCCCTTCTCCATCGCCACCGGCGTGTGCAGCTCAACCTCCAGCGCGATGTTGTCCCCCGGCATCACCATCTCCGTGCCTGCAGGCAGCTTCGCCGACCCGGTCACGTCCGTCGTCCTAAAGTAGAACTGCGGACGGTACCCGTTGAAGAACGGCGTATGACGGCCGCCCTCCTCCTTCGACAGCACGTAAACCTCACCCTTGAACTTGGTGTGCGGCGTGATCGAGCCCGGCTTGGCCAGCACCATCCCCCGCTCCACGTCCTCCTTCGGAATACCGCGCAGCAGCAGCCCCGCATTGTCCCCGGCCAGTCCCTCGTCCAACTGCTTCTTGAACATCTCCACACCCGTCACCACCGTCTTGCGCGTGTCGCGAAAGCCCACAATCTCGGCCTCCTCGCCCACCTTCACCTTGCCCCGCTCAATCCGGCCCGTCACCACCGTGCCACGCCCCGAAATCGAGAAAATATCCTCGATCGGCATCAGGAACGGCTGGTCCACCGCACGCGCCGGCAGCGGAACATTCTTGTCCACCGCATCCATCAACTCGTCGATCGACTTCTCCCACTGCGCCTCGCCGTTCAACGCCCCCAGCGCCGAGCCCCGGATCACCGGCACGTCGTCGCCCGGGAAGTTGTACTTCGACAACAGCTCCCGCACTTCCATCTCCACCAGGTCGATCAGCTCCGGGTCCTCGACCGCGTCGCACTTGTTCAGAAACACCACAATGTACGGCACGCCCACCTGACGGGCCAGAAGCACGTGCTCCTTGGTCTGCGGCATCGGTCCGTCGGTCGCCGCCACCACCAGAATCGCACCGTCCATCTGCGCCGCTCCGGTGATCATGTTCTTGATGTAATCGGCGTGGCCCGGACAGTCCACGTGCGCATAGTGACGGTTCGCCGTCTCATACTCCACGTGTGCCGTCGCAATCGTAATGCCCCGCTCCCGCTCCTCGGGCGCATTATCAATCGTGTCGAACGAACGGAACTTGTTGTTCGGATTATGCTTCGACAACACCTTCGTGATCGCCGCCGTCAACGTCGTCTTCCCGTGATCAATATGCCCGATCGTCCCCACATTCACATGCGGCTTCGAACGGTCAAACTTCTCCTTCGCCATTTGCTGCTTCTCCTGATTTCAAAAACTCTGTTCGCGGCGTCGGTCGCTCTCTACGCACCACCTCAGTAGTACGCGTACACCTTCAAAAACTTTGCCCGGATCGCCGGATCAACCTGCTCTACCATGCGCAGATACCGCTCGCGAATCTGTCCCCGGTCTGAGTCACCCAGCGCTGCATATTTTGCCGGCGCCTCGTGGCCGAGAAGACCGCTTGCCAGAATTGCCTCAAATTGCCGTGCGCGCAATTTGCTTTTCCGCACGCCGTTCAAAAAGCTCTCCACCGACTGCCGTGCAAATGCGGCTTCCAGCGCCTTCTGCACCTCGGTAAAGGTCTTCTCATCCTGTATTGCAAGCACTGCCTGCTCGAACATCTCGCTTCCTCGTACCGTCTTCATTAACTGGAGCGGGAGACGGGAATCGAACCCGCGACCAACAGCTTGGAAGGCTGTGACTCTACCACTGAGTTACTCCCGCACCACACCAGCAGGCTCGCCTGCATACCGCAGAAGCGAGTCAGCACACCAGCTCAACAAACACTGGCTTGCTGACTCGCTGACCTGCCTTCAAAATCTGGAGCTGATGACCGGGATTGAACCGGTGACCTCTCCCTTACCAAGGGAGTGCTCTACCAACTGAGCTACATCAGCCCAACAGCCTCATACACTACTCAGGAGGCTCTGCACTATCGTACCGCGTTCGATTACTCGTAAGCGCGATGCGAAGCGCAAACCCGCCTAGCAAAATCATCACCAGGATGCGAATCTTGCCTGCATCCATCGTGGTCCAGGCCAGAATCGCAAGCACCGCCAGCCCGGCCAGCGCCAATGCCTTGCGCCTTCCGCCTGCGACCGCCATCTGCAAGCCCGCCTTTCCCGCTTTCCAGGGTCATGGCTTCACGCCTTCGGCTCCCGCCACGACCCTCTCGCCTTGTTCGCGCCTTCCCAGCACTCACGCCGCGATTCACCCGCAATCTTCTGGTGCACAGGGGAGGATTCGAACCTCCGTAGCTCCAAGGAGCGGCAGATTTACAGTCTGCTGCCATTAACCGCTCGGCCACCTGTGCACTTCTTCAAGCCTGTCGCAAATCCGTCTGCGAGACACCCTTCAGCATTCCGGAGCCGCGCTCCAGTTCCAACTACGCCCGCTGGTTGAGGGATTCTCGCTCTGAAAGTGACCGGCAAAACCTGCTCACAACCCCTGAACTGCCCGGCAAAGCTTGGAGCTGGCGAAGGGACTTGAACCCCCGACCGTCTGATTACAAATCAGATGCTCTACCACTGAGCTACGCCAGCTCAATTCAGCTAGTACCTTGTACTGCCTCGGACACACGTATGCGTTCGTAATCAGGGGTACTAACCCAAAGTCTAGCATGGGCGGCGTTGCCCCGCAAACGGTGTAATCTATGGCCCTTTGGCCTAGACTTTGACCCGCGCATACACGTCGAAAGCACCCGTTCCATTCGCCTCCTGTTTCTGCTGAAATGGCCTTGAGCGGAACGCAAATCATTCGCTTTGCGCTCGACAACCCGCAGCACGAAGCCAGGAACAAATGAAAAAGGGGAGAAGGCTGCATGCATTCTCCCCTCATATCAATCCAAATAATGTCTTTTCAAATGGTCGGGACGGGCAGATTTGAACTGCCGACCCCTCGCACCCCAAGCGAGTGCTCTACCAGGCTGAGTGTAACCATTTTAGGTTGAGCCACTTACACAATTGTCGTCCGAATTTTACCACTCGCTTCGGAGACAACAGCAATGGGATTTTCTGAGTTTATTCGTGAACGCCAATTCCTCTCAAACGTCTCGCCTTCAACGCTGGACTGGTATAAGCACAGCTTCCGATGGTTGGACACGGAATCACCAACGCAAGAAGATTTGAAAGCCGCTGTGCTCAAAATGCGCGCGAAAGGTTTGCGGGCCACCGGATGCAATTCCGCCATCCGCGCCATCAACGCATACGTGCATTGGGCCAACTCCGGACCGGATGTGAAATGTGGTCCCACCTGCAAGCACCCGAGAATTGCGCAATTGAAAGAGCCGCAAAACGTCCTGCCGACGTTCACTGAAAAGCAGATACGTTCGCTGGTGGAGTGGAAGGCGAAAGGGAAACTTGAGCGGCGGCTCCATTTGATTCTGCTCTTCCTGTTCGACACCGGGGCACGAATTGGCGAAGTTCTCAAGCTGCGCGTCTGTGACATCAACCTTGACGATTTGCTGGTGACGCTGGATGGCAAGGGCAGCAAGCAGCGTGTGGTTCCAATCAGCTTCGAATTGCGGAGGGCCATTCATCGCTACATTACGGACTTCAACCGCAAGTCGGAATCGCTGCTGTTCGCAACATCAGCAGAGACGGCGCTACACCGCCGCAACGTGCTGCGCTATGTGAAGCGGCTTTGCCTCTCTTTGGGATTCAACCCACCAGCACGCACGATCCATGCAACCCGGCACACGTTCGCAACTGGCTATTTGCGCCGTGGCGGAAACGTCTTTCTGTTGCAGAAGGTGATGGGCCACTCAGACCTTGAAACCACGAAAAGATACGCGCACATGACCACCGAAGACCTCCAGGCCGTGCATGAGCGCCTGAGTCTGCTATCAAAATAGCCACTAGAAACTAGCGTCGGTTCACAGGCTCGCCCTGCGATGTGCCAGTGCGGCTTCAGGAGGAGAAGGGATAATCAAGCGATTCCCAATCCCATGAAGTGGCACCCGTGCTAACTATGTTCGGTATGTAATAAGACGTGGGGTACCTGTCGTGATCGAACCTCAAATGGAATACATTCTTTATCACCGGAATCTTATCGTCATTGGTCCCCAAATTGAATCCAAATTGCGCATAGAACATAACGACGGCGGCCCCAACAGCGTGAATAGCTTTCTCCAGCGTTGCAACATTGAGATGCTCTTCCCGGTTGTGCTTTGTCATGTTGTAAGCGTGATACCAAACGAGCGACTTGGTGGGAGTTGCGCTCGTCCAGCCCTCAAATGGGCCAAATTGCGGGAAAGCCGGGTACGAACTAAGAGTAAGGCTATAGCTGTCGAGGAGCATTGGAGAGAGTAGCTTCACATAGTCATTGGTCGTTAGCTTTGAGATTGAGGAATAGCTATTTGCCTTCAAGACGGCTGCCCAAGACGCTTCTACTTCCATTGCGGCAAGCAGAAGAAGCTCTCGTATCTGGTGTCCGTAGACATTCAGGTTACCGGGAGCAGCTTCCACGGTCTGAAATATGTCTAGCATTTTGGTCAGCAAAAGCCTTAATGCGACAAACGACTGCGTCAGCACGGTTCTATCAATCACTTTGTGGAGGTTCCCCGAAGTAGACATGGGCCAGAATATTCGCTTGTAAACCGTTCCCGGTTTAAGTTCGGATTCGACAGGAGTGGAATCGTGAAAGTTCGCGACGATCCATTTTTTTATCGATGGCCAATCTGGATTACTAAGAGGAATGTGCATAGGCGAGCCGCCAAAATTAACCCCTGAATACCAAGCAACCCCGTCAGACAGATAGGCGACTCCTCGCGGAAAAAGTAAACCGTTCGGCAACTGAGGTTGACCATAATTGTGATTCTTAAAGAACAGACTGTGCAACACCACGATGAAACCTCCGACTCTGACTCATGCACTGATTATTTGCGCTCAACCAAGTCTCGATCAAATTAGCAACTAAAAACCCTCTCGGGACTGCATGGCCGCTTTTCACCGGCTCGCCTACGGGCATTTATGCGCGATTGCGGGGCATTCTGGATGAGGTTTCCGGGATGCGCCGCTCGCCTATGTTTTCGTGCGCGTTTTCTCGTCCCGTGTTCCAGGTCCGTGAGAGCTTGAATGCTTGACCTCTCTGTGGCGGTCAACGCGCTGCCCGGCGTAGGCAGCAATTGGAGGACGTGGCAGTTGCAGCAATGCGGAAAATGGGTGCGACATTCACCGCTTGATGTTCGCGGACGCGTAACGGGCGTCTGTCTTCCATTTGCAAAGGTGCTCGGGCACAGTTCGCTGGGGGATGACCCACCGATACGCAAACCTTGTCACGGAGGATTTAAGGGCCAAGCATGTGAGGGTGAGCTTGCTTAAGTCCTAGTCACTTCGGATTCGCGGCATTTTCTTTTGCGACGTAGTCTTTTATAAGGTCGATTGCGCGTGAGATTGGGATTACGATGATGATGCCGCTATTCGCCTCGCCGGATACATTCGGGGCTGACTGACCATTTACGTCTACCGGCATGCTCTCATTCTTATAGCCGCTAATGACGCCGACTAGCTTGAGAGGGCGAATGCCGTTGGACGAAGTGCCGTTGAAAACATCTGGAGCGACGACCGGACCACCTGAAAATCCGTGGTTATTTATCCCATCTAGGAGAATTAAATTGTTGTCTTTTGAGCCTTCGGGATAAATGGCCGAGCACGGAACTGTGGCAGAAATATAACCATGTTTTATTAGAGGTACGGCGACGTTCTTTCCATTGAAAGTCGTAAAAAGCCCAAAGGGAAACCCGAGAAAATATGCCTCTTGGCCCATTGCATAGTTGTAGTCATATGGGATGGGGTCAGCGGTGGTGATTGTCGTCTCGGAAGGAATGAGGATGGCAACATCCACACAGGGGGTCTTTCCGTGGAGAATCTTGAAGTCGAACGGATGCCAAGCCGAATCTGACGCACCAAAAATATCGACCGATGCCGTATCCCCCGCTGTGGCTACCATATGATTTGCGGTCACAATGTATTGCTTGCTCTCGTAGTCAACGATGAACGCAGTGCCGGTAAAACCATTGAAACGGATTTGGAAAACACGGCTAATGACGTTTCCGGTTACTTGAGCGGTGGCCAACGGATGCATTGCGGCGCAAACCAGAAGCAAATAGACTGCTTTTTTCATGAGCAAACACTATCAGAGCAGACTCACCCCGCGCCCTCTCAAAATCGCCGCTGGGAAGACCGGCGGGGTTTCATCTCTCGCCACGGGGCCGCTAAACGCGATTGCGGGCCACTCCCGGCGATGCTTTCCGGGAGTGGCTCTCCGGCTTTGGCTAGTTTCGCCCATAGCTCTTTAGGGATGCGACGCAGTTGGTTGGCAGTCAGCGGGTGCGTAACGGCGATTTTCCCCACTAGCGAGGCTATTCATCGCGCTCGGCACGGAAAAGCCTCTGCCATTGCCTTCGAATACGACTCAGCTGCCAGTCTGTGAAGTTGTTCTGGATGGGCATTGAGGTACTTCAGAACCACTAATCGAATCTCTTTAAAATCGACCCCGGGCTCCAAACAGTAGGTATCGTGGGCGAACACTGAGATTGCTGAATCTGCACCCATCAAAAACCCGTAGCATATCGCACCTTTCAATGGGGTGTCAGCGGGAGTCGTAGTGGTGATGGGTGCATCTGGTGCTGAACAGAAGTCGAGTAGCTTGCTGCCGGTGATTTGCGAGGGCTCTTGAGCGTGTAAGGAACCACTGATACACAGAAGGAGGGTACAGACTAGCAATGCTTTCATGCCTCGCCATGATACGCCGCAAGCCGGAGTAGGAGGCAAGGAAACCGCTTATGGGTGTGCTTCGGAAACGTCGCTGCGGAGCAAGGCTGCGTGATGCTCGCAATCCATCATGTAGCGCAGTACATCATCGGTAAAAATGGTCTCTGCATCAGATGCGCGAGCTGCGTTCCGGGCCTCAATCAGAGCAGAGATGTGTTCAGCGCAGCAACAACCCCAAATTTCCATCTCATCACCCCCGAAAGATTCAGTGTACGCCGGGAGCCAGCGACAGTCAGGCCGTCAATCCTCTTCATATTGACGATTCACCGTGGGCCGACCTACTTAATGTTGCGCACTAAATTTGAGAGCTAAATCATTCACAAAACGCGATTTATTTTTGTCTATCAAAATAACCCAGCGGCGGAGGGCTAATATAGGCCTTTGCTCAAGATTTTACCTACCCCCTATCGCGCAGAAAGTAAATGACTTATTGTTCGCATCGTTCGGCCTATGCGGGCTAATCTTTCGTCGAACGAAGACACCATATCGAACGAATGGCAACGCCGGGGTCGCACGCCGTAAATCTGACAAGGCGATAATCAGCCTCCGCGACTTCGTTAAGCGCATCTTCAATCTGTTGGCCGGTTGAACATTCCGGCAACTCAACCACTCGATATTGCTTTTGCTTCAGCATCATTCCTCCTTGTTGTCTCATTCCGGTGGGCGTACCCGGAGCATTATAAAAACTATCGTCCACCATAATTTCAAAGGGAGAAATGATATACATTGAGCCGAAGGCGAAGAATGGATAGCGTTTCTTCCTCTCTTATATGGGTGAATGGACGACACGCAAGCCCTTTAGTTTCAGTGCAGATTTGAGCCAAACCATTCCGGGCCATACTGATGGGAATGGCCGCGTGGACACTATCGACAGCGATTTTTCATGACCCAATCCTTTCCACGATGGATGCCGTGCTGTTTCAGCAAATATGAAAGCTGGCGAAGGCTCAAGTTAGGGTTGTCGCGCATGATCGCAATTGCGCGGGCGGCTTTATTGTCCACGTTCGGCTTTGTGCCAGGAGCGTTGATGGCGTCCGGGTCGCTAAAGAGCCATCTCCTCCGCTGAATCCAGCTACGGCTCCGCTCGATGTCTTCCGAGTCCAGCAACCGCTCTAGGTCAGCAACGGACAAGTGCCTATTGGCGGCGATAATCAAAAGCGCGTGGCCCGGCGTGCCCTTATATTGTTCCAAGGCGAGCGTCGGATTTATTTGCCGGGTTTGTACCTTGCCGCGCCAGTCTGTCCAGCGCATAGTTGCCATCACTCCACCTTTGCGGGCGTCCGCCGTTCTGAGTTGAGCCGCGCCAACCGCCGCGAAGCCAACTCCGCCGCGATTAAATCGGCGGCCCAAAGACGCGGCGTAGAGCAGGGAATTTCGAGCGCCCGCGCCTCTAACTCCAGGTCGCGGTAAACAGCATCGGGCAATTGAATCTGAAGTATCTTCATCGGCTTATCCACGACAAAAGTCCAGGCCCTACTTCTCTCAAAGAGAAGTGGAGCCGGTATCCTTGCGGGAGTCAGCATCTCACGGCTTTTTGGTTTTCTAGAGGTGGCGAGTGGGAAAATCCACCCACGCCAGTTTGAGAGTTGAATCGGTTGGGTGCGCTGAGGTTCTGGAAAGTAACACAAATTAGCACAAATAAATTTGAGAAAGCTGTTGACATGATTTTGTGAAAGTATGATGAGCGACGCGCCGTGTGTGTGACAAGTTACTTTCGTGTGGGTGCCGGGGGGAAGCGTCAAGACACGACTTGCAGCGATGCGTGCAGACACCGAGAGACGAAATAGCCATTGCGCTAATTGATGACAACAGGGGCCGAGAAATGGGAAGAGAGGTGTACACCGTGGCGGAGGTTGCCACCTTAACCGGCTTCTCTGTGCCCACTATCATCCGCATGTTTGAGCGCGAACCCGGCGTGCTTATTCTTGCCCGGCCCGAGACGATGCACAAGCGGAAGTATCGCAGCATCCGCGTACCCGGCTCTATCTACGGGCGCGCGTAATCGCTCGCTTGATGGTTAAGTGATTCGGATTCGTGAAGAAAACCTTGTGGCGAAATAACCCCTACGCGCTCCAGGTTGAAGGGCACCAGTCTATTCACGGGAGCGGCCACGTCGGGATAGCGTCGTAAATCTCATCCATGAGCCGCTGCGTCTCAGTCAGGGCCACCGCGATTCGCTCTCAGTGCTGGAGTCGCTCCAACTCAGTTTCCGGCCTTTGCGCTCCCCGAGCCATCGCTTCGCAAACCTAAGAACCACGCAGACAGCCCATCCATTCAGGGCTCATACTTTAATGGTGCTATCCTTCGTCTAATCTGCGTCTTTGCATACACCAGCACCAAACTTCTAGGGAGGTCTGCGGCCAATCACACATGAGAGATTCAACCACCACTGGGCTTTCCACTTTCTGCGATGAACTTGACCATCTGGTTGCGGCTTACAGGAAAAATCGACAGCACTTCATCTCGCCCTCGTACGACGAGTCCTCTCTTCGAAATGACTTCCTTACGCCATTCTGGAGAGCGCTGGGCTGGGATGTTGAGAACAAGAAAGGGCTGACACAACTCCTTCGCGAAGTCCAAGTCGAATCTCGCATCGATGAACAGGGCGCGAAAAAGCGTGCGGACTACTTATTTCGAACGGACGGCATTGACCGATTCGTCTGTGAGGCCAAAAAACCCAGCGTCGATTTGAAACGCTACGCGTATCAAACCCAGCGATACGCGTTCAACTTGCGGTTGTTACTAACAACGCTCAGCAACTTTGATTCCTTACAGCTCTTCATAGTTGGAGGAAAGCCGGACCCTCTCGCGCCGTGGGCTTCATATAAAGTCTGGTGTTTCGATGAGTATGCGGCTAGCGCGCAGACAATTTGGGAATTGTTCGGACGAGATAACGTTGCTTCGGGTTCAATTGATCGATGGATTGCCAGTCTACCGAAGAAGGAGATTCGAGGAAAAGCACGACAGGGTTGGCTAATTCCACCGGAGCGCGTGCGCACAGTCGATTCCGAATTTCTCGATTACATCGAGGCGAAGCGGGAACTGCTCGCGAGACTCCTAGTGAAATTCAACCCGCAAGTGAAATGGAATGCCGAACTGCTTAGCGAGAGTGTTCAACTCGTTCTGGATCGAGTCTTGTTTATCCGAATCTGCGAAGACCGGGACATTGATACAGGCCCAAGCCTGTCCGGCATCATTGAGGACTACATAAACAATGATTTGCCGAAGGCACAGCTCTACCGTTTGCTAGTTGCACACTTCAATCGTCTAGACACAACGTTCAATGGGGCACTGTTTCGCGCAGGACATCCGTCCGAGCGCTTCCACGTGCCAGATGGCTTCTTGATTGACTTCATCACTGAGCTTTCGAATGAAGATTCCCCTTACCTTTTCAGCACTCTTCCCGTCGAGATTCTTGGGAACGTCTACGAGCGATTCATCGGCAAGGTCCTTCAATTGGATGCAAGGGGTATTCCCTCGGCGGTTGATAAGCCATCCGTCCGCAAATCAGGTGGTGTGTTTTACACGCCCAAATACGTCGTTGACTTCACCATCGAAGAGACATTGAGACCCCTGATTGACGGAAAACCGCCAAAGCAACTGGCCCGCCTGAAGATCGTTGATCCATCATGCGGCTCTGGGTCATTTCTTATCAGAGTCTTTGAACGTCTCTGCTTGGAGCATCTGAAATGGCTGATGGCGCACCCGAGGGAATGCAGCACAGAGAACAGCTATACGGATGCGGATGGCAATTTACACCTAACGACGCATTACAAACGCCGGATCATGCTAGACAACATTTTTGGCGTGGACATTGACGGGCAGGCTGTTGAGGTCACCATGCTCTCGCTCTACCTGAAGATTCTGGAAGGAGAGAACCGTACTACGCTGGGGGCGCAGCGCGTGCTCTTCCCAAAAGAGACTTTCTTGCCCGACCTGCGCGGGAACATCAAATGTGGAAACTCTTTAATTGCCAGTGACTTCAATGCGAGAGACGATTCGCCGGAAGAGATTGGCACGGTTAACGCCTTTGACTGGAAGGAAGCATTTGGAGCTTCCGAAGGGCACTTTGACGCCGTTGTCGGGAACCCCCCGTGGGGCGCAGAATTTGACGACCGGCAACGTAAATATCTTGCACGCGTCTATTCTCGCGTCGTTTCCCGAATGATCGATTCGTACATCTATTTTATCGACAAGGCATGTGTGCTACTGAAGAAAGGCGGCTCTCTAGGGTTCGTGATTCCAAGCACAATTTTGAATCAAGTGGATGCACAACCGGTCCGGTGCCTTCTACTCGATAGAGGCGTCACAAACCTAACGAGCCTCGGAACGGGAATCTTTGGCCCCAAGGTTCTGAATACCACTACCGTGGTTGTCAGTAAAACCCAGCCACGTGGCGGAAGCGTGCTGCTCAACGACCTCAAAGCAGTCCCCTTAGGAGAGAGAAAGAATAGGTTGGCAGATGGCTGGACTCTGCCGTGGAGTACGTGGCTGAAAGAGGTGAACGCCGATCCTCACAACAGCTTCTTGATTCAGTCCCGAGCCACGTCAGACCTACTCGATAGGCTCCGCGTGAAATGTAGCCGCCTAAGCGATGCTATCGACGGAGCCATTCAGAGAGGCATTAGCCCAGACGATGTTGCCGCGCACGTATTGACGCCAGCCGAAGCCAGAGAGCACAAGATTGAAAAGGCTCTACTTCGCCCAAGTATTAGCGGCAGCCAAATTAAAAGGTATCACTCCTTCGCAGTCGATCAATGTGTGATCTACACAACGAGCAACATGCGAATTGGAGATTTTCCGAATGCGACGAAGCATCTGCAAAGATTCAAGGCAAACAATACGTGCAAAGAGGTCCGCGCGGGCAAGCACCCGTGGTGGCGACTGCACCGCCCTCGCTCCGCCGAGATATTCGCTTGTCCCAAGATCATTGGACTAACGACCACGAAGACGATTGAGCTGGTGTTTGACGAGAGCGATGAGCTAGTCGTGACGGATGCCATGTATGTATTCAAGGCAAGGCCCGATGTATCGCCGTGGGCTCTGATGGCAATCATGCAATCAAAGGTCTTCTTGTTCCTTTACCGAACAGCAAATCAGGGTGAAAGCAGGGTGATTCCCCAGGTAAAGGCTGCAAAGCTGTATGATTTGCCGTTCCCAAATGCTTCCGCTATCGCCGCCTCTCCCCTTGCTGGGCTGGCGAAGCAGCTTACAAAGCTCAACGATTCGCTGAAAGACGACCTCTCAGAGAGAACAGCGTCGGCGCGCTCCCGGGAGTGCGCAAGCTTGGAGCGCCAGATTGAAGATGAGGTGAGGAGGCTCTATCAGATTGCGGGCAGTGATGCAAAGACTATCGATGGAGCGGTTGCTTGAGAAGAAAGCATGGTCTACCCACCCTTCTCGACAACCTCCAGTCCGCCGTACAAAAGCTGGGGATTTTCCTTGCGAGATTTTACCCCTCGCGTTAGGATTCTCTATACGGAAGACAATCTTGTAACCCACTGATTCTAATAATGGTCGGGACGGGCAGATTTGAACTGCCGACCCCTCGCACCCCAAGCGAGTGCTCTACCAGGCTGAGCCACGTCCCGACGACCACAGGGTCACTTCGTTAGTTTACATGATGCACCGGTACAGGGGCCCTGTTAGTGGCTCGGCGGTACGTACTCCTTCGGCAGTGCCGCGCCCTCTCCAAAAAAGTACTGCTGCATCTGCTCCACAAGGAACTCCTGGGCCTGCGAAGTCCACGGCTGCAGGCGATATTCATTCAGCAGCATTTTTTGGTGCTCCAGCCACTCGCCCCATGCCTTCTTCGATACGTTGTGATAGACCTTGTGGCCAAAGTCGCTGTCGAAAGGAGGCTCTTCCAGGCCTTCCATCTCCTGCTTATAACGGGTGCAAAATACGGTGTGCGCCATTCGTTTTCTCTCAGCACCTATTGTAAGCAAGAAGCGTCATCTCTGCTCATGACCATTGAATCGCCGCCGGTCGAATCACCTGCTCTGCGAAGCGCTCCATCTCCTCGAGTTGCGGGCTTGACTGCAGCAGCACCAGGTCTACTCCCGCGGCGGAAAACTCTTCTAGTCGCTCACCCACCTGCTCCGGTGTACCGATCAACCCGCTCCGCAGTCCCCGATTCGAAACAGAATAATCTTCCAGCGAAATCTTCTGCTCCAGCTTCGAACCCGTGATCCACTGCTGATAATTCGCATAGCCGCGCGCCGACTGCTTCACATTGGTGATCCGCTCAACTTCCCTCTTCGCCTCAGCCTCGGAGTCGCGCACAATCGCATACCCCGCAACGCCAAAGACCAAGGGCGGAAGGCGCAGTTCGTCGCGGCGCTGCCGCATATCGGCGATCTTTCTGCCGACGGTCGCCGGATCGTCACCGTGCATCAGGTAAGCATCGCACTTCTGCGCGATCAGATTCTTGGCTGTTTCGGACTCGCCTCCAGCGTACAACAGCGGATGCGGCGTGGACACAGGCTTCGGCGAGAGTACATTGTCCCAAACCTTGTAGTAGGCGCCGTCATAGCTAAAACCTTGCTGTGACCAGCATCCGTCGACCACGTCCAGCCACTCCGATGTGCGCGCGTATCGGTCATCATGCTGGTCAAAGGGAATGCCATACTTGACTGCCTCATCCGCCCACCAGCTCGACACAACATTCAATGTCAGGCGTCCCCTGGAGATATGATCGATATTCGCGGCTTGCTTCGCCAGCAATGCAGGATTATGAAACGTAGGCCGCACTGCCACCATCAGCTCCAGCCTCTCGGTGACCGCTGCAAGTGCCGCGGCAGTAGACCAAGCATCGAGCGAAGGCGCATCCACGCCCTTAATATCATTGAGATTCAGCTCCGCAATCAACGACACATCGTAGCCAATTTGCTCAGCTCGCCTCGCAAGCCGGCTCACATACTCCCACGTCGGCTCCATGCCTTCATCTTCCACATTGCGGAGCCATCCCCCGAATACTGGAAGCCAGAATCCGTATCGCATCAGCGCGCTCCTGTAAGGGCGGGCTCTGCCCGGCGCTCGTTCGCGGCCGCAGCTTCGGCCTCCAGCCAATCGACCAGTTTTACAAACGGATCAAAGCCAATCACCCTCGGCCCGTCAGCAACAAAGTTTGAGAGTGCATTGATGTCGTAATACAGTCGCTGTCCGTCTCGATCGTCCGTAATGTATTCCACGCCTCCCAGCTCAATTCCCGCGTGGCTCATAGTGCGCTCTACATCTGCAATCACGTCAGAAGAAGGCTCATAGCCCTCAACGCTTAAGCCGGTCTTTGGAGCATCCACGGGGCAGGCCGCCCGATTCAGATCCACCCCGCTGGTCGTCTTGCAAATGTCCGCCGGGCAGAGATCAAACGTCTCTCCAGTTATGTGCACCTTGATTGCATAGAGAAACTTCCCGTTCAGCACCTCGACCCGAACAATATGCGCCCCGCGAGCTGGAATAAACTCCTGGACCAGCGCAGTGGAATCGAGGCCAAACGCCAGGCCGCCGGCAGCAGCCGCTGTCTCCAGGGCTTCGATCGTGTCGAAACGCTTGACTCCGGCGCCCGATCCGCCGATATTCGGCTTCACCACCACCGGCCAGCGCAGTCCTTGCGCAGCACCCACAGCCTGGGCCGCACGGTGAATCACGCGCGCCTTCGGATAAGGTAGATTCAGCGAGTCGAGAAGCGATAGTTGTGCAGCTTTCGAAAGCTCCGTACGAAACGCCCTCACGCCGTTAATAACGCGCACGCCACGCCGTTCGAGATGGTCAAGAAATCCAAGCGTATAGAAGATGGCATCACCATGCTCCCTGTTCCATGCCGACGGGCTCATACGGTTCACGGCAAGCGAAAACCGGCGCTCAGGGTGCTCCTCGATTGCATAAGCGTGTTCCACTGCATCAATTTTTACGTAGTCCGTGCCTCGACGATCCAGCTCGGCGAAAAGCGGCTTAAACCAGTGCTGTTGCTCGTAAAACACTGCAATAGGTTTCGGCATATCTCGTAGCCTCTCCCTATCTTTGTAACTCATTGTCAAAGGCTTGGGGAAACCGGCGCCCTACCTCCTCGAGATCAGTTCAATCAAACACTGGATCAAGGTAAAAATCGCCCCGATGGCGACTATGAAGCCCTTCGCTCTTTGAAGGCTTCGCTCATGTTGATCTACTCTACCCTCAATCTGCGCGATGCGCCCTGAGTTTCCATTGCCCAGCAGGGTCACCATCTGATTCTTTAGCACAGAGAGGTCTGCCAAAACTTGTGCTTCAAATTCCGTCATCAAATTCTTCCTGACCGGCGCCGCCCAGTCCTTAAGGACCGAGGTGTCCATCGATTCGCCTATAAGGCAACGTTCACAAACACCGCGCTCGAAAACCTCGAGTAGTTTGGCGGTGTCGATGCGTCATACATGCGAATGAAGTACCTCTCCATCGCCGCCTCGCGGGGGATAGTAAAGTTGTTTACCGGGCTCCTCAACACCAGATCTGAATCTGTATCCGGACCGAACGCCCAATCCCGGCGTCGCACCTCAAAACCACCGTTTGTTGGCGGTGTCACCGCAGCATTCACTGTAATCGCGCTGCCCGTGACAGATGTGATCGTAAGCGTATTCAAACTGGCCAGCGGAGGCACGGTTTCGGGTTGCTGAGGCAGCCACACATCTACGGGAACGTGATCGGAAGTCGTAATCGCCAGAGATGTTGCCCAGTCGTTCGCAAAGCTCACAACATACTTCAGCAGGCCCGGAGATGTGCACGACAGCTCAATCTCGACGGTGCGCACAACAAGGCTTGCGCTCATATTTGCCGACGTTGAACTCACCGCTAGTACGTCACCCGGCCACACATCGCTTTGCGTCTCCAGATTCCACGCAGTATATTTGCCTTGCCATGCGGAGCCTCGATCAGTTGAGAAGTCCAGCAGCGCTGACGTTGCGTTCTCGCAATCAAGAGAGCTGCGCGGCTCAGGACTGTTCACAGTCCCCAGCCATCCGGCCGTACCTGGACGCAATCCGCCATTACTTTCCTGGGCGATACTTGCGGCGTTCGCAAGCCTTGCAACCGAGCGATGCCTCGTGCGGTAACTCACGGCAACCAGTTCGCCTGCCTGCGGAATACTGGTCGGATAGAAGAGCAGCTTACCCAGACGCTCCATCCTGCCGTCCGCCCCTTGCGCGGTCGTACCCAACCGGCGCACAATTGGGCTCCCATTGGGTGGAGTGCTCACAACCCAAACCGGCCCTTGTTGCGACACCTCATAGCGGGCAATACTGCACTCCAGATTCGTACTGTCTAACAAGACCGCGGGAGCAACGGCCGGCAGGTTGCTAACCGAGCCCGAGTACAGAACAACCGGGGTCGCCGCGACGCCGCCAGTCGTATCCTGCACCTCCAAAAGAAGGCTTCCACCCGCAGAGACATACGTGCCTCCGTATGTGTGTTGTCCGGTGTTGTCAATTGATGTGTAGAACTGCAGCGCGCGCTGGCTCTCGTTGCAATAAACGCGCAATCGCAGGCTATACATATGCCCCGGCACAACAGTGAAAGGGCTGCCCGCCGCGGCGCCGTCAATCAAAGCCGCAATTTCTGTGCTTCCGTTTGACTGGCTTATCTGGAACCCCGCAACACAGGTACTCGCCTGAACGGTCCCCGCGTAAATTCCATTCAGAATTCCTTCAGTATCAGAACCGAACAGAACTCCTCCGGCTTCAAATACCAGCGAGCCCCCAATTTCCACTCCGTTGACGGTGGAGACCGACGTCCCTCCGTCAGCCCCATTTCCGCCGGTGCATGTAAGCCCGGCCGAAGTTAAAGATACACGGGATCCTGTGTCAATCACCTGCCATATGGCAGGATCGATCTGTGGCTCCTCGAAAAGTTCGACAAACGGCTTTGCTTGCGAAGCCGTAGGGGTGAATGGTTCTTCCGTCAGTTCAAATAACGTGGTAGTCCCATCCCCCTGGAAATACTCGGTTACGTATGCGGCAGGCTCAATCTGCCCGCAGACCGTTAGATCATTCGCAAGCGCCTTCACCATGGATGCCTGCAAAGCCGAAAGATCCAGCGTTCCATCGGCCTCACTCAGTGTATGCACAACGCTGCCAATTGGCTCCATCAGAATGACCCCGTCGACCACCCGGTAGGCGCTGCGCGACATCGCCGCAAGGGTCCCCGCATTCGTCGACCAACTTGCTCCCAAATTCGGCCGATAGCTTCCGACTGCTCCCACGGAATTCGACAGCGAAAAAGAAAAGCCTGTCGTATCGAGTTCCGCGCTCAAACCCTGAACCATTTGACTGGCCGATTGCGAAGTACCAGCAAGGAGCAGAGGGAGCGGCTGCTGATCAAGCAATATCTCGTCGCTCACGGCTGAGACAAATCCCTGATAGGCAGCGCCTTCACTGCATTGCCCCACCAACTCCAGGGCAGGCTCCATCGGCAAATACCCGGTAAACAGGATTGCCCCGCTGTCGTCAGTTACGATCAGCCGTCCGTTCCGCACCGGCATGGCTAGGTTCGCCACAGATGGAGCGACCGTGAAGCTGCAAAGCGAAGGCTCATTCAATTGTCGCTTGATGATGAATTTCGCCGTCGCTACGACACATTCCGAATAATCTACAGCACCCTTGCCGTCCAGATTGTCGATCTTTACCTTCACACTTCCCCTCATTTTCCCGTTCGTGCGAACTCATGCAGCGCTTAAACCAATGTCATGGCACTCGGCAAGAAACTTCGGAAACACACAACCTGCTGCCCGTCATTGGCGTCCGTGACCGGAAGCGCCCTGAACGTAGCACATAGTGCAATGCGCTCGATGACCGGCTTATCAAGCATCGTTGCTGCCTCAGCCGCGCCCACCATCGCCTGCAACCGCGGATAATAAAACAGGATTCGCTCTCCTTGCTCTCCCGGCATGACAAAAAGAGCCGACCACTCCTGGAAAAAATTGCCGCCCTCGCGATCCACAAATCCGACGATCTCCTGCACCTTCATGGAACTCGACGGTGCCCCCGCGATCAAAGACTGCGCAAGCTGCAAACCTGTTGACGTGACCGCAGACACGCGCGCGACGTTGAATGTGACTCTCCGGACGTAGTCCGGGTCGCTATTGACGGACGCAGCGCTCTGCACGTACCCGGCGCTCACGCCCGAACCTACAAATCCCGTCTGCCCCGCATAGTCTGCATCCACTGCAACCAAGCACCCGGCGAAGAACCCCGCGGTGCCGCTCATTGCCAGCAGGGTCGCTGTCGAGCCGGTTGCAGCGAGACTTACTGCCGATGCCGCCTGCGCTCCCGACCCGTTTGGAGTTGCTCCAGAAGCCGG
>Ga0335074_10005175_pt1 | contig 18040 bp, 15 predicted proteins | sample Lox_Sample_23_FD_206715 | JGI IMG/M metagenome (GOLD analysis project Ga0335074, IMG submission 206715) | Soil microbial communities from Loxahatchee National Wildlife Refuge, Florida, United States - Lox_Sample_2.3 | ecosystem: Environmental > Terrestrial > Soil > Wetlands | place: USA... | reverse complement strand
TGTACGAGCAGACGACGCACCACATTCTGTGCCCGTGCCACCAGTCGACGTTCGACGCGACGAACGGAGCATGGGTGATCTTCGGCCCGGCGGCGCGGCCGCTGCCGCAGCTGCCGCTGATGGTCGACTCCGACGGTTACCTGGCGGCGGCCAGTGACTTCCCGCAGCCGGTCGGCCCGAGCTTCTGGGAGCGCGGATGAGCGACGACGCAGTAAAGATCCCCAAGGCGCTCGACGGCGTCGGCTCGTGGCTGGACGACAGGTTCCACGGGGCGCGCGGGGTCAAGGTCCTGATGCGGAAGGTCTTCCCTGACCACTGGACGTTCATGCTGGGCGAGATCGCGCTGTGGTCCTTCGTGATCCTGCTGCTGACCGGCACGTTCCTGGCGCTGTTCTTCGTGCCGTCGACGCAGGACGTGGTGTACCACGGCTCCTACACCAAGCTCAACGGCATCACGATGTCGCAGGCGTACGCGTCCACGCTGAACATCTCGTTCGACGTCCGCGGCGGGCTGCTGATCAGGCAGATCCACCACTGGGCCGCCAACATGTTCATGGTCGCGATCATGGCGCACATGCTCCGGGTGTTCTTCACCGGCGCGTACCGCAAGCCGCGCGAGGTGAACTGGCTGATCGGCATCGTGCTGTTCACGCTGGGCATGCTCGAGGGGCTGTTCGGCTACTCGCTGCCTGACGACCAGCTGTCCGGGGCCGGCCTGCGGATCTTCGAAGGCGTGCTGCAGGGCATCCCGATTGTGGGCACCTACCTGGCATTCTTCCTGTTCGGCGGGGAGTTCCCCGGCAACGCGATCGTGCCGCGGATGTACATCATCCACGTGTTCCTGATCCCCGGGCTGATCCTGGCGCTGATCACCGCGCACCTGTTCATCATGTTCTGGCAGAAGCACACGCAGATGCCGGGCTTGGGCAACACCGAGAAGAACGTGACCGGCCAGCCGTTCTGGCCGTACTTCCTGCTCAAGGGCCAGGCGTGGTTCTTCTTCATCTTCGGCCTGCTGGCCGTGCTCTCCACGTTCGCGCAGATCAACCCGGTCTGGCTATACGGGCCTTACACGCCGCTGGCGATCTCGTCGGCGTCGCAGCCCGACTGGTACATGGGCATCCTCGAGGGAGCGCTGCGCATCATGCCCGCCTGGGAGATCAACTTCCTCGGGCATACCTTGACGCTGTCGGTGCTGATCCCCTTCGCCGTGCCGCTCGGGATCATCTTCACCGGCGCGGCGCTGTGGCCGTTCTTCGAGCAGTGGGCGACGGGCGACAGACGCGAGCACCATATCAACGACCGGCCGCGCAACGCTCCGGCGCGCACCGGGACCGGGGTGGCGGCGATCTGCTTCTACGGCATCCTGTGGGCCGAGGGCGCGAACGACGTGCTCGCCGACAGGTTCGACGTGCCGCTGTACACGATCACCTGGATAGCCCGGATAGCCGTCTTCGTGGTGCCGATCGGCGCGTATTTCGTGACGAAACGAATATGCATCGGGCTGCAGCGGTCGGACGAGCACATGCTCACCCACGGGCTGGAGATCGGCATCATCAAACAGCTGCCCGATGGCGGGTTCGTCGAGGAGGAGCGGCCGCTCACCCCGGCGGAACAGGCCGTCGTCGGAGCCAAGAAGGTGCCTGTCGCGCTGCCCGCGCCCGGCGAGCCGGACGAAAACGGCGTGCCGGCGCCCGCCTCGCGCGGCGTCATGGGCTGGGCTCGCGGGGTGGCCAACCGCGCGTTCACCGAGACCGCGCTGCCGGTCGACGGGCACGGCAATGGCCACGGCGGCAACGGCCACGAGGCGCTCGGCGAGCCCGAGCACGCCGCGGTCGGCGCCGGCGAGCCTGCCGAGTCCGGCGAGCACGACGGCGAGGAGCACTAAGGCGGTCGCCCGCTGCACGTGAAAGCGCCCCGGTGCCAGCACCGGGGCGCTTTGCGTTTCTGGTGCCAGGCACCACCGCTTGACGTGGCGAGCGTGGCAGCGTGATGCTCGGTGTGACAGCGCTGCCCGGAAGTTCGGAGGCCCAGTGTCGCTGATCGCCGTGGCGGAGGACCTGGCCGGCGAATTCTCGCCGCGCCCGCTGCTCGAGCGCATCCTGGCGCACTGCACCGAGCTGCTCGGCTGCACCGCGGGGTCCATCTCCAGTGTTGACGAGGCGGCCGGGACGTACCGCAAGGAAGCCGACATCGGGGTGGCCTGCCAGTCCGGCCAGGTCTTCCCGCTCACCGAGGGGATGACCGGCGTCGTGGTGGCACGGCGCGCGCCCGTCTGGTTCGAGCGATACGACCAGGTACGGGGCGGTCACGTGCCGCCCGCGGAGCGCGCCACCCTCCGCGGGGTCATCGGCGTGCCGTTGGAGTGGCGCGGGCACGTCATCGGCGCCTGCGTGGTGTTCAGCAGGGACGACCAGCGCAAGTTCGGCCCCGGGGACGCCGAACTGCTCGAGCTGTTCGCCAGGCACGCGGCGATCGCGCTGGCGACCGCCCGGATGCACGAGGCGGCCGAGGAGCGGGCCAGGGCGGAGGCAGCGGCGAGCGAGCGCGACCGGCTGCTCGGCGAGGTACACGACAGCCTGGCGCGGCGGCTCGTGTCCATCAGGGTGCACCTGGACAGCGCGGCGGCGGAACTGGCCGCGCAAGCGGCCGGGCCGCCAGCAGCCGCGGGCGGGCAGGCGGGCCTCGACCAGGCCGCGGACCGGCTCAGGCAGGCGAGCGCGGAAGCCACGAACGCGCTCGCGGAGGCGCGGCTCACCCTGCTCGGCCTCACGTCGTCGCCGCTGACCGGGCAGACGCTCGAGGCCGCGCTGGAAGCCGAGGCGGCCTGGGCGCAGAGTATCGGCGGCCTCGAGGTCAAGTTCGTCACCGCCGGAGCGCCTGGGCCGGACTCCCCCGGTGGGCTCGCGGAGGCACCGCTCGCGCACGAGGTGCTGCACGTCGCCCGCGAGGCGCTCACCAACATCGTCAGGCACGCGCGGGCGCGGTCGGTCAGGATCGGCCTGCTGCGTGAGCCGCACGCCGTGACGCTGCTGGTCCAGGACGACGGTGAAGGGTTCGACCCGGCCGCGGGGTGGCAGGGCGAGCGGTTCGGGCTGCGGGCCCTCACGGAACGAGCGCGCCGGATGGGCGCGACGATCGAGGTCGACTCGCTCGCGGGCTGGGGTACCAGGATCCGGGCCAGGTTCCCCTATGAAGTGCGCGACGAGCCTGGCCGTCCGCTGCTGCGCGTGCTCGTCGCCGCGGGCCGGCCGCTGCTGCGAGCCGGGACGGCCCGGCTGCTTTCCGGCGCGGAACCGGAGATCGAGGTGGCCGCGGAGGTGGCGACAGCGGACGAGGCGCTGGCGGCCTGCCGGGAACTGCGGCCGGACGTCGTGCTCGCGGACCTCGGGCTGCCCGGGGCGACGGACGGCGACGTGACCGGCGTCTTGCTCGGGGAGCTGCCTGGGCTGGCGGTGGTCGGGCTGTGCGAGACCGGCGACGAGAAGCTGGTCGCGAGCGCCATGCGGGCCGGCGCGCGGGGGTGCGTCGACGTCGGCGCGGACGGCCCCGAGCTCGCCAGGGCCGTTGTCGCGGCCGGTCGCGGCCAGGCGATCTTGTCCGGGCCGGTGCTCGCCAGGCTGCACCGGGGGCTCCGCGAAGACGAGCGCGAGCCGCTGACCGAGCGTGAGCGGGAGGTCCGTGCCCTGATGGAGCAGGGGCTGCCGGACAAGGTCATCGCCGAGCGGCTGGTGCTGTCGATCAAGACCGTGGAGAAGCACGCCGGGGCGGTGCTGCGCAAGACCGGCGCGCGGAACCGCACCGAGCTCGCCGCCCGCAGGGCTGGCCAGGGAGCCGGCCAGGACAGGTAGGGAAAGCCCTCCACGGAAGTTGGGGGGTTCCACCGATTCGCGGCGCCCGGGCGGCTGCATACGTTCGGGGCATGCCTGTCGTGCCGATGAAGGAGATCGTCGACCGGGCGTTTCGCGACCGGTACGGTGTCGCCGCGATCAACGTGGTCAACGACCTGACCATGGAAGCGGTGCTCGCCGCCGCGGTGGCGGAGCGGTCGCCGCTCATCGTCCAGACATCGGTCAAGACGGTGCGATCCATCGGCATCGACCTGCTGTTCGCCATGTGGCGCGAGATGACCGCGGGAATCGAGGTCCCGGTCAGCCTGCACCTCGACCACTGCCCTGACCGGTCGTTCATCAGCGACTGCCTGCGGAAGGGCTGGAACTCGGTGCTGTTCGACGGCTCCCGGCTGCCGGTGGCGGAGAACCTCCGGCTGACCGTCGACGTCGTGGCCGAGGCCAGGTCCTACGGCGCGCACGTCGAGGGCGAGATCGAGGCCATCACCGGCGTCGAGGACGATATCGGTTCCGACGAGGAGGCGAACAGGGAGTCGCTGCCCGTCGCGCTCGACTTCATCAGGAAGACGGGGATCGACGTGTTCGCGCCGGCGATCGGGAACGCACACGGCGTCTACCGCTCCGAGCCGCGCCTGGACGCGCAGCGCGTCTCCGACATCGTGGCGGCTGAGCCCATCCCCATCGCCCTGCATGGCGGCACGGGGATGACGGACGCTCAGTTCAGCGACCTGATCAGCCGGGGCTGCGCCAAGGTGAACATCTCAACCGCGCTGAAGATCGTCTACATGAAGTCGAACCTGGCGTTCCTGCTCGAGGCGCGAGACAGGGACACCTGGGACCCGCCGTCGCTGTTCACCGCGGTCCGCGCGGCGGTGCTGGAGATGGCGGCCAGCCACATGCGGCGGTTCGGCAGCGCGGGCCGGGCATGGTGACGGCGATGGTGCGGCCGTGCTGGTGAGGGCGCGATGACCAGGCGCGCGCTCATCCTCGACTGCGACGGCGTGCTGGCCGATACCGAGCGGTACGGCCACCTCGTCGCGTTCAACCAGACCTTCGAGGAGTTCGGGCTGCCGGTCCGGTGGAGCGTAGCCGACTATCAGGAGAAACTGCTCATCGGCGGCGGTAAGGAACGGATGGCCAGCCTGCTCACACCCGAGTTCGTGGCGGCGGCCGGGCTGCCCGCCGACGCCGCGGGCCAGCAGGCCGCCGTGGCGGCCTGGCACCGCCGCAAGACGGAGATCTACCTGTCGCTGGTCACGAGCGGGGCCGTCCCGCCCAGGGCCGGGGTCGCACGCATCGTGGCCGCTGCACTCGCCGAGGGATGGCTGGTGGCGGTCGCCTCGACATCCGCGGAGGCCTCCGTCCGGGCGACGCTGATCAGGGCCGTCGGTGCGGAGCAGGCGGAGCCGGTCAGCGTGTTCGCCGGTGACGTGGTGCCGCACAAGAAGCCGGCGCCCGACATCTACCTGCTCGCCCTTCGCTCGCTCGGCGTCCCGGCGTCGGCCGCCGTCGTCGTCGAGGACTCGCGGAACGGGCTGCTGGCCGCTGTCGCGGCGGGGCTGCCATGCGTGATCACCGTCAACGACTTCACGCGCGACGAGGACTTCAGCGAGGCGGCGCTCGTCGTCTCCTCGCTGGGCGACCCGGGCGGGGAACGCACTGTGGTCGTCGCCAGCCGCGGCGGCCAGGCCCCGCCCGGCGAGTGGATCACGCTGGCGGACCTCGTCAGCGCCGCGGGGATAGCCGGGGAAACAGGGCAAGGCCAGAAGGGAGAGCGCATGTCCGGAGCGGACCTCGCCGACGTCGAGGCGGTCGTGCGCACGATCGCCACGGTCGCGGTGGACAACGAGAAGTACTTCGGCGACCTGGACGCGGTGGTGGGCGACGGTGACTTCGGCTACTCGATGGCACGCGGCTTCGAGCTGGTGCTCAGCGGCTGGGACGACTTCGACAGGACTGATATCGGAACGTTCCTGAAGAAGGTCGCCATCGTCATCACCAGTCGCATTGGCGGCACGTCAGGCCCGATCTGGGGGACGGCGTTCCTGCGCGCGGGCGCGGCCGCCGGGACCGCCAGCGAGCTGGCGCCTGACCAGGTGGTAGCGATGCTGCGGGCCGCGATCGGCGGGATCATGGCCCGCGGCAAATCGGATGTCGGCGACAAGACGCTGCTCGACGCCCTGGTGCCCGCGGTGGACACCATCGAGGCCGCGGTGCTTGAGGGGGGCACCGCGGCCGAGGCGCTGCGAGCGGCGGCGGTCACCGCGCGGGAGCGGGCGGAGGCCACCCGGTCGATGCTCGCCAAGCGCGGCAGGGCCGCGTACACGGGCGAGCGCAGCGTCGGCACCCTGGACGCGGGTGCCGTCGCCGTGGCCGTCATGTTCGAGGCGCTCGCCGACCAGTGGGCGAAGCGTTCAGCGCAACTGTGACTATCGGAGGCACGCTGTGAAGAAGTTCGTCAACGACCCCAGGCAGTTCGTCCCTGAAATGCTCAAGGGCATCGCGCTCGCGAACCCGGAGACCTTGAAGTACGTCCCGGAATACAACCTGATCATGCGCACGGACGTGCCGCGCGATGACAAGGTCTCCGTCATCCAGGGCTCCGGGTCGGGGCACGAGCCCGCGCACGTGATGATCGTGGGCAAGGGCATGCTCGACGCTGCCTGCCCTGGTGACGTGTTCGCCGCGCCGCCGATGGACTACGTGTACGAGACCAGCAAGCTGCTCGCCTCTCCCGCGGGCGTGCTGCACATCATCAACAACTACACCGGCGACCGGATGGCCTTCGAGATGGGCCAGGAGATGGCCGAGGTTGACGGCATCACGATCGGGACGCTCATCGTCGACGACGACGTGGCGGTGAAGGACTCGACATACACGGTCGGGCGGCGCGGCGTCGCAGGGAACTTCTTCGTGATCAAGGCCGTCGGCGCCGCGTCCGAGCAGGGCGCCCCCCTTGACGAGCTGCTGCGGATCGGCAACAAGGTCAACTCTGTCACCAGGACGATGGGGATGGCGCTCACCTCGTGCACGCCGCCGGCCAAGGGCTCGCCGCTGTTCGAGCTCGGCGACGACGAGATGGAGATGGGCGTCGGCATCCACGGCGAGCCCGGCCGTCGCCGCGAGAAGCTGGCCAGCGCGAACGCGATCGTCGACGAGCTGCTCGAGGCCGTGGTCAGCGACCTGCCGTTCGCGTCCGGCGACTCTGTCGCGCTCATGATCAACGGCCTGGGCGGCACTCCCATCAGCGAGCTCTACCTGCTCTACGGGTACGCCCACGAGCAGCTCGCCAGCCGCGGCATCCGCGTCGCCAGGTCCTACGTCGGCGAGTACTGCACGTCGCTGGACATGGCGGGCTGCTCGATCACGCTGAGCCGCCTGGATGACGAGGTCACCGGCCTGCTCGCGGCTCCGGCGGAGATCGCCATCCGGACGTTCTGAGCAATGGGGCCGCGGGCGAAGGAACCGTACGTTCAGGATGAAATTAGACAGCCTCGCCGGTGATGGCGTAGGCGGACAGGCGACGGGAGGCGAGGACGAGCGCGCCGACCGTCACGATGGCGCCGAGCACGATCGAGGTGGCGAGGCCGAGGCCTGCGTTGAGGGCCTTGTCCGGGTAGATGGCGTTCGCGACGCCCAGCGCGTAGTGCGCGATGGACAGGATGCGGGCGCCGCCGAGCAGGTTGCCGAGCAGGCCCTCCCAGATCAGCACGTACAGCAGGCCGACCGCGATGGCCCGGGTGGTGACCACGGACGCCAGCACGAACACCGCGTTGTAGATCACCGAGCCGACCACCGCGCCGATGAACAGGGCGACCGCGAGCTTGCCGCTGCTGGGCGCCAGCAGGCCCGCGATCAGCTCAGGCACGGCGGCGAACAGCACCGTCAGCACCGCCGCGACCACGAACTTGGTCACCACGATCGTGTCGCGGCGAACCGGCGTGGCCAGCAGGTGGAGCGCGCTGCCGTCGTCGATCTCCGCGCCGAGCACGCCGGTGCCGAGGATCAGCGCGGTCAGCGGCAGCAGCACGGAGAAGCCGAAGTCGCCGAGCACCCGATCCGGCCAGACCGCGCCGCCCGCCGGGTGCGAGGCCCGCAGCACGAGCGTGAGCGCGATCAGGACCGCGGCGGGGATCGCGAACAACAGGGCGCGCCTGCGGCCCAGCGTGGCGCGGACGGTAAGCATCGCGACCGTCGGATTGAACATGGCGCGTTAGCTCCCTTGGCTCGAGATGAGGTAACCGAAGACGCTTTCCAGCGACTCGTCGGTCGGCAGCAGCTCGCGCAGCGCGATGCTGTTGTCCCTGGTGATGGTCGCGATCTGCGCGCAGAACGCGCCGAAGTCGCTGGTGCGCACCTGCAGGCCGCCCTTGGCCGAGAACTCGACGGCGGTGGTGTACGGGCGGCCGACGAGGACGCCGGCCAGCCGCCTGTCGTCGGTCGAGCGAACGGTGAAGACGTGCGGCCGGCTGGTCATCAGCCGCCTGATCGCGCGGAAGTCCCCGGACGCGGCGAGCCGGCCGGCGACCATCACCTGGATCGTGCCGGACAGCCGTTCCACCTCTTCGAGGATGTGGGAGCTGAAGAGGATGACGCGGCCTTCTGCCCCGAGCTTGGCGAGCAGGTCCATCATGTGCAGCCGCTGCCGCGGGTCCATGCCGTTGAACGGCTCGTCGAGCAGCAGGATCTCCGGGTCGTGGACCAGCGCGGCGGCGACCTTGATTCGCTGCCGCATGCCCTTGGAGTAGGTCGAGATGCGGCGGTCCTGCGCCGCGGACATGTCGGTCATCTCGATGGCACGGCGGGTCGCGGCGTCCGTGTCGGGCAGCTTGTGCAGCTTGGCCGTCGCCCTGACGAACTGCTGCCCGGTGAGGAAGGCGTAGACGGAATCGCGTTCGGGGACCAGGCCGAGAGTCCGGTAGATGGCCGGGTTCTCCCAGCTCGGCTCGCCGCTGACGGTGAGCGTGCCCTTGGACGGGGCCAGGAAGCCGGCGATCATGTGCAGGATCGTGGACTTGCCCGCACCGTTCGGGCCGAGCAGCCCGGTGACGCCGGACCCGATCGACATCGTGATGTCGTTGACCGCCACCACGTTGCCGTACCAGCGGCTGACGTTGGTCAATTCGATCGCGCTCATGAGGCCACCTCGCTGACGCTCGGAGTCCGCATTCGCGGACGCACTGTACTTTCCGATTCGCTCGCGAGCTCGCTCATGACAGGCTTGCCTTCCGGTATCGGGCGAACAGGCCGGCCAGGCACGCTGCCAGCAGGGCGATGAGAACGAGTGCGTAGACAACGCCAAAGCTGCCGGGGTACCACACGTTCTCGGCCACGGTGGTGCGCGGGCCGCCCAGCCACATCCGCACCCCGTCGAACAGCGTGAAGGGACTGAACAGCCCGGAGATCTTCTGCCCCGGATTCACCGGCGTCAGCGCCAGGGGGGCCGGGCCCGCGCCCGGTCCCTTGCCCGCCGTGGCCGCGTTCTGCGCGGCGTTGCTCTCCACCTGCAGCAGGATCTCCGAGAGCGTGTACGTGAGCAGGAAGAAGATCGCGACCGCGCCGGTCGCGAAGGCCCGGCGGCCGGTCATGCTGGCGAGGAACAGGCCGATCGCGGCCAGCACCACCGCCCACATCAGCCCCACGAGGAGCCCGGGGATCAGCGCCTTGGTCTGATCCCAGACCGCGGTGCCGCCGTGCACGCTGACGACCGAGCCGCCGTAGAGCAGCAGCAAAGGGACCTCGAGCATCACCAGGCACGCGGCGGTGAACGCGAGGTATTTCGCCAGCGGGTAGTCGCTGGTCTTGATGGGCCTGGCGAAGTACAGCGGGAGCACGCGGCTGCGCAGGTCGCGGGAGACGAGTTCGGGCGCCTGGACGGCGACGAAGATCGTCATCACCAGGTCGCGGAGCACCGGCTGGTAGGTGCTGTAGCCGACCAGCTGCTGGTTGCCCTGGGCCATCGCGATCGCGTTGGCCACCGCGGGCAGGCCCATCGCGACAAAGGTGATCACCGGGATGATCTTGGCCTTCGCGCCCCGGCCGAAGCCGAACGCGGCGCGGAAGCTGTGCCAGGCCAGCGCCCTGACAATCTGCGCGCGGCCGAGGCGCGGGCCGTCGTATCGCTGGTAGCCGAGGTCGTGGATGACGCCCGACGTCGCGGTGGTCGTCGTGTCAGCCGGCATCGGATGCCTCCATGCTCGCGTCCGCGGTGGCGTCGCTCTCGTCGCGGAACAGCTCTTCGACGTGGTGGCGGCGCCGCTCGAGGCGGCTCAGCGGCAGGCCGAGGTCGGCCACGGCGTCCCGGACCACGTCGTACGTGTCGTCGCCGCCGATGGGCACGAGCACGCTGCGCTTATAGGTCCGCGGCGCCAGCCCGCGGCGGGCGAGTTCCTGTCCCAGGCGGGCGAGTCCCTCTTCCACCTCCACGATCAGCAGCTGGCTGGCCTTCGTGAAGCTGTCGATCGTGTCCGCCCGCAGCAGCGTGCCGGCTTCGATCGCGACCAGGCCGTCGCAGATCCGCTCGATCTCGCCGAGCAGGTGCGAGGCGACGACGATCGAGATGCCGAACTCCTCGCCGATCTTCGCGATCAGCTCGAGCATGGCGTTGCGGCCCGCGGGGTCGAGTCCGTTGGTCGGCTCGTCGAGCAGTAGCAGCCGCGGGTCGCCTGCGAGGGCCTGCGCGAGCTTGACCCGCTGCTTCATGCCCGTGGAGTACGTGCCGATCTGCCGGTACCGCTCCTCGTGCAGGCCGACGTGCCGCAGCGCTTCCGCGGCGCGTTCCCGCGCCGGGGCGGCCGGGATGCCGGACATCCGGCCCATGTGCGTCACGAACTCGGTCGCCGACACGTCCGGCGGCAGGCAGTCGTGCTCGGGCATGTAGCCGACGAGCTGCCGGATCCGCATGCCGTCCTGGACGGAGTCCAGGCCGAACACCTTCGCCACGCCCTGGGTGGGGTCGAGCAGGCCGAGGAGGATCTTGATGAGCGTGGACTTCCCTGCGCCGTTGGCGCCAATGAGCCCGGTGATGCCGGGCGCGAAACTGACGGTGAGGCCGTCCAGGGCGGTGACGTCACCCGGGTAGACCTTGGACAGCGCGGTCGTTTCGATGACCGCCGAGACCTCGCCGTCCGCCAATGAGGGGATCATGGCGCCTAGCTTCGCAGGCGCGCGGGCGCCGGGCGTCCCCCTGCGCGGTGAAAAACCCGCGGCGCCGGGTACGCATCGCGGGCTACGCCCCTGGGATGAGGCATGGCCCGCATTCTGCGGTTACGGTAGACGTGTGGTCTCCGAAGGCGACATGTCGTACCCGCGCCGCGAGCCGCCATCGCTGCCGGCGTACCCGGATGCTGCGCAGCGGGGATCCCGCGCGCCACGGCCGCCGCTGACCAAGCGGATGCGGCGGGGGCACTGGATCGCGCTCGACTGCGTGGCCGGCGGGATTTTCGCCGTCATCCAGATGGCCGTCGTGACGCACGGCTCCGGTCCGGCCGATGTGCCCGCCGTGCTGCTGCTCGGCGTCGCCATCTTCGTGCCGGTCGCGCTGCGCCGCCTCGCCCCGGTCGCGGCCTTCGGCGGCCTCGTGATCCTTGGCGCGCTGCTCGCCATCGCCGGCTTCGGTCCCGTGGTGGCTTTCGTGGCCGCTGCCTACGTCCTTTACCTGGTGACTGTCACCACCAACCGGGCGACGAGCGCGACCGCGCTCGGGCTCGCGGTTATCGTCCAGGTGTTCATCACGCTCACCTTCCACCGGATTCAGCGCGACGGCGCCTCGAGCGCGCTTTTCCCTGTCGCGCTCGCCCTGGTGCTCTGCTGGATCACCGGCTACTCGATCCGGCAGCGGCGGCTGTACGCCCAGATGCTGCAGGAGCAGGCGACGAATAGCGCCGTGGCCGAGGAGCGGCTGCGGATCGCCAGGGAACTGCACGACGTCGTGGCGCACAGCATGAGCGTGATCGCCGTGCAGGCCGGCTACGGACAGTACGTCATCGACAGCAGCCCGGACGGCGCGCGGGACGCCCTTGGCGCGATCCAGGCCACCAGCAGGGACGCGCTCGAGGAGATGCGCCGGATGCTGGGCGTGCTCCGCCAGCAGGACGCGGTCGCGTCGGCGGCGGCCGTGGCTGCCCCTCCCCCGCTCCTCCCTGGTGCTGGTGCGGCTGCCCCTGCCGCTGCTTCCGCCGTTGCTCCCGCGGCGGCCGGGGCCGTCGCTCGCGAGGGCGCCGAGGGCGCTGTACCGGGCGCTGCCGACGCCCCGGACGCTCTGGGCACTCCTGCCGCCCCGGGTGCCAGTCGCGCCGCTACGTCCATCTCCGCGCCGCTGGCGCCCGCTCCGGGCCTCGCCCGCCTCGGACGGCTCATCGAGCGCACCAACGGCGCGGGGGTTCAGGTCAGCCTGGAGTGTTCCGGGCAGGTCAGGGCGGTGCCCGCGGGCGTCGACCTGTCTGCGTACCGGATCATCCAGGAGGCGCTCACCAACGTGGTCAAGCACGCCGGCGGCGGCGCCCATTGCGTGGTGAGCCTCGCGTACACCGAGGAAGCGTTGCACATCCAGGTGACCGACGACGGCGGCGGTTCCCTGGTGCTCAGCCCGGCCAGCCCGCGTGCCTTCGGCGACCCGGTAGGCGGGACCGGGCACGGCATCATCGGCATGCGCGAGCGGGCGAACTTGTGCGGCGGCGACTTCAGTGCCGGCGCGCTGCCCGGCGGCGGGTTCGAGGTGACCGCCACGTTGCCGCTGCTCGGCGCTTCGGCCGCCGCCGACGGCGGCGGTGCCAGCGGTGCCGACGGGGCGGGGGCTGGGGCCGTGGCCGGGAACGGCGGGCCGGCGTGACGATTTCCGTCGCGGTGGCGGACGACCAGGCGCTGGTGCGGGTGGGGTTCTGCGGCATCATCGCGGCCACGCAGGGATTCTCCGTGGTGGGCGAGGCCGCCAACGGCGTCGAGGCGGTCGAGGTCGCCCGCGCCGTCAAGCCGGACGTCATCCTGATGGACGTGCGGATGCCAGACCTTGACGGCATCGAGGCGACCCGCCGGATCACGGCCGCGCCAGAGACCGCGGGTGTCCGGGTGATCATCCTCACGACCTTCGACCTCGACGACTACGTGTTCGCGGCGCTGCGCGCCGGGGCGAGCGGGTTCCTGCTCAAGGACACGCTGCCCGCCGACCTGCTGACCGCCATCCGGGTCGTCGCGGCGGGCGACGCGCTGCTCGCGCCGAGCATCACCCGCCGCCTGATCAGCGAGTTCTCCAGGAGCCCAGCCCCGGCCACGGCCACCGCCCCCGCGGCCTCCCCCCGCGGCACGGACGTCGCCGGGCTGCTCACGGAGCGCGAGTGCGAGGTTCTCCGCCTCGTCGCCACGGGCATGTCCAACGCGGAGATCGCGGGCAAGCTGTGCATCTCCCCCGCCACTGCCAAGACCCACGTGGCACACCTGCTCACCAAGCTGGACGCCAGGGACCGCGTGCAGCTCGTGATCATCGCCTACCAGGCGGGCCTCGCCACGTCGCCGTAGCGGCCCCGCGAGCGCGCGTTAGTGTGGGGCGGGTGACGGAACAGGACGCGGAAACGGCGGTACTGCCGACGTTCGACGTGCGCGGGCAGGTCGCGCTGGTGACCGGCGCGGCCCGCGGGCTCGGCCGGGCGATCGCGCTCGCGCTGGCCGCGGCCGGCGCCGACGTGGCGCTCGGGCTCCGCGACACCAACGCGGACAGCGGCGTGGCGGCCGAGATCGAGGCGCTGGGGCGGCGCGCGCTGCCGCTGCAGATGGACATCGGCCAGGCCGGACAGATCGGCCCGGCGGTAGCCGCGACAACCTCCTGGTTCGGCCGGCTGGACATCCTGGTGAATAACGCCGGGATCGCACCGCGGAACCCGGCCGAGGACGTGCGGGAAGAAGACCTCGACGCGACGCTGGCGGTCAACCTCAAGGGGACGTTCCTGGCCTGCCAGGCGGCCGGGCGCGTCATGATCGGGCAGGGCCGCGGGCGGATCATCAACATCGGGTCCCAGGCCGGCGCGGTCGCGCTGCCTGGCGAGTCGGTCTACTGCATGACCAAGGCCGCCATCGCGCACCTGACCCGGTGCCTGGCCGTCGAATGGGGACGGCACGGCATCACCGTGAACGCGGTCGCGCCCACGTTCATCGCCACGCCAGGCACCGAGCCCGCGCTATCCGACCCGGAGTTCCGCGCAGACGTGATCGAGCGGATCGCCGCGCTGCACCGGATCGGCAAGCCGGTGGAGGTGGCGGGCGTGGTGGTGTTCCTGGCGTCCCAGGCCGCCTCGCTCATCACGGGCGAGACCGTCCTGGTCGACGGCGGATGGACCGCCCGATGAGCCGGGTCGTCGTCATCGGGGCGACCGGGCACATCGGCACCTACCTGGTGCCGCGGCTCGTGGCCGGCGGCCACGAGGTGATCGCCGTCAGCCGCGGCAACCGCGGCCCCTACCAGGCCAGCCCGCAGTGGTCCGCGGTGACCACGGTCACCGCGGACCGGGAGGCGGAAGACGCGGCGGGGACGTTCGGCGAGCGGATGGCGGCACTGCGCCCCGAGGTGGTCATCGACTTCATCTGCTTCACCGCGGCGTCCGCGAAACAGCTGGTGGAGGCGCTGCGGCCGACGCGGCCGCTGCTGGTGCACTGCGGGACGATCTGGGTCCACGGCCCCTCGCTGCGGGTACCGGTGACCGAGGACGAGCCGCGCACCGCCTACGGCGCGTACGGCACCGGCAAGGCCGAGATCGAGGCGCTGCTGCACGAGGAGACCAGGGCGGGTGGCGTCCCGGCCGTGGTGCTGCACCCGGGGCACATCAGCGGGCCCGGCTGGCCGGTCATCACCCCGGCGGGGAACCTCGACCCCGCCACCTGGACCGTCCTCGCGACGGGGCAGCCGCTGGCACTGCCCGACCACGGGCTCGGCGTCCTGCACCACGTGCACGCCGACGACGTGGCGCAGGCCTTCGAGCAAGCGCTGTCCCGGCCGGCGGCGATCGGCGCCAGCTTCCACGTCACCGCTGATCAGGCGATGACGCAGCGCGGCCTGGCGGTCGGTGCGGCGGCCTGGTTCGGCCGCGAAGCGGTGCTGGACTTCGTCGACTGGGGCGAGTTCGCCAGCCGCGTCGGCCCCGGCAACGCCGAGGTGACCCGCGAGCACACATTCCGCAGCATCACCGCCAGCATCGCCCGCGCCCGCGAGGTGCTGGGGTACGCGCCGCGGTATACCGCGCTCGGCGCCCTGCACGAGGCGGTGGCCTGGCTCGTCGCCAACGACCAGGTGGACATAGGCGACCAGCCCTTCCCCGGCAATGTCGCCGGGGACAGCGGCGGATGAATGTGACAGCGAGCCGGTTATAGGCGGCTGAATGTCACATTCATCCGGGAGGGCGGGCCGGGTTTTGTGGGGTGCCACAGGACGGGTAGCCTGCGGCGGCGTCCGGTGATATGTCATGGATTGTCGGCTCTCGCGACCGACCGGGCCGACCCGGAGGTGCGCGATGACGGTGACCACCCGCCTGGATGAGAGCTCGGTGAGCGCCGCGGTCGCGGCCCTCACGGAGGCGCTCGGGGCCGGCAACGTGATCACGTCCGCCGGTGAGCTGCTCGACTACCGCGACCCGTACGACTACAAGGGCTCGGACGAGCACACCGGCGCGGCGGTGGTGACCCCGGAGTCGGTCGGCGACGTGCAGGAGATCGTGCGGATCGCCAACGCGTTCCGCGTCCCGCTATGGACGTTCGGCCAGGGCCGCAACTATGCATACGGCGGTCCTGCGCCCCGGGTGAAAGGCTCGATCCAGGTCAGCTTCAGGAAGATGAACCGGGTGCTGGACGTCGACGACGAGCTCGCCTACGCGGTCGTCGAGCCCGGCGTGCGGTTCCAGGACCTCTACGAGCACCTGCGGGCCGGCGGGTACCGCCTGTGGCCGTCGATTCCCGACCTTGGCTGGGGCAGCGTCGTCGGCAACACCCTCGACAGCGGCCGCGGCTACACCAGGTACGGCGACCACCCGTCGACGCAGTGCGGCATGGAGGTCGTGCTCGCGAACGGGGAGCTGCTGCGCACCGGCATGGGCGGGCTGAGCGGGAGCAAGGTGTGGCATCTGTTCCGCGAGTCGTACGGGCCGAACCACGCGGGGCTCTTCTTCCAGTCGAACTTCGGGATCGTCACCAAGATGGGCGTCTGGCTGATGCGGGCGCCGGAGGTGTACGTGTCCGGGTGGGCCACCTGGCGCGACGACGACCTGGTACCCAGCGTCGTCGACGCGCTGCGCGAGCTGATGTTCGACGGAGTCATCAGCAACCAGCCACTGCTCGGCTTCGGCGGTCCCAGCGAGAGCGGGCGGGACCCTGGCCAGGGTGGCTGGATGGTCCGCTTCGCGCTGTACGGCCGCGAGCCGGTTATCGAGGCCCAGTACGCGCTGGTCCGCGAGGCGCTGACGCGGGCGGGCGACGGCGTCCAAGTCGGACGGCGCGATTACCGCGGCGACGACGAGCGCTGCGGCGCCACTATCCACGACGACAAGGTGCAGGGCGGTGTGCCCGGCCTGGAGCTGCTGGAGATGTTCAAGAAGCTCAACGGCGACGACGCCGGGCACCTCGACCTGTCCGCGCTCGGCCCGCTCGACGGCGCTGACGTCCTGGCGTCCATCAGGCTGCGCCGCGAGCTGTACGACCGGCACGGCCTCCCCTACGGCGCCGGGATCATCCTGCTGCAGCGCTCCGCGCTGCACATCAGCCCTATCGTCTTCGACACGCGCGACGAGCAGGCGACCCGGGCGGGCTACGCCGCCTACAACGCGATGGTCGAAGACCTGGCGAAGGCCGGCTATCCGGTCTACCGGGCGAACATCCAGAGCATGGACGTGGTCGCCGATCAGTTCGACTTCGGTGACCACGCCCAGCGGCGGCTGAACGAGCGGCTCAAGGACGTGCTCGACCCCAACGGCATCCTGTCGCCGGGCAAGCAGGGCATCTGGCCGCGGCACATGCGCGACGGCGGCTAGTGGCTGAAGAAGCCGCGGTAGTACTCGAAGACGAAGCCGATCGATGAGAACAGCACCATCAGCATGCCGATCAGCACCAGCCACCAGCCGAAGGCGACCCCGACGAACGCGACCGCGCCGGAGAAGCCGAGGAACAGCGGCCACCAGCTGCGCGGGCTGAAGAACCCGATCTCGCCGGTGCCCTCGATGATCTCGCCCTCCGGGTTGTCCTCTGGCCGCGGCGGCAGCCGGCGGCCAGTGAACAGCACGTAGAACCCGGTCAGCAGCGCCAGCCCCACCGCCAGTGCCAGCGCCGTCGTCCCTGTCGGGTCGTAGGAGGTGTACCAGTACACGATGTCGGCTCCGCCGAAGAAGATCCCGCAGCCGAGGAAGAGCCAGCCTTCAACCTTCATGTCGCCGCCCCTAGTGCTTCTCGGCGCTGATCGCGGGGATGTCCTGCTCGAGGCCGCGAGACGCGGAGCCCGCCTTGATATGCGGGTAGTGCGCCTCGAACGCCGGGCGCTCTGAGCGGATCCGCGGGATCCGGTAGAAGTTGTGCCGCGGCGGCGGACACGAGGTGGCCCACTCCAGGGACGAGGAGAAGCCCCACGGATCGTCTTCTGTCACCTTCTCGCCGAACCGCGACGTGACGTAGACGTTCCACAGGAACATCAGCACGGACAGCGCCAGCAGCCACGACCCGACGGTGGAGATGATGTTCAGCGTCGTGACGTTCCCCGGCAGGTCCGGATAGTTCGCGGTGCGCCGCACCTGGCCCTCGACGCCCGTCCAGTGCTGCACAAGGAACGTCATGTTGAAGCCGATGAACATCACCCAGAACTGCGCCTTGCCCAGCCGGGAGTTCAGCATCTTGCCGGTCATCTTCGGCCACCAGAAGTAGAACCCGGCGAAGACCTCGAACAGCACCGTGCCGGCTAGCACGTAGTGGAAGTGCGCCACCACGAAGTAGGAGTCCGACACCGCGAAGTCCAGCGGCGGGGAGGCCAGGATGATCCCGGTGATGCCGCCGAACAGGAACACGATCAGGAACCCGATCGTGTACAGCATCGGCGGTTCGAACGACAACTGTCCTCGCCACATCGTGCCCGCCCAGTTGAAGAACTTCACCCCGGTGGGCACCGCGATCAGGAACGTCATGAACGAGAAGAACGGCAGCAGCACCGCGCCGGTGGTGAACATGTGGTG
>Ga0335074_10005174_pt1 | contig 18040 bp, 16 predicted proteins | sample Lox_Sample_23_FD_206715 | JGI IMG/M metagenome (GOLD analysis project Ga0335074, IMG submission 206715) | Soil microbial communities from Loxahatchee National Wildlife Refuge, Florida, United States - Lox_Sample_2.3 | ecosystem: Environmental > Terrestrial > Soil > Wetlands | place: USA... | reverse complement strand
GCAACATCGCGCACGGCACGTGCAGCCGCCTCGCGATCGAGCTCGGCCTCGCGACGAGCGACTACTGCGTCGTGGAGGCGGGGTTCTCGACCGAGCTCGGCGCGGAGAAGTTCGTGGACATCGTCACCCCCATCCTGGGGGTCGACGTCGACGCGGCCGTCCTGGTCGCGACGCTGCGGGGGCTGCGGGTCCAGGGGGGCGCGAGCGACGAGGCCTCGGCCCGCCCGGACCTGGCCGCGGTGGGCCGGGGGCTCGCGAACCTGGAGCAGCACTTGGCGAACCTCGCAGCGCTCGGTCTTACCGGGGTCGTCGCGCTCAACCGGTTCCCGACCGACAGCCCCGAGGAGATCGACGCCGTGCGCGCGTTCTGTCGGGACCGCGGGGTCGACGTGGTGCCCTCGAGCGGCTTCTCCGACGGCCCCGCGGGGACCCGCGAGCTCGCGGACGCGGTCCGGGCCGTGGCCGCGCGCGGCCGGAGGAGCCATCCACTGACCCCGCCCGGCACCGAGCCGGCGGAACAGGTCCGGTCGATCGTGACGCGACTCTACGGCGGGGCGGGGATCGCGCCCACGCCCGAGGCGGACCGCGACCTCGAGACGCTCCGGGCGATCGGGGAGCTCGGGGGGCCGGTCTGCGTCGCGAAGACCCCGCTCTCGCTCTCGGACGACCCCCACAAGCCCGGGCGGCCGCAGGGGTTCGTATCGCCGGTCCACCGGTACTCCCGGTCGGCGGGCGCGGGGTTCACCGTCGCCTACCTGGGGTCGATCGAGCTCATGCCCGGGCTACCCACGCACCCCGCCTCGGAGCGGATCGATGTGCGACCGGACGGAACGATCGTCGGGCTCACGTAAGCCGGGACGGAGGGGCCGGTGACGCTGGAGTACACGGGCGTTCGGGTCCGGGACCTCGATCGGGCGACCCGCTTCTTCTCCGAGGGCCTCGGGCTCCAGCGCGGACCCTCGGGTCGGATGGCCGCCGGCGGCCAGTGGCGCGAGCTCCACGACCCCGAGTCCCACGCCGTGCTCGAGCTCAACTACTATCCCGGTGACCCGCCGTACCGGGAGGGCGACGAGCTCGACCACCTGGGGTTCCGCGTCGTCGACCTCGACGCGACGGTCGAGCGCCTCGTCGCGTTGGGCGCGCGGGTCCGGATCCCGGCGTTCACCGAGGGGGCGGACCGGCTCGTCTTCCTGAGCGACCCGGACGGCCTCTGGATCGAGCTCGTGGAGACCCGGTCCGACGACCTGCCGCCCGCCTCGCGCGGCGGGGCGTAGGGGCTCGTTCCGTTCCGGCTAGCCGGACGGGTCGGGCGCGGCCGTCGGCAGGTGGCTGGCGGACGACTGCGGCAGGCTCACGATCCCGAGGAAGAGGCAGAAGATCCCGAGGAACTCGGCGTAGTAGAGCGCCACCGGGAACGAGGCGATGTAGAGGGTCCCGCCCGCGCCGAGGATCACGGCCCCGGCCGCCATCAGCACGGTCTGCCAGCGCCAGTTGCGCTTCAGGGAGAGGTACGACGCCGAGAGCAGCAGGATCGTCGCCGGGCCCGTGACCAGCGAGGAGACGACCAGGACGGGGAGCGGCGGGTTGCCCGAGATGATCCCGCCGACGACCAGGGAGTCGGGAGCCGGGGTGACGAAGCAGAGCGCGGCGACCCCGGCCATCGAGGCGACGGCCCAGACCGTGTAGATCGCCTCCACCCGGGCGTGGCGCAGGATGCGGGTCGCGCCGAGCGAGAGCACGCCCACGATCGCCGCCGAGAGGAACAGGTACGTCTGCAGGAGGACCGGCACGACGATCCCCACGAACACGATCGCCTCGATGGCGACCGCCGCGGCGGCGAGCGCGAGCCCGCTCCCCCATAGGAGCTGGGGGCGGATCCGCTGCCGGGCGTACTGGACGAGGCCCCGCGCCGCGAGCCCGCCCAAGAGGATCGCGAGCCCGAACAGCGAGGATCCGATGACGACGTACTCCGCGTCCACGGGAAACCCGAGCTCATGGCTCGGTGGGCTTCGCCCATTATCCCCTCTCGGTGCGAACGGTTGGAACCGGCCGTCGGTCCGAGGCCCCGGGGACTGGGGGAGCTCCCTGCGTCGGGTCCGTCGCGACGCGCCCGGTTCGGGGGGAGACCCCGGCTCCGCCCCCAAACTGTCGCCGCCCGAGCGTCACAGAGCTTAAGCCCCCCTCCGGAGTGGTATCGGTGCGAGGTCCAGTCCATGCTGCACGTCGACGTCCGTCCCGCCGCGCTCGAGCAGGTCCGCACGCTGATCCAGGGTCAGAAGCCGGAGATCGGGGTCCGAGTCTACGCCCAGCCGGGAGGCCAGGGCGGATGCGGGTGCGGGGGCGGCAGCCACGTCGTCCAGTTCGGGATGGCGTTCGCGAAGCCGCGCCCCGATGACGAGGTCCTCAAGATCGATGGGGTCGCGTTGCTCATCGACCCGGGCAGCGTCCAGTTCGTCGACGGCGCCGTGATCGACTACGTCGAGAACCTGAACGAGTCGGGCTTCAAGATCACGAATCCGACCCTTCCGGAGCCGGACGAGGCGGGTCTCAGTGGCGGCTGCGGCTCGTGCGGATCGAACGCCTCGAACGGCGGCGGGTGCGGCTGCGGTCACTAGGGGAGAGAGCGGGCCGCGGGACCGGTAGGCCCCGAGCGAGCCCCGCCCCCGTCCGGACTCGGGCCCCCGGGCGGGCGGCCCCATGAGCTCCGAGGCGCTCCGCAGCGAGAACCTGCGCAAGAACTACACCGCGAAGGGCATGCCCCCGGTCGAGGCCCTCGCCGGGGTCTCGATGACCGTCCACCGGGGAGAGCGCGTCGCCCTGCTCGGCCGGAACGGCGCCGGAAAGACGACGTTCCTCAAGATCGCCTCGACGCTCCTGAGGCCAACCTCGGGCGCGATCGAGGTGTTCGGCTTCGACGTCGACCGCTCCCCGGAGAAGGCGCGCCCGTTCATCGCGGTCGTGCCCCAGGAAGGAAAGCCGTTCTTCCACTTGACCCCGCGCGAGCAGATCTACACCTACCTGCGGGCCCGGGGCCTCGGCCGGGAGACCTCGAAGGCGCGGACCGACGAGGCGCTCGAGCAGATGGGCCTCGGGGAGATCGCCGACCGGCTGGCGATCACCCTCTCGGGCGGGCAGCGGCAACGCACGATGGTCGCGACCGTGATCGCGACCCAGGCGCCCCTCCTCTTCCTCGACGAGCCGACGATCGGCATGGACCCGTTCGCCCGCCGCGACGTCTGGCAGTCGCTCCGCACCCTCACCGAGCGCGGCTCCACGATCCTCCTGACCACCCACTATCTCGACGAGGCCGAGGCGCTCAGCCATCGCCTCTACATCGTCGAGCGCGGGCGGGTCCTCGTGAGCGGCACCGCCGACGAGCTCAAGCGGTCGGTCGGCGGGACGATGCAGGTCGCGATGCCCGAGGGCGCGCCGTACGTCGACTCGTTCCGCTCGTTCGGCCCGTGCCTCGTGACGGGCGGGGCGCTCCGGGTGCTGATCGACCCCGACCGCCTCTCCGAGGTGATGGAGGTCGCGGTCCGGGGCCGGCTGGTGGCGACCGTGTCGCCGGTGAGCCTCGAGGAGGCGTTCCTGCGGGCCGTCGGGCGGTCGATCGATGAGGACTGAGCCCGCGACCACGGCGATCGGTCGCGGATTCCTCCGCGGCTACCCCGCGTTCCTCTGGACGGAGGTCCTCGTCCAGGCGCACGAGGAGCTCGCGATGGCGACCGCGATGGTCACCCAGTCGGTCCTGCTCGTGTTCGTCTGGATCCTGGACCCGGCCCTCCTGGGGGTCGCGCTCGCCGGGTCGGTGATCTTCTCGACGTTCACGATGGGCCAGCGGGTGCTCAACGAGGCGGCCTACATCCGCATCGACCACAAGGCGAACGACCTCTACCTCGCGAGCCCGCTCTCGCCCGAGGCGTACTTCCTCGGAATGGCGTCCGGGATCCTCGTCGTGTACGTGACCCCGATCGCGATCCTCGGCGTCCTCGCGGTCATCATCGCCCACCTCTCGCTCGCAACCGGGCTCCTCCTGCTGGCGCTCTCGGGGACCGTCTGGCTGTTCGCCGCGTCCGTCGGCTACATCTTCTCGACGTTCTTCCGCGACAACCGCGCGATCTGGGCGTACTCGAGCCTGTTCTTCAACGTCTTCGGCGTGCTGCCGCCGGTCTTCTACCCGCTCGGGCTCTGGCCGGAACCGCTCCGACCGGTCGCGCTCCTTCTGCCTCCGAGCGCGGCGGCGGCCCTCCTGCAGGGCGCGATCGGGGCGGCGACGCTCTCGGCCGGGGACGTCGGGCTCGCGGTCGGCGGGCTCCTCGCCGAGACGCTCGCCGTCCTCGCGTTCGCGGTCTACTGGGCCCGGCGGACCGTGCGGGGGGTCTAGCGTGGCGACCGTCGACGCGGCGTTCCCGGACGTCCCCCGCCAGGGGCGCTCGGTCCCCGCCTTCCTCTGGGTCGGCTGGCGCTGGATCAGCCGCAACCCGGCGGTGACGGTCACGCCGGTGCTGCTGCCGTTCATCTTCCTCTACTTCCTGTCGCTGATCTCCCCGCCGTCCCTGCTGCCCCTCGAGATCGTGGGGGCCATGCTGTTCACGATGCAGAACATCGGCAGCTGGGTCCTCGGCGACAGCGCGACCTGGCGCATCGAGTGCTCGCTCGAGGACATGTTCGTGGCGAGCCCGCTCGGCCGCATCCGCTACCTGTTCGGGATCGCGCTCTCGAACCTGATCGCCATGCTCCCCGCGCTCGCGATCCTTTCGGTGCTGCTCTACTACGTGGGCGGCGCCCGCGGCCACCCGCTGACGCCGTACGCCGGCGCCGTCCTGGTCGGGAGTCTCGCGGTCCTCTGGGTCCTGTTCTCGTCGATCGGGATCGGCATCTCGAGCCGGATCCGAACGCAGCGGGAGATCTGGCCCGTCGGCAACCTCACCTTCACGATCCTCGGGATGCTCTCGCCCCTCTACTACCCGCTCTCCGCCCTCCCGCCGCTCTGGCAGGACGCCGCCCGGTTCCTCCCGACGACGTACGCGGCCCTCCTGGTCCAGGGGGCGCTCGGCATCACCCCCGCGAGCGCCGGCGAGATGGTCGAGTACGCCCTCCTGCTGGCGGCCTGCGCCGGGGTGACGCTCGTCATCATGCTCCGGCTCTACCAGTGGGGCGAGCGGTGACCGGCCCGCGGTCCCCGGGGCAGCGTTCAGCGCCCCGGCATCGCGAAACGTTCAAGGGGGGCGCCGCCATGGTCTCGTACGGTGCGCTCACCGATCGACTGCCGACCCCTCATCCTCGCACCCCGCCCGGCGGAGCGTCGCCGGGATCCTGACGGTCCAACGTTCTAAACATGCCGAACGACGAATTCGACGAGATCCTGTCCGCGCTCGATCGAGAGACCGCCCGGATCCGGGTGCGCGCCGAGCCCCGGCGCTACAACAAGCCGGCGACCGTGATCTCCGGCTTCCCGCCCGGCGTCGACCTCGCGGAGACGACCCGCTCCCTCAAGAACCGCCTCGCGACGGGCGGTTCGGTCGTGGACGGCGAGGTCTACCTGCAGGGCGACCACCGGGCCCGGATCCGGGACGAGCTCGCCCGGCTCGGGTTCGACCCCGAGACGATCGAGATCTCCGACGCCGCGCTCCCGAAGCGCGGACGGCACTAGGGGCGCCGCTCCGGCGCCGGACGGCGCCCCCGGGCGCCGTTCGCGTGCCGAAACCGCCAGCCCCGGCGCCGATTGTGCGCGCCGGTGAGGGTATATTCCTTCGGGCGAAGCGGGAGCGAGGACATCTGCATGACCGCGTACGCGCACCCCGATGTGCTGGTGGAGTCCGACTGGCTCGCCGCCCACCTGAACGACCCGAAGATCCGGATCGCCGAGGTCGACTACGATCCGACCGCGAACTACGACCTGGGCCACCTCCCCGGCGCCGTGCTGTTCGACTGGCGCAAGGACATCAACGACCCCGTGAGCCGGGACATCCTCAGCTCCGCGGCGCTCACCGCGCTGTTCCGGAAGGCCGGGATCGACGACGACTCGACGCTCATCCTCTACGGCGACTTCAACAACTGGTTCGCGGCCTTCGCGTTCTGGGTCTTCACCTACTACGGCGCGAAGCACGTGAAGCTCCTCAACGGCGGCCGCAAGAAGTGGATCGCCGAGGACCGCCCGCTCACCAAGGACGTCGTGGCCCCGGCGGCGGGACACTTCGAGGCGAAGGCGGCGGACCCCAAGCTGCGGGCGTACCTCGACGACGTCCGCGCCGGGCTTCCGAAGGTGAAGGCGGGCGCGCTCACGCTCGTGGACGTCCGCGGGCCGAAGGAGTTCTCCGGCGAGATCACCGCGCCGCCCGAGTATCCGACCGAGCACGCCCAGCGGGGCGGGCACATCCCGGGCGCGAAGAACATCCCCTGGGCGTCGGCGGTGAAGGACGACGGGACGTTCAAGTCCCGCGAGGAGCTCGAGGCGCTCTACGGCGGCAAGGGCGTGACCGCGGCGACGCCGGTGATCACGTACTGCCGCATCGGCGAGCGTTCGAGCCACACGTGGTTCGTGCTGAAGTACCTGCTCGGGTTCCCCGACGTCCGCAACTACGACGGGTCCTGGACCGAGTGGGGCAACCTCATCCGCACGCCGATCGAGAAGCCGTAGGCCGCGGGCCCGCTAGGCTCCGGGCCGGCGGCGGGGCCGCGGGTCGGCCTCCTTGCGGACGAGGAACTCGTGGAGGTTCCCGTCCGCGCGGTGCGCGAGCAGGGCATGGCCGGTCTGGTCGGACCAGCGCACCATCTCGATCGGGGCGAGCGGATCGTCGGTGACCAGCCGGACGGCCGTGCCCGGCGGGCGCCGGGCGAGCTCGTCGTTCAAGTTCGCGAGCACGGCCGAGCACTCGAGGCCGATCTCGAACAGCTCCACGTCGGGGGTCGCCGGCCAGCAGCGGATGCGATCGCGCCGGATCCGCTCGGCGAGCCGCGCGGCGATCCCGGCCGCGGTCTCGAGGCGTCGACCGGGCTCGTCGGGCCGCACGGGGCGCACGCGCACGACCCAGCCGTCGCCGTAGGCCGCGTCGTTGAGGAGCCGCGGCCGGCCTTCGAGGGCCCGGTTGCGCTCGAGCACCTCGGCGTCGACCGGTAGGCGCACGGCGCCCGTGAAGCGGAAGCTCTCGAGCGTGGCGACGCTCCGTCCCCGGCCGACGACCCCCGCGACCGGACGGAACGAGATCGACTGGAACGGGCCCGCGAACGCCGCCAGGGTCGCGAGCACCCCGAGCGTCGCGGTCGCTCCGTCCGGCGAGGGCGCCCACCAGACGTCCTGCTCGAGATCGTAGAGCCGGTCCTCCGGGAGGGGGCAGCCGTCGATCTCCACGGGTCGGGCAGGAGGACGTGGCGACTTAGCGTTCACGCGCGCGGCACCCTTTTGCCCCGGCCCGTCTCCGGGGCGGCATGGCGACCGGCGGGACGGGGGGCGGCGGGTCGTTCGCCCCCCGACCGGTGCGATGCCGCTGCGGCCACCTACCGACCCACCACATGCTGGTCGTGCCGATTCCGGGGTCGGCGAGCTTCCGGCTCGAGGCGGGCGGTCCGTGCGCGGTGTGCGGCGAAGCGGTCTGCCGCCGCTATGCTCCGGGCGCGCGCGACAGCGCCCCGGTCAGCCGTACGCCTGCTTGATCAGGAAGTCCTTGAGCCGCTGGAGCCGCTCGTCCCAGAAGTGGAAGTGCCAACTCCGGGCCTCCTCCCACGCCGCGCCGGCGCCCCAGCCGGCGTGCTCCAGGGTCACGTCGATCCCCTCGGGCGACTCCTGCAGCCGCACGTAGACGTGCGTCTTCGGCGGATCGTTCATGAGGGCGGCGAAGGCGGGCGGCGCCTCCCAGGAGAACCCGACGTCGACGTCGGGCGTGAGGGTGCGGACCGTTCCCCGGCTCGTGAACGGAGCCTCCCCCTCGATCCCGAGCTCGTAGGCGCCGCCGACGCGCGGTTCGATGCGGCTCGACGCCGTGAGCCAGCCCGCGAGCTGCTCCGGCTCGACGAACGCCCGGTAGATCATCGGGATCGGGAGCGGGATGGTGACCTGGATCAGGATCGGGTCGAGCTCCTCGTCCGGCACGACCCCCGCTCGGGCGCCGGCGACTAAAGAGTTTGCGCGGACCCGGTCCCCCGGGACGGCTCAGCCGGACGGGGTCCGCGGCAGGGGGGCGCCGCACGTCTGGCACGCGCGGCGCAGCGAGGGGTTCGAGGCGCCGCACTTGGGACAGATCTTGACGCCGTGCACCGCCCCCTTCGGCCCGACCGGGGGCACCCAGCGGGAGAGGGGACCGCCCCGCCGGCGTTCCTCGCGTCGGAGCGCGAACAGCGCGATCGCGGCCGCGAGCGCCCCGACGACGGCGGCGATCACCACGAGCAGCCAGAGCGGAAGCCATGCCAGCGGCGGGGGCGTGGCAGGGGCCGCCGGCGGGGCGGTCACGGAGACCGCGGGCCACGCCGTCGTGTTCGTCGCGTGGAGCGGGTCGGTGACCGTGAGCGTGGGGTGGAACGTTCCGATCGACGTGTACGTATGGTGCACCGTGGCCCCGTAGCCGAACGAGCCGTCGCCGAACGCCCACGAGTAGTTGTACGGCGCCCCGGCGCCCCCCGAAGCGCTGGCGGTGAACGTCACCGGGGTACCGTTGGTCGCCGAGGTCGGACCGGCGACGACCGCGACGGCGATCGGCGCGACGGTCACCGTCACCTGGGCCTGGGCCGAGAGCCCGTTGCTGTCCGTGACGCGCACCGACGCCGTGTACGTGCCGGCGCTCGCGTAGGCGTGGAGCGCGGTCGCGCCCGAGCCGGTCAAGGTGTCGCCGAACTGCCAGGCGTAGGAGACGAACGAGCCCGAGCCGTTCGAGGCGGTCGCGGTGAACGTGAGCGAGCTCCCCGGGGCCGCCGCGGTGGAGTTGACGCGGGCCTGCACGAGCGGATCCGAGGAGACCACGAGCGTCGTCGACTGGCTCACGGTGACGCCCGCCGCGTCGGTGCCGGTGCACGCGGCGACGAAGGTGCCCGGCTGCGCGTAGCTCCGGCTCGCGACCCCGCCCGATTGCCCCGTCCCGTCCCCGAACGACCAGGAGAGCGTGATCGGCGCCGTGCCGCCGGAGCCCGTGCAGTCGAAGGAGATCGGCTCCCCCACGTCGGCGGTCGTCCGGTTGACCGCGGGATCGACGCTCGGGGCGGAGTTCACCGTGATCGAGAGGTTTTGGTAGGCGAGGTCGCCCAGGTGGTCCGTCACCTGGCAGCCGGCGGTCTTGGGGCCCGGGCTCGAGAACTGCAGCGAGACGGAGGCGGTGCCCGGTGCGTAGCTCGAGCCGTTCACCTGCCAGGCGAACGCGTACGGGCTCTCTCCGCCGGACGCCGTGCAGGTGAGGAGGTCGAGCTGGCCCACGTCGATGACCGACCGCTCGGCGCCGACGTTCGCCGAGAGCGTGACGACCGTGCCGATCGTGACGGAGTTCGAGGCGGTCGAGCTCGACGGGGTCGGGGCGCCGGAGCATCCGACGCAGTCGGTGGTGTTCACGAAGAACGAGTAGCCCGTCCCGGGCACGAGGGTCGTGTCGGTGTAGGACAGGGTCGCGGCGTTGGTGATCGTCGCGATCGAGGAGAAGGCCGAGCCGTCGGACGACTCGAGGATCCCATACGACTCGAACGAGAGGAGCCCGCCGTAGCTCGCGTTGTTGTTCCACGAGAGCGTGACCGAGTTCGAGGTGACGTCCGACGCGACGAGGTAGGCGGGCGTCGGTTGGACGACCTCGAGGACGTTCGAGGTGGTGGCCGTCCCGAGCGAGACCTCCTCGGTCACCTCCCACCAGTACGGCATGCCGGGCGAGAGCGAGCCTCGCGCGAAGTCGAGGGTCGTCTGGGAGGTCACGACCCCGGCGACGGAGAACGGTCCCGTCGCTCCCGCCGAGGAGTAGGCGATCGTGTAGTTCGAGAAGAAGAGGCCGCCCGGATTGGTCCACGCGAGGCTGATCGCGGCGGGCGTCACCCCGGGCGCGCTGAGCGTGATCGCCGCCGCGGGAGACCCGGAGGCCGGCGCGGGACCGGCGACCGCCGAGGCCGCCGCCGACGCGGCGGGCGGGAGCGTCGGGGCCCCGGGGGCCGGGGTCGAGGGTGAGCCGAAGGCTCCGAGGCTCGAGCCGAGGGCGGCGAGGAGGACGACCACGACCACGACGGCGCCGGCCGCCGCGGCCACCCGGGAGAGTCTCATGGCCGGGACTCTTGCGAGCCGCCCGAAAATATACCTTCCGCCAATCGCCCGCGCGTCGCCCCGACGCGTCGGGGGTCGCGCACCCCCCGTCCGTCGCCCGGCCCTCGGGCGCGCCCGCGCCGTCGGATAAGCTCTAAAGGGAGTTCCTCGCCATGGGTGCGTCCGGGCCCTCCTTGGATCCTGCGGCGTCCCCGGCACCGGAACCGGCCGGCGTCCCCGAGGTCCCGCGCCAGGCCCACTCGCTCACGCTGAGCTCCGGGGCCGTCTTCGGCGCGAGCCTCGCGGTCCAGCTCATCGGGCTCGTCGGCAGCGTGTTCCTGGCGAAGACGATCGGCCTCTCGACGGCCGGGCAGGCACTGCTCGGCACGGCCCAGCTGTTCCTGCTCATCGGCTCATCGATCAACGGGCTCGCCGACCTGAGGCTCGGGACCGCGTACACGTACTTCCTGGCCCGCGGCAAGCCCCCCCGCGACAACACGTCGACGTACCTCCTCGTCGGGATGGCGATGGACGCCGCCGCGGTCGCCGTCCTGTTCGTCATCGCCCCGCTCGTGCTGGGCCCGGCGCTCGTCTACGGGACGTCCGAGTGGCTCGACCTCAGCCTCTTCCTCGCGCTCCCCATCCTCTGGTCGTTCTCGGGGCTCTACAACAGCATGTACATCGGGCTCGGCAACTCGCTGAAGGCCCAATATCCGTCCCTGGTCGAGGCCCTGGTCCGACTGCCCATCCTCGGCTACGTGGCCTACGCGTTCCACTACCAGCACCACAACCTCGGGATCGAGGGGATCGGGCTCGCCTACGTGTCGGGCGCGATCGCGTCCACGCTGTTCAGTCTCCCCGCCCTGCTGCCGCAACTGGCCCGGTTCCGCTGGAGCGAGGCGACGGCGATGTTCCGCTTCTCCTGGCCGCTGATGGGGAGCCTGTTCATCAACTACGTCGTCACCAACCTGACGCCGTTCATCGTCGTCAGCATCGGGGCGGCGCAGCTGTCGATCTTCCTCGCGGCCAACGGCTGGCGGATCCTCGTCCTCTCCGTTCCCGCGGCGGTCACCACGCCGCTGTTCCCGTACCTCGCCGGCCTCCACAAGAAGCGCGAGTTCGAGGCGTTGAGGAAGGGCACCTGGCAGGCGCTCCGGTATTCGGCGATGCTCCTCGTGCCCGGGGTCGTCGCGCTCGTGACGTACCGGTACAACTTCCTCAACGTCTTCCAGAACGCGCTCTACGCGCGCCCCGGGGCCTTGCCGCTCGCGATCCTCGTGATCGGGGCGCTCCCGCTCGCGCTGAGCCAGATCATCCAGTCCAGCATCAACGCGATCGGCCGCCAGCGCCTCGAGCTCTACATCACGAGCACCCAGGTCGTGGTCCTCGTCGTGGCCGTGGGGATCCTGCTCCCCTCGAACGGCGTCTTCCCGATCTTCTACCGGATCTACCCGGCGAGCCTCGACCCGGGACTCATCGCCGCGTCGTTCGCGATCCTCCTCTCGTCGTTCGCCGCGCTGGGGCTCAACGCCTACTTCATGGAGACGCTGATCCGGGTCCACATCCGGCCCCGGCCGATCGCGTCGATCATCCTGAGCGCCGCTGGTTCGTTCGCGTCGCTCTACGTCCTCAACCGCTACCACCTGTTCGCGGTGAGCTCGTGGTACCAGCTCCTGAGCGCCGTGGTGATCGGCTTCGTCGTCTACTTCGTCATCCTGGCGCTCATCGGCGAGTTGAGCCGCGAGGACGTTCGGCGCATCGGGGGTTCCGTCGGCCTCCCGGCCTGGCTCTACGAGCCGATCGGACGGATCTGCTGGCGCGCGTCCTGGCCCGACCTCCCGCCGATCGATCTCTCGCAGGCGCGCGGGTTCGAGTCGCCCGAGCTGCCCGAGGCGTTCACCGGCATGCGCGAGCTGCCGGACATCGCCGAGGTGTCGGGAGAGGGCGAACTCGGCCCCGAGGGGCCGCCCCGCCCGTAGGCCCGGCGACCGAGTGGACTGGTCGGGATTTGAACCCGAGGCCTCCGGTTTGCAAAACCGGCGATCTTCCGGACTGATCTACCAGCCCACGGGGCGCGAGGGGGGCCGCGCGGTCTTAGGCTTTCGGGACGGCCTGCGGGGCCACGGCGGACCAGACCCGGTCGAGCTTCGGGACCGTCGGGCGCCGGCGGATCTCCGACGGGTCGACCCATTCGGCGCGGGTGTGTTCCCAGTCGAGGCGCACGTCGGTCCGGTCGGCCCGGAAGCGGAACGGGTGGACGACGAACACCTTCGCGCCGTCGCGCGCGAGCACGGGCGTGCCGGCGGCCGCGACGCGGAGCGCGTCGGTCCCGAGCCCCGTCTCCTCGCGGACCTCCCGGAGCGCCTGGTCGATCGGCGTCGGGTCCTCGAGGAAGCCCGAGACGCCGGCCCAGTGACCCTGGAAGCTCCCCACGCGGTCGGAGCGCTGCAGCAGGAGGATCGCGCCGTCGGAGCGTTGCAGGAAGACGGTGACGACCTCGATCTCCTCGACGCCGTCGATCCGGAACGCGCCCGCGTCGCCGTCGACGGCGACCGTCTCCCCTTCCCTGAGCAGGTCGGCATCGACCCCCGCGAGGGTCGGCACGACGACCTCGTCGGCCCGTATGGTCTCGGGTACGCCCTGGAGCAGCACCGCGCGGGCTCCTGCGGGCAGCGGCTCGCCGGGAGGCCACCACAGGGACGGAAGGCTGAGGACGTCGCCGCCGCCGTCCCGGTCGGAGCTCCAGGCGAGCGGGTCGTCGACCAGGTGCACGCGACCGACGGCACGGCCCGGCACGAGGGCGAGGGCGGGAAGCGCCACGGCCGGGCACGTCCCCCGGTCGTATTGACCTCTCGCGTGCCGGGAAACGCCTTCTATTCGGCCGGGGTCGCCGGGCCGTGCGGCTCAGCGCGTTCTCGGTCGTCGACGAGTACCCCCCCGGACCGTACGGCACCCCCGAGCGGGCCCGGGACGTGCTCCACCTCGCGGAGGCGGCGGACGCGGCCGGCCTGAGCACGCTCTGGATCGCCGAGCACCACTTCCAGCCCGGCGGGGTCTGCCCGGCACCGCCCGTCCTCCTCGCCGCCTGCGGCGAGCGGACCCGGCGCCTCCGCCTGGGGGTGCTCGTGAGCGTCCTGCCGTTCCACCGCCCGGTCGAGCTCGCCGAGCAGTACGCGCTGCTCGACCGCCTCCTCGGGGGCCGGCTCAACCTCGGGGTCGGGAGCGGCTACATCCCGCTCGAGTTCCAGGGCTTCGGGGTCGACCCCGCGACGAAACGAGAACGGTTCGACGCGGCGCTCGCGACCCTGCTCGCCGCCCTCGCGGGTGAAGAGGTCCGCGCGGCGGACGGCGCGGCGCCCGTGCGCCTCAACGTCCGACCCGTGCAGCAGCCCCATCCTCCGGTGTGGGTCGCCGTCCAGCGGCGGGAGGCGATCGCGCACGTGGCGCGGACGGGCCGGTCGATCGCCCTCGTCCCGTACGCGACCGTCGCCGACCTGGACGAGCTCGCCGCCGAGGTGCGGGAGTACCGGGCCGCGCTCCCCGCCGGCGTCCCGGGCGAGGTCGCGGCCGCCGTGCATCTCTACGCCGGCGACCGCCCCGAAGTCGCCCGAGCCGCGCTCCAGCGCTACCTCGACTCTCGCCTTCGGACGCAGAGCACGTTCTATGCGCAGAAGGTCGCGCGGGACCCGCACCATGCGGACGCCGAGGCCCTGGAGCGGTCCGGGTTCGCGTTGTTCGGGCCCGCGGACGATGTGGCGCAGCGTCTGCGCGCGTACGCGCGGATCGGCATCGACGAGGTGCTCGGGATCTTCGACTTCGGGGGGCTCCCTCCCGAGGCCGTGCGCGCCTCCGTCACCGCGCTTGGCGCGGCCTTTGCCCAACCCTGATCGCTCAGCGATCGTCCGACGACCCGTCGGCCCTCGTGCCGGCGTCGGGGCCCTCGTCCGGCTCCTCGTCGGCCTCGAGACCGGGCTCGAGATCGGCTTCGTCGAACTCGTCGAGCGGCTCCGGCAGCATCGGGCGGGGCGAGCGCGGCCGCAGCACGACGTAGAGGACCCCGGCGACCGCGATCACGATCGCGAGCAGCAGGAACCACGCCTCGGTGAAGCCGAGGTCCGGCGCGGCCGCGGGCGTCGCGGCCGGGTGCGGGTTCACGGGGATCCACGTGTACCCTTCGCACTCGTCCGCGTAGCAGTTCGGTCCCGAGAGCCCCGTCCCGTAGACCTCCGCGTAGATCTCGACCGACCCCTGCGGGAGGTCGGCGGGCAGCGTCAGGGTCACGTTCCCCGACGTCGACGTCGTCTGGAGGCTCGCGGCCGCCAGGGTCCCCAGCACCCCGAGGTCGATCGTGTAGGGGCGGGCGGACGGCAGGTTCCCGTACGGCTGGACCTGGTAGCTCACGACGATCGCCTGGCCGGGCGCATACGTGCCGTCCGGGTTCTGGGGGGCGGTCGGGACTCCGACGAGCACCTGGAACCCGGCCGCCTCCGCGACGGTCGTCTCCCCGCTCGCGTACAGCCCGAGCGTCGGAGACTGGGCCCAGGCGACCACCTGGTACTCGACGGGGGTCGACGCCGAGGGCACCGTGAGGAGGACGTCCCCCCCGTCCGCGACCGACCCGTTGACGACGAGCCCTTCCGAGGTGCCGCCGGCACCGGACGAGGCGTAGACCGCCTCGACGTCGTAGAAGAGCGTCGCGCCCGGCAGGAGGGCCCCGCCCACGGTGGCGATCGTGAACGTCAGCTGTTGGCCCGGCAGGTAGTACGGAGCGCTCGGGGTGATCAGCATCCCGGGCGCCCGCATCGACGCGGAGGCGTTCCCCCCCGCGACGGTCGTCGCGTTCTCCGCCTCGACCTCGACCGAGAACCCGCCGGTGTACGTCGCCGGCAGCGGGACCGTGAACGAGCCGCTGCTCGGGCTCGAGGCGAGGCTCCCCTCGGCGAGCAACCCGTCGTCGGGGAGCGCCAGGAGCGCCCAGGCGAACGGGCTGAACCCACCGGAGCCGGTGGAGGAGACCGACCAGTTGGCGGTGACGGTCTCGCCGAGATAGTAGACCGCTTGACCGAGGGCGACCGAGACGATCGCGTGCCCGCTCGCGGGGGAGACGACGAACGAGGAGTTCTCCCAGGCGGTCGCGCCGGTCGGGTTCGCATCGGACGGGTCCGTCACGACGAACCGGACCCAGTTGCGGCTGAGCGGCGAGCCGTTCGACGCGGTGAACGGTGGAACGCTCGCCTGGAACGTGGCCGTGACCGTGCCCGTCGCGTTGGTGACGAGGTGGCTCGGCGGGTCGCCGGGCGGGGCGACCGAGCCGTCCGCACTGGAGAAGGCGATCGAGACCGAGAGGCTCGGTACCGGGGAGAACGACCCCTCGAACGAGGCCCCGGCCACGAGGCAGAACGCGACCGTCGCGCCCGCGACGAACGAGGTCGCCGCGTTCCCGGCGGCGCAGGAGAGCGTCGCGGACAGTTCGGCGGAGCCGACGGCGACGGCCCCCACGTAGAGGACGCCGGAAGCGAGGGAGCTCTCGGTCACCTGGGAGCCGTTGGTGACGTTCCCGACCAGCGTCCAGTCGAACGCCGTCCCGACGGTCGCGTTGTCGGGGACGGCGACCGCGAGCGAACCGATCCCGGCGGTCGAGAGCGACCGGCTGCCGCCGAACAATTCCTGGAGCGTTCCGCCCGCCGTGTAGGAGATGTTGATCGTGAGCGTCGCGAGGTCGGCATACGTCGCCCCGTTCGCGGTCGCGACCGCGCCCCAGAAGATGGAGACCGGCTCGCTCGGAACGACCGCATCCCCCTCGGCCGGGTTCGACCGGGAGTCCACGTAGAACGTCCCGACCGTGAAGTTCGCCGAGGCGTTGCCGGCGAAGGTCGCGTTGGCCGTCACGGTCCAGGTACCTCCATACGTCAGCGCGAGGGGGATCGTGTAGTGGAGCCCGCTGGCGGTGGTGGTGTTGTTGCGGTCGGTGCTCGAGAATCCGACGGAGCCCGTCCAGACCGGGTTCGTGAGCCCGTCCCGGGCGGCGAACGGATCGCTCACGCTGAGGTTCGCACTGCGATCGTTCGTGTCGAGGTCAGAGACGAAAAAATAGACGTCGTCGGGTCCGTGGGTCGTTCCGGACCAGAAATCGTCCGTCGCGACCCCCGCCGAATTGACGGTCCATACGGTGAGGTTGGCGGTGGCGGCGGCCGGGACCGGTGCGGCCGAGGACGGCCCCGGCCCCGCAGAGTCGGCGCGAGCGGCCGGGACGAGCGTTCCGGTGAGCACGAGCCCCACGACGAGGACCGCGGCGAGGAGCGGGGCGCGGTGGAGCCGCATCGGAGGAAAATGCGGGAGCGGCCGTATATGTAGTTCGCAGGCGCGCACCCCGGCCGTCGCCGGGCGAACGGACTTAAGCGGACCTCGCCTCCCCCGACCGGAGCGTCACCATGCCCGAGATCCTCCCCGGTGTCCACCTCGTGGAAGGCGTCGACCCCTCGCCGGACTTCAGCACGCACGTCTACCTGCTGAAGGATCCCGGCGCGTCCTGGACGCTCATCGACACGGGACTGCCCGGCTCCGACCGGGCGATCGCCGCGTACCTCGCGAAGGTGAAGGTCCCGCCGACCGCGATCAAGAAGATCCTCGTCACCCACCTCCACCGCGACCACGTGGGCTCGCTCAAGGCGATGCTCACCCAGACGCGCGCGCGATCCTTCGCGCATTGGATCGAGGCGGCGTTCATCGCCGAGGAGCCGAAGTACGACGGCCCCGGCATGGCACCGGCCGAGCCGGTGACGATCGACGAGACGCTCAAGGACGGCGATCTGGTGGACGCGGCCGGCGGCCTGATTGCCTACCACACCCCGGGCCACACCCCGGGGCACCTCGCCTACTACCACCCCGAGCGCAAGCTGCTGTTCTCCGGCGACCTGTTCTTCTGCGACGCCGAGCACGCCGACCTCACCCCGCCCGACTTCACGCTGCACACCGGCACGGCGCGGGTCTCGGCCCACCGGATGGCCCAGCTCAGCGTCGACTCACTGATGAGCTACCACGGGGGGCCGATCCTCAAGAACGGGGGCCGCGCAATCCGGGCCCTCGACCAGAAGCTCCGCTCGGCCCCCTAGTGGGCCCGGGCGGCCGCCGATATGGGCGGCTCGGGAAGGCGATGGGACTGGCCAGATTTGAACTGGCGTCTCGGAGTCCCGAACCCCGAAGGATGGACCAAGCTACCCCACAGTCCCGCGGCTGGCGGACCACGCTCGACGCTATTTGAGGATGCGGTCGTCTCGGCTCAGACCGCTCTCTTCCGAGGGGGGTTTCTGGGCGATGACGTCCCCCTGTGGCCGAACCCGCCGGAGCGGAGGGAGCCTCAGGTAGGCCACGGAAAGACAGGGCCTCGTCGCACCCGCCTGCAGATTCGAGTAAGTTTTTGAGCTAGGAACAGATGACTCCTTCGATGCAGAGTACGGGGCTGGCGCAGCCCGTCTCCGATCGCTTTGCTGTTCATTGTCGCTCGGTGCAACCGGGACCCGAGCGAGTCGCGAGGCGAGAGGCTTCGCACCGAGGGACGTATGATCCCGGCAGACGACTGCAGCAAAACGTGTAGCTGCACCGACCGCCGATGGCGCTCGGCCGCTCGGAGTGGTGAGCGGCCCCGCCGACACTCGAGTCACCTGCGTCCCTCGACCGCGATTCTCGCCATCGCCTCCTGCCTGATTCTTCTACTCACTTCTCTGCCATCAGCCGCCGCAGCCTCCGGGAGTCCACCGCCCCCTCCGGCCGGTGTTTCACCCAACACCCTCGACTACGTGTATGATGTGAGCCCCTCGCTGTTCCCCTATCCTGCAAATG
>Ga0335074_10005173_pt1 | contig 18041 bp, 13 predicted proteins | sample Lox_Sample_23_FD_206715 | JGI IMG/M metagenome (GOLD analysis project Ga0335074, IMG submission 206715) | Soil microbial communities from Loxahatchee National Wildlife Refuge, Florida, United States - Lox_Sample_2.3 | ecosystem: Environmental > Terrestrial > Soil > Wetlands | place: USA... | reverse complement strand
CGTTCCTTCGCCCACGGCATCGTGCAGAAGAACGCTCTCCTTCGTCCGTAGAACATAGTGGAAAACCGACTCCGGCAGGTCTGCCGTGGTCACGGCGCTTCCCATTACATCCACAGTCACAGCGCCGTCGCACGTCCTCGCTTCCGCTTCTATCCGGTACTCCTCGCCCTGTGGGAGAATGAGTAAACATCTCTCCGCGCCCGCGTGTTCAATAGCCGTACGCATGAGCGTATCGATGAGCTTTTCCGAAATAATCTCTCCCGAAACAGCTTGGGAGACTTTTATCACAGTGGCTAGATCCAGACTTTCGACCGGCGCGAGTATGGTGCCTGCAGATTGGGACACCGCATTTCCTGCGTAGAGGTGTGCGTGGAGCCTGGTGAGCTGTCTCACCTTTCCATCTGCGCCCCAATGCAGATAGCACTCCTGAGCAGCCCACCTGTAAGCCCGCGCTATCTTCTGGTAGCCTCTTGACTCGTAAAACTCAGCGGCAATTTCGTTGGCTACTGCTTCGTTGTGTACAAACTTGTTAGCGTGCGCGGAGCTGATAGCCGTTTCGTAAAGCGCCTCGGCTTCGAGCGTACGCCCCTGAATCCGTGCTATCTCTGCACCGACCAGGGCGGCGCGATTTTCAAAATTCGCAGGGCAATGTTCGCTCCATATTTGGAGCTGTCGGTGATGGTCCATTAAAGCCTCAACATGCCGGTCTCTCTCGTTCCCTGACGCGGAATTCCAATTGGCTGCGTGAGCAAGCGCGCCATAAAAGCGAAAATCGGCGGTTTCGAGCTGTGACGGCGATGTCCAGAGCAGCTGCTGCGCTTTCAGCGAAGCTTCGACGGCGGACGGGTAGTCGCCCGCAAAGAAGCGACCCATCAATTTTCGGGTCCAATAGAAGAACTCCGCAAGCGATAGAACCGGATTACTTGCCAGATGGCGTTCGGCCTGAGACTCCATAAATGCATCGCCATCAAAGCTGCCAAATTGCCTAGTTAACCCTCGCAAGGTGCGCACCAAGCCGAGCTGCGCTCCGCAGAGGTCGACCACAAGACCGAACCGTGCTTTTTTGGCGAAGGCGAGACCGCTTTCGGCTTCCGTTTGTACTGTGGCGAGATCGTCTCCAACCATCAGGCAGTTTGTGATTAGTTCATCCCAGCTATACGCGGCAAACGTAAGATCCCCGATGCGATACGCGGCATCGAACGCTCGACGCACCAGATCGCGGCCGGTCGCAGCGTGCTTAGCCCAAGGCATGACAAGGTTACCGAATGACATGTAAGTGCGCGCCTGGTAGCGGGTCAATCCTCGCTTTTCGACTAAATCATAGCCGAGTTGACCGAACCGAAACCCGTCCCTGTAGTTATTAAACCGTGGCCCAGAAAACATGGCAAACCACACGTAACCGAAGCACGAACCATCACAATTCCCGTGTTCGAGACTGAGGTTCACCATTCGGCAAACGACAAGCGATGACAGGTTTTCGTCATAAAATAGCGCCGGCGTCACGATCTCAGTGAACACGTCCAGAGCGTCCAGAACATTTTGATCGCTGGTCAGGGGCAAATCGATCAGTTCCTCAATCTGGCGATCTCCAACTAGCGAGCCGATTCGTTCGTATTCCCGCATTACGTCGTCACGGCTAGGATGATGTGGCCAATCAATGCCGCTTCGCTGAAGGTACTCCAGGAACACGTCCACGCCACGGTCACTCTGGTCAAGAGTCGTGTGGAGCGTGAGGCGCAATCGGGTCACGACGGAGAAATCATGGGCGCCTTTCGCACGTTGCGCCAGCATCGAGAGTCTGCACTCGGCTGCCGTCATGTCCGCGGTTAACAATTCGCATTCCGCCATCAGGTATTCGATCGAGAAGATGAGGTCGTAGCGGCTTTCCCAAGTGGTTTCAGGTAGGAGATCTCGAGCCGATCTTAGATACTTAAGCGCGGACGCATATGCCGTTGACACCTTGGCGCGCCGCGCGGCGATCAGGTTTAGGTGTGCCACCCGCTCGCGTTCCTCGGCTGAAGTGACGAGCTGAGAACCTCGGTTCAATTGGTTAACTATCTCGAAAATCGCTTCCTCCTGCCTTTCCAGGGGAGTATTTGCGGCAAGCAGCATGCCTATTTGAAGATGGGTCTCTGCTCGCTGCTCTCGTGGAATCAAGGAGTATGCAGCTTCTTGGACTCGATCGTGGAGGAACCAGTAGGACTCTTCCGAGCGAAGGATGAGACCGGCGCGGACCGCTTCCCAGAGGTGCTCGTGTATTCTGTTGTTCGAGTCCTGAAGAACCATCCCCAACACTTCCGAGTCTGCGCTATTTCCGACACATGCAAACAGTTGCAACGCGTTTTGCGTCTCGACGGGCAAGCGAGCTAGTTTTCCCACCATCAGGTCTACCACGTTGTCTGTATATCCCTTGGCGTGGATTCGGCTTAACTCCCAAGTCCACTGCGCTGCATCGTAGTCAAACGCTAACAGGCCTTCCTCGGCGAGCGCCGATATGAACTGAATGGCGAAGAACGCGTTGCCGCTGGTTTTCTGGAGAGTCAATCGCGCCAGCGGGGCGACACGCCAGGACTCGCAGTGAAGACAATCTGCCAGTAGTTGCCGCAGATCTTCAATGGCAAGGGGGCCGAGTACGATATCCTGCAATGGCGCTCCCGCCTGGCGGATTGCGTCCAATTTCCGCATTAACGGGTGTGTGGGATTGACCACGTTGTCCCGATAGGCGCCGATTAAAAGGAGGTGCCGTAGATCCGACCTGGTCAGTAGATCTTCAAGCAAATCGAGGGTTGCCGCATCAAGCCACTGCAGGTCGTCGAGGAACAACGCAAGGGGGTGCTCAGGGCGGGCGAATACGCTGAGGAATCGACGGAACACCAACTGAAAGCGAGCCTGTGCATCCCCCGGCGGCAGTTCAGGTACCGGTGGCTGTCCCCCGATAATGTGCTTGAGTTCCGGCACGAGCTCGACAATGAGCTGGGCGTTGGGGTCGAGCGCCTCGTGAAGTATGTCGCGCCATCGGTGTATCTCGTCTTCACTCTTATTCAACAGTGGCCGGATGAGGCTTTGCAGGGCCTGTGCCAGCGTCGCATAAGGGATATCTCGCTTGTACTGATCGAATTTACCTGACGCGAATAAGCCGCGCGGCGGAACAAGCGGCTTATGGAGCTCATTGACAACCGCGGATTTGCCGATCCCTGAGTATCCCGAGACGAGAACTAACTCGGGTCTACCGCCGGTTACGATGCGGTCGAAGGCAGTGAGCAGGGTTTGGACCTCTCGGTCGCGGCCGTACAATTTCTCTGGGATCAGCAGCCGATCGGGAATGTCGCGCTCCCCTGGTATAAAGTCCTGCACTCTCTTCGTAGTCTCCCATTCAGACAGGCATCGCCTAAGGTCGCTCGCTGCCGCCGCCGCCGTCTGGTAGCGCTCCTCCGCGGTCTTGGCGAGTAGCTTCGTGATGATCGCGACGATGGGCGCAGGCACATTTATAAGCCGCTCACGAGGAAACAGCGGCTGCCTCGCAATATGGCAATGCACCCATCCCATGGGGTCGGAAGCGTCGAAAGGCAGACTCCCCGTCAGCATTTCGTAAAGAGTGATCCCGAGCGAGTAAAGGTCGCTCCGGGAATCAATAGAGCGATTCATTCGTCCGGTTTGCTCGGGCGACATGTAGGCCAGCGTTCCCGCGATGAATTCGGGAGCCTCGGGTGCCTGGCGTTCGCGCGGCAACAGCGATGCGATGCCGAAATCAGTAAGCCACACCCGGCCAGTCTGGCGGTTTACGAGGACGCTGGCTGGCTTGATGTTCTTATGTACCAGACCACTTCCATGCAGCCGGCTGAGTACAGCGGAGACCGCGACCGCAAGTCGCAAGAATTGACCGAGCTCCATTGGTTGACCAATAAGACTATCGAGCCACTCGCCTCCTGGGTATTCGATAACCAGCATCGTCCACCCGCATTCGCGTACGAGCTCCAGAGGCGTTAGCGCCCACTCGTTGTCGAGATGGTCCCTCAGTTCGAATTCGTGGGTAAGCCGATTGATGCTGTAGGGTGTGGCGTGGCCGGCGGCGGACGGCACCGACAAGAATGCATACCGGTCACTGGTCGCAGCAACATCGCTCCCTATTCTGCAAAGCATGCGCTGGCCGTCTGACCTCAGAATCTGGAACTGATCTTCCCTGCCAGCGCTCGGCAATGGGGGGGGTTTCAATTTTCGGCTCCTCACTCGAAGCATTTGCCGCATGGCCGCACTCGATTATTGCCAGCGCGACTCCGTGAAGGTCACTCGTAAAGTTGAGAACATGGAAGCCCTGACCAGGCATGTGCGGAGGCAAAGCACATCCACTCGCCCGACGCATCGCCAACCGGTGAGCCACTCGGTCATGATTGGGTCACCTTGGACCAGCTTCCGATTCAGGGAATCCCCAGACCCGATGAGAATATGCGCTATCTCATCGAACCAAGCACTCTCTTTAGAGATTGCGAAAGGCCCCTTTTGGGGGTGTAAGAGATGATTCGACGTTTTTTATGGGTACGGGCGCTCGAGTCTGTGTCCGAGTGTAACGTTGTAACTGAAAGGACCGCGCGGCCGATATAAGCCGAGCGAGTCCGCGTCTGAAGTTCGACGCGTTAGGCTGCCGACTCCCCAGTCAGCAAATCTCAATGCGTAAGAAATGCGCCGCGGCAGCGCCGTTCGAATTGCTCGATCTCATTTACCACTGTCGCGAAGCGACTTTCCCCCTCTTTCGACATGCCATCGTAAATGGGCTGGAAGGCGGAGACCGCGCGGCTGACGCGCGGTACCCAGTTCTCGATCCAGCGCTCGATCGCGCGCGCCGATTGCGGCGTGTCACGAATAGCAGTTAGCAGGAGTGACTCACTCCAAGCACGATGCCATGCGCAGTCTTCATTCAGAGAGGAAAAAATGAGCTCCAGCACGTCATCGCCGGCCACTCGAGCGAGCCGCGCGAAGTGCGTCATAAACAGCTCATCGAAGGCCGGCTTCAGCACGAACTGTAGCGCAACGAAGGCTTCTCCCCAGTCCCATGTAACCAGGAGCGCTTCGATGACTTCGCGAAGCGGTTGCCAGATCGGATCGCACTGCCAGGTTTGTTGCGCCATACTCCCGAATGTGGGGTGCGTCATCTGCAACTGACGCATCCGGTATGCGAGTCGCTCGATACGCCGCATTTCGTCCGCGGCCTGGAAGGTAGCAGCGATACTGATGCGTGCACTCGGCGCCATCTTCCCGACGTAGGCAGTCACCATTTGTAACCCGTGACCTGGATATCGAAGGGGCGTAAGTACTCGGTCGAGCAACGCCACCCACCGGGTCGAAAGACGTCGGTCGTATTCGTCGCTAATCGAGTCCAGCAGCCCATTGACAAATGCTTCGCGGGTGCGCTGAATCCCAGTGTAGAGTGGGTATGTCGTCTGCCGCGGGTCACTCCACTGTTCCCAATCCCGACAGCGAAGCTCCGTCCCTCTTTGCCAGCGCTCATACCAGTCGCTGAGCGGCATTTTCACTTCGAAGCCGCGGGCCGTCCAGTAGTGGAGCCGCGACGTGGCGATGTCGTAGTCTGTCGGCTTGCGACCAAGATCGCTGAGATGCCAGTATGTTCTCTGGGGCACCCGCTCTTGGCGGCTGCGCGCCCTTAGAGCGGCGGTGCCGACATCGATCGCTCTGACCGCTTCATCGTCGCTGTGGCTCGGCGTCTCATCAAGGGATGGTGTCGCATTGCAAATCTCGAGCTGCCTATGCTCCCTCGGGTTGCCATCCAGCTCTTTCCTGCCAGCCTCAGCCTCAAGTGTCCAGACTGCCTCGTCATCGTCGAGACGCATCCTGCCCTTGAATGATGGCATCATGATTTCCAAGTCGGCCCGAAAATCGAATGGCCGACCGAGAATATCCTCAACGGCCCGCCTCGTCAGCAAACAGCGAGCCGGCACGAGCACGCGTAGATACGAACTGCGGTCGTACACATCGGCGGACGGGTTCAGCCGACGAATCGCTTCGAGGACGGCGAAGCCGGCAGGATGCTTGATCAAGACCGGTCCCACGCCATCACCGACATGGTCAACCTCAGCGACATCCGGGCTCGGCGCATCGACATCCACCAGAACATCGCCGTCCTCTAGCTTCACCTCGAACCGCCTGAGGCAAACCGCCACAGGGTTGACCCCCTTGCCCGTGCGAACGTCGTACTGCCAGTGGTGGGCGCGACAGGTAAGTACATGTCCATTCAATGTCCCCTCGCTTAGTGCGACACCGAGATGTGCGCACCGATCTTCGTAGGCATAAACGACGCCATGGAGCCTCACAAGAAGGACGTTTCTGCCACCGATGTGTTTGGCTGTCAGGTCGCCATCCCAAAGTTCAGCAGCCGTGATTACGGGCCTGAACGCCATCACACGTCCCCCTCGGGAATCACATCGATACGGTCTAAAGGCGCGAGGCCCGCTTCCGATAATGTAAGCTCTGGATCAAGCCGCCGACCTCGGAAGTACACTTGCGCGTGCGCTCTCGGCGCGACCCGAACACAGGCGGCCAACTGTAGCTGCTTGGCGATGGTGCGGACGCGATCGTGGTCGTGGACAAGCACGAGAACCCCTAGGGTGTCACCGGCAAGAAAGCCATAAAGGGGCAGTAGCATCACTACGCTCCCTTGACGTCACTAGCTCCCTGCATCCACGGGTATTGTCCTCCAAACATATCCGTGCCCCGGACGTCAGAGGTGACTCCGAAATATGTTCGCGTCAGCGCGACGACGTTGGCGGGCGCCTCCCCGGCGAGCATCCGGTTCACGACGCCCTTGTGATCCGCGTAGCGATCCGGCTCGCGCGAGAAGATCCAAGCGCATGGTTCGGAGCAGAAGATGTATTTCCGGCCGCGATGTTCGAGGACGCGCGCAGCATTCTCGTGCGGCGTACCATTTGATAGCATGAGCTGGCAAAGATTGCAGAACCCGAGTGGCGCCGCCGATTGCGTGGACCACTCCACCCCGGGACCGCTCAGCCGCCAGCGTTCGGTAATCCGCTCCCACACAGGATCGAGCAGATCCCACGTGCGCGGGTACTTCGCTCGGAGCCATGCACGTTCCTCCGGACCAGGCAGTGCGAAGTCAAACCACAGGGTGCCTCGGTATGTATAGGCACTTGCATAAAGCATGTGGTGGTAGAAGTCGAGCTCATTGATGAAAGTCTCCCAGTACCAAGGCCGCTTCAAGCCGAAAGTCGTCAGCGTTCGTTGGAACTGGTTGAGAATCCATTCCTCCATGAATTCCTTAAATGACAGGCGGCGATATGGCAACGGCGTGAGGTAATCCATGCTGAATCCGGTGATCACCGCGAAGAAGCACCAGCTGCGCCAATACCACTTGTCTACGAGATACTGCGCGCGCTCAGGGTCATGACGGATCAGTGTCGAGAGCACCGGATGGCCGATCTGGGCGTGACGTGCCTCGTCCGTCTGAATACTCGTCACCATGCTCTCGAACATTCGGTCGCCAACGTCGTGCGCTATTGCCGACAGTCCGAGGAACTGGAGGTTCGTAAAGCCCGTCTCGAGAACGACATTCGTCGCGATCGCAAACTCGATCGGATCTGCCCCGACTATCATCTCGTCGACGAGATGGCGGGCAGCGATCGCAAGCCAGTCGTTGGTGTGGAAGAGCTTGTGCGTCCAGTCAAATTGCGGGTCCCAGCGGACCAGCTCGTGCATGAGCAGCAGCGGGATATGAGTATGGCGAATCTCATCCAGCGCTCCGAAGGTCGCCATCGTGCGCCACGCGCTATCTCGCCCGAAGCGGGCGGCGCGGAGGTTTCCGGTCACGGCCGCGAACTCAGTAAAGGCCATCGTTGCCGCGTGGAGCTTCAGGCTATTGAGCCACGACCGATCGAGTTTCGCGAAGTCCTCGATGCGCCCAATGATCTCCCGCACACCCAAGACCGCCGCGTCCTTATCGGACTGCGTATCCACGTACTCCGCATAGCTGGTGCGATATGGCTCGTCCCAGTGCGCCCATTCGGCATGGCGAAGCCAAGGACGACCGCTCAGAAGTTCTGGGAATACCTCTTCCTCGCGAACGTATGAGTAATCCCAGTCGAGCTTGCGGGCTAAATTGATCCATTCGCTACGGTTAAGCTTTGGCATTCGCGTGCCTTCGTCACGGCTGAGCTTTGGCGTTAGCGTTGACGGCGTGATCGTACTCCAATCGATTTCAGTGAAAGAGAACTAATTTTTTTTGCGGTGCATTCGTTGTAATATTCTGAAGCGGCGCGCAGAATGACTCGATAGTAGGTCCCACCGTCGAAGACACGACTGGGCGCGCGTCATGAGTACGGAAGTTACCCCCGCTTCTTCGACGCTGCTCGCGGCGATCGTCGAATCATCCGATGAAGCGATCATCAGCACAACACTGGATGGGCTCGTAACATTTTGGAGTCCTGCGGCCGAACGAGTGTTCGGGTATACCGCAAGCGAAATAATCGGCCGCTCCGTTGTCACAATCATCCCGCCTACCCTTGTGCAGAAAGAGCGCGAATTAATCAGCCGCCTCGCAGAGAAAGGGAGGGTCGTGCGCACAGAAGCGATCCGCGTATGCAAGGGAGGGCAGCAGCTCAAAGTTAATGCGACATTCTCTCCCGTGCGCGATGGCGCAGGAACGGTCGTTGAGGTCGTGAGTGTTGCGCACGGCATCACCGACGCGCGACATCGGGACCTCAATCGCCGTGAATCGGACGAGCGCTTCCGCGTTATGGCTGACTCTACACCGGTGATGATTAAGTCAGCTGGCGTCGACGGTGAGTTGAATTTCGTCAACAGGGCCTTTCTGGATTTCACTGGCCGCCAGAGCGACGAGATGCTCGGGATCGGCTGGGCCGAGGACATCCACCCCGAGGATTTGCAAGCCTGCTTCGAATTCCGGATCTCGGCCTTCTGCGAGCGGCGCGTGTTCCAGCACGAGTACCGGCTCCGCCGGCATGACGGCGAGTATCGATGGATTGTCGATACTGACGTGCCGCGCTTCGATGCCAATGGTAAATTTATCGGCTACGTCGGCTCAAATGTAGATATAACAGACCGAAAGCACGTTGAAGAACTGGACGCCCGCGTCAAGGAGCGGACACGCATCGCGCGGGAGCTTCACGATACTTTGCTGCAAAGTTTCCACGGGCTCTTGCTGCGCTTCCAAACGGCTTCCAGCCTTCTTCCGTCGCGCCCCGAAGAGGCAAGAGAAATACTAGCCAAAGCAATCAACGCTGCCACTCAAGCGATCACCGAAGGCCGGGATGCCGTGCAAGCGCTACGATCGTCCGTGGTCGAGGCCAGTGATCTTGCCGCTGCAATAAAGACGCTCGGCGAGGAATTGACGGCTGATGAAAGCCACTCTATTTCTCCCGCCTTCCGCGTTGAGGTTGAAGGCAGGCCTCGGAATCTACACCCACTCCGTCGACACGAAATCTACCGCATCGCCGCTGAAGCCTTGGCAAACGCATTCCGGCACTCGCACGCGCGAAACATCGAAGTGGAGCTTCGATATCAGGAAAAGCAATTCCGCGTTTGCATCCGCGATGACGGAAAGGGCATTGACCCAGAAGTACTTAGGGAAGGCAGGCGCGAGGGGCATTTCGGTTTGCATGGCATGAGGGAGCGCGCTGAATTCGCAGAAGGGAAACTGGAGATCTGGAGTCGAGAGAGATCCGGCACAGAAATCGAGTTAAGCATTCCCGCAAATAGAGCCTATACGGCACTCCGTTCTGCCGAGTTCGCTCCGAATTTCTTCGGCACGGCGACGGATGTGCAATGAGCGCGGATCGGATGATGAAAGGCGCCGAGGCCAAGATTCGGATTCTGGTGGCTGACGATCACCCCGTTGTCCGCGAAGGAATCCGCGGCTTCGTTGCGGTTCAGCCGGACATCATGGTCGTCGCCGAAGCGACTAACGGACGCGAAGCCATCGCGCAGTTTCGTGTGCATCGACCAGACGTTACAGTAATGGACTTAAAAATGCCCGAGATGAGTGGCATCGACGCAGTTTCCGCGATCCGTGCCGAGTTCCCTGATGCAAAAGTCATTATCTTGACGACGTACGCCGGTGACGTCCAGATTCTCCGGGCGCTCAAGGCTGGAGCGCAGGGCTACATCCTAAAGGCTCAATTGCATAGAGAATTACCGGACAGGATTCGCGCAGTTTATGCGGGGCGCAAGGTCATGGATCCCGAGGCCGCCGCCCAGCTTGCGGAGCACAGCGGCGAAGAAGCTTTGACACACAAGGAACTGGAAGTCCTGCGACTGATTGCTGCGGGCAATGCCAACAAGAAGATTGCGGCACATCTTGCGATTTCTGAAGAATCGGTCAAGAGCCGGGTAAAGAACATCCTTGATAAGTTGGGGGCACGCGACCGAACGCATGCTGTCACCGCGGCGTTGAAGCGCGGAATCGTCGATCTGTAATCCCTCGAAAGAGTCAAGGTCCAGCCTTGTATTGGGGTTTTGAACCGCCTCCCCGACGGGCTACCCTCGTGCTGATGCAACGGCTTTATTCGAGTTTCGGCCGTGGATGGCCCGGGGTGGGATTGTTGACCCTCCGCGTGGCTGCGGCGATCACTGCTTTCCACCTTCGCGGAAGCGCTTTGGGTCGATCGTCGATGGTGGTGATTGAGGGCGCTCTCGCTCTGCTCCTTTGCGCTGGTCTGTGGACACCAATGGCCGGTAGCATGCTTGCCGGCCTTGCAGTGTGCACCGCCTTTTCTGCAACTGGCGATCCTTGGGCCTTTATCCTGCCGGCCGCAGTGGGCGTTGCACTCGCCATGCTCGGGCCCGGTGCCTGCTCGATCGATGCCCTTCTCTTCGGAAGGAGACGCATGATTCTGTAGCGGCATTCGTCACATCGGCTAGCGGTGAAGCTGGCCAGCTAGCCACGTGATGCCGTCTTTAGACAGCATTGGGTCATTAGCTCACCGATACAATTATGCAATCGAATGCGGGCGCCCACTCGCCCTGAGCGGTATTCCATCCGCGCCGAGTGTTACCCGTACGTGAGATCTGTGCTCTGTCCGACCTCGATAATGTATCCGTCAGGATCGCGGATGTAGCAGCGCGTCTCGCCGTACTTGGGGATCGGCTCCGTGATGAACTCCGCTCCTCGGCTTTTCCATAGTTCATAGCACGCTTGAATATCCGCAACGCGGAAATTCATAAAGCTGTTGATGTGATTCGGATCGGGGACACTGAGCGTTACCGTCGGCTTATCCGGGGTTGGGCCGCCTCCAACGTTCAAAATCATCCAGATATTCGCAAGCTGAAGGTACCCAGGCGCTTTGCCGTCGCCCAAGCTCAGAATGCGCGCGCCGAAGACCTTTTCGTAGTAGCGAGCCGATCGCTCGATGTCAGCGACGGTGAGAAAATGCGCGATGCTGATCCCCTCTCGCGGGGGCATCTCATAGCTCTTCTGGCCGATTTGTATGCTGCTCATTGACGACTCCAATTCCCATTGACACGTGGATGGCACCTCTAGCCCGGCCGGACCATGGCTTTGGCCTGCCTCCGCTACCAACTGCAGCGGATTGCACTGCTTTGCAACGGAAGATTCTGCTCGCGCACCGCGACGGCCCTCTCGAAGAACTGGCGCCAGCTGCGAATAATGCCGGTATCAGCGCCCGCCTGGCATCAGCACCTTCGTAGAATGGACTGAGCCACGATTGCGGGCGAGAGTTGCGTCCAATGCGTTGCGCTGGGACCGGGGCGCACCGCCCGGCGGTACGCTTCGGGACCGTGGAGAAGGCGTGACGACCGGTCTGTGGGCCTTTCTCTTCGAGGCGCTCGTGAACCGATCAGAGCTTGCCATGCCGCCAGCCGTCACCGTCGAGATGGAGAGGAGTGTCTCCAAGTACAAGCGCGGGGCATGGGAAACCGCGCTACCGCTAGTACACGGTTTGCGCCTCTCTGCCTCCGTGTGTCTCGCCCTATACGTCGCCTTCCGCCTCGAGCTTCCGACCCCCTCTTGGTCCGGCACGACGGCGGCGCTCGTGTGCCTTCCTACTCTCGGCTCGTCGCTTCGCAAGGGCTGGTATCGGCTGATCGGCACCGTAGTTGGCGCGTCTGCCGCTGTCATCCTGACCGCGATCCTCATTGACGACCGCATCGGGTTTCTCATAGCACTTGCGGCGTGGGGAGGAGTGTGCGCAGTGCTTTCGACACTGCTGCGGAACTTTGCCGCTTACGGGGCCGCGCTTGCGGGCTACACGATGGCCGTGATTGCAAACGATGCGTTCGGCCTCCTGGGTGGACCGAGCGACCAGGTCTTCCTGATCGCAGTCGAGCGCGCGAGCGAGATTAGCATCGGGATCGTGTGCGCTGGGCTCGTGCTTGGGGTAACCGACTTTGGAGGCGGGCGCAGGCGATTGAGTGCGCTTCTCGTGAACCTGTGCGCGGAAATTGCTCAGGGTCTGGTCAGCACTCTCAAGAACGCGGGCGTGGCCGAACACGACACGCGGTTGCAGCGACTGGAGCTCACGCGCCGCGTGATCGCACTCGAGCCGGTCATCGACGAAGTGATCGGAGAGTCCGCGGGAGGGTCCACCGAGTCCTCGCTCCTGCACCAAGCTGCCGAAGCGCTGACTCGGGCACTCAGCTCCTGGCACATGGTCGCCGCGCACTGCAGGCGACAGCAGCTCGAGCCACAGCTGGCGTACCAGAGCGCAGTGGCGCTGGAGGCGGGCAATACCGGGCTCTGTGCGGCGGCTGCGGTAGCTAGGAAGCATGCCAAAGCGGCGCGCGAAAGTATGCGCCGCGCGACGCGTGCACTTATCTCTAAAAGCGCAGGAACACCCTCTCAACAACTCCTTCTCGATCAGACGGCACGCCCGTTGCAGGCTCTTTCACGCGTGCTCGCCGCCTCTGAAGTCCTTGGCGGTGACGCGCTTGAAGCCTCGCACAAGCTCCGTTCCTCAGTACTCTACGTCACCGACTGGCTGCCACCCCTCGTGAACGCCGCGCGCGCATTCGTGACGATCGGCGCCGTAGAGGCGCTGTGGGTGATCACTGGCTGCCCAAACGGTGGAGTCGCCCTCATCTCGGCAGCGCTCACGGCGATCGCCTTCGCGCCCCTCGCGGACCGGGCTTATCCCGCAGCAAAAAGCTTCTTCCTCGGCTGCCTTCTCTGCGCGGCATTTGTCGCAATCATCAAGTTCGCCGTGCTACCTCGCGTCGAGAGTTTTGGAGGTTTCTGCGCCGTCTTAGCTTGCTACCTGACGCCGGCTGGCGCACTCAGCGCGCGGAAAGTTCAGAGCCCCATGCTCAACGCCATCGTATGGATATTTATACCTCTCCTCACACCTACTAACCAGATGCAGTATGACGCGACACAGTTCTACAATTTTGCAATCCTATTCATCGTCGGCGCCGGAATCGCCGCTCTTGCATTGGTACTCTGGCCCAATCCGACGCCCGCCTTCATAACCCGTCGCCTTCTAGCGCTCACCCTACGGGATCTTCGTAGCTTGGCACGCGCCGGTGTGTGCCGGTGTACCGAGGAATGGGAGCAGCGCGTCTATACCCGCCTCGCAGTCCTCCCTGATGGGGCACGGCGGCTCGATCGAGCCTGCATGATTGCTACGCTCACGGCTGGCGTCGAGCTCATCGAGCTGGAGCGCCTGGTCGCGCGGCTCGGCATCGGTACGTGCGCCTCGATACGGGCCGCCATTGCCGCCCGGCGAAGCACGCTTGCCTGCCAGGAGCTTGTCCGGCTCGATGAGCGTCTTGCACGAGCTCAAGCCGAGGAGCCTGCCCCGAGGTTGGTGCTGCGGGCGCGCGCCGCCGTGCTCGCACTCGGGGAGACGTTGAGTGAATTCGGCGCCTATTTCGATAACTAGGCGCGCGGTTCAAGGTCGATGATGCAGGCGTACCGTGATGCTCCATGAGATCAACCTCGACGGCGTCTATGTCGCGCCAATCACCGTGCTGATGACTATCGCGTGGATAACCACGGCAGCCCTGCGCAGAGTCGCCGCGCTCGCGGGCTGGCTGCGCGTAGTCTGGCATCCTGCGCTCTTTACCCTCGCGCTCTATCTGATCGTGCTCGCCTCGATCGGGCTCATCGCTCAGCGGTTGACGCCATGAACGACCACGTCGCGTTCGACCCGGAGCATGAGAGGACGCGCGCTGATACAGGAGACCCAGCGACACAAGGGGCTGTCACGCGAGGGCGTGGGACGGCAGCCCGAATGAGAGTCAGTCGCCGGGCGATCCCGCGGCGCGTCATCGGGCCGACGGTCACCTTCGCGGCGCTCGCTGCCGCGCTCCTGCTTTCCCGTGCACTCTGGCGCAGCTACATGGATGCGCCCTGGACGCGCGACGCCACGGTCCGGGCATATGTGGTCACGATGGCCCCTGAGGTCTCGGGGCGTATCGTCAGACTTGACGTCAAAGACGACCAGTTTGTGCACAAGGGCGACCTACTAATGGTCATCGACCCGCGCGACTATCGGATTGCCGTCACGCGTAACGAGGCACTTTTGCGCCAGGCGAGCCTTGCGGCACAGAACAGCGAGCGCGAGGCTCAAAGGCGCGAGGCACTGACGCAGCTCGACGCCATCGCCCTGGAGCAGACGCAGAATTACGAGAACACGGCCCAGGTGGAAAAGGCGCAGGCGCTCGAGGCGGGCGCCGCGCTTCAGCTCGCACGCACCAACCTTGCGCGCACACGTATTCGCTCGACGGTCAATGGCTGGGTGACGAATCTTCTCGCGCAGGCGAACGACTTCGCATCGGTGGGAGAAAACGAGATCTCACTTATCAACGCCGACTCCTTCTGGGTCGACGCCTACTTCGAAGAGACTCAGCTTGGGTCCATCAATATCGGTGACAGGGCGATCGTGCGACTGATGGGCTACCGCTCGCCCGTGCGCGGTCACGTCGAAAGCATCTCGCGTGGCATCGATGTCCCGAATGCGCAGCCCAGCGTGCAGGGGCTCGCGACAGTGAATCCGATCTTCACTTGGGTACGACTTGCGCAGCGGATACCGGTACGCATTCACATCGACTCCGTTCCGGCGGGCGTCACTCTCGTGGCCGGAATGACTGCGACCGTGCATATCCTCCCACGGTCGCGCGCTGCCGGGCGGGCGGAGCGATAGCACCATGCCCTCTTATCGTACACTCCTCCTTGGGTGCACGGTCGGAGCAGCGCTTGGTGCCTGCTCGCTCGCACCCCCCTACACCAGGCCATCTACTCCCCCGACCGCTCCGGTGTACGCGGAAGCGGGCTCGTGGATTACGGCTCATCCGACCGATACGATCGATCGCGGCCCGTGGTGGGAGATCTACCGCGACCAGCAGCTCGATGCTCTCGAGCGCCGGGCAACAGCGGGCAACCTCGACTTGCAGGCCGAACTGTCGCGACTGGAGGAAGCACGCGCGCAGGCGCGCATCGCGCGTGCGGGAATATTCCCGCAGCTCGATGCCGGCTCGACTGCGACCCACTACAGCCAGTCGCTCCACTCCCCGCTGTATGTCCCCCCGACGATCGACAGCGACTACACGCTCGAGGGCGATTTCTCTTACGAGGTCGACGTCTGGGGCCGAATCCGTAACGCCACGAAGTCTGCCGAGCTCGGTGCTCAGGCGACCGAAGCCGACCTCGCCGCGCTGAATCTCGCGGTCCACGCGGAGGTGGCGAGCGATTACTTCACCCTGCATGGCGAGGACGCCCAGCAGGCGCTGCTCGATCGTACGGTCGCTGACTATCAGCGCGCGCTCGAGCTCACCCAAGCGCTGCATCGGGGCGGTCTCGCGCCACACTCCGACGTGGATCAGGCTAACGCGCAGCTGCAGAGCGCTGTGACCCAGTCACATGAGCTGCGTTTGCAGCGCAAGGAGACCCAGCACGCACTTGCGGTTCTCCTGGGTGAGTCGGCCTCGCTCTTTCACCTCGACGCTAAGCCGTTGCCGATCAATACGGCGCCGCCGCCGATCGATCCTGGTCTGCCCTCGACGCTGCTCGAGCGCCGCCCCGATATAGCGGCCGCGGAACGCCGCGTCGCAGCCGCCAATGCGCAGATCGGTGTTGCAAGGGCTGCGTACTTCCCCGTCTTTAGCCTGGTGGGCGGCATTGGGTCGGAAAGTGATCGGACCGCAAACTGGCTCAGCGCGCCAAGTATGCTATGGTCTTTCGGCTCGAGTGCGGCGCTCAGCCTTTTCGACGGTGGGCGCCGGCGAGCGCGCACGCTCGAAGCGCGCGCCGCCTACGAAGAGGACGTAGCACGCTACCGTGGAACGGTCGTGGCCGCCTATCGTGATGTCGAGGACAGTCTGGCCGCTCTCCAAGAACTCGGGCTCGAGAGTGCGAGCGAGTCCGCGGCGGTCATCGCCACGAAGCGGGCACTCGAGCAGTCTCGGGAGCAGTACCGCGCTGGCCTCATCAGCTACCTGCAAGTAGTCGTCATCGAGAATGCCGCTCTCGCCACGCAATTGGCGGCCACCGACATCGCCATGCGTCGCATGAACGCGAGCATTGCGCTCGTTGAGGCATTGGGCGGCGGCTGGCGGGAGCCCCGCACCTGAGGCAGGCGGCTTGTCCTATGTCGCCCGCCGTTGGCCTTCCCCGCTCGCCTGCGGATCTTTCGCGTCATGACTTCGTGGCCTTGAGCGATATGCTCTGATTGTCTCCGGCACTGATCCCGCACAGGATTGTGCTGTGCTGTCGGTCAACGACAAGCGCCACCAATGCCGTCGCAGCAGGGATCGGCATCGGCCCTCTTCCCGGAATAACGCTATCCCTGCCGGATGGTGTGCCGTCGTGAGTCTTCCGGTCGGAGCCCCCGTTGAACTCAGGCTCATATTCTAGGTTGAGCCCCGAGCCTGCACTTGCGGTCGTCGGCACGCCCGCTCCTTAGGCTGCGTGCGCTCAGGTCACCATTTGACTCGTTCTTGAAGGAGTAGCTCATTGCGCACCTTGCGCCGCCGTTCGCTCGCGCCGCAAATCTTGTCGACCGTTTTCACGTTGGACCGGCGTCATCGACCGGGACTTACACCGATCACCCGACGGAACGATCGGATAAGATGCGACTGATCGGCGAACCCGCAAATGAGCGCAATCTCTGTGAGCGGCTGATTCGTGGAAGTCATCAACGCCTTGGCTCTCTCGAGCCGCCGGGTCTTCACATACGCCATCGGAGGAAGGCCGAGACTCTGCTTAAACGCCCGCGAGAAATGGCTTTTGCTGAAAGGCACCAGCTTTGCGAGTATCGGAACATCCAGCCTGGATTCCAGATGGCTGTCGATGTACGTGACGGCTTTCCTCGCTTGCCAACGTGCTAGCCCCCCGGTCTGAAACACATCGCCGGGCACAGGGTCCTCCCGATTCCCTTGCTCGGGTTGCGGGCCCAGGAGTGCCAAGGCATCGCTGAGGCAGCGACGGGCGCCCTGGCAATCGCTCTCCAGAACCATTATCGCTCGCCTTACCAGGTGCGAAATTCGCCGTGAAGGCATGCCCTCCGGACTTCGGATGTCCTCTCTATCAAAGCCCGCTGCCAAGTTAGGATCACCGACCGACCCCGCGCCCGTGCCCCACGGTACTGCCTCAAGCACACCTTCGTGACTCATTTGCCTCTGCCTCGCAACTGAACGCTCAGATTGGCGGATGGCCAGACGAGTGCGATTTAGGCAGAACGCAGGTATGTCATCTATTCTACGATGGTCTCTCTCGTACCTTGGTACTGGCGCCCGTCCGGCGCCGGCAGCGTGGCCGCGTCAGAAGTTCATCGCGATACGCATCCCGAAGATCCCATCGTTACGCCTCCCAGCCACCCCTCCAGGCTGTGCGACTCTGGCCGCCGGCTCGGCGACGCGCCAGGATCCACGCGAGCGCAACATACGCGGAGGTCACAAACAGCAGCCGGAGAACCTCGAAGCGGGCTTCGTACCAGCTCGCGCCCATCTGATTGAACTTGAGCATCGCTTGAATGCCGTGGGTGCTCGGCAGCAGATATGACAGCCAGACCACCGGATGCGGGATGGATTCGACCGGAAAGGCGAAA
>Ga0335074_10005172_pt1 | contig 18041 bp, 12 predicted proteins | sample Lox_Sample_23_FD_206715 | JGI IMG/M metagenome (GOLD analysis project Ga0335074, IMG submission 206715) | Soil microbial communities from Loxahatchee National Wildlife Refuge, Florida, United States - Lox_Sample_2.3 | ecosystem: Environmental > Terrestrial > Soil > Wetlands | place: USA... | reverse complement strand
TGTAGTTCCAGGCCAGCTTGGTCCCGGCCGGGATGCCCGCGCCGCAGTTGCTCGGCCCGGTGCCCGCGCTCGAGCACACGTCCGTGCCGCCCGGGTTGACCGTCCAGCCGTGCGACTTCAGCAGGCTCATGGCCGTGCTGACGCTGTACGGGTACGGGTCGGTCGCCGCGTCCCCCGGCAGGTACGGGCTCTGCGGGTAGGCCGGGATCGGCCCGTACGCAGGCGCGCCCGCGCCGTGCATGAACGCGGTGATCCAGCCCTGCTGGTCGACCAGGTGCGCGAGCGCCTGGCGGATGTACAGCTGGCTGATGATGTTGTCGAAGTCGCCGGTCGTGTCCTTGAAGTTGTACGCCGCGAACTCCAGGCCGAACTCCGGCTCGCCGAAGTAGCTGTAGCCGAGCCGCAGCACGGTCGGCAGCTGCGGCACGTCGTTGTAGTCCACGTAGGCCACGTCGATCGCGCCGGCCCGGATCGCGTTGAACTCAGCGGTGTCGGAGGTGAACGGGACCCCCTCGAAGTCCGACATCGGGGTCACGTGCGGGCCGCCGTAGGTGGTGTTCGGCACCATGGTGAACCCGCCGGTCGTGGCGTTGTAAGCGGACAGCTTGTACGGGCCGTCGACGACCTGCCACAGCGGGTTGGTCGCGAACGTGCTCAGCGACTTGGCCTGGGTGATCAGGTAGTTGTAGATCTTGGTCATCGCGGCCGGGGTCCAGCCGGACGCCGGGACGACCGGACCGCTGGCCGATTCCTTGGCCCACACCGTGCTCGGCATCGGGGTGAACGGGCCCTGGTTGCCCATGATGTCATTGGTGAACCAGCCCGGGTTAACCCCCGATTTGAGGTTCAGCACCAGCGTGGACGCGTCCGGCTCCGACGTGCTCACCAGGTTGTCCGGGAAGAAGCCGGGCACGTAGCCCTCCCAGTCCGCCGGGGACTCCTTGATCGCCGCCTTGACCAGGTCGATGAAGAACAGCAGGTCGTTGGCGGTGATCGGCTGGCCGTTGGACCACTTGTAGCTGCTCTTCAGCGTGATCGTCACGGTCTTGTCGCCGTTGCTGTACACCGGCGGGTCGGCGATGCTCATCGGCCCGTACGCCTCGGGGACGACCCCGTTGATCACCCAGTACAGCGGCCGCCACATCTGCTGGTTGAAGGTGAAGTTGTTGAAGACCGAGTTGGAGGCACCAGGCACGATCGGGAAGATCCAGTTCGGGGCGGCGCCGGGCTTCTCGGCCCAGGTGATCGTGCCCGCCTTCTTCGTGCCAGTGGCCGACGCGATCGGCACCGAGCCGATCCCGCCCGGGACCGTGACCGTCCCGGTGGTGGTCGTGGTGCTCGTCGAGCTATGGGTACTGCTGCAGCCGGCCAGCGCGGTAAGCGCGGTAAGGCTCGCCACCGCGATGGCAACCCGCGCAGCCTTACGGCCGAACTTCCGTCCCAGGGTCATGAGCGTGCCGTCCTTCTGTTCGAAGTTCGCCGGTGATCCGCTCCGACCCATCATGAGAGCACTGGTTGGCAGCACCCCGCGCCGGTTAGCGCTCGGCGTCTTGGCGTATGCCGACCCCGTGCCGAGCCAACCGGTCAGATAGTCGCAGGGTAAGTACGCCATTGCATCGTTCCGCCCGCGAGAAAGTCACAACTTGTCATCAATCCCCGGCGCGCCAGACGGCGACTACTGAACGTAAGTTCCAGGTCGGGGAGAGATGGCCGCGCCTGCCACGTGCGCGGACCGGAAGGCGCGCGTTCAGAGCAGCGTGCTGAGGTCGACGGTAATGGTGACCGGTTCGGTGACGGCCATCGTCCCGGTGTGGACCCCGGCTGATGCGTAAGTGCCGGTGGCGGGGTCGAGCCGGTAGCAGAAGACAGACAGGGTTTGTTCGGCTAGGTCGTGTTCGACGCGCCAGTAGTGCGGGATGCGGGACGCGGCGTACTCGGCTGGCTTGTCGGTCTGGTCGGCGGTCACCGAGCCAGGCGACATGACTTCCACCACGAGCGTGCAGTGCCGCGGGCGGAGCACCGCGTCATCAGGAAGAGGGGCGTCATAGACAACTGCGTCGGGGCGGCGATTAAGCAGCGGGATGTCACGCAGGCGCAGGTCAATGTCGGTGGATACCGCGAAGGCGGGCCTGCACGCTGTCTCCAGCGCGTTGGCGAGGCGCCGACAGATGTCCTGGTGCAGGCGGCGCGGGGCGGCGTTTACGATGATGCCTCCGTCGACAATCTCGATCCGGCGGCAGATGTCCTCCGGCAACGCCTCGTATTCCGCGGCGCCCAGCCCGTCGGGCAGGTCCATCCAGCCGGGCAAGACAGTCGCCGGATCCTGAGGCACGGCCGTCACCGGGCTCTCCTTTCTCCGTCGCGCTGTCAGAGTAACGGTAACCGGAGGCTGCGGGCAGGTCTACGCGGCCCGGATGCCAACAACCTCCACGTCGATGCCATACGTGCCGAGAGTCCTGGCGGCGTGGGCCAGGGTGGCCTGAGAGAACGGGAACAGCGTATCGGGCGTCAGTTGCTTGCCCATCGGCAGCAGGATGGCATACACGACCATCGTCGGCTTAAAGTCCGCAGCCAGGATCCGGCCGTGGGGCAACTCGGCAGTTGTCCTGACGAAGCGCTCTAGGACGGTCGGCGGCCCGGCGACCAGGCTCTGCGCCGAGACGCGGAGGCGTGCACTCGCGGATGTCCGCGACGAGCGCGTCCGGCTTGACTCCGAACCGCATCCGCCGGCCGACAGACCCTTCGACGTTGACCGAGCGGTCGTCTGCCGACGAGAAGGTGACTTTGAGGTCCTTGGCGCGTCCGCCGATCCGGCGGATGATCTCCGCGTTTTCCGCGACCCCGAGCATCCAGACGGGCGCGCCCGCAGCGATTACCGTGGAGTCGACCCGGCCGCGGGCGTTGGCTCTCCGTCGCACGAGATCCTTCACTTGGTCGCCATCGAGGCGGCGGATCAGGAAGCTCAGCCCGAAACGCTCGTCCTTCAGCTCATCGGGAATCAGCAGGTAGCCATTGCCGCCGATGCGATCAAGCGCGGTCTCGACCAGATGGAAACCTTCGCCGACGACTGGTCCCCGGAAGCCTAGGGCGAGCGGAGGGTGCGCAAGCGGATGGTGACGGGCATGGCGCGGAGTTCGGCAAGGACGTCGTCGCCGTACTGGCAGCTGATGTCGGTCAGCACGTAGCCGTACTCGTCCCTGGTCCGCAGCAGCTGGCCCTCGACGTTGACGCCGTGCTCGGCGAGCACCCGGTTGATCGAGGCCAGCACGCCCGGCACGTTCTGGTGCAGGTGGACCAGGCGGTGCGTGCCGCTCACCGTCGGCAGGGTGATGCCGGGCAGGTTGACGGACAGGGAGGTGGAACCGGAGGCCATGTAGTCGGCCAGCTTGCCCGCCACGAAGTCGCCGATGTCCTGCTGGGCCTCCTCGGTCGAGCCGCCGATGTGCGGCGTCAGGATGACGTTCGGCAGCCCGCGCAACTCGGAGACGAACTCCTCGCCGCGCTCCTTCGGCTCGTCGGGGAACACGTCGACGGCCGCGCCCGCGACGTGCCCGGAGAGGACGGCGCGGCGTAGTGCGGCGTGGTCCACCACGAACCCGCGCGACAAGTTGAGGAACAGCGACCGCGGGCGCATCGCGGCGAACTCGGCCTCGCCGAAGAACCCGCGGTTCCCGTCCCGCCCGTCGACGTGCAAGGTGACGGTCTCCACCGACTCCAGCAGCTCGGTCAGGGTCGAGCAGCGCCGCGCGTTGCCGATGGCCAGCTTGTCGGCGATGTCGTAGAAGTACACCGACATGCCCATGCTCTCGGCCAGCACGGACAGCTGCGTGCCGATGTTGCCGTAGCCGACGATGCCGAGCTTGCGGCCGCGGACCTCATGGCTGCCGGTGGCCGATTTGTCCCAGGTGCCCCCGTGCATCTGCGCGTTCTTCTCCGGCAGCCGGCGCGCCATCGCGATGATCTCGGCGAGCGCGAGCTCGACGACACTGCGCGTGTTGGAGAACGGCGCGTTGAACACGGCGACCCCGTGCCTGCTGGCGGCGGCCAGGTCGATCTGGTTGACGCCGATGCAGAACGCGCCGATCGCGACCAGATCCGGCGCGGCGTCCAGGACGCGCTCGGTGACGTGGGTGCCCGACCTGATGCCGAGCAGGCTCATCCCGGGCAGGGCGTCGATCAGCTCATCCTCGCCGAGGGCCCGCGGTAGCGTCCGTACCTCGTAGGCTTCCTTGGCCAGCCGCGCCGACGCGTCGGGATGGATGTTCTCGGCCAGCAGCACCCTGATGGTCTCCACTCGTTCTTTTATACCGAACGAGCGGTGGTGGCTGCCTCGGGCCTGGTACCCGGGTCCGGGGCGCCGAGGTCCAGGCCGCGGAGCTTGGTGCGGACCTCGTCGGCGAGCGGGTGCGGCAGGGTGTCGAGGATCGCCGCGGCCGCGCGGTAGGCCTCACGCGCGGCGTCAAGGTCACCCTCCTCCGCCAGGACGTCGCCGAGCCCGTCCAGCGAGTGGCCCTGGCCGTAGGGGGCGGCTATCTCGCGGTAGGCGTCGAGGGCTTGCCGGTAGTAGGCCTTGGCCTGGGCGAGATCACCCCGTTGCCGGTAGACGAAGCCCAGGCTGTCCATGGTGTCGGCGGTGCCGCCGCGGTTGCCCGACTCCCGGTGCAGGCCAAGCGACCGCTGGCAGTGGGCCAGCGCCTGGTCGTTCTGGCCCAGGTGGGCGTAGAGCCAGCCAACCATGTTCTCCAGGCCGGCCTGCGTCCACCAGTGCCCGGCGGCCTTGAGCATCCGCAGCGCGTCGAGCGCGACGGCGAGCGCCTCCTGGTGGCGTCCCTGGTGCTCCAGCATGTTGGACAGGCCGTTGAGCACCATCGCCTCGTTGGCCCGGTCTCCCAGCTCACGGAACAGGTCAAGGGCACGGTGCACGTTCGGGTCGGCCGCCGCATAGTCGTCCGTGTTCGCCAGCGCGTGCCCGAGCAGGTAGTGCGCGTGCGCTTGGGCCAGGGGGTCGCCGAGGCGCTGCGCGGCGCGCAGCGCGGTCTCCTGGCTGGCCACATACGACCGCCACCACCCGCGCCGGTTGAAGAACAAGCCGAGCGACCAGGGGATCTGCCAGGCGTGCGAGTCGAATCCGTTGTCGTAGGCGTAGCGGATCAGCGCGATCAGCACCGGGTGCTCGGCGTCGAACCAGGCCATCGCCTGTTCCTTGTCGGCCATGTCGCCGGGGAGCACGCCCGGCTGCGGCGCGGCCACCCGGGGGGCCAGGCGGCCGGGGCTGAATAGCTGCGAGGCCGCCATCGCGGTGTGCAGGTAATGGTCGAGCATGCGGTGCGCGGCCGCGTGCCGGTCCTGCTCGGTGTCGCGCCGCTCGGCCAGGTCGGCGGCGTAGGCGCGGAGCAGGTTGTGGAACGCGAAGCGCCCGGGCAGATACTCGGCGACCATATGGGTCCTGCTGAGCTCGCGCAGCGCCGCGCTCGCCTTGGCCCGGGGCATCCCGGCCAGGCTCGCGGCCGCCGACGATGAGATATCCGGGCCCGGATGCACGCCGAGCAGGCGGAACATACGGGCGGCCGGCTCGCTGAGCTGGTCGTAGGACCAGGACAGCACCACCTTCATGTCAGTTGCCGCGTCACCCGCCTCGAGCGCGTCCAGGCTGCCCTTGGCGTCCCGCAGTTCCGCCGCGAGGTCGGCCAGCGAGTGCCTGGCCCGTCCCGCGGCGCGGCCGACCGCGATGCTCAGCGCCAGCGGCAGCCTGGCGCATTCCTCGATGATCTCGTCGGCCGCCTCGGGCTCGGCCGCGACCCGGTCCCGGCCGAGCCTGCGGGCCAGCATCTCGCGGGCCTCGGCGTGGCTGAGCACGTCCAGCGTGATCAGCGCCGCGCCCTCCGCGGCCACCAGCCCGGCCAGGTCGTTGCGGCTGGTCACCACCACCAGGCAGCCGGGCGAGCCGGGCAGCAGCGGCCGGACCTGCGCCGCGCTTGTCGCGTTGTCGAGGACGACCAGGATCCGCTTGCCGTCGACCAGGCTCCGGTACATGGCCGCGCGTTCCTCGACGGTGGCGTGGACGCGGTGCTGCGGAACGCCAAGGCCGGCCAGGAGGTACCACAGCGCCACGACGGGTTCCATCGCCGGTTGCCCCGGGTCCAGGCCGCGCAGGTTGACGTACAGCTGGCCGTCGGGAAAGCGCTTGGCCACCTGCCGGCCGAAGCGGATGGCCAGCGAGGTCTTGCCGACCCCGGCCGTCCCGGAGATGACCGCGACGGGCACCGATTCGCCCGCCCGCGGGCGCCGGGCGGGCGGCAGCATCGCCTGGAGCATCCGCAGTTCGTCCTGGCGCCCCGCGAAGCCCTGGGCCTCAAGCGGGAGCTGCGCCGGCACGGGAACGCCGGGCTCGGGCGCCGGGTGGACCGCGGCGGATCCCGGCTCCTGGGTGACGGCCTGCTCGCCCGGAGCCTCGGGCCCGCCATGGCGCGGGGCCGGCACGACGCCGGTCCTGCCCGTCCGGGACGTTCCGTCTGCGCCGCCCCCGTCGTCAGGGCGGCCCGCGCCGTCCCGGCTTCCGGGAGCACCGGAGTTGCCGCCGGTCACGGTCGGGGTCCCCGGGCTGGCGCCCAGGTTCAGCGCCGGGTCCGCGCTCAGGATCTGCTGGTGGATGCGGGTCAGGTCGACGCCGGGATCGATGCCGAGTTCCTCGGCCAGGGCACGCTTCCCGTCCTGGAATACCCGCAGGGCTTCGGCCTGCCGGCCGCTGCGGTACAGCGCGATCATCAGCAGCCCGCGCATCCGCTCGCGCCGCGGCTGGTCCGCGACCATCGCCGTCAGGTCGGGCACGACCTCCTCGTGCCGGCCGAGCGCGAGCAGGACATCCGCCCGCTCCTCGGCGGCAGCGGAACGCAGCTCGCCCAGCCGGGCTCGCTCGGTCTCCGCGAAGGGCCCGGGCACCCCGGCGAACGCCACCCCGCGCCACAGCCCGAGCGCGGCGTCGAGTGAGCTCACCGCGCCGGCCGGGTCACCGCCCTTGCGCAGCTGGCGCGCCCGGCCCAGGTGCTGCTCGAAGGCCACCGCGTCCTGCTGGCCTGGCACCAGGTGGAGCACGTAGCCCGCCCCGGTCGAGACCAGGATGCGGCCTTGCCCCCGGGCGGACCGGCTCGGCTCGATGACGCGGCGGAGCCCGGCGATGTAGGTGTAGATCCCGCCCTCCGCGCTGGGCGGCGGCTCGTGCCCCCAGACCGCGTCAACGAGCTCGCCGCGGGAGATCACCCGGTTGGCGCGGACGGCCAGGATGCCGAGAACGGCTTGCTGCCTGGGCTGGCCCAGGCGCAGTTCCTGATCGCCCTCCCAGGCCGTAACCGGGCCGAGCACGCCGACGCGCAACACTAGGGCTGGCCCGACCTTCCGCTCACGAGACTGTCCCCTCAGTCCGCCCCCCACCTGGGCGGTAACGCACGCCCCGAGTTTACCGGATTTACTGCTGCCCTACAGAGAAAATCTAGTTTCTCTACAGACTCGCTGACCTACCATCACTAGTCGCCACGCTGGGGCGCGCCGGGGCCCCGGAACGCCTACCATAGAGCGCGGTACCGGGATAACGGGCTACACCCGCGCGCAGGCACGGGTTCGGAAACCAGCGGGTGGGGCTGACCGCCGCTGGCTCGACAAGAGTTGGACGAAGCGAGCATGGGCAAGGCAAGCAGAACCAAGGTCGAAACCTCCCGCCGGGATAAGATCGCCGCGCAGCAGGCGGCGGCTCGTCGTGCCGACCAGCGCCGGCGGATCCTGATCGCGTCGGGCAGCATCCTCGTCGTCCTGGTGATCGTCGTAGTCTTCGTCGTCGTCAAGCTGAACAGCAAACCCACGTCGGACACCAGCTCCAACGGCCCCACGGGCTCGGCCCTGGCGTCGGTGATCAGCACGACGACGAGCGTCCCGGCCAGCACCCTGAACACCGTGGGCGCGGGGAGCGGGATCCTCGCGAAGCCCGAGACGATCAAGGGGACGGCGCTGACCGAGAACGGCAAGCCCGAGGTCCTCTACATGGGCGCCGAGTACTGCCCGTACTGCGCGGCCGAGCGCTGGGCCGTGATCGTGGCCCTGAGCAGGTTCGGCACGTTCACCGGCCTGGCTACCATTCACTCCGCCAAGGCGGACGGGGCTGGCAACGATGAGCCGTACCCGGACACGCCGACCTGGACGTTCCTCAACGCCAAGTACACCAGCCAGTACCTGACGTTCACGACCGTAGAAACGTACACCAACGTCCCGGACTCCAAGAACGGCTACTACTACCCCCTGCAGACGCCCACCAAGGCCGAGACCGCGCTGATCACCAAGTACGACGTCCCGCCTCTGGTCCCGTCCAGCGACGACGGCGCGATCCCGTTCATCGATTTCAGTAACCAGTACGCGATCGGCGGGGCAGGCTACAACCCGCAGGTACTGGCCGGGCTGAGCTGGGCTACGATCGCGGCCGACCTGCACAACGCCAGCAGCACCGTGGCTCAGTCCGTCCTGGGAACAGCCAATTACATCACGGCGGCGGTCTGCGGGATCACCCACAATGCGCCCGCCTCGGCGTGCACAAGCACCGTCCAGTCCCTGGAGAGCCAGATCTGATCCCTGGCCCGCTGGCCCGGCCCCGGTAGAATCGGGCGTCAGGCACAGCAGCCGTGAGAGCACCGGAGGCAAGCCCGGATGACAGCGTCGAAGTCAAGCCGCGCCAGGAACGCCCGCACCCAGGGCGGCACGGCACGCAGCGGCAACGCGGCGGCCGACCGCGCCAACGGGCGCGGCACCGCGACCAGGACGGGCACGGCCGCCAGGACCGGTCCCGCCGCCAAGGGCGCGGCCGCCACCAACGGTGCCGCCCCAGCCAAGGGCGACACCGCCAGGACCGGCACCGCCAGGACCGGCACCGTTAAGGCCGGCACCGCCGCCAGGACCGGCACCGCCGCCAGGACCGGCACCGCCGCCAGGACCGGCACCGCCGCTAGGACCGCGAGCGACGGCGCGGCCCGCGCCAACGGCCAGCCGCGGACCCTCGGAGCGCAAGCCGGCCGGGCGCCCGGCGCCGGGATGCTGGCGAAGGTTAAGGGCGGGCTGACCGACCTGTTTTCCGGTGGACCCGCGGTCCCGCTCTGGCTGCGGCTGACCACCCTTCTGCTGGCCGTGGCCGGCCTGGGCGTGTCCACGTACCTGACCATCGCGCACTTCACGCAGTCGACGCTGGCCGGGTGCTCAGGCACCGGTCTTGTGGACTGCACCAAGGTGACCACCAGCGCGCAGTCGTACGTGTTCGGCATCCCCGTCGCCGTCCTGGGGCTGGCGTTCTACCTGTTCCTGGTGGCGATCATGAGCCCGTGGGCGTGGCGGGCCACCGGCGAGATCCCCCTGATCAAGATCAAGATCCCCGTGATCAGGATCGGTGCGCTCATCGTCGGCATGGGTTTCGTGCTGTACCTGCTCTACGCCGAGCTGTTCCTGATCGGGAGCATCTGCCTGTACTGCACCAGCGTGCACGCGCTCACGTTCCTGCTGTTCGTCCTGACCATTACCGCCGCCGCGGTCTGGGGCCTGGGTCCCGCTCGGTCGCAGAGCTGACAACCCCGTCCGCCAGGCCAGGGCCGGCTACCGCTAGACCATGATCAGCAGCATGAACGCCATGGTGACGCCCATGGCGATCCGGCAGCTGGTAGCCACCCACGGGGCAAGGACGCCCCGGCTCATAGTGCCCGGCGCGCCGGCGGGCGGCGCCTGACTGGTCACGGCCGGGTCGGTAGACACGGCTGAGCCGCCGTAGTCGCTGGCCAGGGCGGAGACGCCGGGAGCGCCCGGCCCGCCCCCGCCCGGGGCGCCGACGCCGACCAGTACCGCGCCGGACGGCGCCACGCGGGCTACGGCGAGGCTGTAGTGCCCGCTGGCACCGGGGCCGGAGAGCTGGTCCAGGTCCCAGATGCTGTAGCCGATCAGCACCAGCGCGAAGACGAACGCCAGCGACGGCAGCTCCAGGGTTCCCATGCCGCTCATGCCGCCGGCCATGCCGCTCATGCCGCCCGATCCGTGTGTCGCGGGCGCCGTGAAGGCCACGAACATGTACACCATCGCCCCGGCGTGGATGAGGTGCGGCGCGCAGTGCCCGCCCGCCAGCGCGCGGACGCCGCTGACCTGCGCGTCTCGCACCACCCGGTAGGCAAACCAGGCTGTCAGCACGGCGAAGATCACCGACCACGCGCCGTTCGGCAGGGTCCGCAGGCTCGCGGCCAGCATCCCCGCCATCGCGATCGCCATCAGCAGGTGCGCGACGTCGATATCGGCCAAGGCCGCTCGCCGCGCTCCCTGCCGCCACGGCCGCGCCGCGACCAGGCGGACGGCACTCACCGCCGCGACCACGAGCATGACCGCGGCGAAGATGTCCAGGATCCAGGCGGGGATCATGATGCGGCCGTCCCTTCGTCGGTGCCGGCTAGGGCCGCGGACGCGCCGGTGCGCGCCGGTGCCGTGACCGCGGCCCGGAGCGGCCAGTAGGTGAGCGCCAGCAGGATGAGCAACGGCCCGGAGTTCGGGTCAGTGGCCCCGCCGGCCAGGATGGTTCCGAAGGCCTCGCCGACGACCCAGATCACCGCGGCCACCACGATGGCCAGGACCAGGGTGGCCTTGGCGGCCTGAGGCGGCAGGAACACCCCGATGGCGATGATCACCAGGGCGACGGCCAGCACGATCGAGGCGGCCAGGCCCTGGTGGGCGACGAGCGAGGCGGCGCCGCGGTCCAGGGCGGCTAGCCAGCCGGGCTCACCGCTTTCCATGCCCGCGATCATGCCGTTCAGCGCCTGCGGCGCCCGGTTGGCAGGCAGCAACGCGAAGTAGGCCAGGCTGAGCCAGAGCACCAGCCACAACGCCCGCGCGACCGGGGCGCCCACAGCGCGCGCCGCGGTGAAGGGCGCCGGCCTCCCGGCGCGGTCGGCCGGCCACAGCAGCACCGCGAGCAGCGCGTAGATGATCACGGCGCCCGGGGCGCCGTTGACCGGGCTCGCGCTGCTGGTCAGCACCATCCCCAGGCCCTCGCCGAACCACCACACGCCGAGCGCCCAGGCGACCGAGGCGGCCAGCGCCAGCCGCACCGTCCGCCGCCAGGCGATCCCGATCCCCAGCAGCAGCTGGATCGTGGCGAAGATGGTGTTCAGCAGCACGGCGTGATGCTCGACGAGCGTGGCGTCCCAGGTGATCGGGCTGGCGACGACACCCGGGCTGCCGGACGCCGTTCCCGCCAGCATCTGGCTGAACGCCTTGGAGAACATGAAGGACTGGTACTGCAAGAGGCCGACGAGCAGCCATATCCCGGCCAGCCCCAGCTGCATCCGCCGCCTGAGATCAGGAGCGCTCGTGGCCGCCTCGGCCCCCGCACCCAGCTTGGTCCGCCACGCGGGACGGGCTCCCGCGGCGGCGATCTCGCTCATCCAGCTCTCCTCGCTTGCCTGGCCCAGACGGCTACGCCCAGGCTGCTGTCATCCCCGGAACAGGTACCAGGGCGACCCGCACCGCCGTAGTGCGCCTCGCCTCGCCCTGGCCACCGGGAATGCCAGGGCAAATACTAGAGCGCGGTTTTCTGTCGTTCAAGAGTTATCGGTAAAGAAAGAATCCTGCTGCGCCTTATCACGGACAACCTGCAGGTAGAATAGATTTCCACTGGGAATGACCGCGCGGCCGCAAAACCCCGTAGAGGTATTTGATAAACCTCGGGAGGGTATTCAGAGAACCCTGCCAGGGTATTAGCTTCGATCCAATGGAAACCGAGCGGTCGCCCACAGGGAATTGTGCCTGCGCGGGCGGCCCGCGTGCCGTGGCGCCGTACTCGGGCAAGGGCTGCCGACAGCCGCGAGATAGGTCCGCCAGAGGGGAGAACCGGTCATGAGTACTGCCGCTACCTGCGAGAATCCAGCCTGTACCTGCGAACCGTGCACCTGCGTGAACTGCAACTGCGCGGACACCGAGCGCACTTGCAGCAACCCGGACTGCACCTGCGCGAACTGCACCTGCGTCGACTGCAAGTGCGGCCAGTAGGAGGCCAGGCGCCGTTTCGCCTGGCGGAGCTCTCGGGTAACGCCGACCCCGGCTTCCAGCGGAAGGGCGCGGCGCGGCGGGCCCGCGGGCACCGGCGGCTGCCGCGGGTATTGCCGTGCCGACCGGTACGTGGCTCCCGTGCTGGGGCCGACCAGGACGCCGTGCCTGCCCGCAAGCTCCAGCGTGGCGTCGAATCTTCGGGCCGGTCACCTCGATCCGGCTCGCGGGGAAGCCCGCGGGGGACGCGGTGGTGCGATCCGCTCACCCGGGCCTAGCCAGCGAACTCGTACCCGGCTTCCTCGACCGCTGCGCGCAGCGTGGTATCGCTCGGTAGCGGTTCGCCGGTGATACGGACGGTGCCAGCCGCGACGTCCACGTCGACGTTGCTTACGCCAGGGATCTTGCTGATCTCGGCCCGGACGGTCGTGGCGCAATGCCCACAGGTCATCCCGGTGACCGCAATGGAACGAGTAGGCACGATCGTGATAGTAACGGCGTGGCCAGCCGACCGCGAGCCCGAGGTAGTACCGAGGTACGGTGTGGCAGGCTGGGCGGTTGCTGTCACGCGCTCATCCGCGTCGAGGAGGCGAGATGACATTTGGCTCATATTCCGGCCGGTACCTCGCCTCTGCGGATGTCATCCCGGTAACATTCCGTCATCGTGGTAACCAGCGGGTCGGCGAGGTGATCTGGTGATCCGCGAGGCCAGGCTCGTCGGGTTCGTGATCCTGCTGGCGGTGATCTTCCTCGGCGCCCACGTGGCCGGATCTCACCTGGGCCCGGTGACGACTACCCATTCCCAGGTCAGCTACCCGGGCATGAGCGGCGGCGGGATGGGCGGCATGAACATGGGCGGCGGGCCGGACGGCCCGCAGGTCCCGCCCGCGGTCCGGCTGCGGGGCGGGCATCGGTGAGCGGCACCGGAACCCGCGACACCGGGACCGCGGCCATGGCCGAGCTCGTCGTCGGCGGGATGACCTGCGGATCGTGCGCGGCCCGGATCGAACGGCGGCTGAACCGGCTGGACGGCGTGGCAGCTACCGTCAACTACGCCACCGGGCGGGCCTACTTCGCCAGCACCGGCGGGCGCGACGTCGGCGAGCTCATCGGCGTGATCGAATCCGCCGGCTACACCGCTGCCCGGCCGGCCCCGCCCACGCAGGATGAGGCGGCGGGCGACCCGGCGACGCGGGTGCTGGCGCGGCGGCTGGCGGTCTGCGTCCCGCTAGCCGGGGCGGTCATCCTGCTGGCCATGGCGCCGGCCGCGCAGTTCGCGGGCTGGCAGTGGGTAAGCCTGCTGCTGGCCGTGCCGGTCGTAACCTGGGGGGCGTGGCCGCTGCACCGGGCGGCGTGGTACGGGCTCGGTTACGGGGCTGCGACGATGGACACCCTGGTCAGTCTCGGAGTCGCGGCCTCGTTCGGCTGGTCGGTGTACGCGCTGCTGTTCGGCGGCGCGGGCATGACCGGGATGAAGATGTCGTTCGCCTTCACCTTCGGCCAGGCCAGCGGGCAGACTCTGTACCTGGAGGCCGCCGCCGGGGTGACCACGGCGGTGCTGGCCGGGCGGTACCTGGAGGCACGTGCCCGGGACCGGTCGGGTTCGGCCCTGGCCGCGCTGGCCGTCCTGGGCGCCAAGACGGTGGCGGTGCTGCGCGACGGCACCGAGCGGCGGGTCGCAGTCGACGAGCTCGCCGTGGGAGACCTGTTCGTGGTCCGCCCGGGAGAGAAGATCGCCACGGACGGGGTCGTGGTCGAGGGAAGCTCGGCCGTCGACACGTCGCTGGTCACCGGGGAGTCGATGCCTGCCGAGGTCGGCCCGGGCGATGCGGTGACCGGGGCGACGGTGAACATGAGCGGACGGGTGGTGGTGCGGGCTACCCAGGTCGGGTCCGGCACGCTGCTCGCGCAGATCACCTGGCTGGTCGGCCAGGCGCAGGCGACCAAGGCCAGCGCGCAGCGGCTGGCGGACCGGATCGCCGCGGTGTTCGTGCCGTGCGTGATCGCCCTGGCCGTCGCCACTCTCGGTTTCTGGCTGGGGGCAGGGCTGCCCGCCGCGGCGGCGTGGAGCGCCGCGGTCGCCGTCCTGGTGGTGGCGTGCCCGTGCGCGCTCGGGCTGGCCACGCCCACCGCGCTGCTGGCCGCCGTGGGCCGCGGCGCGGAGCTGGGCGTCCTGGTCAAGAACGCCCAGGCACTGGAGTCGGCGGGCCGGATCCGCCGCCTGGCGCTGGATAAGACCGGCACGCTGACCACCGGAACCATGACGGTCCAGGACATCATCCCGGCCGCCGTCCCGGATGCCCCCTGGTCCGGCCCGGCCGACGATGCCGCCGGGCGCGGCCTGGCCGGTGAGGCCCTCCGGCTGGCCGGGGCGGTGGAGGACGCCTCGGAGCACCCGGTCGGCCAGGCCATCGCCCGGGCGGCCGCAACCCTGGGCGAGCTGCTGCCGGTGGCCGGCTTCGCCGCCCTACCCGGCGCCGGCGTACGCGGCACGGTCGAAGGCCGCGAGGTCACGGTCGGCAGCCCGCGCCTGTTCGCCGAGCTGTCGCTCACCGTACCCCCGTTGCTGCAGCAGGCCGCGCGGGCCGCCGAACAGGCGGGCCGGACCGCGGTCCTGGCCGGCTGGGACGGCCAGGCGCGGGCCGCGTTCGTCGTCGCCGACCAGCTCAAGCCGCACGCGGCCGACGCCGTCGCCCGCCTCCGCGACCTGGGCCTGCGGCCGGTCCTGCTCACCGGAGACAACGCCCGCGCCGCCCGGTCGGTCGCGGCCCGGCTCGGCATCCCGGCTGCCGATGTCTGTGCCGAAGTCCGCCCGGAGGAGAAGGTCGACGCCGTCCGGCGCCTGCAGTCGGCGGGGGAACCGGTCGCCCTGGTCGGCGACGGGATGAATGACGCCGCCGCGCTGGCCCAAGCCGACCTGGGGATGGCCATCGGCGCCGGCACCGACGCGGCCATCGGCGCGGCCGACCTGACCCTGGTCAGCGGCGACCCGCTCAGCATCGTCTCGGCCATCGAGCTGGCCCGTGCCACCATGACGGTGATCCGCGGCAATCTCGCCTGGGCGTCCGGCTACAACCTGGTCGCGATCCCGCTCGCCGCCCTCGGCTACCTCAACCCGCTGTTCGCGGGGATCGCTATGTCGGCCAGTTCGCTGATCGTCGTCGCCAACAGCCTGCGGCTGCGACACTTCCATGCCCGGCACCAGCCGGGCCAGCCACGCCAGGCTCACCCGGACCGGCAGCCCGGGCCGTGGATGGCGGAGGTCGTCGGGTGACCGCCGTGGCCGCCCCGCCCGCGCTGAACCCGCCGCGCCTGGCCTGGCTACATGACCTGCTGAGAGCCGCGGCCGGCCCGGCCATCTGCGCCGTGGTGCTGACCGGGCTGCTCGCGGCCTGGGTCGCCGGCGGCGGGGCCGGTACCCTGACCCGGATCAGGCTCCAGGTCACCCTGGCCGCCGTCCCGATGCGCGCCTTCACCCCGCGGGCGGCGGACGCCATCGGCACCGCGAGCACGTTCCTGACCATCAGGAACCTCAGCGGCACCCCCGACGAGCTCATCGCCGCCACCAGCCCCATCGCCGGCCACGTCGTCCTGACCGAACGCAACGGCCTCAGTTCCTCCACGACGGTCGTCGCCGACCTGGTCGTCCCCGCCCGCGGCACACTAACCCTGAGCCCGTTCGGTGACGACCTGATCCTCCAGGACCCGGCACCGTTCGAGACCAGCGCGGCCGTGCCGCTCACCCTGACCTTCCGGCACGCCGGCACCGTCACCATCGACGCTTCCGTCACCGCCCCGGGCACTCCGTGACGGGGCAGCGGGCCCTGCCCACCCGGCCGTGGACGAGGTTCCGCAGGCGGGGAGGAGCGCGCCGCCTGGGCCGGGCTCTGGTCGCGGCGCTGCTGCTGACGCTGCTTCCCGGTGCGGCCTGCGTATGCCTGGCCGCGTGCGGGGCGGGCCGCCCGGCCGCCGTGAGCCCGACCTATGAGGTGCGGTCCGGCTTTGTCCGCGGGCTCGGCAAGATCGTCACCGACGGCCGCGGCTTCACGCTCTATATCTACGTGCCTGATCACCGGGGGCCATCGGTGTGCACGGGCGTATGCGCGAGCCAGTGGCCCCCGCTGGTCCTGCCGCCCGGAGTCCGGACCCCGGTGGCCGGCCCCGGCATAAACCCGGCGCTGCTCGGCACCACGCCGCGGGCCGGCGGCGTGGTGCAGGTCACCTACAACCGGTGGCCGCTGTACCTGTGGCAGGGTGACCTCGCCCCCGGGCAAGCCACCGGCCAGGCGGAGGCCATGGGCCTGTGGTACGCGATGTCGGTGAACGGGAGCGTCGACCGGCAGCCGCTACCCTGACGGCCGCATTCCTCCCCAGGCACGCAGGCGTCTCGCGTCACGACGATGGCGCGGGCTGGCGGGATGCCGGATCGCCGGCCAGAACGGTGTGTCTGTGACGTGCCATTACATATTCCTCATGTTGGGACCCAGACGTATCCGGCGAGGGGACGACACACTACCCTGTATGGGTACTGGGCCTGGCCGCGAGCGAAACCGTCGCGCCCACGATGCGGACGGACGCTGAGCCGACTAAAGGGCAAGGAGAGGAGCGGATTCCGTGCCCGGCATGAATTCAGGCCTGAATCCGGCCGACCCCACGCTGGTTTCCGCGTTCAGGTCGGCGCTGCTCCACCAGGGCGCGATCGCGTTCCTGGTCATCGTGCTCCTGTGGCTTGCCTGGGCCACGGCGCGGGCCTGGCGGATCACCACGCCCGCCAAGACGGCGGCTGCCGGTGCAGACGCAGCACGGCGCGAGGCGGCAGCGGCGCCGCGCTCCGGCTGGGTGGCGGGAAAGCGGTCGGCAAGCCTGGCCGGCTGGGGACGGCACAGCGGCGGGCCGGCGGAGGCCAGGGGGCGATGGCTGCTGCGGATCGGGTTCGGGACGATATGGATCCTCGACGGCATCCTGCAAGCCCAGCCTAAGATGGCCGGAGGGCTGGCCTCGCAGGTGATCGAGCCGACCGCGGCGGCGTCACCGTCCTGGGTCCAGCACGTGGTCAACTGGGGCGGGACCATCTGGTCCTACCACCCGATTCAGGCCGGCGCCGCCTCGGTATGGATCCAGGTCGGCATCGGCGTCTGGCTCATCGTCGCGGCGCGCGGGCCCTGGTCCAGGCTCGCCGGACTGGCCAGCGTGGCCTGGGGGCTCGTGGTGTGGGTCTTCGGGGAGTCGTTCGGGGGGATCTTCGCGCCGGGGCTGAGCTGGCTGACCGGGGCGCCCGGGGGCGTGCTGATCTACGTGGTGGCCGGCGCGCTGATCGCGCTGCCTGAAGACGCGTGGCGGAGCCCGCGACTCGGCCGGCTGCTGCTGGGCGGGCTCGGGGTGTTCTTCATCGGAATGGCGGTGCTGCAGGCCTGGCCGGGCCGAGGCTACTGGAAGGGCGTCATAGGCGGCCAGCCGGGGACCCTGTCCGGCATGGTGCAGCAGATGTCCACGACCCCGCAGCCGCACTTCCTTTCTTCCCTGCTGGCCAGCTTCGGGTCGTTTGCCGCCAGCAACGGCTTCGCGGTGAACCTGGTCGTGGTGATCGCGCTCGCCGCGATGGGCGGGGTCTTCCTGACCGGGAATCCGCGGCTGGTCCGGTACGCCGTGTGGTTCGGCGTCGTGTTCTGCCTGGCCGACTGGGTGCTCGTCCAGGACTTCGGCTTCCTCGGCGGGCTCGGGACGGACCCGAACAGCATGGTCCCGCTGATCTTGCTGTTCTCGGCGGGTTACCTCGCGCTCACCCCGGCGCCGCAAGAGGTCTCTGAGGCTGCCGTGGCTGGTGAGGTAATCGCGGCTCCTGAGCTTTCCGCTATCGGTAGCGGAGGCGCGGGCCCCGAGGGCGCGGGGTCTGCTGGCGGCGGGTCTGCTGGCGGCGGGTCTGCTGGCGGCGGGTCTGCTGGCGGCGGGTCTGCTGGCGGCGGGTCTGCTGGCGGCGGGTCTGCTGGCGGCGG
>Ga0335074_10005169_pt1 | contig 18046 bp, 16 predicted proteins | sample Lox_Sample_23_FD_206715 | JGI IMG/M metagenome (GOLD analysis project Ga0335074, IMG submission 206715) | Soil microbial communities from Loxahatchee National Wildlife Refuge, Florida, United States - Lox_Sample_2.3 | ecosystem: Environmental > Terrestrial > Soil > Wetlands | place: USA... | reverse complement strand
ACTGCTCGTCAGGAAACCACGCGCGAAACTGCTGCCAAGTCCCTGGATAATCAGGCTGCTTCGCGACTTCAGGCGTGCGAACCACAATATCTTGAGTCTACTGTATTAAGGCAGCTACCCCACTTCAATCTATTCATCAGTTTTAATTTCGCAATGTGGCTGCGAAGATTCTTCAGTGCGTCAAGCAGTTTGAGGTCCACAGATGAAATGGCGCCGCGGCCATGGCGTCCAAAACAGACCTATCACCGAGTAGCAGTTTTCGCCGGACACTTCGAAGCGGGGGCAATCTCAGTTGCTTGACTTACATTTATGCGTAGCATTCAGTCCGTTGCGCTGATCGAGAAATCGGGAGATATACATGACTCAATCCCCCAAAGGAGCAGATCTCATCAGAAGCGCCTCTTCCAGTGTTGGCGCCGTTCACTACGCCGATCGCTTTGCGCACCGGGGCTTTGATCCTCGTCGTCTGCAACCGGGAGGATCACCCGAGGTGACCACGAAGAATCGAGCCGATCAGGCCCTTTGTGTGACTCGAACAAAACCAGCCCGGATTCTTCTGGTCGACGCGGCGCTCGCGCTGCAGGAATCGCACCTATTGCTCCTGCGATCCATTCCGGCCATCGTGGAAGCCCTGACCTCGTGCGCCGATATGTATCTCCACAAGGAGCACGGTTATGCACTGGTGATCCTTGTGCTCCATTCCAAATCAAGAGAAACGGCCGAGGCGGCACATTTTGTCCGTCAGCGGTGGAGTGCCGCAAGAATCCTCCTGCTCGAAAGCGAGTCCGCGATGATCGATGACTGGCTCTACGATGAGCGGGTCGACCCTCATTCGCATCCGGCGACATTACTCGAGGCGGCAATTCGACTAATGACCGAAGACACTTAGTGGATTCCAGCATGAACATCGCAGAGTTTCTCGCCCATCGGATCTCTGGGCATGTTTAACACCTTTCGTGCTTATCTCGGACTTTCGCCGGTAGTTACGGCATCCATTGGAAAGCTGAAATGTGAACTTGATTATTGGCAACCAACCTCTGCGCCGAACGAAATGGCCGGATACGAAATGAAGCTGTCGCGATACCTGGCACTGATATTCATTCACGCATTCGATATTACGCATCCATCGATGGAAGCGCGCGATCGCACAGCCTGGTATGCAGATTTTCATGGGTCTACGATCATGGCGTTCGATACATAATCGTCAATCAATACCTTCGTCCAATAGACTCGTCTTTACTGTTCTGGCCTAATTGAGCCTTGTAGTGCATCGCGACCGAAACGCGGAGAGCTATGCAGCGAAGGCGCAGTCTTCCTCTAACTCGCTACCGAGTGTGTTTCCTGGCGCTTGCCTGCATGCGCGCGATGCCTTCGGTCGCGCAAGGCGCGCTAACGACGCCCTCCATTATGGCGCCAGCATCGACGCCGGCGCATGAGATCTACGCCCTTTCGCAATTCGTCCTGGCGATTACGGGCGCCATTTTTGTTGTCGTCGGAGGCCTGCTCGCATTCATCATCGTCAGATTCCGTGAACGTAGGACCGACGCGGAGCACGAGCCCGCGCAGATCTACGGCAGCACGCAGGTGGAACTGGCCTGGACCGTGATTCCCGTTCTCATCGTTGTGGTTCTGTTTCTCACTACGGCTCGCATCATCTTCGCGATTCAGGATGCGCCCGAGCCGAAGACAGCACTCGACGTCACGGTGGTCGGCCATCAGTTCTGGTGGGAGTTTCGGTACCCTAAGCTCGGCATCGTCACGGCCAACGAGTTGCATGTTCCCGTCAGCACGCCATCGGCGCCGGAGCCTACTTATATGCAGTTGCTCTCGGCCGATGTCGATCACAGCTTTTGGGTGCCGCAGCTCGGCGGAAAAACCGATCTCATTCCCAACCATCCAAACCAGATGTGGATGGATCCCGAAAAGGCGGGCCTGTATCTTGGCCAATGTGCACAGTTTTGCGGCGTAGAGCACGCCAAGATGCTGATTCGCGTCTATGTCGATACACCCGATCAGTTCGCTGCATGGGTGAAAGCGCAGCAGCAACCCGGCGCGCAGGACGCGGCGACAGCGGCCGGCCGGCATGTTTTCGAGACCGAGGCCTGCGCCAACTGCCACACCATTTCCGGCACTGGAGCCAAAGGAACATTCGGGCCCGACCTCACGCACCTGATGAGCCGCGCAACGATTGCCGCCGGTGCGGCCGATAATACGCCCGACAATCTCCGCTCGTGGATTCACGATCCAAACACGCTCAAGCCCGGCGCGCTGATGCCCGCGATGCAACTGAGCGACAAAGAAACCGACGAAGTGGTTGCGTACCTGACCACCCTGCACTGAAGGAGCAAGCAATGGCGGACCAGACCTTCCCGATTCCCGGCACTCTCGACGCCGGCCGCTCGCGCGGTGCGGCGCTGCTCGAGTGGCTGCATAGCTGGGTGGTCACGGTCGACCACAAAAAGCTGGGCATCCTCTACATGGTCTATGCGCTCGTCTTCCTGCTCGTCGCCGGCTCCGAGGCTGTGGCAATCCGCATTCAGCTGGCCATACCGAACAATCACTTTCTCTCGCCCGAACTCTACAACGAGTTCTTCACCATGCACGGCACCACGATGGTTTTCCTGGTCGGCATGACCTTTATCTTCGGTTTCGGCAACTATTTTGTTCCCTTGATGATCGGCGCGCGCGATATGGCCTTCCCGCGGCTCAATGCATTCAGCTTCTGGATGACTGCATTCGGCGGGCTGTTTCTCTACTTCAGTTTTATCGGCGGCTTCGGCTTGTACGGCATGGGCTCTGCGCCGGACGTGACCTGGTGGGCTTACGCACCCCTGACGGCCAAAGCGTTCTCGCCCGGCCATAACACCGATTACTGGGCACTCGCCCTCATCGTAAGTGGATTCGGTACGCTGGGCGCGGCCATCAATATTCTGGCAACGGTGTTTTCGATGCGATGCCGTGGCATGACGCTGCTCCGCATGCCGCTTTTCGTGTGGCTGATGGTGGTGACCAGCGGTGACACTCTGATCGTGATTACGCCGCTCACCGCCGCGCAGGTCATGCTGATCATCGATCGCTACCTTGGTGGACATTTCTTCGATACGCAGGCGGGCGGTTCGGCAACGGTGTGGATGCACTTCTTCTGGATCTTCGGCCATCCCGAAGTGTACGTTTTGATCCTGCCCGCATTCGGCATTGCGAGTGAAGTGATCCAGGTGTTCTCGCGCAAAGCCATCTTCGGCTACCCGGCGATGGTTGCGGCATCGGTCGGGATCGCGTTCGTGAGTTTGAGCGTGTGGGCGCACCACATGTTCACCATCGGCATGACCTCGGTGAGCAACGCCTTCTTTGCGCTCTCCACGATGATGGTTGGCATTCCCACCGGCATCAAAATATTCAACTGGGTTGCAACGATGTGGGGCGGCAGAATCCGCTTCGCCACTCCCATGCTCTTCTGCACGGCATTTGTGTTTCAGTTTCTGATGGCGGGACTCACCGGCATCATGCTCGCAGTTGCGCCCTGGGATTGGCAACTGCACAACTCCTACTTTGTAATCGCGCATTTTCACTACACTCTGACCGGCTCGTTCGTTTTCTGCATCTTTGCCGCTATCTATTACTGGTATCCCAAAATCACCGGTCGCATGTTGAGCGAGAAGCTTGGCAAGTGGCATTTCTGGCTGTTCTTCATCGGCTTTCATGTCACGTTTGACACCATGCACTTTCTCGGCATTCTCGGCATGCCGCGCTCCATCTATACCTACCAGGCAGACCGGGGATGGAACACGCTCAACATGATCGTTTCGGCCGGTGGAATCATCCAGGCAATCGCCGTGCTGATTTTGGTGTGGAACATGATGGACTCCTTTTTGCATGGCGCCGCGGCCGGCAACGACCCATGGGATGCCTGGACACTCGAATGGTCAGTACCCTCGCCGCCGCCTGCGTATAACTTCGCCACCGATCCAGTGGTGCGCAGTCGGCGCCCGCTTTGGGATCTCAAACATCCAAACGATCCCGACTGGAAGTACGAACGATGAGCACAATTCCTATCTTCGCGGACGAAAACTGGCGCTTGCCGTCGCGCGGCCGCGTGGCCATGTTCTGCCTCATCATCGGCGAATCGGCCATCTTCACCATCTTCGTGGTCGCGTATGTCTATTACATCGGCCGCAGCACCTACGGGCCCACGCCACAGATTCTCGATGTTCCAGTCTTCAACACTATCTGCCTGCTTTCGAGCAGCATTTCCATCATGCTGGCCGAGCGCGCCATTGATCGCGGCCGAATCCGCAACTTCGGCGCGTGGTGGGGTCTAACCATGCTGCTTGGCATTGTCTTCCTTACTGGCACGGCGATCGAATGGAAGCGGCTGATCTTCAGCGACGGCCTCACCATCCGGACCAATCTTTTTGGAACAACCTTCTACTCGCTCGTCGGCCTCCACGCCACGCACGTTATCGTCGGGCTCCTCATGCTATCGCTGGTCATGATCTTCACGCTGCTCGGCCGCGTGGAGCAGCGCCACGCCGAGCGCATCCAGGTGCTTTCGCTCTACTGGCACTTCGTCGATGCGGTTTGGGTGGTGGTCTTTACCGTCGTATACCTGGTAGGAAGGTAGATAAAATGCCGGACTACTTTCATCCCGAAGAGACGCGCGCGCAGGAAGGAATGATTCGTCTACCGGCGCCCACTGCATGGCCTATCGTGCTGGCCTTCGGGTGCACGCTTGCCGCAGCCGGCCTCGTCACCGATGCCGGTATAAGCATGCTGGGCGGCCTGCTTATGCTGGCCGGCTCCATCGGGTGGTTTCGCCAGGTTCTGCCGCACGAGCAGCACGAAGAGGTTCCGGTCCTCGATCGGCCGGTCACCATCGCTACCTCGCGCGCCCTGGTCGAGCGCATTGGTCTCAGCCCCGATCATCGCGCTCACCTGCCCAAGGAAATCTACCCTGTCACCGCCGGGATTAAGGGGGGCATTGCCGGCGGTTTCGCGATGATTGTTCCCGCGTTGATCTACGGCCTCATCGCGCAGCACAGCATCTGGTATCCGATTAATCTGCTGGGCGGTGCGGGGGTCGCGCATTGGCGCAATCCCAGCATCGCCGACATTGCGGCGTTTCACTTGCAGGGGCTGCTCGTTGCCATCGTCATTCACTCTCTGACATGCGTGCTGGTCGGCTTGCTCTACGGCGCTATGCTTCCCATGCTGCCGCGCCATCCCGTGTTGCTAGGAGGTATTCTCGCGCCGATTTTGTGGACGGGCATTCTGCACTCCTTCATGGGCATCATCAATCCCGCGCTCGATGCACACATCGCCTGGGGATGGTTCCTGGTCTCGCAGGTCACGTACGGTTTGACCGCCGGCTTTGTCGTCGCGCGCCAGGAACGCATACCCACCAGCCAGTCCATGCCCTTTGCTGCGCGCCTGGGCATCGAGGCAGCCGGCTTCATCGATTCGCGGCCCGACGCCGGTCCGCCACAGGATAAGGAGAAGCATTGATGCGCTTCCCGGCCCAAATGCTACTGGCGTGCCTTGCGGCGCTCCCTGCGGGCTGCGGGCATGCGCCCGGCTATCCGCCGAGTCCGATGGCGCGCCCCACGCAGGTGATGGATTTCGCCACTCTCTATGGCGAGAACTGCGCTGCCTGCCACGGTGCCAGCGGTCAAAACGGTCCGGCGATCGATCTCGCCAATCCCGAATATCAAGCGCTGGTCGACGACACCACTCTCCGCAAATGGATTTCCAGCGGATTGCCCGGCACTGAGATGCCGGCCTTCGCACAATCGGCGGGCGGCATGCTGACGGAAGCGCAGGTAAACGCGCTCATCAGCGGAATGCGCAAACAGTGGTTGCGGCCCAATGTCTTTGCAGGATCCACGCCTCCGCCGTACGCGCAATTGCGAGCGGGCGACGCTCATAGTGGAGAGCAAGCCTACCAGGCACGATGCGCTTCATGCCACGGGCAGTCGCACCAGCAGATCACCAGCCGCGACTACCTTGCGCTCGTCGGAGACCAGGCTTTGCGCAGCATTATCATCGCCGGCCGTCCCGATATAGGGCAGCCTGACTGGAGCCATCTTGGCCCCGGCGGCAAAGCCTCGTCACCGCTCTCTGCGCAGGACGTCGACAACATCGTCGCGTACCTCGCGAGCCTGCGCAGCCCAGCGGCGGCACAAACGGCAAACAGCATTCCGATGCAACCGGTTCTCGCCACAGCAACGGGGAGATGAGATACATGACCATTGAGACCCAACCCGCAATCTCGCAGCCAACACCGCCCGATTTGAACGCGGCAGCCGCGGATGATGCTCGAGTCGTCTCGCGCCGCTGGCTGCTGTTCAAAGCCGCTGTCGCGCTCAACGGCCTCGTTGGCGTCGTGCTTGCCGTTCCCATCCTTCGCTATCTTCTTGCGCCGTGGAAGAAGGACACGAGCTACGACTCCTGGACCTCGCTCGGCCCCATCGATTCATTCCCCACAGGAGAAACGCGTCTCGCATTTTACAAGAATCCCTCGCAAAATCCATGGGACGGCCAGACCGACAACGTGGCCTGCTATGTGCGGCGCGAATCCGGCAATCAGTTCAAGGTCTTCGCTATCAACTGCGCACACCTCGGCTGCCCGGTGCGCTGGTTCCCGCAGTCGCAGCTGTTCATGTGTCCGTGCCACGGCGGCGTCTACTACGCCGACGGCTCGCGCGCTTCCGGCCCGCCAGAGCGCGGCCTCTTCACTTACAGCTGGCAAATCGTCTCCGGTGAGCTGCAAATTGATGCCGGCCAGATGCCCACGCTCTCGAACACCGCAAAGCTCGTCACCATCTCCACCAAGTCTGGAGAATGCAAATGCAGCGGATGAAGCAGACTGCAACGCGCGTCTATGCATGGTTTGAGAGCCGCCTTCAACTCGAAGGCCCGGTGAAGGAAGCCGTGCTCCACCAGGTTCCGCGCAACACCGCCAGCTGGTGGTATGTCTTCGGCAGTGCGGCGTTCACCTTGCTCTTCCTGCAGATTTTCACGGGTATTTTGTTGGCTCTGGTCTATGTTCCCTCCGGGGGTGAAGCGTGGAACAGCCTGAACGTTCTCAATCACCAGATCCCGCTTGGATGGTTTCTGCGGGCGATGCACGGCTGGGGATCGAACTTCATGGTCGCCATCGTCCTTATCCACATGGCGCAGGTGTTCCTCTTCGGCGCCTACAAGTTTCCCCGCGAGCTTACGTGGATTCTCGGCGTCTTTCTCTTGCTCATGACGCTCGGCATGGCCTTCACCGGCCAGGTTCTGCGCTTCGATCAGGACGCGTACTGGGGTCTCGGCATCGGCGCATCCATCCTCAGCCGCGTGCCGTTCATCGGCGGCGGTCTCGTACATTTGCTGCTCGGCGGACCCATCATCGCCGGGGCTACGCTTTCGCGTTTCTTCGCGCTGCACGTCTTTGTCATTCCCGGCACGATGCTGCTCTTTGTTTTCCTGCACGTATGGATGGTGTTAAAGCTCGGAGTAAATGACTGGCCCATGCCGGGCCGGATCGTGCGCCGCGAAACCTACATCGAGGAGTACCACCACCTTGCGCGCACGAATGGACTTCCTTTCGTTCCTGGTGCTTTCTGGAAAGATCTCATCTTTTCCGGCGCGATTCTAGCTGCGGTCGCGGTATGCGCCGTGGTGTTTGGCCCCTTTGGTCCCAGCGGACAGCCCGATCCGTCGATCATTCAGACCGTTCCCAAACCCGATTTCTTCTTTCTGTGGATCTACACCATCCTCTCTTATTTGCCGCCGCAGATGGAAACGTCGTTCATTCTCATTGTGCCTATTCTGGCCATCGCAGTTTTGCTGGCGCTTCCTCTCGTTGCCTCCGAAGGCGAAAAGAGCTGGCATCGGCGCCCGGTAGCCTTGCTTGTGGTTTCAACCCTCGCCGTTTCCTGGGGCGTGCTCACGCGATTGGGAACCACAACTCCATGGAGCCCGCATATGAGCGCGTGGAGCGGCGATCCGCTGCCCGTAAATCGCGTGTATGACGCAACGCCGCTCGTGCGTCAGGGCGCCGTCGTGTTCCAGGCCAAGCAATGCCGCAACTGCCATTCCATTGGCGGATCTGGAGGGGAGCGCGGTCCAACCCTCGATGCGGTTGCCACGCGTCTCACTATCGACCAGATGCGCTTTAAAGTTGTTTCTGGCGGCGGTAATATGCCGGCCTACGGAAAGAATCTCTCTCCTGCGGAGATCGAGGCTCTGGTAAGTTTTCTTGAAACGCTGCACCCGGCCAACGAGCCGCCGGCATACGACGCCGCGCGACGCACCGTCGAAGCATCGCTGCCCGCAAACAACACAGCGTCAGCAAGCGGCCTTGGCGCAAATCCCGGCACGAAGCCGTAATCGACACCACAACGTTCCTATGATCGACTCAACAACGATCGCCGACCTATTCACGCGCTGGGACATTCCCTGGATCGTGACGTCTACGCTCGCGCTCTGCGCGATCATTTACGTGCGCGGTTGGGCGCGCATTCGTCGCACACGGCCGGCACAATTCGGCGTGGGCCGTCTGGCCGCATTCCTCGGCGGCATCGTGGCGCTGTTTGTCGCCGTGGCATCGCCGCTCGACACCTTCAGCGAATCACTGCTCTTCATGCACATGGCGCAGCACTTTGTGCTGATGTCCGTCGCGCCCCCGCTTATAGTCCTGAGCGCGCCTGTGGTTCCCATGCTGCGCGGCCTTCCCCGCTGGGTAATTCGCCGCGTGCTCGGTCCAATCTTCGTCACGCGCGCGTTGCCCGCCCCGGGCCGTTTTCTTACGCGGCCTCGCGTCGCCTGGCTCGCCATGAACTCCGCCTACATCGGCTGGCACATTCCGCGCGCCTACGAGTTCGCGCTCGCCTCGGAGAACTGGCACAACTTTGAGCACGCCTGCTTTTTCTTTACCAATCTTATGTTTTGGTGGCCCATCATCTGCCCGTGGCCGAGCCGCCCGTTGCAATCACGTTGGGTTTTGGTTCCTTATTTGTTTCTTGCCGACGTGGTAAACACCGGCGTTTCAGCTTTTCTGTGCTTTGCCGGGCGTCTGCTGTATCCGAGTTACAATGCCATCCCGCGGCCCTTCGGCCTCAGCGCGCTCAACGACCAGGTCGCCGCCGGAGCCTTCATGTGGGTGTGCGGATCAATGATATTCCTGCTTATTGTTTTCAGGGTGATTACGCAAATTCTTTCCTCTTCAGCGATATCAAGACAGGAATTTGACGGGCCCCATCTGGACATCGTGGCCCCGGCCCGAATACCCCAAGTGAACTGAGAGGCTGAGTAACGATGGAAACCGAAGCGACAGTCGCGAAAATCGCATTGCTGGCGAGGGTAGAACCGCGCGAGAGACCGCATGGTCGTTTTCTGGCCGACTACTGGGCATTGACGAAACCCGATGTAAATCTTCTGATCGCGATTGCGGTTTTTGCGAGTTTCTACCTGGCGCGGCCTACCACTCTCGAAAGCTTTCCATATGCTCTGCTGATTAATACCTTGCTCGGCTCATTGCTGATCGCCGGTGGTACCGGAGCGCTCAACCAGGTCATCGAACGCCGGTTCGATTCTCAAATGCGCCGGACATCGCGAAGGCCTTTGGTTACCGGAAGCATCTCGCCCAATCGCGCTTTGTGGTTCGGGGTTATTGTATCGATTGCTGGCGCCGCTTATCTTGCACTGGCTGTCAACTTACTGTCGAGTCTGATCGCCGGACTCACTCTTGTCAGCTATTTGGCCGTTTACACTCCACTGAAGAGAAAAACGCCGATGTGCACATTGCTTGGCGCCTTGCCAGGAGCGGCTCCTCCGCTGATTGGTTGGGCCGCTGCATCAGGGAACTTGAGTCTTGAAGCCTGGCTACTCTATTCGATGCTCTTCCTCTGGCAATTTCCACATTTTATGGCGATCGCCTGGATGTATCGTGAGGACTATGACCGTGCCGGATACCAGGTCCTTCCGCGACGCGAAATCAGGCAAAGATTCGTCGCATTGCAAAGCGTTATTCCGGCATTGCTCCTGGTCCCGATCAGTTTGATTCCCGCGCTTCTCGGCGATGAAGGTCGGATATATTTTGTCGGAGCCCCACTGCTGGGTCTGGCTTTCTTGTATTGCGCAGCGCGGCTGGCCTTTAATCGATCGAATGTTATTGCTCGCCAGTTACTGCTTGCTTCCATCATTTACCTGCCGTCGGTTTTTCTACTGATGTTGCTCGACAGGAATTGAGCCCAGAGCCGTTTCGGGCACTTCTCGGGTTGCTGCTATGCCTCGCTTCCTTTGGAGGGGGACTTGGATTCTCGTGATCAACAAAAAATCCCGTAGTGGCCCGAAACCATGGACCGATCCGGTCATCCAACATCATATGAGAGCTGTCGCTGTTCCCGTCCACATCATTGCTACACGCACAGCGCTGGTTGGAGCGGCGATTTATGGGCTGGAGAGGCTGAGAGACTAGAAGGAGTAATAAATAGATGGGCGCTCTTCCCTCTGTCTATCTGGCAAGGCACGGTGAGACGGCGTGGACGGTTACCGGTCAACACACTGGCCGCACCGATTTGCCGCTTACCGAGCGTGGGGAGTGCAACGCGCGACGATTGCGGGAGCGGTTGAACGGACTGAACTTTGCGAAGATACTCACCAGCCCCTTGCAGCGAGCGATGCGTACGTGTGAGCTGGCTGGCTTCGGATCTGTAGCGCAGGTGGATCGCGACCTGCTCGAGTGGGATTACGGTGAGTACGAAGGCCGTTTGACGGCCGACATATTAGCGGAACGCCCGGTGTGGCAACTGTTCCGCGACGGCTGTCCGGGCGGAGAATCACCCCGGCAAGTTGCGAAGCGGGCCGACCGCGTAGTGGAGCGCGTGCGTGCCGCGGCGGGGGATGTTCTGCTTTTTTCCAGTGGTCATTTTCTCCGCATGCTGGCCGCACGCTGGACCAGTCTCGAAACCATCCACGCCAGCGCGCTCATGCTGGACACAGCCAGCCTGAGCGTACTGAGCTATGAACACAGTTTGTCACAGCCGGCCATACGGCTGTGGAACGACACCCATCATGTGCTCACTGCGAACGGCAAAGAAGGCGTTTGCGAGTCCAGCAGTTTGCAACCGGCGAGGTGACACGATGAAAGCGACACAATTGCTTCACAATGAAGGCCAGAGTCTGTGGCTCGACAACATTACCCGCGACCTGCTGGATAGCGGCACGTTAAAGCAATACATCGATGAGCTATCGATCACCGGACTCACGTCGAACCCGACGATCTTCGATCATGCGATCAAGAATAGCGCTACATACGATCCGGCCATCACGCAGAAGATGAAGCGAGGTACATCGGCCGAAGATTTGTTCTTTGAGTTGGCCATAGAGGACCTTGCCCGCGCGGCAGATCTATTCAAGCCCATTCACGAAAAGACGAACGGGGTGGACGGATGGGTCTCGCTGGAAGTGTCTCCTCTGCTTGCATACGACACGGCCAGCACTCTCACTGCGGCTAAAGAATTATTTGCGCAGGCGCGACGCCCTAATTTGTTTATCAAGATTCCGGGCACCAAACAGAGTCTCCCCGCGGTAGAGGAGGCAATCTTTGCCGGCGTACCCGTCAACGTCACTTTGCTGTTCTCGCGCGAGCAATACCTCGCGGCAGCCGAGGCATTCCTCCGCGGCATCGAGCGGCGCGTCGAGGCCGGCCTGAATCCCCGTGTCGACTCCGTGGCCTCGGTATTCGTCAGCCGCTGGGATGCCGCTGTGGCCAGCAAGGTACCCGCGGAACTACGCAACCAACTTGGCATTGCTATTGCGAAACGCACGTACAAGGCCTCGAGCACTCTGCTCAGCTCGGCGCGCTGGCAGCGAATATATAATCTCGGCGGTCGTCCACAACGTCTCTTGTGGGCCAGCACGGGAACTAAAGATCCCAAAGCTTCAGACATTCTCTACGTTAAAGCGCTGGCTGCGCCCTTCACCGTGAACACTATGCCCGAGGGAACACTGAAGGCGCTGGCGACCCACACGGATTTGGGCGAATTGCTGCCGACCGACGGCGGAAATAGCGAGGAAGTTCTAGCGCAGTTCGCCAGAGCCGGTGTCGATATCGATGCCCTGGCTGCGCAGCTTCAAAGCGAAGGAGCCGACTCCTTTGTTAAGTCGTGGAATGAGCTAATGCAGGTTATTTCTTCAAAGACTGCGTCACTTGATAAGAACGTTACGCTCGAAACCGTCAATTAACACTCTAATCCGGCGTTACCGGAGGGCTAAGGAGAAGCGATGACGACACCAGGGACTGTGGGGAACACGGGCGTGGATACGCTACGCGATGTCTTGATGGGGTTGGAAGAGGAAGGCTCGGCTATCGGTCATTTCAATGTTGCCGATCTTGTCTTGCTCAAGGCAGTGATTGCAGCCGCAACTGAGACCGGGCTTCCAATCCTGGTAGGCGCATCAGAAGGAGAGCGGGATTTTCTTGGTGCTCGCCAGCTTGCCGCCGTGGTGAAGAGTGTGCGCGAGCAAACCGGTTTGCCGGTGTTTCTGAACGCCGACCATACACATTCTTTTGAGAAAGCAATTGAGGCGGCAAAGGCGGGCTTTGATTTGGTGGGGGTCGATTTTTCCGCGTTGTCCCTCGATCAAAATGTGGCCCGCACGAAGGAAGCGGTCCAAGCGATCAAGGCGATCAACCCCGTAATGCTTGCGGAAGGCGAAGTAGGCGACATAGGGACCGGCTCCGAAATCCACGAGGCCGCCAAGAGTGAAGCCAGGAAGCTTACGACGCCTGAGGAGGCGCGACAATTCGTCGAGGCAACCGGTGTTGACATCCTTGCTCCGGCCGTTGGCAACATGCACGGAATGCTTAAGAGCATGGTGCAGGGAGAAACGAAGAAGCATCTGGATATCGAAAGGATCGCCCAAATCAAGCAAGCGGTCGGGATCTTTCTAACCCTACACGGCGGGTCAGGGACCGAAGATGAACACTTTCGCAAAGCAATCGATGCGGGAGTCAACATCGTGCACATCAACACTGAACTGCGGGTTGCGTGGAGGCGATCGTTGGCAGAAAGCCTGGCACGAGACCCGAACGAAGTCGTGCCTTACAGAATTCTGCGGCCGGTCGTGGATGCTGTGAAGCAGGTTGTCAGTTCGCGCTTAAGACTGTTCCATGGTGAGGCTGTCAGTCCCGGCGCAGTTGGAAGCGTGGCGTGAGCAGCCTTCCAGATGGCGCGTTGAATTGAACGTATCCGCAATTCCGAGAAGGAGAGTTTATGCAACTAGGAATGATAGGACTTGGTCGCATGGGCGCCAACATGGTGCGCCGGCTGATCAAGCGAGGACATAGCTGCGTTGTGTTTGACAGGTCAACACAGGCCATCGGCGAACTGGTCAAAGACCATGCGACAGGAGCAGATTCTGTCGCCGATCTCGTTAACAAACTTGTGAAACCGCGGGCAGTCTGGCTGATGGTTCCCGCGGCTGTTGTCGATGAGACCATCGCCGATCTCTTGCCACACCTCGAACCGGGCGACACGCTCATCGACGGCGGAAATTCCTACTATGTGGACGATATTAAGCGCGCAAAAGACCTGCTGCCAAACAAGATTCACTACGTCGATGTAGGCACGAGCGGAGGTGTATGGGGCCTCGAGCGTGGCTACTGCATGATGATTGGCGGCGAGAAAGAGGTCGTCGAACACCTCGATCCTGTTTTTTCGGCGCTGGCTCCTGGTAAAGGCGATATATCAAGCACGCCGGGACGCGAGAAGCTCGAAGGCACCGCGGAGCAAGGCTACCTGCACTGCGGCCCCAATGGCGCCGGCCACTTTGTCAAGATGGTTCACAACGGAATTGAATACGGAATCATGGCGGCCTACGCAGAAGGGCTGTCGGTGTTGCGTTCGGCGAACGTGGGGAAGCGGCAAGAAGGGATTGATGCCGAGACAACGCCCCTCCGCGATCCCGAGCACTACCAGTACGACCTGGATCTCAAGAATATCGCCGAAGTCTGGCGCCGCGGCAGCGTGATCGCGTCGTGGCTATTGGATCTCACAGCAACCGCGCTGAATCAGGATCCTGGTCTTTCGAAGTTTGCCGGGCGCGTATCCGATTCCGGCGAAGGCCGCTGGACGATCAAGGCCGCGATCGACGAAGCGGTGCCGACCCCGGTGCTTACCGCCTCGCTTTACGAGCGTTTCAGCTCGCGTGGCGAAGCCGACTATGCCGACAAACTGCTCTCCGCGATGCGTTTCGAATTTGGCGGACACTTGGAAAAGCCTTCAGAAAAATCTGAGGCTGCATGATGGAGACGACATTCATGAAGAATTCCCCATCGGACGCGCTCGTTTTCTTCGGCGCCACAGGCGATCTCGCCTACAAGAAGATTTTCCCATCCCTGCAGGCGATGGTGAAACGGGGAAATCTCAAAGTTCCCGTCGTCGGCGTCGCCAAAGCTGGATGGAATCTCGATCAGCTTCGTGCTCGCGCCAAAGAGAGTTTAGAAAAACACGGCAGCCTCGATCCCGCCGCCTTCGAGAAACTGATTAGCCTGCTGCGCTATGTGGACGGCGATTACCAGGATCCCGCAACGTTCAGCGCGCTTCGCGAGCAACTCGCGGATGCACAACGACCAGCGCATTACCTGGCTATTCCGCCGGTTCTATTCGAAACCGTCGTGGAACGCCTGAACCAATCCAATTGTGGCCAGGGCGCCCGCATCATCGTGGAGAAACCCTTCGGGCACGATCTGGCATCTGCGCAGAAGCTGAACAGAGTTTTGCTCAGTGTATTCAATGAATCCGATGTCTTTCGTATCGACCACTATCTTGGAAAGCGAGCGGTGAACAATGTGCTGGCATTCCGCTTTGCCAACACTTTTGTTGAGCCTATATGGAACCGCAATTACGTAGAGAGCGTCGAGATCACGATGGCTGAGGACTTCGGTGTGCAAGGCCGCGGGGCATTCTACGACCAGACCGGCACGATCCGCGATGTGGTCCAGAACCATTTGTTCCAGGTGTTGTCGAATCTGGCAATGGAACCACCGGTTGCACTCGACAGCGAATCGGTGCGCAACGAGAAAGTGAAAGTGCTGAAGGCGATTCGGCCGATCGACGAAAGGAACCTGGTTCGCGGTCAGTTCCGCGGCTATTGCAATGAAGGCGGAGTCGCCAAAGACTCGAAGACTGAAACCTTCGCGGCGGTGAAGCTGGAGATCAATTCCTGGCGCTGGAAAGGTGTGCCTTTCTACATTCGTGCCGGCAAGCATCTGCCGACGACGGCAACCGAAATTGTCGCTAAGCTTCGCACCCCTCCATCGCTGATTCCTGAGACTGTGTTGAAAGAAAACCATCTTCGGCTGCGCGTGAGCCCGGAAGCAACAATTGCCATGGGAATGATGACGCTGTGTCCGACCGCAGAGGGGCTCTCGCTTCAAACCGGCGAAATGGTGGCCAGCCACTGTGATTGCGCGGATGAAATGGATGCGTACGAACGCGTTCTCGGCGCCGCAATGGCAGGGGATCGTAGCTTATTCGCGCGTGAAGATTATGTCGAAGAAGCATGGCGGATTGTCGAGCCGGTACTAAGAAACAGCACACCGGTTTATGAGTACACACCTCACACCTGGGGTCCAGCGGAAGTTGAGCGGGTGACTCCACCGCGGGGCTGGAGCAATCCCGTCGACCAGAAAGCATTCGCCGTGGCAAGTAAGGCGGCGTAGTGAAAATCGAGATCGTCCCAGATTCAAGATGTGTTGCTCGCGATGCAGCAAAGGTTATCGCTGAAGAAGCGGGAACGGCGGTCGCAGTTTGCGGCAAGTGAGTCAAGCTCGCCCGCCGCGAAAGAGGGTTGGACTCGGTTCGCCCGGTGTCAAAACAAGAAGAGTATCCAGGCATTTCCCGACAATTGAATGAAAGCGTGAATCGATGAGCAATCAGCCCATGTATCGCTGGCTTGACCAGCAAGGCGAGGCCTTTGGCGCTCCCGGCACCGAACCCCGATGGACCTCGAGCCTGAAGGACGCGGTTTGTACAGCCTATGCGGGATCAAGCCGCATCTGGTTCACCTGTTCGCACGGCATCCTCAACGAGATCTACCATCCAACGATTGACCGTGCGCAAGTGCGCGACATGGAGTTCCTAGTCACCGACGGGAACACTTTTGCGCACGAAGAGAAGCGCGACCTGGTCACAACCTTTGAGTACATTCATCAGGAAACCTTGGGCGTGCGGTATGTGAACCGCGATCCGGAAGGCCGCTACAGCCTGACCAAGGAAATCATTTGCGATCCCCATCACGCGGTGGTGTTGCAGCGGGTGCGGCTTGAAGCGATCCCGGACCTGCTGCCGCAGCTGAAAGTGTATGCGCTGCTGGCCCCGCATCTGGATGGCGGCGGCGCAGGCAACTCGGCGCGCGCGGTTGACTTTGCCGGCCACAAAGCGCTGCTGGCATGGAGGAACGAGTGGTCGCTGGTTATGGGCGCGAGCAGTGGGTTTGCGAGCGTGGGCTGCGGCTTTGTGGGCGCCAGCGACGGCTGGCGCGACTTGATGGATAACTTCAAAATGGACTGGGAGTTTGGCTCGGCTACTGGCGGCAATATCGCCGTGCTGGGCGAAATTGATCTTCAAAGAATAATGAACGCGGACCCGAAGGGCGAAAACACTCATGTCGATTTCACCGTAGCAATCGGGATCGGAGAGGGACATCACACCGCGGCGCAGCAGACAGTGAGCGCACTGATTACTCCGTTCGAAGATTCGCGCAAACGCTTCATTGAGCAGTGGGAGCGGGCGGCGAATCCCGAGTGGCTCGCGGTGCATGCGAGCGATGGCGGCAAGCTGATGAGGGCCAGTCATAATGTGCTGTTGGCGCACGAAGACAAAACGTTCTCCGGCGCATTTGTGGCTTCGGCGTCAATTCCCTGGGGTCAGGCGCACGGCGACGACGATATGGGCGGCTACCACCTGGTGTGGACCCGCGACATGGTGCAAACAGCCACGGCATTGTTAGCCTGCGGCCGTACCGAGACCGCGCGGCGAGCTCTGGTCTACCTGGCCTGCACACAGCAACCCGACGGTGGGTTCGCGCAGAATTTTTGGGTCGACGGAACACCTTACTGGCGAGGCAAGCAACTTGACGAGGTCGCGTTTCCACTTATTCTCGCCTGGCGCCTGTGGAAGGCTGAGGGCCTCGGAGAGCTGGATATCTTTCCCTTTGTGGAACGCGCCGCCGCGTGTTTAGTGCAGCAGGCGCCGATTACGCCGCAGGAGAGATGGGAAGAAATCGCCGGCTATTCACCTTCCACACTAGCCGCTGTGATTACAGGTCTGATCTGTGCGGCGGAGATGATGCGCGCCCACGAGTCGCGTGAGCTGGCCACATTTCTTGAGGAATTCGCCGACTGGATTGAGGGCCACCTCGAGGATTGGACGGTTACCAGCAGCGGCGTACTGCATCCCGAGGTCAAGCGCCACTACATGCGCATTGGACCGCCTGTCTGCGATGAGGCCAACTTGCACGAGGACTGCGGCAGTAATATCATCCGCGTGGCGAACCGTCCCCCCGGCACGCGGTACGAGTTTGAAGCTCGAGAGATCATCGACGCGGGCTTCCTGGAACTGGTGCGCTATGGCGTGCGCCGTGCGGACGACCCTCTCATGGTGGACTCGCTCAAGGTAGTGGACGCGGTGATCAAGCGCGATCTTCCGCAGGGACCCGGCTGGCTGCGCTATAACTGGGATGGTTATGGCGACCGGCCTGATGGGGGCGCGTTCAAAGGATGGGGACAGGGCCGCGTTTGGCCGCTATTGACCGGGGAGCGTGCACACTTCGAGTTGGCTGCCGGACGCGACATCGCTCCTCTAATCGCGACTTATGAGAGCTTCGCCAGCAGCGGCCAGATGGTGCCTGAGCAGGTGTGGGATGAGACTGACCGGCCCGAGCACGGCCACTTTATGGGCCGACCCGCGGGTTCGGCCATGCCGCTGGTGTGGGCGCACGCCGAGTACCTCAAGCTGCTGCGCTCGGCGCTCGACGGCAAGGTCTTCGATCGCGT
>Ga0335074_10005168_pt1 | contig 18048 bp, 10 predicted proteins | sample Lox_Sample_23_FD_206715 | JGI IMG/M metagenome (GOLD analysis project Ga0335074, IMG submission 206715) | Soil microbial communities from Loxahatchee National Wildlife Refuge, Florida, United States - Lox_Sample_2.3 | ecosystem: Environmental > Terrestrial > Soil > Wetlands | place: USA... | reverse complement strand
TCCACCATAAAGCTGCATCTCCATTCGCCAACGCCATGGACGTTATCAAGGCGATGGCCGGTTTGGGTATTCGCTATATCACGCTCGGCGTGAAGAATTGTGATGAGGCGTTCAAACAGGCAACCGCTGGCGGCGCCTCAGCGGCCATATCGCCAGTTAATTTCGGCACGGTTGCCCGGATTTGCTTCGTGCGCGACCCCGACGGCAATTTCGTCGAGATCGCACAACGTCCCGCCCCGGCGGCATAAGAACTCGGTGAATGGGCCGGTCTGATTGATTGGGCCGGCCCGCACTGGCTATTTATCATTTAGTTTAATCATAAGTAGAGTTGCGGGCGCTTTCAGGACACGAGTTGGCTTTCCCCCTGAAATGCGACCTTGTCCTCGCCGATTCTGAAGCCTGCGTTCAGCTAAAGGGCGGCCGCCGTAATGATCATTGCGCAGCAGTCGCGCAGACTCTCCGATCATTGATTTGGAGAATCTAATATCCGAGACCGATCGCTAGGCAACCTGGAAAAGAGGCTGTGAGGTTTTGAGATTCGTCTAACGGAGAGCGAACTTTTATAGCGGTGATCTGTGAGCCGAATCTCGACCCGATGTGCTCAGGCCCAGCGCATGCGGGGTCGCTTGCGCGGTGCTCGCGACGAGGTTGTGCGGAACAGTGTCACCGGCTTGGGCGCGGCGATTTCTGGCTGGACAAACCCTTCGACTGTTTCACGCTCAAGTTTAATCCCGAGCGTCCGCTCGATCCGGCCAAGCGACGCACGATCGTCCGGGGTCACGAGGCTTATCGCTACCCCTTCGCGGCCCATCCGCGCCGTCCGGCCAATCCGATGGATGTAATTCTCCGGTTCGTCCGGCAGGTCGAAATTGATTACGTGCGAAACCCCGTCAATATCCAGTCCACGCGCCGCGACATCTGTCGCGACCATGATGCGGAACGTACCCTTGCGAAATCCCGCTAAAGCGGCGTTCCGCTGGCCTTGTGACCGATCACCATGGATCGCCACCGCCCGCAAACCGTGATGCTTGAGCATCTTTGCCACTCTGTCCGTGCGGTCACGCGTGCGGGTAAAGACGATCGCGCTTTCCGTCTCAGGCCGCTGCAGTAGCGCCAGCAACACCTCGGTCTTCTGCGCGACGGTCACCGGACAAATCGTCTGCTGTATCGACGACGGTGGAGCAGCTTTATCTCCAATATTCACATGCTCCGGTTCGCGCAGGAATTCGCGTGCCATCCGGCTTGCGCCCGAATCCATCGTGGCCGAAAACATCAACGTTTGCCGTTCCTCGGGCGCCATCTTCATGATTCGCCGAAGCTGCGGCAGAAAACCCATGTCGAGCAGCCGGTCAGCCTCATCGATAACCACCACCGAAGCTCTCGCGAGGCTTGTCGTGCCACGCTCTAGGTGATCAATCAGACGGCCTGGACAGGCGATTAGAATATCCACGCCCTTGCGCAACTCGTCCATCTGACGGCGCATCGAATCGCCGCCGACGATAACCACAGCACGCAGCCGCGTGTGACGCGCCAATATCGAAAATTCCCGATGAACCTGGGCCGCGAGTTCCCGCGTCGGTTCGATGATTACCGCCGACGGACCTGGCGGCCGTGTGCGATGCAGCCGGTCGACGACTGGAATAAGAAAGGCCGCGGTCTTGCCACTGCCGGTTTCAGCCGTCGCGACTACATCGCGTCCACTAAGGATTACCGGAATCGCACCAGACTGGATTGGAGTGGCCTCATGGTGGCCACGGTCGCGGATCGAACGATGGATTTCGGGCGAGAGAGGAAAGACAGAAAAAGACAAACAGAATTCCTTAGGCTGCCGGCTCAGTTTTGGCCTGAACGCTAACGACAGGCGGCCGGGGTTGCAGGTGTGGGCGACTTCCGCATGATCTGCGGATGTACTGGTGAAACATAAATTCTTCTAATTCAATAAGCTACATGGATTGTGCATCTCAAGCAATCACGCCCTCAGCGGCCCCCTTGGCCACTCGCCGAAGGCGCAGCCAGCCAGCGCTCCACACACCGAATCATTGCAGAACTTGTCAGTCCGAATGGACGTGTTATTTTAGCGGCGCAATCGGCCGTTAACTCTAGCCGTAAATTCACCAGCTGGGAGAAGACATCGCCGCTGCCCCAAGGCATCCGGGTAACGCCCGCCCATGTGGATCGTCAGTTTCGCGCTACGCCGCCCGCTCTCCATCGCCGTAATGGCGTTGCTGATGCTCGTCCTTGGCATCCTTTCCTATAGTCGGATGAACGCGGATATCTTCCCCGCAATCGATATGCCGGTCGTGATCGTGGTCTGGGGCTACCCCGGCCTGTCCGCCTTCGATATGGAACGCCGCGTGGTGATTATCAGCGAGCGCGCGATGTCCACCACCGTCAACGATATCGAGCACCTCGAATCCGAATCGATCGCCGGGGCCGGATTGATCAAAGTCTATTTCCACCCCGGCACTACGACTGCCGCCGGCATTGCCCAAATCTCCGCGATGTCGCAATCGCTGCTCGGCATTTTTCCGCCCGGCATCGTCGCACCAAACATAGTTGATTATAATGCCGCTAACGTCCCCGTCGCCCAGCTCAATGTCTTCAGCGACTCCCTTTCAGAACAGCAGCTATTCGATTACGGCCTGAACTTCATACGCGTGCGCCTGTTTAGTATCGAGGGGCTCTCTGCGCCTTCCCCTTTCGGCGGACGCACGCGCTCAGTGATGGTCAATCTCCATCCCGAGCAGATGTACGCGAACGGCCTTTCGGCTGAAGATATCGGCAATGCTCTGAATAATGCCGACGTCATCATTCCCGCCGGTTCGGTCAAAATCGGCAAGCGCGAGTACCGCGTCGAGCTCAATGGCAGCCCCGATCAGGTAACTGGTTTCAACGATCTTCCGGTCAAGGTCGTTAACGGTACGCCGATCTTTCTTGGCGACGTCGCGCCGGTCACCGATACCCATCAGGTGCAGACCAATGTCGTCCGCGTTGACGGCAAGCGCGCCACCTACATCCCTATTTTCAAACATGCGGCGGCATCCACCTTGAGCGTCATCAGCCAGGTCAAAGGGATTATCCCGCTGATTCTCGAGACCGCGCCCAAGGGACTCAAAATGAAGCTGGCCTTCGATCAGTCGGTCTTCGTGCGCGGCGCCCTCCTCGGCGTCGTGCGCGAGGCCGTGATTGCGGCTGGCCTGGTCGCGCTGATGGTTCTCATCTTCCTCGGATCGGCCCGCAGCATGTTGATCGTCATTCTCTCGATCCCTCTTTCGATTTTGACGGCGATCATCGCGCTCAAGCTTTCCGGCCAGACCATCAACATCATGACGCTCGGCGGCTTGGCTCTGGCGGTTGGCATGCTGGTCGATGACGCCACCGTCGCGATCGAGAATATCCATCGCCATCACGCGATGCATAAGCCGCTTCTGCTCTCCATCATTGAAGGTTCAGCCGAAATCGCCACGCCTGCGCTGATCGGCACGCTCGCTATCTGCATCGTTTTTTTCCCTGTCGTGCTTCTCTACGGCGTCGCCCGCTTCCTCTTCACGCCGCTCGCGCTCGCCGTCGTCTACTCGATGCTCACGTCTTATCTCCTGTCGCGCACGCTGGTTCCCTCGATGGCGCGCTACTTGATGCCGCAGGAGCATCAGGAACCATCCGCACGATCGCTCTGGGGGCGTTTCGTGCGTAGCTTCGACCGCCATTTTGACCGGCTCCGCGCAGGTTATCGCTCAGCTTTAAGCCGCTTCATGGCGCGCCGCACCTTCGGCCTCGCCTGTATCGCGTTGATAATTCTGTCTTCGCTTTTTCTGCTGCCCGTGGTAGGCGAGGATTTCTTCCCTAGCGTCGACGCTGGCATGATGAAAATGCACGTCCGCGCTCCCACCGGCACCCGGATCGAGGAGACTGAGCGAATCGTTGACGGCGTCGAGCGCGCGATTGAGCAAGTTATTCCGCCCTCCGAACTCGACAGCATCAGCGACAATATCGGCCTACCCGCCTTCGCCTACGTTCTAGCCTTCTATCAGACCGACAGCGTAGGACCGCAGGATGCAGACATTCTGGTTTCACTCAAGCCGAATCATCATCCGACCACCGCCTATCAGGCCAAAATTCGCGCGATGATGCACGCCCGCTTCCCCGATGTTCAACTATACTTTCAGGCCGCTGATATCGTCAGCCAGGTCTTGAACTTCGGCCTCTCCGCACCGATCGACGCTCAGATCTCGGGTCAGAACATCGACAGCAGCTATGCCATCGGTCGGCGCCTCGCCTCGAAGATGCAAGGGATCCCCGGCCTGACCGATGTGCGCATCGCGCAACTCCTTGACTACCCGACCATCCGCATCAAGGTTGATCGCACCAAGGCGATGGAACTCGGCATTGACCAGCGGAATATCGCGACCAACATGCTAATCGGCCTCGCCACCAACGCTCTTATCCAGCCGACCTACTGGCTCGATCCCAAAAATGGCGTTAACTACAGCGTGCTCGAACAAGTGCCGCAGCATATGTTCGATTCGGTCCAGGCACTGGCCGGCACACCGCTAACGTCGTCGGACACAACTACTGACGATCCGCAGCTGCTCTCAAACATCGCAACGATCACTCAGGACACCGAACCTGCTGTGCTCAATCATTACAACGTCCAGCGTGTAATTGACGTCGATTGCGGCGTGGAGGGCCGCGATCTCGGCAGCGCCTCGACCGCCGTACAAAACGCTATCGATTCGCTCGGCGCCTTGCCGCTCGGCACGCGTATCACCATTCGCGGCCAGAGTGACGCGATGTATCAGTCATTCAGCAGCCTGCGGCTGGGTATCGTGCTCGCGATTATTCTGGTCTATCTGCTGATGGTCGCGAACTTCCAGTCATGGCTGGAACCCCTCGTGATCATGCTTGCCGTGCCCGGCGCTCTGGCCGGTGTTCTCTGGATGCTCGCCCTTACCGGCACCACCCTCAACGTCGAATCCTTGATGGGCGCAGTGATGGCGGTCGGTGTCGGCGTCGCCAACGGCAATCTAGTCGTGATCTTCGCCAATGAGTTGCGCGAGCAAGGCTACACTCCTGCCGCCGCCGCAATTGAGGCGGCACGTACGCGGTTGCGGCCGGTCCTGATGACCGCGCTGGCGATGGTCCTCGGGATGCTGCCGATGGCGCTCGCCTTCGGCGAGGGCGGCGAACAAAATGCGCCGCTCGGTCGCGCAGTGATCGGCGGTCTGATCGTCGCAACCTTCATGACTCTGTTCGTCGTGCCCGCCGTCTACTCAATCTTCGGCGCCAATGCGATCGGTAAGCACGCCCGCGACGCCGAAATCGAATCGATTACTCTGCCGGGCGCCTGAGCGAGTGCACTACACAACCGTGAAATCCGTGCGGAATATATAATGGAAGAGGACGCCCGAACTTATATTGCGACCCCACCCGGCCGCCTCTTTTACGCCGGATGGATCATCGTTGCGTTGATTGCAATCGCGCTGACTACCGGACTCGTGATGGCGCGCAGCCTGCGGCTCACTGAACAAGCCTCGCAAATCGAGACTCAACTCGCGTCGGGACCACGCGTGTTGGTCGCTCCGGTTACCCGTTCGCCCACCCAGCGTAGCCTGCGTCTCCCGGCGAATCTCCACGGCTATATCGAAACCCCGGTTTACGCCAAAGTTGCAGGCTATCTGAAGGAAATCCGCGTCGATAAGGGCGACCGCGTGACCAAGGGCCAAGTCATCGCGATTCTTGAATCACCCGAACTCGACCAACAGGTCACCAATGCCCGCGCCAATTATGACTTGGCCGCCATTACCGATCGCCGCCAGCAAACTCTCCTCCGCCAAGGCGTAGTTGCACCCCAGACCGCCGACCAGACCCACGCCGCGATGGTTGAGGCAAAGGCCAATCTCGATCAACTCGTCGCTGAGAAATCCTACGAGGTAATCACCGCACCCTTCGACGGCATCATAACCGCCCGGTACGTGGATCCCGGCCAACTGATCCCGCAAGTCATCACTCCTGCCGGCACCAGCACGCCAGTAGTCGCGATGGCAACTCTCGCTCCTCTTCGTGTCTACATCGATACCCCTCAAAGTCTCGCGCCCTTCATCCATGACGGCACTCCCGCAACCGTGACCGTTAACGAATATCCAGGGCGTAAATTCGAGGGCCACATTACGCGCCATCCGAACGCCCTTACCGCAGCCACGCGCACGATGCTTACGGAAATCGACTTGCCCAACACCGATTACACTCTCTATCCCGGCATGTATGCGATGGTCGATCTGAAAGTCGCAATTCCCACCGGTGTCCCGATGGTACCGGACGACGCCCTGATTTTCCGCGATGGGCAACCCTTCGTGCCAGTGGTCCGCAATGACCATCTGAAGCTCGCGCCGGTGTCCCTCGGCTATGACAACGGTGTCGCCGTGGAAGTAACTGAGGGCATCACGGGCGAAGACATGGTCGCCCTCAACGTCGGCCAATCGGCGCAAGACGGCGAGCCTGTCCAGCCCGTCACCGCCGAACAAGCATCGGCACAAAAATAGGTTCTGCAACCATGCTCATTGGCGAGCCTGCGAATGCAATGCTCGAAAAATCTGAGTGCTCGTACTCGAGCAACGTAATAGCGGTCCTTGATCATTCGCCTGCCTATGTGGTGCAATCGCGGCTCATTCGATCGCCCGCGTAAACTACCTGGCGGCGTTGATCCGTAATTGAGGAAAGTGCGATGCCGGAAAATCTTCGAAGCAAAGCTATCACCCAGGGCGTGCAGCGCTCTCCCAACCGCTCGATGCTGCGTGCGGTCGGCTTCACCGATAACGACTTCAACAAGCCCATCATCGGCATCGCCAACGGCTACAGCACGATTACCCCTTGCAACCTCGGGCTCGGCGTTCTTTCCGGACGCGCCGAATCGGCCGCTCGCTCTGCCAATGCGATGCCGCAAATCTTCGGCACCATTACCGTCAGTGACGGCATCTCGATGGGCACCGAGGGCATGAAATATTCGTTGGTCTCGCGCGAGGTGATCGCCGACTCCATCGAGACCGCCTGCAACGCCCAAGCGATGGATGGCGTAGTCGTCGTTGGCGGCTGCGACAAAAACATGCCAGGTGCGATGATCGCCATCGCTCGCATGAATATCCCATCGATCTTCGTTTACGGCGGAACCATCAAGCCCGGTCATTACAACGGTCGCGACCTCACAATCGTCAGCGCCTTCGAGGCCGTCGGCCAGTTCAGTGCCCACAAGATCGATGAGAAGGAACTGATGGAGGTCGAGCGCCGCGCCTGCCCCGGCGCTGGTTCATGTGGCGGAATGTACACCGCCAACACGATGTCGTCCGCGATAGAGGCGATGGGCATGAGCCTGCCTTACTCTTCGACCATGTCGGCCATCGATCAGGAAAAGGCCGACAGCGCTGCGCAATCGGCCGAAGCCGTCGTCCGCGCGGTCCATACCCAATTGCTGCCGCGCCAGATCATGACACGTAAGGCCTTCGAGAACGCAATCGCGGTGGTAATGGCGGTCGGTGGTTCAACCAACGCCATATTGCACCTGCTTGCGATCGCCCACGCAACCGAAGTCCCGCTGACCATCGATGACTTTGAGACCATCCGCCAGCGGGTGCCCGTCCTCTGCGACCTGAAGCCGTCAGGCCAGTATGTCGCGACTGACTTGCATCGAGTCGGTGGCATCCCCCAAGTCATGAAGATGCTACTCAATCACGGCCTGCTGCATGGTGATGCTCTCACCATCACCGGCAAGACCGTCGCGCAGACTCTCGCCGAAGTTCCTGATGCACCGCCGAAGACCCAGGATGTGATTCGCCAATGGGACAACCCTATGTATCCACAGGGGCATCTCGCGATCCTCAAGGGCAACTTGGCGACCGAGGGCTGCGTCGCCAAAATCACCGGCATCAAGCATCACCAGATCACTGGTCCAGCGCGCGTCTTTGAACGCGAAGAGGATACCCTCGAAGCGATCCTCGCCGGCAAAATCAAACCCGGCGATGTCCTCGTCATCCGCTATGAGGGGCCGAAAGGTGGCCCCGGCATGCGGGAGATGCTCGCCCCAACTTCCGCTATTATCGGCGCGGGCCTCGGCGATTCCGTTGCTCTGATCACCGACGGACGCTTCTCCGGCGGCACCTTCGGCTTGGTAGTCGGGCACGTCGCGCCCGAGGCGCAGGTCGGCGGCTTGATAGCACTGGTCCACGAAGGCGACTCTATTACGATTGACGCTGACAAGCGCCTCCTCCAACTCAACGTCTCTGACACGGAAATCGGCAAACGCCGAACCGCATGGCAACCCCCGGCGCCGCGTTATACTCGTGGCGTGCTTGCGAAATATGCCGCCCAGGTCTCAACCGCCAGCCTCGGTGCTGTCACTGATTAGAGAAACAGTCATGAGGCGGCCGGTTGACACCGGTCGCCCACTCAGCTCATCAAAAAATCCGCTCGGCCAGCCATACGCCGCGATCAATTACGATTGCGCGCTGCTTGCACACGAAGCGCCCTTCCATCTCGACCGGAGCCGCGAGGCTGCGGAAAATGCAGTCTTGGTCGTTCGGCATCTCGACGTTCACTGACAGCAGCCTACGTTCGACTGAGGCTTCAGTGATCCGCCCACGATTATCGAAAATGTCGCAACTGGCCGTAATCTGCTCGCAGCGATAGAACCCGTTCAAACCACCTGCGGTCGCCGGCAGCATCGTAAACGTGATGTGCCTCAAACCCCGGCACGGTGCCATTCCGTAACAATCAGAGACCGAAGTACCCTGCCACACTCCAGCTAATAAGAACTCTTGAAAGTTATAGCTTTCCTTGGCGGTCGCCGCAGACCGATTCTCGGCGCCGTCGCCTGCCTCATGCATCGCGCAGCCTGCCGCCGTCAGACCGGTCATTGCCAACCCCAGAACCAGCCACCATACGTCTAGCGCAGGAGCCTTCATCGGAATCACCGTAATGGCCGAGATTGGATTTAATGCTCCGAGCAGGCCATTCGCGAGTCAAACCGAGACTATTTCATATTGTACTCTGGCCGATTGCTGCTATTTCGTCCGCATTGTCCGCGAATGGGATAGCTTCACCCAAGCCCGCTTACTGATATAAATTTAACTAATCGCTAAAGTGAGTGCGATTAAGCTGTAAAACTGGCGCGGCGGGAGCCTCCACTCGAAGGACCAGAACGTGAAAGCCGGCGAAAACTTTTTCAATTACCACAATCACGGCTTCGTCCGCGTCGCGGTCGGTGTCCCTTCGATGCGCGTCGCGGACCCCGCCTTTAATGCTGCCCGCACCATTGAATTGATCAACGAAGCGGCCTCCCGCAACGCTGTTATCGCTCTATTCCCGGAACTAGGGCTGGCGGGTTACACGTCTGACGATCTCTTTCATCAGCGCGCTTTGCTCGACGGCTCGCTCGACGCGCTCACGCAAATCCTCAAAGCTTCGGCCGCCTTTCCTACCGTCAGCGTGGTCGGGATGCCGCTCGTGGTCGATAACTTGCTCTTAAACGTCGCCGTCGTTCTCCAGCGCGGGCACGTTCTCGGCGTCGTGCCGAAAACTTATCTGCCGAACTATCGCGAATTCTACGAATTACGTCAGTTCCACCCGGGGGATCATGCTCTCAGCAGCCAGATCGAAATCGTCGGGCAGCATGACGTACCGTTTGGCTCGCACACGCTCTTCGAGGCTAGCGGCGTTCCTGGCTTAACCTTTCATGTCGAAATCTGCGAGGATGTCTGGGTCCCGATTCCGCCATCTTCCTACGCCGCACTGGCCGGCGCCACCGTCTTACTCAATCTTTCCGCCTCGAATATCACTGTTGGCAAGGCGGGCTATCGGCGCGAGTTGGTTACCGGCCAGTCCGCGCGATGCCTCGCAGCTTACCTCTACTCGGCTGCCGGCGCCGGCGAATCTACCACCGATCTCGCTTGGGACGGCCACGCCCTCATCTGCGAAAACGGTAACTTGCTCGCCGAATCCGAGCGCTATCATGATGGCTCGCAGCTCATCGCGTCGGAGATTGACCTCGAACGCCTCGCGCAAGAGCGGATGCGCCAGAATAGCTTCGGCGCCTCAGTCCATCATGAACGCGCCTCGCTGACCGGCTTCCGCCGCGTCCGCTTCGATGCCGAACTGGATCGCGATACGCCGCTCCCACTCACCCGCCACTATGAACGTTTTCCCTACGTTCCTGCCGATCCTGCAGGCCGCGACGAGCGCTGTGCCGAGGTCTACGAAATTCAGGTGCAAGGACTGGCTACTCGTCTTAAGGCGACCGGCCTCAAGCGCCTCGTCATCGGGGTTTCCGGCGGCATCGACTCGACTCAAGCCCTGTTGGTCTGCGCCCAAGCGATGGATCGGCTCGATTATCCGCGCAGTGACATCCTCGCCTACACGATGCCGGGTTTTGCGACCAGCGCCCGCACACTCGCGCAGGCACGTCGCCTGATGGCCGCGATTAAGTGCACCGCTCACGAGATGGATATCCGCCCGAGCGCACTACAGATGCTCCGCGATATCGGTCATCCCTATTCGGAAGGTCACGAACAGTACGACGTTACTTTTGAGAACGTCCAGGCCGGTGAACGCACGAGTCATCTCTTCCGCCTCGCCAATCATCACAATGCGATCGTGGTCGGTACCGGCGACTTGAGTGAACTCGCGCTCGGATGGTGCACCTACGGCGTCGGCGACCACATGTCGCATTACGCTGTCAACGCGAGCGTCCCAAAGACCTTAATCCAGCACGTCATCCGCTGGGTCGCCGAGACCCATCGCTTCGGTCCCGAGGCCAGCGCGGCGATGCTCGAAATCCTCGCGACGCAAATCAGCCCCGAATTAGTCCCGTCACGCGCAGGCAGCAACGAACCCGATCAGGATACCGAGTCGTTCATCGGCCCCTATGAATTACAGGACTTCAACCTCTATTACACAGTACGATTCGGCTACCCGCCGCCAAAAATTGCCTTCCTTGAGTGGACTGCATGGCGCGACCGCAGCGTTGGCCCTTGGCCCGGTATCCCGGAAGACAAGCGTCATCAATACTCGCTCGCGCAGATCAAAGAGCACTTGCGGCTTTTTCTATTTCGCTTCTTCAAGACCAGCCAGTTTAAGCGAAGCTGTATCCCCAATGCGCCAAAGGTTGGTTCCGGCGGCTCGCTCTCGCCGCGTGGCGATTGGCGTGCCCCCAGCGACAGCGAACCCACCGCCTGGCTCGAGACTCTGAACTTGATTCCGGATGGCGAATAGCTAATGCACCGCTGGCGCGCCGCCTCCCGGCGCTCGCATTCCCCGCAGTAGCAGGAACGAGGGAATCATCAGCAGCGTCATGAATGCGAGTACGCGATAGATATCATTGAACGCCAGCATCGACGCTTGCTGCTGAATCATCCCGTAAACCATCCCGAAGCCTTGCTTCTGTCCGCTGATGAGTTGCGGCAAATACTGAAAGACTGGAGCCCCGGGTGCTGACTGCGCCATCGACCCCATCCGCCACGCGTCAAAAACCGAAAAATGCTCAACCAGCCGTGACTGATGAATTTGCTGATGGCTGATCAGCATATTGGTCATATAGGCGATTCCGACCGCGGCCCCGGTATTGCGCATCATATTGTAGATACTCGCCGCATAACCCATCCGCTCACGTGCGACGCACGACAGCGCCGCCGCCGACAGAATCGGAAAGCACATTCCCAGACCAAGCCCGAGTATCACGCCCGGCAGGACGATCTGGAAAGTACCAACCTGTAGGTTCCAGTGCGCCATCATCCATAGCCCAATCGTCATCAGCGCATAGCTGAGTCCGACCAACCGTTTGTTATCGAAACCGCGCCGCGCCATTTGTCCGGCAAACAGCATCGCTGCCATCGCCCCGACTGCGCGCGGCGCGAGCACTAGGCCCGCTCGCCACGCCGTATAACCCATGAATTCCTGCAGGAAGATCGGATTCAGCAGGCCGGTTCCGAACAATACGAAGCTCAGCACGACGCATAAGGAGACGGCCGTGGTAAATAGCGGTATTCGCAGCATGCGTAGATCGAGAATCGGATCCTTGACCTGCAATTCGCGCCGCACCAGCAACACCATCGCGCTTCCGCACACGATCGACGACCAGACTACCCATGGCGCACTGAACCAGTCCGAACGCTGCCCGCGATCCAGCACGATTTGCAAGAGCCCCAAAAACAGCGCCAGGTAAATGATCCCGAGGTAGTCGATTCGGCCGCCACTCTTGCGCTGGCGAAGATAAGCGGGATCGTGCACGAACACCGTGACCATCAGGAACGCGACCGTCCCGATCGGCAAATTGATATAAAAGTTCCAGCGCCAGTTCCAGTTATCGGTAATCCATCCGCCAAGTGTCGGACCCAGAATCGGCGCACACATCAGTCCGACTCCCCACATCGCCATCGCCATCTGCTGCTCTTCCGGCGGGAACGTTTCCATCAAGATAGCCTGCGACGACGGAATCATCGCCGCGCCGGCTGCGCCTTGAAGCAACCTGAACATCACCATCTCATTTAATGACTGGGCAGCCCCGCACAAGCCCGACGCGGCCACGAAAACCATCACCGACGTGAGAAAATAGCGCTTGCGTCCGAACCGCGACGAGATCCATCCGGTCATCGGAATCATGATCCCGTTGGCGACCAGATAGCTGGTCAGCACCCATGCAATCTCATCGACGCTCGCCGAAAACGACCCTTGCATATGCGGCAGTGAAACATTGACGATCGAGCTGTCCAGCACTTCGAGCGTCGTCCCCAGCATCACCGCGAGCGCGATCAGCCACTTATGCTGTCCGCGTGCTAATTCCGGTGGCACGCCGGTCGCCTTGATCGCTGCACTCATAGGCCCCCCGATGGCGAGCAGAATTGCGCTCTATATTAGCGATACCGGCTCGTTTGTGAAGGACCGACTTATATTGTCACTTAATACAGACTAATGACGTACTGCAGACTAATCGATATGCGTTCGGCCTGGGCCCAATCAATCCCGGTTACTTACTCGCGCGGCAGCACTCTCGACTACCGTACCTTTGAAGAAATCTGGATTAGTCGAAGTCCAGAATCGCACCGGATCGAGCCACACCATCGCGCGAAAATCGTCATCGGTTATCACCAATTGCTCGACCAACTCATGCGCCTCCTCTGCCGCTTCTGCCATCTCCGGCACGTCCCAATGGCCGAGGTCGGAACCGTAGAGCGCATGCAGCCGCGCATCGAATGGCGAACCTTTGGTGGCAAAGGCCAGCGCGTTCATCGGGTCGTCGCCTTCGCAGCCAAAATAGAACTGGCGCGTAAAGATCTCCGCAATATCCTTGGGACCGGCTATGCCACTCGGTCCCCATTCATCGAGCATCGCCGGATCGGCGCCCCGATCCATCAAGGCGTTATGCGCCCTTAGCATCTCAGTCTCGCGACCACTCACCTGCGCCGGCCCGTAACGCCGCGCGAATTGGACAAAATCGCCCTCACTCGTCCTCGCGGTATTGTAGTTCTCCAGTGCCGTCCGATTGCGCTTCTCCCAATGGGAAATCAGATCGCAGTAGAGATTGCGCGCCCACGCGACACCGCCTTCCATAAAGGCGAACGTAAGCGCCGGGAAGCGCTTCGGCACCCCTCCCATTACGAGGCCGCGGCAGATCGCGTCCGCGCTCGCCGCAAAATTCCCCAGATGGTTATGGATATAGCTCGATGGTGTCGCCCGGCTCCCCCATCCATAACCGACTGAATGGAACGTCGGTGAGACCTTCAGTTCAGCGCATTTCGCCCACACGGGGTCGTAGTCGTATTCGCTGTCCAGACCGTAGGTGTCAAGCCAATAGCTATAGCGCGCCGCCTCCGGCGAAATCTTCAGCGCGGCTCCGACCGGACGCCGAACATAGCTTGCCATCATCACAGCGCGCAGGCCCAACTCGCCAACTGCGTAGTCCAGTTCGGCGATCGCTTCGGCTGGCGTATGCATTGGGATTGTCGCCACCGGCAACAGCCGATCGGTCAGTCCGGCAAACATATCGGCCTTCATCCGGTTCAACGCGCGACATCCGGCGCGCCGCAACTCTTCGTCACCAATTTCGACACCCACCAGGCCGAGCGTTGGATATACCACCGAAAGATCGAGGCCCATTTCATCGAGCCGTTCATGGAACAGCCGTGGAAAAAAGGCCGTCGCAAGGTCGCGAGAATTGCGTGCTGGACAGCCCCACCACGTCGGACGCATCGTCCGCCGCTCGTGGCGTTCGGCCGGCGAAAACTGACCCCATCGCGGATCGAAAAACGTATCGGTGAAGCTGGTGCGATAGCGCTTCACCATCGCGTCTCCCGCCACCTCTTTGAGGTAGTCCTGGAACAGCGGGCCCATCTCCATCTGATGGCCGTCGGAATCGATCAGCGGATGACTCAGCCGCGCACGGATTGCCGCGGACTTCGATCCATTTGCGCTATTCATCTATACGCTCTCCTGCGACAGTCTGGCCGCCGGCGCTCACGCGTTGCTGGCAAACGCGATGACTTCGGAAGGCAACTCAGACACCTCCGCCGCCGCTTCGCTATCGGCCAGCCTAACGGTCAAAGCCAAGCCTCCGTTCGCGGCGGGAGAGGCTTCGATTCTCCCACCGTTCGCCCGGACCAATGCATTCGCAATAAAGCGGCTCAAGGCCGCCGATTTTGCGCCAGAGCTCAGTTCGGGACGTTCGAAAATTGCTTCTATCTCCGAATCCGACACTTCCGGCCCCGAGTCGCTCACCTCAATTATCAGCGCGCCGCTCTGATGGTGAGTCCGTACTGCTATCGTTCCGGCGTCGGTTCGTTTAATCGCGCCTGCAATCAGATTAGCTACTATCCGTTCGAGATGGAGTGGATCGAGATTGCTTCTCGGCAAGGAACCGAGCTCCACCTGTAGCTTCAGGCCTTTGAGCCGCGCCTCGATCCCTATTTGCTCTGCCGTTTCGGCCACCACCGCATTCGCATCAATCATGCGTCGGTTCGGCCGCAATCTCTGTTCTTCCAATAGATAGAGATCGAGGACATTTTTAACCAACAAATCCATTGAAGCCGTCGTCGACCAAACTCGATTCAAGAGATTCCAGCGCTGACGGTCGTCTATTTCCTCTTCCATCAGCAGCGTCACCAGCCCTACCAGCGTCGCGAGCGGATTGCGGATATCGTGCGTCATCGTTGCGATCTGAGTCTCACGGAAGGCTGCGGCCTCGGCGAGTTCCATCATCTGCCGATGGGACCGGCGGCGATAACGCTCAAGAAAGACAGCGGTCACCTGCGACAGCGTTAGCGCCGCGATCAACCCCAGCATCCGATGCAGTTCAAAAGGCCGCCCATGCGGTACGAGCACTTCGCCAGCCAGGTACAGGAGTATGCAGGCTCCGACCAGCGTCAATTGCCAACGCCAACCCCAAACGACGAACGACGCTGTCGCAAACGGGCATAGGACGATTGTTAGGTAGCTTGCCATCGACTCGCCGGTACGGGCGTCGGCGGCGATCATCAGGCTTATCAACAAGATGCAACAGCTCAGGGACCAAAACCGCCAGTGCGCGCGAAAGCCCGGCACCCAGGTGAGCCCAAAGAAAAACATCACCGTCGCGAGCGCGAGCCAGTGATAGGCTGAGACCGTGATCGTGCCCGACGAAATCGGCGTTCGTGAATCGATCAGGATATACGCGATCAGAAAGAACACGCCGATCGGCGCGGATTTCTTGAGGACATCCACCGCGTCGGCATTGTCGTCGAAACGATCCTCTACCTGGCGCGGTGTGGGAGTCACTGGACGCGCGACCGGCGGGGCCGCGCCCTGCACGGCGACGGCCTGATCCCCGATTACGGCGCCAGCACCCACTTGCCTGTTTTTCTTCTCCCGCTCAGTCCGCCTTCGGCAGAACCTCGAGCGCTGCGGCCATCGCCGTCACGGCGAATTCCATTTCATCATCTGTCAGTGTAAGTGGCGGTGCGAGCCGAACCACGCGATCGGCGTTGAGTGTCCAGTTGATTACTACCCCACGCTCAAGCACTTCGGCCACGAAAGACCGCGCCTGATCCGCGCTGGCAAATTCGATTCCAACCAGCATCCCAATTCCGCGAATCGCCACCACATCTTCGCCAACAAAAGCCTCAAGCCGTTTCCGCAAATCGGCCCCGACCCGCGCCGCCCGTTCCCATAGCCGCTCCTTGACGATCACTTGTACCGACGCGAGTCCCGCTGCGCACGACAGCGGATGGCCACCGAAGGTTGTGATATGCCCGAGCGGCGGATCATGCGCTAGCACGCTCATCAACTCGTGCCTTCCAGCAAAGCCGCCTAGCGGCAATCCTCCGCCCAGCGCCTTCGCCATCACTATCAGATCGGGCACGGCATCATAATGTTCGAGTGCAAACATATGCCCGATTCGCCCGAAACCGGTTAAAACCTCGTCGAAAATCAGGATCGCGCCGGTCTCATCGCAACGCCCGCGCAACGCAGTCATGAACCGCCTCGACGGGATTCGCACCCCGCCCTCGGCTTGCACTGGCTCGATTACGACTGCGGCGACTTCGTTGTCGATTCCGCCCAAGGCTGCCTCATCGCCATACGGCAGCCGCCGCACCGGACCCGGTAACGGCTCGAACGGTGCACGGAAGGCGGCATTCCCCATGAGGGCCAGCGCCGCCATCGTATCGCCATGGTAGGCCCCATCAAAGGCAACAAAGGCCGACCGGCGCGTGAATTTGCGTGCCGTCTTGAGCGCACCTTCAATCGCCTCAGCGCCGCTGTTCGTGAAATAGACCGTGTCGATTGGATTGGGCAACAAGTCCGCCAGCCGCGACGCCAACCGCACCTGCGCATCAATTACATATTCCCCATAGACCATCACATGCAGATGGCGTCGCGCCTGCTCGACAATCGCAGCTAGTACTGCTGGATGGCCGTGTCCGAGATTGCTGACGCCAATACCGCCTATCAGGTCGAGATAACGTTTGCCGTCGCGGCAATAGAGCCACGACCCCTCCGCGCGCTCGATTTCGAGACCGATAGGCGCTTCCGAGGTTTGCGCGATATGGCGTCGAAAAAGCTCCTGCGCCTCACTCATCTCGAACTCGCGGAATAGTCATCAAAGCATCAAGGAATTGGCCACCGCCATGGCGCCATGTCAGCGGCGGCGACTGCATCTTCCCTGGTGCGCAAAGATAAGATGCGCCTCGCTCGGTTAGACATCGTCTGACGTCATTCTGATTTGAGCCTGCTAGGGCAAAGGCCTCAAGCCGTCCATTGACCTCAGCGAGGCGACGCGCCAGATCGTCAGCATCTCTTACCGATGAAACCGTGACTGTCCGGTAACCTGGCGAGGGTGTGAAAATCGCATCCTCGTCATAGATCACCGTCCAGCCAAGCCGTTCCCCTTCCCAAATTGCGACCGATTCACCGCCGATCGCCCGCCATCGCGCCGATTCGCGGACTCGTCGCAGCGCTGCCGCTGTCTCCAGGCCGATCCGGCTCGGCGGCGTAAGGTTAACCCTGATGCGCTCGAGTGCCGATGCCAGACTGGCCGCGAAGTTGTAGGCCTTGCCGACCGACCTCTTACGATCAGACGACCCAACTGTCTGCTTTCGCTCCTCGACGAAGATATGATGCGGCGAAAGGCATCCGGCCTGCTCGAAGAGACTGATATCGAGCGCGAAAGCATCAATCACCGCCCGCCACCCCCGCGCATCATCTTCAGCGGCTCCATCTTTGCCGACATAAGCTCCGCTGAAGCGCCGGCCGAAACCGGCCCTAAATTGTCGAGTCTGCTCTCTCCGGGAATTATTCCGGCCCGCCTCGGCTTCGAAATGCTGCATCGTTTCATCATCGCCAAACGCAACCAGCCAGTCGCAACTGGCGCGCAAAGCGGTAGTCATATCTTCGCTATCACGGTCCCAGTTGAACACCGCCATGCGATTCCCGAGAGTTTCGTCGAACTGTCGGATCGTCCGCTCGAAAGCTGCAAAGAAAAACGGTTCGGCTGCCGAGGTCTTCAGGATTAATCCTTTGCCGCTCAGCAGCCCCAAG
>Ga0335074_10005167_pt1 | contig 18052 bp, 14 predicted proteins | sample Lox_Sample_23_FD_206715 | JGI IMG/M metagenome (GOLD analysis project Ga0335074, IMG submission 206715) | Soil microbial communities from Loxahatchee National Wildlife Refuge, Florida, United States - Lox_Sample_2.3 | ecosystem: Environmental > Terrestrial > Soil > Wetlands | place: USA... | reverse complement strand
GGTTCCGGGATAAGGATACAAGCCAAAACTCGCGTATTCCGCGGGAGAGATCTGGCTGAGATAGCCCAACGGTCCGCCGCCGAGCCAAGCGGCCCGGTTCGCCACATATGAGGCTTCCATCACGAAATTTCTGGTGATCTCGCGCTGAAAGCCAACGCTCCACTGGTTGATGCGGGGCGGCCGGTTGAGATTGGGATCGGAAACATAGGGGTCTGACCCTGGAATGAAAGGCGGGGAGGGGGGCACTCCGGGAACCGCCGGGTTGGACGGATAGATACTTGGATTGGTGGTGGGCCAGGTGGGGGTCTGAATTGCGCCCGGCGTGGCGATGTTCACGAAGCCGTTGACGCCGGCAACAGGATAAGCGCCGACCGTGCCTTGCACCTGGCCGGCGGCGTTGCCCACGTATTGATAGTTGACGCCCCATCCGCCGCGGAACACCGTTTTGGGGTCGAGCTGATAGGCCACCCCCAGGCGCGGCCCAATGGCATAGGGATAGGCGCTTCCGTAGAAGTTGCAGTTACAGGTGCTGGCATAGGCCGTAGCGCCCAGAGCGCCGCCCGCATTGGAGTTGGGGATATTGGGATCGAATTGCGATAAGCGCCCATATTGCTCACGCGGAGGAGTAGCCAAGTCCCAACGCAAGCCGTAGTTGATGGTGAGCTTGCGAGTGACCTTCCAGGAATCCTGGAGAAAGAGCGCCCACTGCTGGCTTCCCTGGCGAGTAAACTCGTTGGGGGTCTGGGTAACGGAAGCGTAGTCGCCTAACAGGAAGCTGGCAAATCCGAATCCTTGCGTGAACCCGTTCAGACTGAAGGTCGGATTGTAAGGTTCCAAGGTTGAACTGGCGGCGCCAGCGGTGGTCTGCGCAGCCAGCGTAACGCCGGAATAAGCGCCGGTGAAGTTTTGCTGCAGGTAGAATTCGGCGCCGATTTTGTAGGTGTGGTTGCCTCGGACGTAGGTCAGGTTGGCGTTGAAGCTAGGCTTCTCCTCATAATTTTGCGACTGGATTTGACCGGCCGTTCCAAAATTCTGCATGCCGCCGTAGCCGGTACAACCCGTGCCACCGGGCGGCGTGACGCACAATCCGGTAACGCTCGGGAACTGGCGGTCTTGGATGAAGCCGGTGAGATCGAACTGAGATGGATTGAAACTCAGGAACGGCGCTTTGTCGCTAAAGCTGGTGTGGAAATAGCCGGCGCCCAGGTGCAGCAGCAGAGTCGGCGAGATAGTGTAGTCATAGTTCAACCGCGTGGTCCAGTTGGGGATAAAGGTGCCTCGGTATTCGCCGATCTCCGGAGGCAGACCGTCGGCGTTTCCGAGAGGAGACGAGATCTGGCTCTCGGTATTGTTCCGATCCCAAAAAAACGAGAGCCGGCCTTTGTCACTGGTTACCTGATCGATCTTGACGGAAGGGATGGCGGAGTATCTTCCGCCATGGATGGATCCGTCATAGTTGCCGACCAGATTGGAGTTTTGCGGCTGCGGCAACAAAGCCAGGAAAGCGAGCGAACTCGGGCTGAAGCGGCTCATGGGGACGATATTGCCGGGGAACGGCTCAGCATAGCCTAGGCCTTGCGCAGTGGTGCCGCGAGTGTTGGGGTCGTAAATCTCATTGGCGTAGACAGGATGCCCGAGAGGGTCGGTGCCAAAGGACGTGGTGGGAATGCCCAGCGAGGCGCACAGGCTGCAAGTGCCGTTGGGCGAGATGGCCGAGAAGTCGCCGTTGCGATAGGCGGTGGTTGGGACGGTATCTACGAATCCATACTCGGTGCCTTCCAGGAACTGCTCATAGGCGAAGAAGAAGAAGGTCTTGTTTTTGCCGTTGTAAAGTTTGGGGATGATGACGGGGCCGCCGAGCGTGCCGCCAAAATCGTTGCGGCGATTGGTTGGTTTGTACAACCCGGGGCCATTCGGATTTTCGGTGAAGGGATCGGCGGCATTTAAGTCTTCGTTGACGAAATATTCAAACCCCGTGCCGTGATACTGATTGGTCCCGGACTTCATGGTCATGTTGATGACGGCACTGCCAGCCTGGCCGTACTCGGCGGCGTAGTTGCTGGTCTGATAGGCGATTTCCTGGATCGCGTCGGTGTTGGGCTGGGCCATCTGGGTGTAGACATAGGTGTTGAAGAGACGGGAAGTAGCGTCCTGGCCATCGACGCGCATGGTTTCGGTCAGGGACGGCGAGAAGATATTTTGTGGGGAGGCTCCGCCCAATCCGTTCACGGTGACCAAGCCGCTGGGAGAATAACTGCTCACTCCGGGTAGAGTCAGCATGGTGTTGTAGGGGTTGCGATAGCCGGAGGTGCCCGAGTTGACGGTTCCGATCCCGAGCAGGGGGAGCTCGTCCATCTGCTCCACGGTGATGTCGTGAACAATATCGCCTGTCTCGGCTTGCAGCAAGGACGCTTGGGCTTCGACGGTGATGGATTCGGAGGCGGCGCCGACTTCGAGCGGAATATTTTCCTTCAGGACCTGCGTGGCCGCAATGGAGAGGTTGGTGTGCGTGTAGGTTTTGAAGCCTGCCACCTTGACCGTGAGTTCATAGGTGCCAACGGGCAGGTTGGCGATGGCGTAGTTGCCGGCGGCCGTGGAGGCGGCGGAATAGACCACGCCGGTCTCAATGTTTTTGGCTTCGATGTTTGCGCCCGCGACCGCCAAACCGGTGGGATCAGTCACGGTGCCGGTGATGGTTCCGGTTCCACCTTGGCCGAACGCAAGGCAAGCGAGCAGCAGCAAACAAAACGAGGCGAGAATCAACCTGGACACTACGCACACAGAGCGCATATGCACCTCTTGACGTTGAGAAGTTCCCAGACCAACCTGCGTGGCAAGGACGCCACGATTTGTGAAACGAAACTGTGTAGAAGCATATTCGATTTCGTGATATCCGTCAAGCGAAAAGTGAAATTTCAGTTAGCGGGGAACTGCACGTTAAATGAGAGTAAAATCGTCCGAATTTACCGTTTTGCATGCAAAACAATTCGCAGCGATGATGAGGGGTTTGACATGGCCGCGATAGCGGGATTACACTGGCCCCGCAAATGAAACTCGCGATATGGTTGACAGCTCTTCTGGCTTTGCCGGTATCGATGACCGCGCAGTTCGGGCGCGGAAGCTGGCTCACGTTCGGCGGGGATGCGCAGCGCACGGGATGGAACAAGACCGAGTCTGATTTGACGGCCGAGAGCGTAAAGCATCTGAAGCTGGAGTGGAGCGTGCATCTGGATTCGGCGCCCAAGGCTCTGAACAACCTGACGGCGCCGCTGGTGCGCGCGGGCGTTGCGACGCCCAGGGGCTTGAAGGACCTGGTGATTGTGGGCGGCGTATCGAATAAGGTCTTTGTGGTGGACGGCGACACCGGAAAGGTCTTGTGGGAAAAGACGCTGGCGATTGAAGGCACGCCGCAGCGGCAGGACAGCTGGCTGTGTCCGAACGGGTTGACAGCAACGCCGGTGATTGCGCCGGCGCCGCGCTCGGGAGGGACGAGTCAAGGATCCGGGCAGGCGCTGTATGTGTTGGGTGCAGACGGGAAGCTGCATGCATTTAACCTGATTACCGGCGAAGACGTTATAGCGCCTGTAACGTTTGTTCCTGCGTTCGCCAAGGCCTGGAGCATGAATGTAGCGAACGGTGTGCTGTATACGACGGTCTCGCAGAACTGCAACGGCGTGAAGTCGGGCGTGTATGCGATGGATTTGAACGACGCCGGGCGTAAGGTTGCGTATTTTGAGGCGTCGAGTGCGAACGGCGCGGGGATTTGGGGTCGCGGCGGAGCGGCGCTCACGTCCGACGGGCGCGTGGTGGTGGAGACGGGCGACGGCACGTTCGATCCGGAGAAGGGGCAGATGGCCGATTCGGTAATGGCACTGTCGGCGAAGGATCTGAAGCGGGAGGATTATTTCACGCCCCGCAACCAAAGCTGGATGACGAAGAAGGACCTCGACATGGGCAGCATCAGCCCGACCATCTTCAATTTCAAGAATTGGGAACTGGCGGCGGCGAGCGGGAAGGAAGGCGTGATCTTTTTGCTGGACACCAAATCGCTGGGAGGCGCCGATCATCGCACGCCGCTGTATCGGAGTCCCCTATTTGCGAATGAAGAAGTGAACTTCGCGGGGAAGGGATTTTGGGGCGCGTTTTCGACCTGGGAGGATGCGGCCGGGACACGGTGGCTGCTGGCGCCTGCGTGGGGTCCGCCGACTGCGTCGACGAAGTTTGCCGTGCGGCATGGCGAGACGCCGGACGGCAGCGTGATGGCGTTCAAGGTGGAAGAGCAGAGTGGGAAGCCGGTGCTGACTCCTGCGTGGAATTCAGTGAATATGTCGGTGCCCGCGCCGGTGATCATTGCCAACGGCGTAGTTTTTGCTTTGTCGGACGGCGATTCGCCGGCGCAGTTCGGAGCGAGCGGGAATTTCCTGGGGGTGGAAGAGCGGAAAGCAAAGACCGGGCACGCGATTGTTTATGCGCTGGATGCATCGACAGGTGACGTGCTGTTTTCGAGCGCGAACACGATTCACGGGTTCTCGCATTTCAGTGCGCCAGCGGTGGGCGGAGGGCGCATTTACGTGGGGACGGAAGACGGGATGCTGTACGCGTTCGGGCTGGGGATACCGCAGCCTTAGAGTGCGCGGTTCTTAGGAGCGCTCACTTTTAGAAGCGATCAGGGTCGAGGCCGAGCTGCTCGACCATATAACCGAAATAGGGTCCATCCACGAGAAACACCATGAATATTTCGTGGATAATCTGGATTATTTTGCGAGTGGCGTAATCGAAATCGGCGTCTTTTGCGCGGAGTGAAACTGAGACCGCGCCGCGCTGGTTGGCTAGAGTGGCTCGGGCCTTGGCGGGGTTGATGCTACGATGCTCCGGGAGGTCGCCGGACTGGCGGGCTTTCACGAACGCTTGTAGCTCGCGATACATGGGCGAGCGCGCGGGTACGCCGGGCAAGACGGCGTTGAAGCGCAAGGTCTTTTTCGGGACGTCGAGCTGCAGCTCGAACGCGCGGTCGTAATGCCACAACATCTTATAGGTGGCCTTACCGGACCGGCCGGACTGCGCGCTGAAGCCTCGAAATACTGCGCGTTCGGCATAGCCTTCGAGCACCGCGGTGACTACGCTCGTCGGGGTTTGTTTCTTAGTGGGCAAGAGCGCCGACGCCCGGCTCGGGGTTGATGATGTTGCCCGGCGGGTAATCCTTGCCCGAGGTGAATTCCTTGAGCGCCTGCACGTTGATGAGCGTGGAGACGCGCTCTTTGGCGGCCACCTCGTAGCTGGTCTTGAGCGCTTTGCGGAAATCTTCCTGCGTTCGGACATATTCGCCGCGCGCGCCCAGGCCCTCCGCCATTTTGTCGTAGCGGAGATTCTCCTGGAAAAGGTACATGTGCATGGAGCGGGGAGTGCCGACGGCGCTGGGCCACATGCCCCACGCGTTGTTGTTGTAGACCACGCAGATAATTGGGATTTTGTATTTCGCCGCGGTGTCGAGCTCGAACATGCTGTAGGCGATGCCCGCGTCGCTGGTGATGACGAGAACAGGCGCACCTTTGTAGGGGGCTTGCGGGCCAGTGCCCAACTGCACGGCAGCGCCGGCGCCGATCATCATCGCGAGGTCGGGACCGACGGCTGAATATTGATAGGGGCAGTTCACTTCCTGGCCAGGCCGGTAGGCGCGGAGCCAGCGCGCGCCGCAATTGCCGATGGTCCAGCCGCCCCAGCCGGTGACGGTAAGCTTCGGATCGATATCGCCCTTGTAGAGGAAGTCGTGCACTTCCTTGCAGACCACGGCGTGATGCACGGTGTTGGTGGCCTGGCTGTGCTTGGCGCCCTGCTCGTATTCGTCGAGAAGCTGCTTCTCGTATTTCTGGCGAGCCGAGGCGAGCTCGCCCACCCAGGCGTCGCGCTTCTTGCGCGGCAGATCGCTCGCGAGACCTTCGAGGAATGCGCCTTCGTCGGCGACGATGCCCAAATCGAGCGGCCAGTTGCGGCCCAGGTCTTCGCCGGTGGGATTGACGCGAATTGCTTTTGCGTCGGCATGGAAGCGCCAGCGCTCGGTCTTGGTGGGCATGCTGTACTGGCCGACGAAGACCACGAGATCGGCGCTCATGAACGCGTCGGGCGAGAGGCTGGCGGAGAGGCGATGCTCATCGGGGAAATGACCGCGCATGGGGCCGGAGGTGACCACCGCGATGTCGTTCTTTTCGGCCGCGACCAGCAACGGCTCCCAGGCTTTGTGGAAGAAGACTCCGTGGCCGGCGACGATGACGGGCCGCTCGGCACGATTGATCATGTCGACCGCCTGCGCCAGTTCTTTGGGCGAAGGATGAGGGCGCGATTCGGTGCGATATTTTTCCTTGCTGTAGTATTCCTTGACTTCCGATTCGGCCATGAAGCGATGGTTGTAAATTTCGCCGGGAAAGTCGAGGTGCACGGGGCCGGGGACGCCGGTTTTCAGGTATCGAAACGCGTAGCCGGTGTATTCGTGGATGCGATCGGGCGCGATCAGCCGTTTGCCATATTTCTTCAAGCCTTCGGTGGTGGGCTGCTGATAGCCGGTTTGGATGAAGAACTCGCGATCGTCGGTGGCGATGGTGACGTTGCTTGCGAGCACGAGCAGCGGCGTGCGCGCGCGATGCGCGACCGCAACATTCATGATCATGTTGGTGAAGCCGGGGCCTTCGGTGCCGGAGCAGGCGGTGACTTCGCCGGTGCAGCGCGAGAAACCATCGGCGGCCGAAGTCATGGAGCCTTCCGAGCGTCCGCCGAACGCGGGGATTCCGGCGGCGGAGATGGCGTTGATGATCTGGTAATTGCCGGGGCAGCAGAACAGCGCGGCAAGATTTTCATCCTTGCAGGATTTGGCAAAGACTTCGGCGCCGGTCATGCCGCCTTTGGCATCGAAGGAGCCGATGCGAGTGGGTTCGGCAAGGCTGTCGGTGATGTCCTTGGGAAGTCGAATGGAAGGGATAGGACCAGTGGTGGCGGCGAAGATTTTGCCTGGATTTACGAGCGCGGCAGCGGCGGCTCCGGCGCCGAGAGCCGAAAAAATACCGCGCCGCGAGGGGCGCTGATCGGGGTCGCCCGAATTTTGCGTTTGACGGTTCGTGGTCTCGCTCATGGGATCTCTCCTTTAGCCTACTTGGCGTCTTCCTGGAGGGCGGGCCGCATGGACTCCGGCCACAGGCTGCGGATGAAGTTTACCAGATTCCAAATGTCGGTTTCGGTCGAGAGCTGCGATTTGAAGGCGGGCATCTGGTCGCCCGCGCCGTCGCGAATGCTGCGGAAGATTTCGCCTTCGGAGGTGCCACTTTTGTAAAGGCTGGGGGTGGTGAGATCGGTGGCTTGGGCGATCAGAGAGCCTTCGGCCTTGCCGTTTTCGCCGTGGCAACTGGTGCAATTTTGCAGGAAGGTGGCGCGGCCGCGGTCGATGGATTTTTTGGTGTAAGCGACGGGATTTTTGAGTTTCTGGGCGTCGTCGCGGCTGAGCTGGGCGGGGGCGTCGGCGAGGGCAGCCAGGGCGAGTAGACAGATCGCGCCCGCAAATCTCATTTCCACTCCGCGGTGAAAATGTTGAATTCGTAAGGCGACTTGGCGCCTTTATCGGACGCGAAGACGATGGTTTTGCCGTCGGGGGAGAACTCTGGGAAGGCGGTGAAGCCGCCGAAATCGGTCACTTGCTCGAGGTCCGTGCCGTCGGTGTTGATCAGGTAGAGCTCGAACTTGCGGCCGTCGCAATTATGTTTGTTCGATGCAAACAAAATTTTCTTGCCGTCGGGCGTGAACGTGGGCGCGAAGCTGGCGCAGCCGAAATTAGTGATTTGCTTCGTATTCTTGCCTTCGCCGTTGGAAACGAACAGCTCCATTTTCATGGGCGACGTGAGGTTCTCGCTCAGCAGATCGTGGTAGCGCTTCTCGGTCTCGGGAGTGGTGGGATGATTCGCGCGCCAGGTGATCATTTTGGCGTCGCGCGAAAAGACGGGGCCGCCGTCGTAGCCATCGGTCTTAGTGACCTGCTTTTTGTCGGAACCATCCGGCTTCATGGTCCACAGATCCAGGTCGCCGGATTGCATCGACGTGTAGACGATGCGGCCGGTCTTGAAATTCACGGTGCCTTCGGCGTTGTAGCCCGGCGCTCCGGCGAGTGTCTTCAGAATTTTGCCGTCGTCGGTGGCGAGATAAATCTTGTAGGTGGGATAGACAGCCCAGACATAGCCCTTGCTGCGATCGGCCGCGGGCGGGCAGGCGTCGCCGGATTCGTGCGTTGAGGCATACAGAATATGTTTGTTATCAGGCAGAAAATAGCCGCAGGTGGTGCGGCCCTTGCCGGTGGAAACCATGTGCTGGTTCGAGCCGTCGCGATTCATGATGAAAATCTGATCGCAGGCGAGCTTATCGCGCGTGGATTGAAAAATGATGCGCCGGCCGTCGGGCGACCAATAGGCTTCGGCATTCTCGCCGCCATTGGTGAGCTGATGAAGCTCGCCCAGATGCGGTGATTGCGCCCCAGCCGCGCCAATTACAAGAATGTATAGTAAAAGTCTGTGCAAGCCACTATCCTATCGTATGTGTTGAGATGCCAGCGCGGCTCGGCCAAACTCTTCCAACGGTGACGGTGGTTGTTCCTACGCTGGCCGCCGACGATAGTCTGGACGCTTGCCTGGCATCCTTGGCGCGGCAAACATTTTCCGATTTCGAAGTGGTGGTGGTGGACAACAGCGGGCGGCGGGCTGTTCAGGATGACGGACGGGTGCAAGTGATCGCGAACGAGCGCAATGTGGGGTTCGGGGCGGCGGTGAACCAAGCTTTTCGGCAATCGAGCGCGCCTTACCTGGCTGTTCTGAACGACGACGCTGTCGCGCAACCCGGATGGATCAAGGCATTGCTGGACGCGATCGAACCGCGGCCCGATGCCGGCATGTGCGCTTCTCAAGTGCGCTTCGCAAACGACGGAACGCTCGATTCGGCGGGAATGCTGATTTGTATGGATGGCAGCAGCAAACAACGCGGGCATGGGGACACGGCTGCGTCGCATTCGCGCCAGGAGGAGGCGCTCCTGCCGAGCGGTTCGGCGGCGCTGTACCGGCGCGAAATGCTGGAGGAGATCGGGCTGTTCGATGAGAGCTTCTTTCTATATTGCGAAGACACCGATCTGGGACTGCGAGCGCGCTGGGCCGGATGGGAATGCCTGTATGTCCCCGATGCCGTGGTAGCGCATCACTACTCGCATTCGGCGGGACGCGCGTCGGCGCTCAAGGCGTACCTGGTGGAGCGCAATCGGCTGTTTGTGATCTTCAAGAATTTTCCGCTGCTTGATCTGCTGCGGGTTCCCTACTACGCCACGGCCCGATACTTCTGGCATTTCGCGTATGCGCTGGGCGGGCGCGGAAAGGCGGCCGAGTTCGGGCGTGAGGAAGGCAGTCTGCTGCGGCTGCCGTGGTATGTCGTTCGGGCCCACTGCGCGCTGCTGGGCCGGTTGCCGGAGATTTGGCGGCAGCGCCGCGGGATCAAGCGCCGGCTCAGCTCAACACAATTCCGCCGCCAGTTGCGGCGCTACTCGATCAGCCCGCGCCAGGTGGCCGCGCTATGAAGCGAGCCGATGCCGCGCATCAGTTTCTGATTCTGATCCCGGCCTATAACGAGGAGGGCGCGATCGCCGGGGTGATTGAGGAAGTGCGGAGGGTGGTTCCCGGCGCGCCGATCCTGGTGGTAGATGACGCATCCACGGACTCGACGTACCGCATCCTGCTCAACGGGAAAATCGACGTTCTTCGCCTGCCTTATCATTTGGGGCTGGGTGGCGGCCTGCAGGCCGGATATAAACTGGCATACGAGTTCGGATACGACTACGTGATTCGCGTGGATGGCGACGGACAGCACGACCCCAAGTACATCCCGGCTTTGCTCGAGACGCTGCAGAAGACCGGATGCCACATGGTGATCGGATCGCGATTCCAGGATTCGAACGGCGGTTACACCAGCATCGTCCGCGCGCTGGGGATCTGGTTTTTTCGCCTGGTGCTGAGGCCGATCCTGGGAAAGCCGGTGCACGACCCCACGTCCGGGTTTGTTGGCGTGAACCGCGAAGCTTTGCAAGTGTTCCGCGGCAGCTTTCCGTTGGAGTATCCGGAGATCGAAGCGCTGGTGGTCTTACAGCGCAAACGCTTCGAGTTCCGGGAAGTGCCGTGCCAGATGCGGCGCCGCAAGACGGGCCGCAGCACCATCACCGCGGTAAAATCGCTGTATTACATCTTCCACGTATTGCTGGGCGTTTTCGTCAACGTGTTGAAATTTGAAGGCCGCCGAAAGAAAGGGATCCCGCAAAAATAGGAAAAGCGCATGGAGCGTCTGCTGAATCTCACTACGATATTGAGCGTCTTGCTCATGCTGATGGTTTTGTTCTCGGTGCGCCGCTCGCACATTCGAGTGGAGTATTCGGCGAGCTGGCTGGCGGCCTCGGTGATTCTTCTGCTGCTTTCGCGCTCGTCCTGGGCGCTAGAGTGGATCGCACGCCAACTGGGTCTGGCCGATCCTCCGCTGGCCCTGCTGCTGCTGGTGTTTTGCGTGTTCGTGATCGTGATCTATCGCCTGTCGGTGGTGATCTCGGATCTCAAGGACGCCAACATCGCGATGGCGCAGCGGCTGGCCATCGTCGAGTTCCAGGTGCGAAACAGAGATGAAAGGTAGCAAGACCAAAAAGGCCAAGCGCGCGGTGGCGGTCCAAGCGGCAGCGCTTCCGCAGCCGAATCCCTGGATATGGATCTATGCGGCCGGCCTGGCGGTTGGGCTGATCGCGGCTTTTGAAGTGTATTGGCCCGCGCTGCACGGGCCGTTTCTGCTGGACGACATGGTCGGGGTCTATATGTCGCCGAACGCGGCGACTGCTCCGCTGCGCAGCTGGATGTCGCAGATCCGGCCGCTGCTCAATCTCACGTTCTGGCTCAATTATCAGCAAGCCGGCGCGGAAAGCACGTTCGGGTATCACGCCGTCAACGTGCTGCTGCATTTTTGCAACGCGATCCTGGCTTTTTTTGCGGTTCGCAAGATGCTGGACTGGACGGGCGAGGAAGCAATGCGCGCGCACATCCTGGCGTTCTTCGCCGCCGGCCTCTTTCTGCTGCACCCGCTGCAGACCGAATCGGTCAGCTATATCGCCAGCCGGTCGGAAACGCTGAGCGTCTTTTTTGTTCTGGCGGCCCTGGTGGTTTTTTTGTACCGCAGCGAGCCTGCGTTATCGATCGCGCGGATTCTTGCGCTGCTCGCATTGTTCGTGGCGGCAGCGGCATCCAAAGAACACACCGCGGTGCTTCCGGCGCTGTTCCTGCTAACCGACTACTACTGGAAGTTCGAATTCTCGCCGTCGGTAATCGCGCGCAATTGGAAACTGTACGTTCCCGTGGCGGCGGGCGCCGCGCTTGCGCTGGCGGGCACGTTGCGCATTTTGCGCGGAAACCAGACGGCCGGATTCCAGATGGAGGGCCTGAACTGGTACCAATATTTCTTCACCGAATGCCGCGTGGTGTGGGCGTATCTTCGGCTCTATGCGCTGCCATTCGGGCAGAACCTGGACCCGGACGTGGCTATATCGCGCAACATCCTTGCGCACGGGGCCATCGTGGGGCTGGCCGCGCTGGTTGCGGTGAGCGTGCTGGCGTGGGTGTACCGCCGCCGCTTTCCGATTGCATCCTACGGATGGTTCGCGTTTCTGCTGCTTCTGGCGCCGACGTCATCCTTCGTGCCCATTCGCGATGTGATGGCGGAGCGGCGGTTGTATTTGCCGTTCATCGGGCTATTGCTCATCACGGTGGAGTTTTTGAGGCGCTGGAAGGCCTCGAGAAACATGCTGGCCGGCGTGCTGGCAGCGGTGTTGGTGGTGGAAGGCACGCTCACGTACCAGCGCAACGTTTTGTGGGGCAGCGAGGCCGCCATTTGGAGGGATACGGTGGCCAAGTCTCCGAACAAATACCGCCCGCGCTTTCAACTCGCGCTGGCCGAATTTCACGATGGCTCTTGCGCGGATTCGGTGGAGCAGTATCAAAAGACCGCAGAAATCGGGCCAGTGAGCTGGGATTTGCTGCTGGACTGGGCCCTGGCCTACGATTGCGCGGGGAATTCGGCGCAGGCCATCGCGAAGCTTCAACAGGCGGCGGCGCAGCATCCGAGCGCGCATACCTACTCGCAGCTGGGCCGCGAGTACGGCAAGACGGGCCGGTATCCGGAGGCGCTGGAGGCGCTTGAAACCGCCGAGCGGCTGAATCCGAGGTTCGCGATGACATTTTACACTCTGGGAGACGTTCATCAAGCTCAAGGCGACCTGGCGCAAGCCCGCCAAGACTATCAGCACGTGCTGGCGCTCGATCCGACCAACGAACCCGCGCGGACAGCCCTGGCTCGCATGTCGACTCGATGATTCGCATTGGCGTGAACGCGCTGTACCTGATTCCGGGAGGCGTGGGCGGCACCGAAATCTATCTGCGGCATTTGCTCGGCGCGCTGGCCGACATCGACGCGGAGAATCAATACGTCGTCTTCACCAATCGCGAAACCGGAGCGGATCTGGTGCCGGAACGTCCGAACTTCACAAATGCGCCGCAGCCGGTTCACGCGCGCTTTCGACCGGCGCGCATCCTGTGGGAACAGCTCGCGCTGCCGCTGGCGGCGCGGAAACATCGCATAGAGGTTATGTTCAATCCCGGATTTACCGCTCCGATATTTTGCGGCTGCCCGATGGTGACGGTCTTCCACGACGTGCAGCACAAACGGCATCCGGAATATTTTCGCTGGTTCGATCTGCCGTTCTGGAATTTTCTTCTGTGGGCCGCTGCGCGGCGATCGCGCGGCGTGATCGCTGGCTCGGTGGCCACGAGCGACGATTTGCGGCGCTACTACGGACGCACGGCCGAAGTGATTCATTACGGAGTGGAGCGCGAGTTCTTCGAGCTCGCCCTGCGCCGTGAGCCGGACAATTATGTGCTTTGCGTCTCCACCACGCACCCGCATAAGAACATCGATCGGCTGCTGCGCGTCCATGCCCAAATGAAGAATCCACCGCCGTTGATTCTGACGGGGGTGCGGGGCTTCGCGGCGAAGGAAGTGGAAAGCCTGGCGGGGCCGTCGGTGCACATCCGGGGCTGGATTCCGCGCGAGCAGCTCTACGAGCTGTACCGCTGCGCACTGGGATTGATTTTCCCGTCGATGTTCGAGGGCTTCGGAATGCCGGTGTTGGAAGCCATGGCGGCAGCCGTGCCCGTGGCATGCTCGGACATCCCGCCGCTGCGGGAGATTGCGCGATCGACGGTACATTTTTTCGATCCGGCGAGCGAGCGCGAAATCCGGGACGCGCTGCTGCTGCTGGCTTCGAGGAAAATCTCGACCGAGGCCGCGCAGCGCCGGGCGGCGCAGTTTTCGTGGGAGAAGGCGGCTCGGGCGACGCTCGACTATCTGAGCAAGTGTTCGAGCTGAATCTTGGTGTCGGTTTTGGAATCGCGGTATTTGACGATCACGGGAGTATAGAGCGACAGGCCCCACTCTTTACCTGCGCCGGAGGTGATGGCGCGCGAGCCCGCGACCACTACGGCGCCTTCCGGAATGACCAGCGGATCGTCTTCGCCGGCGCGATGGATCTCGCCGCGCGCGACATCGTAAACCGGCGTGGAGCGATTCAAAATGACGCCCGAGCCAAGCACGGCGCGCCGCTTCACCACGGTGCCTTCATAAACGCCGGTATTTCCGCCCAGGAGGACTTCGTCTTCGATGATCACGGGAAGCGCGCCCACCGGTTCCAGCACGCCACCGATCTGCGCGGCCGCGGAGACGTGGCAGTTGGATCCCACTTGCGCGCAACTGCCCACCAGCGCGTGGGAATCGATCATGGTTCCGTCGCCAACCCAGCTTCCGGTATTGATGTACATGGGCGGCATGCACGTGACGCCTTTGCCGATGTAACAGCCATCGCGAATGCTGGAGCCGCCGGGAACGATGCGGACGCCGCGATCCGGGCTGAGGCGCTGGACGGGGAAAGTGGCTTTATCGAACCAGGGCTGGCGCGCCGGGTTGATCGACATGTCAACCACCGCGCCCATGCGAAACCCGAGCAGGATGCCTTTTTTCACCCAGGCGTTGACGCGCCATCCGGTCTTCGCGGACGCGTCGGGCTCGGCCGCCCGGATGCGGCCCGCGTTCAGCGCCGCCTTGAAGCGCTGGAAGAGATCGAAATGTTGGTCGCTGTAGGTGGTGAGTTTTTCGTCGAAGAGTTTTTCGATCTCAGCCCGCATGCACGCTCCGGCCGGCCAGCAGTCCCAAGGCCTCGAGTACCTTTTCGATCTTCGCGAGATTGGCGGGATGGGGAGGGCACAGCGGAAGCCGCCAGACCGGTTCGAGCAGTCCCATGAGAGCCATGGCCTGCTTGACGGGGATGGGATTCGATTCGACGAAGTTCACTTCCATGAGCGGAAGGTATTGCCGCTGAAGCTGGCGGGCGGCGGCGAAATCATTCGCGAGGGCGTGCTGGATCAGGCCGGTAAATTCGCGCGGAATCTCATTGGATACGACGGAAACCACGCCGTGTCCGCCGAGTGCGATGAGAGGGATGCTGATAGAGTCGTCCCCGCACAGCACGGCGAACCCGGGGGGAACCTGGTGGACCACTTGAGCCATCTGGCTGATGTTGCCCGACGCTTCCTTGACGCCGATGATGTAATCGATTTCCGATAATCGCTTCAGCGTGGCCGGCTCGACGTTCACGCCGGTGCGGCCCTGAACGCTATACACAATGATGGGCAGCTTCACGGCGGAGGCGATCGCTTTGTAGTGCTGGTAGAGGCCTTCCTGAGTCGGCTTGTTGTAGTACGGCGTGACGGACAAAAGGCCGTCGGCTCCCAGGGCCTTTATTTCCTTGGCGAGTTCGATCACCTCGGCGGTGTTATAGCCGCCCGCGCCCGCCAGCACCGGCACGCGGCCCCTGGCTTCGTCGAGCGTGATCTCGACCACGCGCAAATGTTCCTGGTGCGTGAGCGTCGGGCTTTCGCCCGATGTTCCGCAGGGCACCAGGAAATTGATCCCTTCTTCGATCTGCCGCTTCACCAGCGATCGAAGCGTGTGCTCGTCCAAGGAGCCGTCCTGGCGAAACGGGGTGACCATCGCTGTGCCGCAACCTTGAAACAACATTGTCTTCCTCCAACTTTCAGGCTCCAAAAAGAACGTCGCTGAATTCGTAAAAACCTTTGCGCCCGATAATCCATTGTGCCGCTTTCAGAGCGCCGCGGGCGAAGCCTTCGCGGCTGCGAGCGGTGTGGCGGAGCGTGATGGTGTCGGCGGCGGAATCGAAACCGATTTCGTGAGTGCCCGGATGCGCGCCCGCGCGGCTGGAGCCGACGTCGATCCCGCGGGCGTATCCGGCGGCCTTCATCCGGTCCACCAGTTGGATCAGGGTGCCCGAGGGCGCGTCCTTCTTAGTGATGTGATGGATCTCCCAGGCCCACGCGCCGTACTCCTTTTCGTTCGCGAGCAGGCGCGCGGCTTCCGAAACCAGGCGCGTGAAGACATTCACGCCGACCGAGAAGTTGGGGCTCCAAACCAGAGCGCCGTTATTCGTTTGGATCAGCGCTTTGGCTTCTGCCATATGCGCTTGCCACGCCGTGGTGCCGACCACGATCGGAATGCCCGCCGCCGCGACTTTGCGGATGTTGCCGAGCACGGCCGACGGCACGGAAAATTCGACGGCTACATCAGCGCCCGGGAGCGGTTCGTCGCGATCGATATCGAGGCGGGCCGTGACGGTAAAGCCGTACTCGGGAGCGAGCTGATCGAGCAGGCGCCCCATCTTGCCGTAGCCGACGATCGCGAGATTAGGCATCTGGTTTTCTCATTCAAAGACCGCTGGATCGAGATCGGTGAAAAACTCGGAGTGCAACGCCTCGACAGCGCGCGTGAGGTCGGCGCCCGCGACCACGAATCCCAGATTCAATGCCGACGCCCCTTGCGAGAGCATGCGAACGTTGATGCCACCGAGCGCCTTGAACAGGCGTGCCGCAACGCCGGGAGTGTGCCGGATGTTTTCGCCCACAATGCAGATGATAGCCTGATTGGGGTCGATGGACACTTCGGAAAATTCGCGCAGCTCGGCCGCGATGGCGTCCAGGCGCTCGGGCTGATCGATGGTCAGCGAAACGCTCACTTCGCTGGTCGCGACCATGTCCACCGAAGTTTGGAAACGGTCGAAAACTTCGAAGATACGGCGCATAAACCCATGCGCCATGAACATGCGCGTGGAGCGGATGTTCAGCACCAGCACTTTGCCTTTACAGGCGATCGACTTCACGACATTTTTGCTGGGGACGCTAGTGGACTGGATACGGGTGCCTTCCACTTCCGGCCGCCGCGAGTTGAGGATCATGACCGGGATATTGCGGTCGATGGCCGGCATCACGGTCGCCGGATGCAGGACTTTGGCGCCGAAATAAGCCAATTCCGCGGCTTCAATGAACGAAATCACTTTGATGCGGCGCGCGCCGGGAATGACGTTGGGATCGGCGGTGAGCATGCCGTCCACGTCGGTCCAGATTTGGATCTCTTCGGCGCCGACGCCCGCGCCGACAATGGAAGCCGTGAAATCGGACCCGCCGCGGCCCAGGGTAGTCGTGACGCCGTTTTCTGTGGACGCGATGAAGCCCCCCATGACGACGACCTGTTGTTTGGCAAGCGGAGGAATGCCGGCGGCGAGCCGGGCGTAAGTCTGGTCGAGCAGTGGAGCGGCGTGCGTATGGTGCTGATCGGTGACGATCAGCTTGCGGGAATCGACATGCACCGCGTTCAGGCCGTGATGCTGGAAATAGTTGGTCACGATGAGGCTGGAAAGGCGTTCGCCGAAACTGGAAATGGCGTCGATGGAACGGGGCGTCAGCTCGCCCAGGACGGCCAGACCCTTCACCAGTTCGGAGAGCTCCTGAAAATGCTCGTCGACGGTGCGCTCCATGCCCGATTCACGCAGGTGAAAATCGCGCAGGGCCATCAATTCACGGAGCGCCTCGTCGCGCTGGCCCGAGACGGCCAGGTCGGCGATTTTGAGCAGACGATTGGTGGTCTTGCCCATGGCCGAGACCACGACGATCGGTCTGCGGTTGAGGCGCGATTTGACTATGCCGGTGACGCGCTGGATGGCCTCGGCGGACTCGACGGAAGTGCCGCCGAATTTCATGACAATCATTAGTCGAGCAAGCCCTCCGAGTACATCAGCTCCGCGTTGAGGACGGCCGCGCCGGCGGCGCCGCGCACGGTATTGTGTCCCAGGGCGACGAACTTATAGTCCAGCACCGGGCATTCGCGCAGGCGCCCGACAAAGACGGCCATGCCGCGCTCGCGTTCGACGTCGCGGCGGGGTTGCGGCCGGTCATGTTCCTCCATGTAGATCACCGGCTGAGGGGGCGCGCTGGGAAGTTTGCGCTCCTGGGGCACGCTGCGGTAGTTCTCCATCGCGCGAATAATCTGATCCCTGCTTGGCTTGCGCTCGAATTCGACGCTCACGGTTACGGTGTGGCCGTCGACCACGGGCACCCGATTGCAGTGAGCGCTCACTTTAGCGTTGAGCGGCCGGAGTCCTTCGCCGGTGAAATCGCCCAGGATCTTCTGCGTCTCCTGCTGCATTTTTTCCTCTTCGCCAGAAATGAAGGGAATCACGTTGGCGTTGATGTCCATGGAAGCCACGCCCGGATAGCCGGCGCCTGAAATCGCTTGCAGGGTGGTGACAATCACCCGCCGGATACCGAACTCGCGCAGAGGCGCAAGTGCTGTCACAAGCACGGCTGTGGAGCAATTCGGGTTGGTCGCGATTTGGCCTTTCCAGCCGCGCTGGCGCTGCTGGTAAGGAATGATCTTCAAATGATCCGGATTCACGTCGGGAATGAGCAGAGGGACGTCGGGCTCCATACGATGGTTGCGGGAGTTGGAAACCACGACGTGGCCGGCTTCGGCGAACGCGCGCTCGATTTCGGTGGCGACCGAGGCATCCATCGACGAAAACACCAGCCGGGGCGCGGCGACGGGTTTACATTCGTGC
>Ga0335074_10005166_pt1 | contig 18054 bp, 14 predicted proteins | sample Lox_Sample_23_FD_206715 | JGI IMG/M metagenome (GOLD analysis project Ga0335074, IMG submission 206715) | Soil microbial communities from Loxahatchee National Wildlife Refuge, Florida, United States - Lox_Sample_2.3 | ecosystem: Environmental > Terrestrial > Soil > Wetlands | place: USA... | reverse complement strand
ATGCGATGTGGTTCGTGTACACCGTCGGCTATATTCTCTCCGGACCGATCCCGCACCAACTCGTCATCTCGCATTGGTTCCGGCGCAATCGCGGCAAAGCCATGGGCATTCTGTATGTCGGCGTCGGCCTAGTCGGATTTCTGGGCTCCTATATCGTGAAGCCGCTGACGGAAGGCACCAGCTTTCATACCGCGCTGATCGTGTGGGGCGCGCTGATGTTTCTCGCCTGGCCCATCGCCATCTTCGTGATTCGCGACCGTGCGGCGGACAAAGGCTTGTTTCCCGATGGCGATTCTCAAGCGCCCGCCGAAAACCTCTTGCAATCGCGCAGCTACGCCGATCTGCTGCATCGCCCGTCATTCTGGCTGCTGCTGCTGGGCAGTTTCTGCTCCATCGGCGCGATCGGCGCGATCAACTTCCACATGAAATTCGTTTTTCTCGATCAGGGCTTCTCCGACCGCACCAAGGAAGGACTGTCGCTGCTCAATTCCACCTGGCGCGTGGCTTCCATGACCATCCTGGCCACCAGCATCGCCGGACGCCTGGCGATGGGCGGACTGTCCGACCGCTTCCCCAAGAAATGGGTCATGACCGCGACTTACTTCCTGGTGGCCGCGACCATTCCTATGTTACTTACGGTAAGTCCATCGCGTTCGCCGGTGGCCTTTGCCGTGTTATTCGGATTCGGCATGGGCGCGGACTATATGCTCATCCCGTTGATGGCCGCCGAGCAGTTCGGCGTCAACACGCTGGCGCGCGCCATGGCGATTATTCTGCCGGTAAATACCATCGGGCAGACCTGGTTTCCGTATTTCGTTTCGATTTTGCGCGAGCGGTTCGGAAGCTACTCGATCGCGCTGGGAGCGGTGTTCGCCGTATCCGTGATCGGCGCGATATCGATTCTGTTGATGCCCCGCCATGAGCCGGAACATGAGACACTTCGTCTACCAGACCCTGGACGAATTGCAGCGCGCGGCTGAGCAGCTAGGCGCGGCGCACGTGCGGTTCACACCGGACGCGCATGAAGTCCGGCGCGTGCTGGCGCAGCCGGTGCGCGTGGGATCGACAACAGTGGGTAACTCCATCGCCATTCAGCCGATGGAAGGCTGTGACGGCACGCTCGACGGCAGTCCCGGCGAACTCACCTGGCGGCGCTATGAACGCTTCGCGCGCGGCGGCGCCAAGCTGATTTGGTTTGAAGCCACCGCGGTGCGCGAGCATGGCCGCGCCAATACCCGCCAGCTTTGGATCGCACCGCACAACGCGGCCGAATTTGCGCGCCTGCGCGCGCGCATCCGCGAAGTGCATCGCGAACATTGGGGCACGGCGGACGATCTGCTGATTCCGATCCAGCTTACGCATTCGGGACGTTACAGCGTGCCGCGCCGTATCGTCGCGTACCACAATCCGTACATCGACGCCAAGACCGGCACATCGCCGGATGAGCCGATTATTTCCGATGGCGAGTTGGAGCGCCTCGAAGACGATTATGTAACAGCCGCGGGCTTGGCGCTCGATGCCGGATTCGAAGCCATCGATATCAAGGCCGTGCACGGCTATCTGGTGAGCGAGTTACTGGGCGCGAAGACGCGCGCGGGCAATTACGGCGGCACGCTCGAAAATCGGCTGCGATTTCTGCGCAATATCATCGGCAAGATTCGCGCCGCGTTCGGACGGCGGCTTCTGCTCGCGGTTCGCATGAATGCCTTCGATGGCGTGCCATTTACGCGCGATCCGGTAACCGGCCTCGGCGTGCCGTGCGGTTTCGAAGTCCCGTATCCATATGGTTGGGGCGTGGATGCGCACGATCCGCTGCGCGAGGATCTGGGCGAAGTGCGCCAGGCCATCGCGGGTCTGCGCGAATGGGGCGTCGAGTTACTGAATCTCTCGCTCGGATCGCCTTATTACAATCCGCACATCGGGCGTCCCTTCGAAAAGCCGGACGAAGGCAACTACGAGCAGCCGGAGCATCCGTTGCTCGGTGTGGATCGTCACTTCCGCATCGCCGCTCGATTGCAGCGCGCTTTTCCGGATCTGCCGATGGTGGGCACCGGGTATAGCTGGCTACAGAAGTATGCCATCAACGCGGGCGCACAGCAGATCGCCGCGGGCAACGTGCGATTCCTCGGCATGGGCCGTGGCGCGCTGGCGTATCCGGATTTTGCGCGCGATGCGCTCGAAAAAGGCGAACTGGATGAACGCCGCTGCTGCAAGACCCTGACTTATTGCACTTACCTCATGCGCCAGAAGCATCATCCGTTAGGCCAATTTCCAACGGGGTGCCCGCCGTTCGACAAGGAAGCCTACGGACAGATCATCAAGCTGGCGCGGCATTCGGCCCGTGCGTAAATCCGGTGGGGCAGACGATCGTTTTCCAGTCGTCTGCCAACCCTTGGGAAAATGGCAGACCACGCCCAGCGATAGTCTGCCCCACCAAGGGTTGCGGCGCGGCCTGCACCTGCTATACCGTCATATTCGTGACCATTACACGGCGTACTATCCTGGCCGCCCTGCCCGCGGCGGCCGCCTTGCAGGCGCAACGTTCCCGCAGGCCGCAATGGAAGCCCAAGCTGGGCGTGTTGGGCGAATATTCCGAAGCCAATCTGGAGTTCGCGAAGGCGGAGGGTTTCACCAGCATGCAGCTTCGGCTGGATCCCTATCATCTCGATGACAACCAGATCGCGGCCATCAAGGACAACATCGCGCAGTCGGGACTTTATATCTCCTCACTGGCCGTCGATGGAAACCACATCGATCCCGATCCGGCGCGGCGCGCGAAGCAGAACGAATACGCCGCGAAATGCATCGAACTGGCCGGCAAGCTGGGAATTCCGAATATTGGCGGGCAATCCGGCACTATCAAAGGCGCGCCGCTCAGCGAGCAGGTGGACCAGATCGTCAGCGTGTACACCGAGAAATATTTTCCGCTGTGCGAGAAATACAACGTGCGCGTGCTGTGGGAGCCTTACGCCGGCGGACCCAATATCGCCACCGGGCCGGTGGGTTGGGAGGCGCTGTTCAAGGCGTTCGGCAATAGTCCGCACGTGGGGCTGCAGCTCGATCCCTCGCATTTGATCTGGCAGTTCATGGACCCGGTGCAGGCCGCGCGCGATTTCGCGGATAAGATTTACGACGTGCATCTGAAAGACACCGAGATCATGTGGCATGTGTTGCGGCGCACGGGCATTCAGCCGGTGAATCATGCGCGCTGGTGGCGTTTCCGCGTGCCGGGTTACGGTTCCATGGATTGGAAGGGATTTTTCACGGTGCTCGCCGATGCCGGCTATCAAGGCGCCATGAACATCGAGAACGAAGACGAGTTCTTTACGCCGAATTACGCGGGGAGCAATTTCACGGAAACTTTCAAGCGCGGTTTCCGCGTGGCGCACGAATTTCTTAAAACGCTCGTGCCGCCAGTGACGGCGTAGCGGAGCCGGCCCGGCGCTCGTAAAGCCGATAGCCGCCCACAATCACCGCCGGGTTCACCGCATCGTATTCGCGCCGGCTCCACGCTTCGATGGCCGGGAAGCGATGGTCCAGCTTGGTAGCGTGCGGGAACACCCGCAGAAACTCCTCGCGCGATAGCGGAAGATACAGCAGCCACTTGGGCGGCGAATTCTCCAAAGCTGCGAGCGCGATCTGTTCGTCCGCGGCAGTCATCAATCCGGGACCGAGATAGGAGTAGCGTGTGGGGTTCTGGGCTTTGGTTAGAAAATAAAGCAGCGGCCGGTAAGGATGCGTGTAAAGCGCGTCGCCAGGGTGCACGGCTGCAAGTAGGGCGCGCAATGCCGGCGCGTCGGAATCTCTGACTTGCAATGCACCCACGGGCGTGGAGACCGCCACTTCGTGCCGTAACTCGGCCGCCGTTTGCGCGAGAAACATTCCCGCGCTAACCGCCAGGACGCCGAAAATGCTGTTCGCCAGCCAGCTCGGCGCGCATCGTGCGAGCCACACGGCGACCAGCACTGCCGGCAATGCCCCGACGAATGCCAGATGCGCTACATCGGCGCGCGGATAGGTCGAAGCTACGTACAGCACCATCGAAGCCAGCAGGTAGGGGATCGCTTTGTTCGCGGCCCATCGCCGCTTGGCCGGATCGGCCAACATGGCCGCGCCCCAGCCCAGCAGCGCTACGACAGGCGCCACAGCGGGCAATGCGACCGAGAATACCAGCAGCGGCCGTATGATCAAATCCGTTCCCGTAGCCCCGGCCAATGCCGTTCCATAACCGCCGATGATCCACCCGTAAGGCATCACGTTCAGTTCCGTATAATTCCGACCCAGCCACAACATCTGTTTGAGGAAAGGAATCAGGATGCCACTCGCCGCCAGCGCGGTCACGATCGCCGCCGCGCCCGCACCCAAGCCGCAACCATAGGGCAGCAGAAAGCGGCGCAGAGGGGGTTCCGCGATCAGCCAGATCAACGTTGCCGCGGCGATCAGCGCGATAGTCGGCGTGCAAATCGCGGCTGCCGCGATCGCCAGGCCGCCCGAAGCCCAATATCCCCATTTTGCTCGCATCCGCCCCTCGAGACAGAGCGCGATGGATGCCAACGACAACCCAGCGCTGTCCATGCGATGTTGCGCCAGCAGAAACTCGGGCGTGGTGGCCTGGATGGCAAAAAACAAAAACAGTACCGCGCCTGCCGCTTTTCGTCCCGCCAACCGCGCGGTCAGCCAGAACAGCAGCGCGCACTCCAGCGCGAAATCGAAAATCACTGGCACGCGCCCGGCGCGCAGGCTGACGCCAAAGATCGCGAACGCCGCCTCCTGCAGCCAGTAACTGCCCGGACTCATATAGGTGAAGAAATCGCGATACGGCGCCTGGCCGTGAAGCATGCGCGTGGCCGCATCCAGAATGATGCCTTCGTCATTGCTCATGACGATGCGATTGCCGTGCAACCAGAGCAGCCCGCAAAAAATACTGATAAAGACGACCGCGGCCCACGCCGCAACCGGGTGGCGTTTCATGCGGCCGCCCACACTCCCAGCACCGATTTGCCTGCCTTATGCCGCAGCAGCGGGTCAACCAGCCGGGAGCAGGGAACCATGCAGCGGTCCCAAGTCAGGATCTGGCATTCGGTGGGATGGGCTACGCGCAGAACGCGATTTCCGATCAATGCCAGCGTCCCGCATGCATCCAAATAGAGCAGCTTTCGTTCGCGAAGTTCGGCCGGAGCGATGGCGCGCAGAGCCCCCGCCGTGTAGCGGCGAAAGTGGCCGACGGCGCGATCGAATGCAGTGTAGAGAAATGCATGTGCAGGCGCCAGCACCACTATGGAACCGCCCGGCGCGAGGAGTGCCGCGGCGCGCTCCAGTTCGGCGCGGTCGTCGGCAATATGCTCGATCACATCGATATACAGAATCGCGTTGAATTTCCGCGCTGCGTCAAGATCCGCGATAGTGCCAACTATCAACTCATGATGGCGCGACGGCAGCACCACTTGCGATGCCAACGCGGGATCGGGCTCCACGCAGACCCAGCGGCGGCAGGGCAGATCGGCGAGCACGCGGGTGTTGGCGCCGATGCCGGCTCCGACCTCGAGCACGCTGCCGCGCACGAACGGCGCGATATGCCCGCGCCAATATAGTTTCCAGCGCCGCGCTTTCTCAAACAGCGTCAACTCGCGGCCGGCGTATGGCAACCGAATCATGTTTTTCCCAAAGAAGCGTCTGATCGAGAATGTAGTAGTCGCTATCGCGAAGCGGGATGAAGCTGGTGTGGGTCCGGGAGCCGATGATGGCGAGCACCAGCACCAGCGCCAGCAGCATGGCTTGTAGACCGAACACCGCCAGTGATCCGGCGGCCACGGTAGCCCACGCCGGCATGCTGGCAGGCGCGGCGAATCTGGCAAGCGCGACCCCTCCCAGCACCAGCAGCGAGGAAAGCAAGAATGCCGCGGCGCCGGCCAGCAGACGGACGCTCACCACATCGGCGAAAACTGAAATCGCGCTGAGGCCATGCACCACCAGTGCAAAGAAATTCATGTGCGATTGGCCGTCCAGCCGCGCGCCGCGTGCGAGCGGCACCGTACGCAATGGCTGTTTGCTGCGAAACGCCGCCGCCGCGTAGTGATTCCACAGGTCCGAGGAGATCATCAGGCGTTCGAGGGCCGCGCGCGGCATCACGCTGAAATTTCCCACGCGCACGGGAATGCCCGTCAGAATACGATGCACGAAGCGGTAGAGATGATAAAAAAAGCGGAACACGGGGCGTTCCAGGCGCTTGGTGCGCGCAGCGAAAACCATCTCGCGTCCACTCGATTGCGCCAATCCGTCGAGCAGCGCGGGAATATCCGACGGCCGGTCCTCGCCATCGCTATCCATCACCACGATGGCATCCGACGGCAGGAACTGGTGCACATAATATAAGCCGATGGCAATGGCGCGTTGATGCCCCAAATTGCCGCGCAGCCGCAGCACCCGTACTTCGCAAATCGATTCGAACGGACCTGCGGCGAGATCTTCGCCGGCCGGTGTGTTAGATCCGTCATCGATTAAGAGAACCCGCACTTCGCCCGCCATCCCGTTGATCTCGGCGTCGATGTGCGGCAACAAGCGCGCCGCGCATGCCCAGTCGTTATAGACCGGCATGAGGATGGTGAGGCTTCCCGCACCGGTCGACCGCGACTTACGGCGCGAGTTCCAGAGGCGGATTGCGGAGTCGGGTTCTCGAGAAGACATGCCACAACCGGACACACTACGCGCGTGCCACAGATTCCTCTAATCTCTATACCACGCAACTGGATTTCTCACTCAGCCAATCAGCGCAACGCTAACCAAAGACAGGAGCATCTGATCTTACTGGTTGGCAATCTGGAATCGTCTGGCGCACCTGTGCTAGGATCGCGTGGCTATGCCGCGCACCGCGCTCCTGATCGCGTTGGTCACCGGCGCCATCTTCCTGTTGACCGTGGGCAACTGGCTGATCTACGCCAATGACGAAGGCCTGTATCTGGATGGCGGTGTGCGCGTCTTCGACGGCCAAGTCCCTTACCGCGATTTTTTTGCTATCACGGGTCCCGGCACGTTTTGGCTGCTGGCGGCATTGTTCCGGATTTTCGGCGTTTCGTTGCGCACCGCGCGCCTTCTCCGCGCGCTCGATTTGGCCGCTATGACCGGCCTTACCTATTGGATCGCGCGGCGCATGGGGAGCCGCTTCATGGCCTTCATCGCAGCGGTGGCGTTCGCGGCATTAGCTGTCGGTATACCTAACGGCTTGGTCGTGAATCACCGCTGGGAGAGCAACGCGTTTGCCTTAGCCGCGATCGCGGCCACCATCCGCTTGATGGAGCGTCCCGGTTGGCGTCCCGCCGCGGCCGCCGGCGGGCTTGCCATTCTGGGCGCTTGGTGTACGCCCTCGGCATGGCTGGTGGCGCTGGTCACCGGCGGCTGGATTCTATGCCAAAAGACAGCGCGCCGCTTCTGGCCGGCGTTTGCCTTTGGGGCCGCGGCCACCGGGCTGATTCCGGCCGCCGCGCTCACCGCCCAAGGCGCGTTGCGGCCCATGATCCAAAGCATGTTTTGGATTCGGGCGCGCTATCCCCTGGCCAATCGCCTGGTATATGGCGCCGTGCCGGACAATCCACTGCGCCTGATCGCGGCTGCCCACGGTTTTCAAATCTTGACCACTGCGCTTTTCGTACTGGCCACCTGCCTGCCGGCAATTCTTCCCCTACTGGTGGCCATTGCCTGGCTGCCGGAAGCCTGGAAACTCCGCGGCAAGGAGACGTTCCTGCTGTTAAGCGGCGCGGCCTTGGTCGCCTCGTTGCTGCCGCGTTGGGATCTGATGCATCTGCTCTTTATCTCGCCGGTTTTTGTGATTTTGGCGGCCGTATGGTTTGAACGTCACGCGCGCGGCATCCTGGCAGCCGCCACGGGGATCGCTGTGCTGATTCCGGTGTTGATTATGGCGGCCGCCAACTTGTTCGGCCATACTTCCCGCGAGACCGTGTCTACGCCTGTGGGAACTCTGGAGGCATCCCCGGCGGATGCCCGCCAGTTACGCCTGGCGTTGGCGGTCCCTCCGGGCGGTACGCTCTTTGTATTCCCCTATCAAGCGATGTTCTATTTCCTCACTGGGGCGCGCAACCCAACCGAGTACTCTTTCCTGCAGCCTGGCATGATGGGCCCGGAGGATGATCGCCGGGCGGCCAGCCAGCTTAGAGCCCGCCCTCCCGAGTGGGTGCTATACGGGGACCTCCCGCCGGCTTACTTTCTGCGCATTTGGCCCAGCAGTAATCCAGCGTCATTGCGCATGCCCGCCGTGGAGGATTTCATAAGAAACCGCTATGCGCCGCCGCCAGGCTCGTCTGACGCAGCCGTGGAGTACCGGCTGCTGCGGCTGCGCAAGGGCCTTTGAAGCGCGTTGAAGCTAACGTTGTGGATGCGATCTTTCTCTGTTGTCTATGCAGATAAGCTTTACAGATAAACTGTATATATGGCGTCCTCCTGAGGCGTGAAAAATACGGCCCCGATACGGTGTCGAGCGTGGCTCGCGCAGAGGGCGTACGCCCCCAATCTATGAGTTCCATTGTCACCTCACGCGAAGAAGCCGTTCTGGTGGGCGGGATTCCGGACCCGCACGATGGCAGAAAAACGCTGATGTCCACTCAGCCAGAAATGCGCGAAGTTGCTCCGGGAGAGCCGTGCCGCGAGGCAGGATTGGCTCACCACGACAATCCTGCAAAAGCTCTCCGCTCAGGAGCAGCAGAAGCTGTCCGCGGGCCTCGAAGTGCTTAACCGGCTTACCGAAGACGGACCTTTTTCCTGAGTCCACGTCTCCATCACCGAAACATCTTCAAGGAGAAGAACTTGCTTACATAATTGAACAAGCAGCCTGACGGCGGAAGTATCTTGAAAGCCGGTTGAAAGCGAAGGGCGTTATGCAGGTGAATTGGCCATCCTGGTTTGATGCTACGAACTGAATCCATGCCCGAAAACAAGCCGAGTCAGAGGGCATCCCAGAGTGCCCGCACCCGCGCTGTCCAGGGGACAGGAGAATAGTCCAGCATGCGGGAAGTGCGGCTGGTATGCCGGGCGGCTTAGTATTCGCCGGGACGGTAGGAGCGGCGGGGACCGGGGAATGCGGCCACCGGCGGCGGAGCGGCTGGCCGGTCCACCGGCCTCTCCAGCACCAGCGACCGCAAGTTTGGAATCGGCGCGTTGTTCTCACGGCTGGGTTTTTCGGACGGCTGGGCGTGGCCGGCGGTGAGATTCTTCAGGCCGAATAGCGCCAACTCGAAGCGATCTTTTACCCCCACCTTCTGGAACAGGCGCGACAAATAAACCTTGACCGTACCCTCGGAAATCTGCAGGGTGGAGGCGATTTCCTTGTTCTTCAAACCATGCGACAGCAGCGTGATGAGCTGTCCTTCGCGCTGGCTGAGCACCACCCGCTTGGCCGCCAGGAAGCTGTCGGTGAGGGCTTTTTCAAACCACAATTCACCTTCATTTACCTTCTGCAGGCACTTTACCTGGAGATCGGCGGGCAAAGTCTTGCGCAGAATGCCGCGTACGCCCAACCCCATGGCCTGAAAAGCCAGTTCTGTAGATATCGCATTCACCCACAGCACCAGCTTGCACTCCTGCACCACCCGCTTGATATCGCTCAGCACGCCGAACGTAACCTCCGGCGTCAGATCCAGCAGCAGAATATCGGGAGCGCCGGTCTGCAGCCGCTCCACCAATTCCGGTATTCCGGAGTAAGAACTCTCTAATTGGAAGCGGCCAGTGGCGGTTAACACCGCTTCTAGCCCTTTCGCCAGTATCGGCTGGTCGCTGTAGAGGTAAACGCGCGTCATAGTCCCTCGGCGGCTTTGCGGCCGCTGCTTAAGATTTCCGCCGGTACGGCTCCGGAGGAAAGACACCTTGTTGGGGGTACCTGATAATGAATTGTCACGGTTAGCTCGGCTGTTGTCAATTGAAATCGTAAAAAAAATTAGAGAATTTTTCCGGGTTGCCGTTACGCCGCCCTCAATCCTCGCGGATGGGCCTCTGGCAAGGGATTTGGGCGCTGTAAAAAGCATGCCACTAGGCCCGCCGAATTAGAAAAGGGTATGAAAATCGCCGTTTGTACCCTATCGTTAGTTAACTTATGCAGAAATCCGGTCTGGCGGGTTCTTTTCTTATGTAAACCAGAGTCAATTAACTTCGGGAAGCAGATAGTTACCTCCTATTTACGGTATTGCGCCGCACCCTTCCGGGGGTCTAAATTCGCATCGTGTACCCGGAAAGCATTTCTCGCATGAACCGGCGCGGCAGTACGCGCGTTGCGGTGCGGCTGGCGTGCCGCGTCCTCTGGCTGGAAGGTGGGGAGTGCGGCACCATGTTCACCGAGAATATCAGCCGCGACGGAATGCTATTGCGATGGGAAGACTCCGCCAGTGAGCGGATTCCGTCGGTCGGCGAGATGTTGATCGTGGAAGTGGAGCTTCCTGAACAGGAAGGCTTCGAGCGCCGCTGCATTCGCTGCCAGACCACCGTGGCGCGCGTGCACGCGGAACCGAACTCGGAGTTGACCTGGGTAGGTCTCCGCATTCATGCCATGGATTTCCGCGTGGCGCAGGCGCCCCCCTTGCAGCGCGAATCGGCCATTTCTAATGGACGCGGGAGAACATTTTAAAGGAATTATGCCGGACACCAAAACCAGCCGCGCGATCCGCATTCTACCGTCCATGACGGACTTTGCTTTCCTGATGCCTATAGTCTTTGTCTTCGCGGGCATGCATGGCACGCGCACCTTGCTGGGCGACGGCGATACCGGCTGGCATATACGCACCGGCGAGTGGATTATGAGCCACGGGCGCGTTCCGCATACGGATATCTTTTCATACACCGCGACCGGTAAGAATTGGTTCGCCTGGGAGTGGCTGTGGGATGTGGCCTTTGCGTGGCTGCATCAGCACCTTGGATTGGCGGCGGTGGTGATAGTGAGCGCTATCGTCATCGGGCTGGTTTCCGCCATGATATTCCGCCTGGCGTTTCGCAAGAGCGGCAATCCGCTGATCGCCATTGCGTTCACTTTCCTGGCGATGGCCAGCGCGTCTATTCACTATCTGGCGCGCCCGCATCTGTTCACGCTGCTGTTCACCGTGATCTTCTATACCATCCTGGAGCGCGTGAAGGAGAGCCGCCACACGCGGCTGCTTTGGGTTCTGCCGCTTTTGACCGTGCTGTGGACCAATCTCCACGGCGGATGGTTCATGGGCGTGGTCCTGGCCGGACTTTACGGCGCGGGCGAGCTGATCGCCGGGTTGTGCGACGGAGAACCGGGAGCCTGGCGCGCGGCCTTGACGCGCACGCTGCCCTTCGCGGCTTGCGCATTCGGATGCCTGGCCGCCAGCCTGATCGGCCCGTATACCTATCATCTGCACGTGCATATTTGGGAATATCTCACCGACTCGTTCCAGCGCACGCATATCCAGGAGATGCTGCCCATCAGTTTCCTGAATCCGGCGGCGCGCTATTTCGAGGTGATGCTGCTGGCCGGCGGCGGCGCCTGTTTCTGGCTGTTGCGCCGCAAGCGCTTCACCGAATGCCTGTTGCTGGTATCGTTCGCGCACGTGGGACTGATTGCCTCGCGCAACATTCCGCTGTTCGGCATTGTGGCCGCGCCCATCCTGTCGATGGCGGTGGCGGAATGGCTGCGGATGCTCGAAGAAGCGCCGGTTTCAGCCTGGCTGCGCGGCGCCGCGCAAGGATTGCGCCACACGGGCGATTCGATAGCCCCCATGGAGGGCTTCTGGCGCACGCACCTGGTGAGCGCCGCGGCCATGGCGCTGATCGCCGCCATCCTCTTCGCGCCTTCGCCGCCGGCGGATTTTCTGCCGCATTTCAATGCCAAGGATTTTCCGGTGAAGGCCGTGGCCAGCCTGGGAGATTCGGCCCTCCAGAGCCGTATCTTCACCTCGGACCAGTGGGGCGATTTTCTCATTTACACGCTCTATCCGAAAAGCCGCGTATTCATAGACGGCCGCAGCGATTTCTACGGACGCAAATTTGAAGAGAAGTATCTGGATATCGTGGGCGTGCAGTACCGGTGGCAGCGCTATCTCGACGAGTACGGCGTGGACACGGTTCTGCTGCCGGTGGATGCGCCGCTGGCCGGCGCCTTAAAAGAATCGAGCCGATGGCATGTGGTCTACGACGACGGCCATGCCATCGTATTCCGGACGGGAAACCGTCCGGAAAGCAACCAGGTTTCCGCCGCCAACCACGGCGGGAAAGATCGTGATCGCAAGATCACGAATACCCAACCCAGTGATCCTACGATCACCAAAACCAAAACTTAGGAGAAGAAACAAACAATGACGACGTTATTGCGCAACCTGTGGAATGACGATCAAGGCCAGGACCTGATCGAGTATACGCTGCTTATGGCTTTCGTGGCTCTCGCCTCGGCGGCCCTGTTCATCAGCTCGGGTTCCAGCGTGAGCAAGATCTGGAGCACGACCAACAGCCAGTTGAGCGCCGCAGCCGCAACCGCTGCGAGCTAGTCTGCCCAAAAAAACCGGCGGGACGCTTTTACCGGAGTGTTCCCGCCGTGATTCACCACATCGGTAGACGCGAGTGTGAGCGCTCGCGCCGGTAAGACAAGTTGGCAAAGAAAAGAGGAATGAAATGAACCAACGATTCATCTCGGTATTGGTTTTTGCTTTTGTGGTGGCCGGCTGCGCGAGTCTGTTGCTGTACCGTTTGACGGTCAGCCACACCACCGCGCAAGCCGCGCCCACCACAGTTAAAGCGCTGGTGGCCGCCCACAATCTGGAACTGGGCGTGATCATCAAGGACCCGGACGTCAAAGACGCCCCCTGGCTGGGCACGCTCCCCCCCAATGCCGTGTTGAAACGGGAAGACATTATCGGGCGCGGGGTCACGACTACCATCTACGCCGACGAGCCGATCCTGGAAAACCGGTTGGCGCCCAAGGGCGCGGGCGGCGGTTTGGCGGCCATGATTCCATCCGGCATGCGCGCCGTCGCGGTGAGGGTGAATGACGTCGTGGGCGTGGCTGGATTCGTGGTGCCCGGTATGCGCGTGGACGTGCTGATCTCCGGCAGCCCGCCCGGCAACAACAGCCAGGGCAATCAAACCCGCACCCTGCTGCAGAACATCGAAGTACTCTCCGCCGGACAAGATTTCAAGAAAGATGCCGAAGGCAAACCATTGGGCGTCGGCGTGGTGAATCTGCTGGTCACTCCGGATCAGGCTGAAATGCTCAGCCTGGCGAGCAACCAGACCACCATTCAATTGGTGCTCCGCAACCCGCTGGACACGCAGATGGCTAAGACTCCCGGCACCGCCGTCAGCGAACTGTTTGCGGCCAATGGACCCAGGAGACGTCCCGATCCGGAAAAGATCTACGTAAAGGTGAAGTCCAAGCCCGAACCGGCCCCCGCTCCGCCGCCGATGGCCCCGCCCCCCCCAGTGCGGCAGCCCTTCGTCATGGAAGTCATCAATGGCAATAAGAGAACCGAAACAAGATTCGATAACACGGGGGTCAAATAACATGTTACGCGCACGCACAATTCAAGATCGTTTGGCCGCCGCGGCAGGCATGCTGGCCATGCTTTCCGCTTGCGCCGCCCCGCTCCCGGCTGTGGAACTGCAAAGCCAAGGCACGTCGCTGGTGGTGACCGTGGGCAAGTCGCTGGTGCTCGACAACGCCATGAACATCCAGCGCATCTCGCTCGCCAATGGCGACTTGGCCGAAGCCGTCGCGGTGAATCCGCGCGAGGTTTTGATCAATGGAAAAATGCCGGGCGACACCTCCTTGATCATCTGGCAACAGGGCGGACCGCGTCTGCTCTTTGACCTGACCGTGAAGGCCAGCACCACCAAGCTGGATAACGTCCGCAATCAACTGGCGAAGGAACTTCCCGGCCAGGACGTCAGTGTTTACCAGGAGGGCGAAACCGTATTTCTGCACGGCACCGCCAAGGATGCGGTCAGCGCCGACCGCGCCGCGGCCATCGCCAGCACCCTCGGCAAAGTGGTCAACCTGCTGAATGTGACCACCCCCGCCGAAGACCCGCAGATTCTGCTGAAGGTGAAGTTCGCGGATGTGGACCGCAGCGTCAGCTCGCAACTGGGATTCAACCTGTTCAGTACTGGCGCGGCAAATACCCTCGGTACAGAGGGAACCGGGATGTTCGCCCCGCCGACCCTCACGATCCCGACTCCAGGAAGCCCGATTACGGCTACCGTAACGCAGGCATTGAACCTCTTCGTCTATCGTCCGGACCTGAACCTGGGCGCTACCATCGAGGCTCTGGCGTCCAGGAATCTGCTGCAGATTCTAGCGGAACCGAACGTGCTGGCCATGAACGGCAAGCAGGCTTCATTTCTTTCCGGCGGCCAGTTTCCGGTGCCGGTAGTGCAAGGCGGAGCTAACGTCGGCGCGGTAACCATCATGTTCCATGAGTTCGGCGTGCGGCTGAATTTTCTGCCCACCATTACGCCGCGCGGAACTATCCGGCTGGAAGTGGCGCCGGAAGTCAGCTCGCTCGATTACTCGAATGGCGTGGTGCTGAACGGATTTACCGTGCCCGCCATCGATACCCGTAAGGTGCAGACGGTGGTCGAACTCGAGGATAGACAGAGCTTCGCGATTGCGGGGCTGCTGAACAATAACTTCAACGAGACCGTCGACAAGATCCCCGGCCTCGGCGACATTCCTTTAATCGGGAAATTGTTCCAGAGCCGTACGCTGACGAAGAGCAACTCGGAGTTGCTGGTATTAGTCACGCCCGAAATCGTGCGGCCGATTCCGGCCGGACAGGCGCGGCCGGATGTGCCCATGGTTAAGCCGTTCATTAAGGGCACCATGAAGGAGGCGCCGCGCAATCCTGGAATCGCCACGACCGGACCCGTGCCGGTGAAGCCGAACCGCGAAACCATCCCTTACGAAGAGTTGATGCAGATCCAGAAGAAGGATCAGGGTCCCGTGCCTGGCAGCGGGCAACCCACCCTGTTGCTGCCGCTGATGATGAACCCAGCGGGCGGGACGGTGAATCCGCAGGGCGGAACGCCTTCCACGGGAGACAGCACCGGCTCCGGTTCGGGCGCCCCATCCGGCACTGGTACCGGATCCGGCACAGGTCACTAATCATGTATTCTCTGACGTTAGGGCTGGTGATCGAGAACAAGCAGCTCTGGGAAGACGTCCAGGGCTGCTTGCCCAATCTGCCACTGCGCCCCGTGATCGAGCACCAGGACATGTCCACCATTGGGGCATTCCTGGAAAGGCTGGAGCGGCTGCGTCCGGAAGTGGTGCTGTTGGACGTATCCTGCGCCAGGGAGCCGCTGAGCGAACTGGTTCCCATGATTCGGGCCAAGACTCCGGACGCGACCATCGTAGCGCTGCATACCAACGCCGATCCGGATGCCATCCTGAGCGCCATGCGGGCGGGGGTGAATGAATATGTATATCCGCCCATCGAATCGGGCTTGCGGGGCGCCTTGGATCGCCGCTCGACGGACGGCCGCCGTCACAGCGGAATGCGTTGGGGGGGCCGTACCATCGGGTTCTTTTCGTCGAAAGGGGGATGCGGCGCGACCACGGTGGTGTGCCATCTGGCGGTGGAACTAGGCCGGCACGGGCAGAAGGTGCTGTTGGCGGACCTGGATCTGGACGCCGGCTTGATCGGTTTCCTGACTAAAGCCAAGGGCGGCTATTCCATTCTGGACGCGGTCAATAACCTGCATCGCATGGATGCCAGCTATTGGAAGGCGCTGGTCTCGAACGGCATTCCCGGAGTCGAGATTATCGCGGCGCCCGCAGCCACCGCGGACAAAACCTATCCGCGGCAGGAGCAGTTGCGCCAACTGTTCAGCTTCCTGAGGTCCTGTTACGACTTCACCCTGATCGATTTGGGGCGCAGTCTCACGCGCGTGGGCGTGGCGGCGCTGGAGGAGATGGACGAGGCTTATCTGGTATCCACGCTGGAAGTTCCCGCGCTGCATCAGGCCAAGCAGGTTTTGCAGATCCTGATGGACGCGGGTTATGGCCGGGACCGGCTGAAGTTGATCCTGAATCGTGTGCCCAAGCGGTCGGAACTGGCGCCGGGTGAAATTGAAAAGATTCTCGGATTGCCGGTTTATGCCGTGCTGCCCAGCAGCTATCCCGAGCTGCACGAGTGCTATTCGCTGGGCAAGCTGCTGCCCGAGCGCAGCTTTCTGGGCAAGCAGATCCGCGATTTGGCGATGCGCATGGCGGGCATGGACGAACACCAGCAGCAGCCGGCGAAAAAGAAATTTGCATTATTTGGCTAGAGCGCAAAGGGGCGCGAATTTCGCGCCGCCGCAGAGGAGAGTAACTCCACTGATGAACAGGGGCGCGGGCGCCCGTTTTGCGCGGGCAATTAAAGAACTCTAGTGGGGCAGGCTTTCAGCGGGGCCGAAGGGCACCTGGCCTTTCAGGCCGCCAAGAGCGGGGCCAAGGGCAACCAGAGGATAAAGGTGAAACGTGGCTACCATCAACGGATCGCTAACAAAAAACGGTGAGAAGGAAGCGGGCTGGGTCAGCCGGCTGTTCACGCAGGACCGGGCTGCCCTGGAGCACCAGGAGCTGAAGTTCGCGCTGCACCGCAAGCTGCTCGACCGCATCAATCTGGAAGCGTTGGCCACCCTGGGTGGCGAGCGGGTACGCACGGAAGTGCGCAGCGCCGTGGCCAAGCTGCTGGAAGAAGAAAAAACTCCGCTCAGCCTGCTCGAAAAAGAGCGCGTAGTGGAAGAGGTGCTGGATGAGGTCTTCGGACTGGGTCCGCTCGAACCGCTGCTGCAGGATCCCACGGTATCCGATATTCTGGTGACCACGCCGCGGCTCGTGTATGTGGAGCGCAACGGCAAATTATTCCGCACGCCGGTGGAATTCAAGGATAACGCCCACCTGTTGCGCATCATCGAAAAAGTGGTTTCGCGCGTGGGACGGCGCGTGGACGAATCCTCGCCGCTGGTGGACGCGCGCCTGCCCGATGGGTCGCGCGTGAACGCGGCCATTCCCCCGGTCGCGGTGGATGGTCCGCTGCTCTCTATCCGCCGGTTCGGCAAGAGCCTGATGCACGGCAAGGATCTGGTCAGCCGCTTGACCGTGACCGAGGGCATGCTCGAAATGCTGCGCGCCGCCGTGCGCGCCCGCTTGAATATTCTGATCTGCGGCGGAACCGGCGCCGGAAAGACGACGCTGCTCAACGTGCTTTCGAGCTACATCCCGGAAGACGAGCGCATTGTCACCATCGAAGACGCCGCCGAATTGCGCTTGCAACAAACGCACGTGGCGCGCATGGAAACCCGTCCCGCCAACGTGGAAGGGCAGGGCGCCATCAAGATCCGCGATCTGGTCATCAATGCTCTCCGTATGCGTCCCGACCGCATCATCGTAGGTGAGGTCCGCGGCGAAGAAGCGCTGGATATGTTGCAGGCCATGAACACCGGTCACGATGGCTCGCTTACCACCGTCCACTCGAATAACCCGCGCGACGGCATGTCGCGCCTGGAAGTGATGGTCGGCATGGCCAACGCCAACATGGGCGTGCGCGCCATCCGGCAGCAGATTGCCGCCGCACTCGACCTGGTGGTGCAGGTTTCCCGCTTCAGCGACGGCACCCGCCGCGTGACCCACATGACCGAAGTCACCGGCATGGAAGTGGACACCATCACCCTGCAGGATATCTTCCTGTTCGAAAAATCCGGCGTGGCGGAAGACGGCCACGTCACCGGGCGGTTCCGCGCCACCGGCATCCGCCCGCGCGCTTACGAGCGGATCAAGGCTTGCGGCATTCAGTTGCCGGCATCGTTGTTCCAGACCGTGGTGGAGATCAATTAGCTTATGTCACTCCTGCTGGCTCTTATCTTCCTGCTGGTCTTCGCGCTGATCATGACCATTGTGGTGTTCGGCTTCCTGTACCGCCAGAAGCATCGCCAAAAGGTGGTGAAGGATATGCTTCACACCGTGGCGGGAAACCGGCCCCTGCCGGTGACCAAGCTGCTGAAGGACCTCACGCCGGAAATTTCGGGCTTCGCCAAGATGCTGAAGTCCTTGAACCTGTCGAA
>Ga0335074_10005165_pt1 | contig 18054 bp, 15 predicted proteins | sample Lox_Sample_23_FD_206715 | JGI IMG/M metagenome (GOLD analysis project Ga0335074, IMG submission 206715) | Soil microbial communities from Loxahatchee National Wildlife Refuge, Florida, United States - Lox_Sample_2.3 | ecosystem: Environmental > Terrestrial > Soil > Wetlands | place: USA... | reverse complement strand
GGGAGGCGGGGCGGCGGGTCAGGGGAAGAAGATCAGCTTTACGGCCGAGACGAGCCCGATGATCACGATGATGATGCGCAGGGCCAGCGGGGGCAGGCGCCGGCCAACCTTGGCGCCGATCAGGCCGCCGGCCGCCGACCCGACCGCGATCAGGCCCACCGCCAGCCAGGCCACGTGGGCGAAAATCATGAACACGATCGCGGCGGTCGCGTTGACGATCGTGACCAGCACGTTCTTGCCGGCGTTAATGCGCTGCAGGCTGTCCGAGATGAACACACCGAGCAGCCCGACCAAGATCACGCCCTGCGCGGCACCGAAGTACCCACCGTAAACGCCGGTCAGGAAAACTCCGGCCAGCAGCAGCGGACTGGTCTTCTGCTCGTCGCCGGAATCGCCGGCAGCACCGGCAGCACCGGCGGCACGGTCTTTGCTTCGCCTGGTGACCCACGCTGACAACTGCGGCTGGAGCACCACGAGGACGCATCCGGCGATGATCAGGATCGGCACGACCAGCTTGAACACGCCAGCGGGCAGGGCGAGCAACGCGACCGCGCCGGTCAGCGCGCCGGTGAACGAGGCGAAGGCCAGCGGGGTCAGCCGCCGGCGCTGACCGGCGAGTTCCTTGCGGTAGCCGTACGAGGCGCTGAGGTTACCGGGGATGACGCCAATGTTGTTGGAGACGTTGGCGATCACCGGCGGGTAGCCGAACGCGAGCAGCGTCGGGAACGTAATTAGCGACCCGGACCCGACGACAGCGTTGATCGCGCCGGCCGCCACGGCGGCCACCAGGATCGCCGCCGCCGCGAAAAGGCTCACACTACCTGATACTAGGACAAGGACCCTAGTGTAGCGGCGCCGCCGTCGCCATCCAGCGGGCGCCACGCCGCTCGACGACTAGCGGCACGCCGAAGCAGCTTGACAGGTTCCGCTCGGTGAAGACCTGATCGATCGCGCCGGCCGCGAGCACGGTGCCGCCGCGCATCAGCATCGCGTGCGTAAAACCCTCCGGAACCTCCTCGACGTGGTGGGTCACCATCATGAGCACTGGCGACCTGGGGTCACGCACGAGTGCCGTGATCCTGGCCAGCAGGTCTTCCCGCCCGCCTAGATCAAGGCCGGCAGCGGGCTCGTCGAGCAAAAGCAATTCGGGATCTGCCATCAGGGCACGTGCTATCTGCACCCTTTTGCGTTCACCTTCCGACAGGGTGCCGAAACGCCGCCTGATCAGGTGCGCGCAGCCCACGGCGTCAAGCAACTCGACGGCACGGGACACGTCGAACGAGTCGAACTCCTCGCTGCTCCGCCCGAGAGTGCCGTACCCGGCGGTCATGACCAGGTCGATGACGTTCTCCTTGCGGGGGACCCGGTCGGCGACGGCGGCGCTCGAGACGCCTATCCGGCTGCGCAACTCGGCCAGGTCGGTGTCCGCCACCTGCTCGCCGAGTACCTCTGCTGTCCCCTGGGTCGGCACAAGCAGCCCTGACACTATCTGAAGCAGGGTCGTCTTCCCCGCGCCGTTCGGGCCGAGCACGACCCAGGCCTGATCGGAGTAGACGGTCCAGCTCACGTTACGCAGCAGGAACGACTCTTCACGGTAGACACCTACGTCGCGCAGCCGTACCACCCTGGCCGACATCAGCCTCCCTCTTCGTGCGGTGTCCAGTGCGCGATGAGCTCACCCGAGCCGCCGGCCAGCTCCGGCCAGGGCCCGGCGACCCCGATGACCGCGACCGCCGACGTAGGGAACTCGACGGGCCCGACGGTCAGCACCTCGGCGACCTCGGCCGCAGCGGGGTTATGCCCGACGTACATCAGAGTGTTCACCGAGGCTTGCGTATGCGCGAAGATGCCGAGCAGATCCCCGACGTCGGCGTCGTAGAGCCGTTCATCCATGATCACTTCGGGTTCGCCGCTTAGTTCCTCGCTGACGTACTGCCAGGTCTGCCTTGCCCGCCTCGCCTTCGAGCAGAGCACGAGCTCTGGCGTCAGGCTCCGGCTGGCCAGCCACGCGCCTGCCGACTGAGCGTTCCTGCGGCCTCTTGGCCGCAGCGCCCGCTCGAAGTCAGGTCCGCCAGGCAGTTCACCTGCCTTGGCGTGCCTCATGATGATGAGCCGCCGCTCCGCTGCCATGCCTCCCATCGTCACGCACAGCCGCCCGCAAGCAAAGGCTGGCGCGCGGATACCGCGCGCCAGCCTTTATGCGGTGATCAGGCGGTCGGGGTCTTAGTGGGCTCTTCCTCAGCCGCGCCTTCTTCCGGCGACTCCTGCTCCGAGGAGTCCAGTGCGGGAGTCCCTGGTCCGTCAGCAACCTCGGACTCGGATGGCGCTATGCCGGTCGCCCGCCGCTTGGAGATCACCACGGAGCCGACCACGATCGCTATCGCGACGATCGCGACACCGGCCCGCAGGCCCGTGTCGTGCGCGTGCTGCACAACCGCGGTGGCGATCAGCAGCGATACCAGGTTCATCACCTTGATCAGCGGGTTGATCGCCGGGCCTGCGGTGTCCTTGAACGGGTCGCCGACGGTGTCGCCGATGACGGTCGCCGCGTGGGCCTCTGAGCCCTTGCCGCCGTAGATGCCATCCTCGACCAGTTTCTTGGCGTTGTCCCAGGCACCGCCCGAGTTAGCCAGGAACACGGCCATCAGCACGCCAGCCGCGATCGCGCCGGCGAGGAACGCGCCGAGCGGCACGTAACCGAACCCGAAACCGACCGCGATCGGCGTCAGCACGGCGAGCAAGCCAGGCGTCGCCAGTTCCCTGAGCGAGTCCTTGGTGCAGATGTCGACGACCCGGCCGTACTCGGGCTTCTCGGTGAAGTTCATGATCCCCGGGTGCGTCCTGAACTGCTCACGCACCTCGAAGACGACCCGGCCGGCTGCCCGGCCGACCGCCATGATCGCGAGTCCGGAGAAGTAGAAGACCACGGCCGCGCCGACGATGAGGCCGACTAGCGCGTTCGGGTGATCAATGGACAGGCTGAACGTGCCGGCGGCGCTGCCGAGTGCCTGCGTCACTGTCGTCTTGAACGCGCCGAACAAGGCGGTAGCGGCAAGCACGGCGGTCGCGATCGCGATGCCCTTGGTGATCGCCTTCGTGGTGTTGCCGACGGCGTCGAGCTTGGTGAGGATCCTGGCACCCTCGCCCTCGACGTCACCGCTCATCTCCGCGATGCCCTGCGCGTTGTCAGAGACCGGGCCGAAGGTGTCCATGGACACGATGACGCCGACCGTGGTCAGCAGGCCGGTGCCGGCCAGCGCGACCGCGAACAGGGCAAGCGTGGCGTTGCCCGTGCCGAGCAGGAACGCGCCGTAGACCGCGCCGCCGATCAGCAGTGCGGAGTAGACGGCTGACTCGAGCCCGACCGAGATGCCGGACAAGATGACGGTCGCCGGGCCGGTACGGGCCGAGTCCGCGATCTCCTTGACAGGCCGCCGGTTGGTCTCGGTGAAGTAGCCGGTCAGCAACTGGATCGCGCTCGCGAGCACCAGGCCGATGATCACCGCGATGATCGCGAACACCCTCGGGTCGCCCGAGTGATGCAGGATCGTCGCGTCAGAAATGCCCTTCAGGTCCTTGAACGAGGACGGCAGGTACACGAACGCGGCGATCACGACCAGGATCAGCGAGAAGATCGCGGCGAGGAAGAAGCCCCTGTTGATCGCGGTCATGCCGCTGCGGTCACTCCTGCGGGGCGCGACGAAGAAGATGCCGGCGACCGCCGTGATCACGCCGATGGCGGGGACGATCAGCGGGAAGACCAGGCCCTGGGAGCCGAACGCGGCCTTGCCGAGGATCAGCGAAGCGACCAGCATCACCGAGTAGGACTCGAAAAGGTCGGCGGCCATGCCGGCGCAGTCGCCCACGTTGTCGCCGACGTTGTCGGCGATCGTCGCGGCGTTGCGCGGGTCGTCCTCAGGAATCCCCTTCTCGACCTTGCCGACCAGGTCGGCACCGACGTCGGCGGCCTTGGTGAAGATGCCACCGCCGACACGCATGAACATCGCGAGCAGCGCGGCGCCGAAGCCGAAGCCCTCAAGGACGCTAGAAGCGTTCGCCTTGAAGACAAGGACAACGATCGCGGCACCGAGCAGGCCGAGGCCCACGGTCAGCAAGCCGGCCACCCCGCCGGTGCGGAACGCGATCCGCATGGCCACCCGCTCGCCGTCGCTCTCCCTGGCGGCCGCGGCGACCCGCACGTTGCCCCTGACGGCCAGCCACATGCCAGTGAAGCCGGTAAACGCCGAGAACAGCGCGCCGACCAGGAAGAAGGCTGACCGGCCCCACCTGACGCCTTCACCGGCGCCTGCGGGTATCGGCAGGATCAGGAGCACGAAGAAAATCACGACCACGAAGACGGCGAGGGTCCTGAACTGCCTCTGCAGGTACGCGAGAGCGCCTTCCTGCACGGCCTTGGCGATCTCCTGCATCTTCGGCGTGCCCTGGCCCGCTGCCAGGACCTGCCTGACCAGCCAGGAGGCAACGGCAAGAGCGAGCACCGCGATGACCACTATGACTGCGACCCAGGTCAAGTTGGAGCCAGCTACGGTGGCCGCCCCATCCGCGAGAATGGAACTAAGCCTTGTCATCTATCCTCCGACCTACGATTATCGATATACCGCGCCACTCTGCGCATATCTGGCATACCGCATACAGCATGCCAGATCGCCCGCCCTGGGAGCGGTCACGGCAGTGGGCCGGAGTCTACGCATTCACGGGTTCACACGCTTAAGCGGGTCCGGAACTGGGGACCCCCGCGCCCCGATTGTGACGCAACAGTAACCAAACATCCGCTCAAGCCGGCGAGCCCGCCGCGAGCGAACCGGACACCGGCCAGCTCATCTTCACGCTCGTGCCTGCCGGGGTCTCGCTGATCTGAACCTCGTCGGCCAGGCCGGCGATGACGGCAAGCGAGAAGCCGGCGGGGGCAAGTGCCCCGTCACCGGCAGACTGTCCCTGACCAGGCGAAGACGCCGCTCCCGCGTTGAGTACTTCGATCTCGAAGCGACCGTCCTGCCCGGTCAGCGCGATTTTCACCGGCTCGGACGGGCAGTGCAGGCGGTGCGCCTCCACCGCGCGCGAACAGGCCTCTCCCACAGCGAGCCTTACCTCGTCAAGCAAGGTTTCAGGAACACCGCTCCGCCTGGCGACAGCCGTGGCGACCAGCCTGGCGGTGCGCACATGCGCAGGTAGCGGGGTGAAGGTTACTTCTACCGTCGCCACCGGCCGCTACTTCTCTGACTTCCTGTTGGCGATCGCCTCGTCCACCGTGTCGTGGATGCCGAAGACCTTCGTGAGGCCGGTGATGCGGAAGATCTTCAGAATCCGCTCCTGCGTGCAGACCAGGTCAAGTGACCCGTCGTGCGCCCGCACCCGCTTGAGCCCGCCAACAAGGACCCCCAGGCCAGTGGAGTCGAGGAACTCCACCTTTTCCATGTTCACGACGATCTGGTAGTTGCCCACGTTTACCAGTTCGATCAGCAGCTCGCGCAGCCGAGGCGCGGTGTATACATCGATCTCGCCTTCGACATCGACGATCTCGATACCGTCCTTGTTGTAGTGATCCAGCTTCAGATCCACAGATTCCTCCAGCGCCATGCATCCATTATCTCAGCGGCCGCCCGAGCACATCCCGTCCGGCGCGCCGGACCCGATGCCCCGTCGCGCATTCAACCATGCTCAGACTCATGTCTATACCAGATCGGGGTTCGAGGTACCCGGCTGCCGATGACAAACTTCTAAGACGATGGTTGATCTGGATCTGTCCGATGCCCATTCAGGCGTGCGCCGGATACTCGAGCTAGGCACCGATACCGGGCGGCTCACCCACGTCGAGCGGCTGCCTTCCAGGCAGGGACGCAGGGTGCCCTGGCCGGCCTGGGTACCGCCCGCGCTGGTGACGGCGTTCGCGGAGGCCGGCATCGAAGGTCCATGGGAGCACCAGGCCGCGGCAGCCGAGCACGCGCACGCCGGGCGCAGCGTGATCATGGCCACGGGAACCGCCTCAGGCAAGTCGGTCGGATATCTCACGCCCTCGCTTACCGCGATCGGTACGGGGGCGACCGCGCTTTACCTCTCGCCCACGCGAGCGCTCGCCGCCGACCAGCTCGCGTTCGTTCAGGCGCTGAGCGCCGGGTACAGCCAGGCAGTGCGCGCCGCCGTCATTGACTCCGATACGTCCTTCGCTGACCGCGCCCGCGCCCGCAAGCACGCCACCTACCTGCTGACGACGCCCGACATGCTGCACTACGGCCTGCTTCCTCAGCACCAGCGCTGGAGCGGCTTCTTCAGGCGGCTGAGGTACGTGATCGTCGATGAGTGCCATGGCTACCGTGGCGTGTTCGGTTCCCACGTGGCCCAGGTGCTGCGCAGGCTCAGGCGAGTCGCCGCTTACCACCGCGGCGGAGCTGACGACCTCAGGTTCATCCTCGCGTCAGCGACGATCAGTGAGCCCGCCCGCTGCGCGGAGTTGCTCACGGGCTTTATGGCGGAAGAAATCACGGCTGACGCGGCTCCTCGGGGGCCGATGACCTTCGGCCTCTGGGAGCCGCCGCTGACCGCCGCGCGCGGCGAGCGGGGAGCGCCTGTCCGCCGCACCGCGATCGCCGAGACTGCCGGGCTGCTGGCCGATCTGGTGCGCGAAGGCACGCCCGCGCTGGCGTTCATCAGGTCGCGGCGCGGCGCGGAAGCGACCGCCGCCGCCGCGAAGACGCGACTTGCCGAGGCGGGTGCGGCAGACCTGGGCGGGAAGGTGGCGGCCTACCGCTCTGGCTACCTGCCAGAGGAGCGAAGGGAACTCGAGCACGCGCTGCGCACCGGGGCGATCACCGCACTCGCCGCGACCCCCGCGCTCGAGCTCGGCATCAACGTGAGCGGGCTTGACGCCGTGCTGATCGCGGGCTGGCCGGGCACGAGGGCCGCGCTCTGGCAGCAGGCAGGACGGGCAGGGCGCACCGGACGTGACTGCCTGGCTGTGCTGATCGCCAGGGATGATCCGCTGGACACGTACCTGGTGCACCACCCAGAGGCGCTGCTGCACCGGCCGGTCGAGGCCACCGTGCTTGACCCGGCTAACCCCTATGTACTCGGCCCGCACCTGCTCGCCGCCGCCGCCGAGTTGCCGTTGAGCGGTGCCGACCTGGCACTTTTCGGACCGGCCGCTAAGGACGTGATCGACGGCCTGGTCAGCGACGGTGCGCTCAGGGATCGGGCGGGGCGCTGGCATCTGGCCGGGCTGCGACGGCCGCAGCTCACCGGGCTCCGCGGGTCAGGCGGCCGGCCAGTAAGGATCGTCGAGGAACCCACGGGCCGGCTCATCGGCACAGTCGACGAGCCGTCAGCGCACGTACTCGCACACGAAGGAGCCGTGTACGCCCATCAGGGAGAGATCTACCTGGTCGGTTCACTTGACCTCGAAGACAGCGTCGCGCTTGTCCTGGCCGGTGACCCCGGCTACGTAACGTCAGCGCGCGAGCTGACCGAGATCGAGATCGCGGCCGAGCACCGTACCTCGGAGTGGGACGGGGCCACGGCTCACTTCGGCGACGTGCTCGTGCGGCGGCAGGTCGTCGGCTACACCAGGCGGAACCCTGACACCGGCCAGCCGCTCGGCGAGTTCCCGCTCGACCTGCCGTGCAAGACGCTGCGCACGAGGGCGGTGTGGTGGACCCTTTCACCCGAGGTGAGCGCCTCGCTTCTGGCAGAAGGGGTCGACCTCGCCGGCGCCGCGCATGCCGCGGAACATGCCGCGATCGGGCTGCTGCCGCTCGTTGCCGCCTGCGACCGCTGGGATGTCGGCGGCGTCTCCACGGAACGGCATCCGCAGACCGGCAGGCTCACCATTTTCATCTATGACGGTCATGATGGCGGAGCGGGCTTCGCCGAGCGCGGATTCCTCGCCGCCGGCCCTTGGCTCTCATCGACCAGGCTCGCCATCGCTGACTGCGAGTGCCTGGCCGGCTGCCCTTCGTGCATTCAGTCACCGAAATGCGGCAATGGGAACGAGCCGCTGTCCAAATCCGGCTCGCTTGCCTTGCTCGGCTGCCTGCTAGGAAAGGGGGCGACCCCCGCCGGGGGGGAGAGCGGGGGTCGCCGTACGGCCCGGCTCCGGGGGGACAGAGCGGTTCCGTAACTCAGGAAATCCTACGTGCAGTGGGTCAAAGTTGCCAGTCGAAGTTACCAGTCGGTCATCCGAACCTCATCAGAAGCGAGATTGGATTTTAAGAACGCGCCGTATGCTCGGCTGCCATGAACACTGCCGCCGATGCCGCGCCGCGAGCCACGGCCGCCTTCTTTGACCTGGATAAGACCCTAATCTCTCGGTCAAGCACGCTCGCTTTTGCGCCGTCCTTCTACCGGCACGGCCTCATAACCGGAGTCCAGGCCGCACGCGGCGCACTGGCCCAGCTCATCTTTCGTCTCGGCGGCGCCGATCACAGGCAGATGGAACGGATCAAGGAACAGGTCGCGAAATTGTGCTGCGGCTGGCCGGTCGAACGGGTGACAGAGATCGTTACGGCGCACCTCGCCGAGACCATCGGGCCGATTGTCTACGCCGAGGCGAGGCGCCTGCTCGACTCGCACCTGGCGGAGGGTCGCGACGTGATCATCGTGTCCACGTCAGGACAGGAGATGGTCGGGCCGATCGGCGCGATGTTCGGGGTGTCCGAGATCATCGCGACGCGGATGCGTCATGCCGACGGGCACTACACAGGCGAACTTGAGTTCTACGCGTACGGCGAGGCGAAGGCAAGCCGCATCAGGGAACTATCAGCCGAGCGCGGCTACCTGCTCGACGATTGTTACGCGTACTCCGACTCGGTGACCGACCTGCCGATGCTCGAGACCGTCGGGCATCCGCACGCGGTGAACCCCGACAGGCACCTGCGAAGGATCGCCGCCGAGCGCGGCTGGCCGGTCCTGGCGTTCGCACTCTGAGGCCGCGGAGCGGCTTTCTGGCGACGCTGGCTACAGCATCAGCGCGCCAACGATGCGGTCTGGCATGTGAACGGGCGGAACGATCAAGATCACGAATTGATCACGAGGGACTCTTCCCAAGCTTGCCGATCCGTCGTAGAAAAGAAGCACGGACCACCTGGTCCTGGCACGGCAGCCGGGCACCCACGCGCGACCAGCCGCGGGAGGCGGCCGAGACAGGGACGTCCATGGCAATCATTGGAAGGACATCCTGTCCGGCAGTGAAGGTGCACGCTTGGTAACCCGGACCTGACGGGCCTCAGCGGTGGCGTCCCTGTTCGGGGCGCTGCCGCTTCACGTCTGCCGTCCTTTCTGATTTGATTTCGGCTGCCATGAGTAATCTTCACCGCAGGTAATGGGAGGCAATCGAATGGCAGTCTCGCTGATGCGCCAGACTGGTAGGTGAACAGCGAGGAAGGAGGAAGCACATGGCCGGTTCCGGTGCGGCCCGTCAGGCGGACGCTACGCAGGCGTCACTTGGCGATCTGGTCGCGCTCGCCGTCAGCGACATCACGCAGCTCGTGAAGTTCGAGCTTGACCTGGCGAAGCTCGAGCTCAGGGCCGATGCTCGCCGGCTGGGAATGGGGGCTGCCCTGCTTGGCGTCGCCGCGTTCGTCGCCTGCCTTGTCCTCATGCTGCTGTGTTTCGCGTTCGCCTACGGTCTCCACGCGCTTGGCATCTGGCTCTGGGCCGCGTTCCTGATCGTGGCAGGCACCTGCGTGGTGCTTGCCGGGCTGACGGTCGTGATCGGCGTGCTGAAATTCCGCGGCCTGTCTGGCTTGCGCAGGACCCGCAGCACGGTCTCTGAGGACCTGGCGATGATCAGGCGCGACGGCCACGATGAGTCTCCCGGCTCTGACGGTCAGGCGATCAGTGACAGTTCGGTCAGCGCCATCGGGTCGGCTCAGGGCAGGTAGCAGGTGAGCGCGCAGAGCGAGGCGTCGATCTACCTCGACGGCCCGTGGTCACACCGGTCGGTGAGCGCCAACGGCACCAGGTTCCACATCGCGGAGAACGGTGACGGGCCCCTGGTGCTCCTGCTGCACGGGTTTCCCGAGTTCTGGTGGACCTGGCGGCGGCAGCTCACCACGCTCGCCTCGGCGGGCTTCCGCGCGGTCGCCGTCGACTTGCGCGGCTACGGCGGCAGCGACAAGCCGCCCCGTGGCTATGACCTGATCACGGCGGCCTCCGACGCGGCCGGCCTGATCAGGTCGCTTGGGGAGGCCAACGCGGTCGTAGTCGGGCATGACTGGGGCGGGATCATCGCGTTCACGATGGCCGCCTACTTTCCCAAAGTGGTGCGCAGGCTGGGGGTCGTGTCCGCCGCGCATCCGCTCAGGCTGCGCTCGGCTATCCTGACCGACCCGCTCGGGCAGGGCCGCAGCAGCGGCTACGCCTTCGGCTTCCAGCTTCCTGTCCTGCCGGAACGGCAGTTGCTCCGCCACCACGCCGAGCGAGTAGGCGAGATCCTTTCTGCCTGGTCGGGTCCTGGCTGGCCTGATCCGGCGACCGAGGGCACCTACCGTGCCGCGATGTGCGTGCCTGCCGTCGCCCACTCGGCGCTTGAATATCACCGTTGGCTGCTCAGGTCCAGGCTGCGGCCAGACGGCATGCGTTACATGCGGGCGATGCGCAGCCCGGTGCAAGCGCCGACGCTGCAGATTCATGGCTCGCTCGACTCTTGCGTCAAGCCAAGGACCGCCCGCGGCTCCGGCGGTTTCGTTGACGCGCCATACCGGTGGCGGCTGATTGACGGCGCCGGGCACTTCCCGCACGAGGAACTGCCAGACCGGTTTGATCTCGAGCTCAGGTCGTGGCTGGCCGACCCTGAGCCTGAACGTTGACATCGCCTCCCGCCAGGGTTCAGCGTGACCGCGATCCCGCCGGGCGCCCGAGGAATGCCAGACCGAGGGACGGCCTTGGGCGGCCGCTGGAACGGGGCGCGACCGGGCAGCCGACCATGCCTGATGACCTGCGGCTCACCGCCGCCGAGGCGCTCGCGCTCGCCCAGCGCCTGATCGACGAGGGACGGCCGTTCCACGCCCATGAGGTATTCGAGGCAGTGTGGAAATCCTGTCCTGAGGAGGAGCGCCCGCTGTGGAAGGGGCTCGCGCAAATCGCGGTCGGGCTGACTCACGCGCTCCGCGGCAACGACCGGGGCGCCGTGACGCTGCTGGGGCGGGGGACCGACGCGGTCGACGCATACGGCGGTTCGCGGGGCGGGGACTCGTTGCCAGAGGGGCTCGATCTGATGGTGGTCACGGTCCGTGTGCGGGCGCTCGCGGAACGGATCGAAAGATCCGGAATCAAGGCGGTGCCAGAGGCGGACTTTCGCCTCTCGCTCGCCCGGCCCCACATCGCTCCTCCTTAGGAGTCCGAGTCGATCGCGAGCAAGCCGCGAAGCGCACAAAAGCCCCATACTGTTGCGGCTTACGGCAACCATGGCCCGCTGATGCTGTTCGGCGGCCCACGGCTAGCGCAACGGTGGAAATCTGTTGTCGCAGGCACAGCATCGCAGAGCCATCGTTGCTGCCGCCGCTGCCTGAGTAACCGCATCGGTGGCTCTTCATTGCTGTTGCCGCCGGGATCGCACCCAAGGCGACCCGGCTTAGGCCGACGCGCGCCACCCGCCCTGGAACTGGAGTGATCCGCGTGACGAGTGAGTCTGCTACTGGCAGGCCTCGGTGGAGACGCTGGCGGAGCGGGCGAGGCCACGGCGGATGTCGGGCAGAATTTCTCCGCCGGTGAGGGCGTAGCCGGTGTTCCTGACCGCTACCGCGGCGGCGAAGACCATGCCGTAGACCTGCCCGTGCGGCGCGATCAGCGGGCCGCCCGAGTTGCCTGGCCGTACCAGGGCGCGGATTGGATAGATGTCGCGTATGACGTGAGTCTGATCGTAGATGTCCGGACCGTCCGCTAGTTCTGACCGGCCAATGCGAGCGGGCACGGCGGTGAACGCCGAGTTGAGCGGGTAGCCGGCGACCACGGCCTGGGCGCCGAACGGTGCCGAGGTCGCTATCCGCAGGGCCGGCAGGTTCAGATCGGGCACGTAAAGGACGGCGATGTCGCGTGACGGATCGAAAAGGACTACGCGCGCCGGGTACTCAGAACCTGTCCTCGTATAGACCTGCGGACCCTGCCGGACGCCGGCGACGACATGTGCGTTGGTGACCACGTGGTCGGGGCCGATGACGAAGCCTGACCCTTCGATCTGCCGCGAGCATGACGGCGCCACGCCTTCGATCTTGACGACGCTGTTCCTGTCATTGACCAGCCCGGGCGACCGCAGCACGGCCTGGTCGGGCTTGGGAACGTTGAGCGCGGTTTCCGCTCCGAGCGCGCCGAAGACCTGAACGTAGGGCTCGGTGCTCAGCAGTCGCTGCAACGCCGAGAACTCGGGGCGTGCACCCTCGGGTACCAGCCGGTCGATGCCCTTGAGCAGGAGGGAATTATTGACCTGGTACTGAATCGCGGGGAACGGCGGCGCGTAGGCGACCAGCGAGCCGATCAGCCAGGCGAGCATCAAGATCGCCACGATGTTCACGATCGCGCCGCCGATGGAGTCGAGCACCGTTGACGAGCGGTGCCTTACCTTGGAGCGCAGCATGACCCCGAGCGCCGACGTGATGAGCATGCCGACGACGGCGGCGGAGAAGACCAGCACGATCGCGAGGACCGCACGCAGGCTCTGGTCCTTCGTGAGCGCGGTCGCGACCCCAGGGGCGACGTAGATCCCGATGACGGCGCCGGCCGCGAAGCCTACGAAACTCATCACGCCGATGATGAACCCCTGCCGGTACCCGGCCACCGCGAAGGCGGCCGCCAGCGCGATCAGGATCAGGTCAAGCAAGTCACCGGACACAGCAGCTAAAGGTATCCGTCCTTGATGCGCAAGTGGGCAAGCAGATAGCGTTCCGCGACGCAACGGTAACCGGAAATTGTCAGCTCGCCTGAATCGGGATGTCGATGCCAGTCAACTGCTCGCCTTCCGCCAGGTCGGCGACCCGACCAGTATCCCACGGCAATTCCCAGCCACCCAATCTCAGCAAGGCAGCGATGACGAAAGCAGTAAAACCCCAGATCAGCATCGCTCCGGCGCGGAAGGCCGGGCCAGCGCCTCCGTTGGGATACCTGATCATGAGCCGGTTAGCCGGATCGGCGAGCTCGGCGACCGGCACGCGAGCCACCGAGGCGATCTCGGCCGGGTCACCTGGCGCGACCGGGCCTGGCTCGCGCCACCAGGCCAGTACCGGCGAGACCTGGAACCCGCTGCGCGGGATGTACAGGTCTGGCAGTACGCCGACAATGTCGACTCCGTCTGGCTTGACGCCTGTCTCCTCGCCCGCCTCGCGGAGCGCCGCCCCAGCCGGTCCGTCGTCTCCCGGGTCGATCACGCCGCCAGGGAAGGCGGGCTGTCCCGCGTGACGCCGCAGCGACTGGCTGCGCTGTACCAAGAGCACGTCAGGCCCGGCGGTCTCGGTCGCGCCGAACAAGATCAGGATCGCCGACTGGCGGCCGCCGCCTGCCGGGGGACGTAGCTCAGGCGGCACAGGCATCCTGGCGGCACCGGCCGCCAGATTGGCCAGCCACCCTGGCAGAGCCGCGGAGTCGCTCGTGCTGACGTTCTCCCCTGGTCGCGTCATGAGAACGGGCCCGGCCTGACCAGGCGCGCGGCGACGTCAGGATCGGTCGGTCCCTCTCCATAGGAAGGGCAGAGGGCGGCGAGCCCGCAGGCTCCGCAGGCCGGCTTGCGTGCGTGACAGACCCGGCGCCCGTGCCAGATCATCCGGTTGGAGAGCTGGGTCCACTCTGAGCGCTGGATCAGCGCCCCGACTTCCTGCTCGACCTTTTCAGGATCGTCGGAAGTGGTCCAGCCGAATCGCCTCGACAGGCGGCCGAAATGCGTGTCTACGGTGATTCCCGGAATGCCGAAGGCATTGCCGAGCACCACGTTCGCTGTTTTCCTGCCGACTCCAGGCAGCGTGACGAGGTCCTTGAGCCTGCCTGGCACCTCGCCGCCGTATCGCTCGCAAAGTGCCTGGCCGAGGCCGATGATGCTCGTGGTCTTGGCTCGGAAGAACCCGGTGGACACGATTATCTTCTCGACGTCCTCACGGTCAGCCGCCGCGTAGTCGGCCGCTGTCCGGTACCTCGCGAACAGAACTGGCGTGACCTGGTTCACGCGCTTGTCGGTGCACTGAGCCGACAAGATCGTCGCCACCAGCAGTTCGAGCGGCGAGCTGAAGTTCAGCTCGCAGTGAGCGTCCGGATAGAGCTCGGCCAGTACCCGGTTGATCCGGCGTGCGCGCCTGACCAGCGCTGTATGGGAAACAGTTACCGCCACGAGCCAAGCCTACGGTCACTCGCCTGCCCCGCCGACGGCAATTGACGCCCGCCGAGGCATCCGGTGCGCGCTGGCACATGTCTGGCGGGCGACGGGTTTCCTATGACTTCGTTAACTACGACTGCCACGTTAGGTAAAGCCTCTGACATTTTGCCGGGATTTCACCACGCGCCCCCGAGCAAGCCCCGGCGGGCGATAAGCTGCCACAGCATGGCTCCGATGGTCCGGTAGGCTCTGCGGGGAGGTCACCAGGGCTCTCCGGCGCCGGTTTGAGTGCCCGTACTTCGGGCACCGCCGCTATCGGTGAATCCAGCGGGAACCTACGTTGGCCGTTCCCGCCAAAACTATAGTGATAAGGGCGCTGCGGCCCACCGAGTGCAAGCCAGTCAGGATCAGGACAACCGTACATGCCAATGCCTCACCCAGCGAGCGGACCTGCCGCGTCCAAAGCGGCAGCTCCTGACACCGCGGCAGCTTCTGGTACCTCTGCCCAAGATGCCAACGTGGCCGAATCCACGCAGGTGACGGAGCAGGCCGCACCCGGCGTGAACGGCAGTATGAGCCAGAACGGCACCGTGAGCCAGAACGGGCACGGCGGTACCGCGAGCACCGGTACCGCGAGCACCGGCGTCCACTCGCCTGACAGCACTGGCGGCCCGGCCGGACATAGCTGGACCCTGGCATCCTTGCTGGCTCTGACCGGCGGGATTCTGCGGAGAAACTGGATCGCCTCGATCCTCGTCGCCGCCGGCATTGTCATGCGCGTGATCACCGAGTACGCCTATCACCCGGCGATCTTGTACATCGACACGCTCAAGTACCTGTACGACGCCTGGCCAGGCTCAGATCCTGTCCTGTACAAGGTGCCTCTGAAGATGATCCTGAAGACCGGCGGCACCCTCGGCACCGTAGAGCTCATACAGCACACGATCGGCATCTTGATGGCGATCGCCATCTACGCGGTGGTCGTGCGCCGGGGCGGAGCGCGCTGGCTTGCCGCGATCGCCATGGTGCCCGTGCTTTTCGACGGCTACCAGCTTCAGGCCGAAGCGATGATCATGCCAGACATCTGGTTCGAGGCCCTGATCGTGGCCGGCCTGGCGGTGCTGCTCTGGCAGCCGAGGCCCACGCTGACGACACTTGTCTTCGGATCGCTGCTGCTTGGCGGCTCGGTCGGGATGAGGCAGGTCGGCGAGATCTTCATCGTGCCTGTCGTCGTGCTCGTCGTCGTGCTAGGTGGCGGCCTGGTCAAGGTGCTGACCAACGTGGCCGCCGTCGTCGTCGCGTTCGCCCTGGCGATCGTCCTGTACATGGGCGCGTCTAAGGTGCTCACTGGTCACTTCCGCGTTTCCGAGTCGTCGGCCAGCCTCACCTACGGCCGGATGGCTTCCGTAGTGAACTGCGCGACGCTGAACGTGCCTTCGACGGTCAAGCTGCTCTGCCCGACCCAGAAGCAGAAGGCGCTCGGACCTGACTGGCTTGAGCACTCAGTCAACGGACCGCTCCGCACTCTCACCGACCGCCTGCCCGCTTCGCTGCTGCTGCGCGACCCCAATGCCAAGGCCCAGATCCTTTCCAAGTTCAATCACGCCGTCGAGGAGCAGCAGACGCTGAGCGTCGTCAGTGCCGTCGTGCGCGACTCGGTCAAGCTGTTCGCACTGACCAGGGAGACCAGCCCCGGTGACACCCCGATCTGGCGATGGCAGTTCCACGGTTACTTCCCGACTTACGGCAAATACGTCTTCACGGGCTACGACGCGGCGCTCGGGCGTCAGGCGATCTTCATTACGCTCCCGCAGTCGAACCCGCAGCCGCTCGCCTCCTCCTACGGTGGCGCGCCGCAGGTGAACGTGACGCTGGCCAGGTTCCTGCGGGCTTATCAGCTCAACGGCGGCTACACGCCAGGGCCGTTCCTCGCGCTCTGCACGCTGCTCGGGCTTATCGGCTCAGTGATGGTCTTCTGGCGCCGCAGGCTAAGCGACTCGGGGCGCCAGCTCGCGATCGCCTGCCTGGCCTTCTTCGTCTCGGCTATCACCGTGCTCGGCATGTCAGACGCGTTCGAATTTAGCTGGCGCTATCAGCTCCCGGCGCTGGTCACGCTGCCGGTGGCTGGCGCACTCGGCGCCGCGGTGATCCTGGACGCGGTCCGGCGGCGGCGTCAGCCGCAGGCCGAGCAGCCGACGCCGGACCGAGCACCGGAGCTGGCCGCACCCGCGCAGTGACCCGCTTGACCCGCCTTTCCCGCGTGATCAGGGAGCACTGGCTGATCACGCTGGCAATCGCTGCCGGGCTGGTGCTCCGTGTGCTGGCGCTCGTCGCCTACCGGCCCGCGCTGATGTATATCGACACGGAAAAGTACCTGTACAACGGCTACCCAGGTGCCGATCCTGTCGGGTACAAGGCACCGCTTTGGCTGCTGCTCACCGTCGGCAACCTCTCGCTGGTCACGGCCGTGCAGCATTTGCTCGGGCTGGCCATGGGCCTGGTCATATACCTGGTGCTCGTGCGGCTTGGCTGCTGGCGCTGGCTGGCGGCGCTCGGCGCCATTCCCGTGCTGCTAGACGCCTACCAACTCCAGATCGAGCAGACGATCATGCCAGATGTCTGGTTCGAGGCCCTGATCGTCGGCGCCGCCGCGGTCTTGCTGCTCAGGCCGGCGAGCAAGCCGGCCTGGCGGTATCTGATCGCGGCCGGGCTGCTGCTCGGAGCCTCAGCGACCGTACGTCAGGTCGGCGAGATCCTGCTCATCCCCGCCCTGCTTTACGTGGTCATCGCCGCAGGCGGCTGGCGGGTCGTCGTGACCAGATCGGCAGTGCTGATCGCGGCCTTCGCCGTCCCTGTCGTCGGTTACCTGGCCGGCTCTTATTTCGTCTCCGGTCACTTCTGGCTAGACAGCGGATCGCTCAGCATCTCCACCTACGGCCGGATGGTGACCGCCGCCGACTGCCCCGCGCTCCGTATTCCCGCCTATGAACGCCCCCTGTGCGCCACGCCCCGTCAGCGGGCGTACGGCATCGACTGGCTCGACCACGACGCTCACTCGCCGATCAAGGCCTGGGTCGCGCCCAAGGGCCTGAACCGCTACGCGGTCATCGCCAGGTTCGATCACCAGGTCGCCGAGCAACAGCCCGGCCGTGTCGCCGCCGCGATTGTCGCAGACGGATTCAAGCTGTTCGCGATCAAGCGAACCTCGAGCCAGAGCGGCACGCCGATCTCCCGCTGGCAGTTCCAGGATTCCTACCCGGTTTATCCGAACTGGGTCACCGTTGACCGCAGCGGCGACATCGTCTTCGGCCTTCGCCTCACCCCGGCCGGCGGCCCGCTGGTCAGGCACGTGCTCGACCACGCCTACGGCGGTAAGGCCCAGGTCAGCAAGCCGGTCGCGGAGCTGCTCCGCGCTTACCAACTCGACGGCGGTTACACGCCAGGACCGGTGATGGCGCTGTTCGCGATCGCGGGTCTCGTCGGCTCCGTACTCGCGCTGTTCCGGCGCCTACCCGACAAGGCCAGGGCGCTCGCGCTCGGTTGCCTGCTGTTCTTCGGCTGCGGTGCTTTCTTGCTGGCGATGTCTGATGCCTTTCAGTTCTCCTGGCGCTATCAGCTCCCCGCCCTGGTCACGCTGCCACCCGCCGGGGTCGCCGGCATCGCGGCGATCGTCTTCGCGCTGGCCGGCCGCCGCCAGGTCGCGCCTGCGGCCAGCCACGATGGCCAACCGGAAGTCGCGGCCCCGGTCA
>Ga0335074_10005164_pt1 | contig 18055 bp, 20 predicted proteins | sample Lox_Sample_23_FD_206715 | JGI IMG/M metagenome (GOLD analysis project Ga0335074, IMG submission 206715) | Soil microbial communities from Loxahatchee National Wildlife Refuge, Florida, United States - Lox_Sample_2.3 | ecosystem: Environmental > Terrestrial > Soil > Wetlands | place: USA... | reverse complement strand
GGCATCCGACCCGCCGACCGACGCTGCGATCACCGCCCCCGCACGGCAGCCCACGCCACACATTACTGCCCCGTCCGCACCTGTCGGGCACGCAAGCCGGAGTTTGTCCACTCCGGGCCCCCGTCGTTATGAAACCATACCAGACTTTTCTGGCCGCCCGCAGGAGCGCGCGCCGACTCTGGCGCATGTCCGAGACAATGAACGGGGCCACCCCACGGGGGTCCCGCCGCCGTACCGGTAGCGGCAAGGCGCGGAAGCCTACACCGGAACCAACATCCGCCCCAGCGGACGACCGGCGAACAGATGCACGTGAAAGTGCGGCACCTCTTGTCCGCTATCCGCCCCAACATTCGCGAGCAACCGATACCCGGGCGCCTCCAGCCCTAGCTCCCGCGCCACCTTCCCCACCGCCCGCACGAACCCGGCGACCTCCTCGGCGCTCGCCTGCGCACTGAAATCAGCGAACGAGCAGTAGCGCCCCTTCGGCACCACCAGCACATGCACGGGCGCCAGCGGATTGATGTCGTGGAACGCCAATGCCCACTCGTCCTCGTAGACTCGCTTGCTGGGAATCTCGCCGCGCAGGATGCGGGCGAAGATATTGGCGTCGTCGTATGGCGGCAGTCCGCTTACGGCCATTGCGGCTCCCTCCGTCTCGCACGGATTATGGAATCTTGGTCGTCTCGAGGCCAGTGGCGATCGGCAGGTTGCGTGCGCGCGACGCCTTCTCGGAAATGCCGCTGACGCCTTCGCGCCGCTTGAGCTCACGCCAGACCTCCTCGGGGCGGACGCGGTTCGCTACCCAGAGCACAACCAAATGGTAGAGCACATCGGCGCTCTCGGTCACTACCGCATCATGGTTGCCGGCGGCGCCTTCGATCAGACACTCGATCGCCTCTTCGCCGAATTTCTGCGCCACCTTTTCCAGCCCGCGCGCCAGCAGCCGGGCCGAGTGGCTCACCGCCGGATCGGCCCTCCGGCGATCCATCACCACGTCGTACAGCCGGTCGAGCACCATGGCACCAGGGCTGAGCGCAAGCGGCGCAGGCGGGCGCGGAAGATCGACAGCTTCAGTCTCCATCCGCTGGTTCGGCTCGCTTTCGCGGCCGCCGTTTGGTCGTTTATTCTGCTTCTTTTTCGTCGACTTCGCCATTCGGCACCTATGCGGCGCGGCGCGGCAGCCGGACAGGCAATCCAGCGTCATCCAGCGCCGCCTTTACGTCAGCGATTGTAAATTCACCGAAATGAAACACGCTGGCGGCCAAAAGGCCTGTCGCACCAGCCCGTGCGCCTTGGACGAAATCCGCGAGCGTGCCCACCCCGCCGGAGGCGATGACCGGGACGCGCACAGCGGTGCACACCGTGCGGAGCAGCTCCAGGTCGAAGCCCAGGCCGGTGCCGTCGCGGTCCATGCTGGTCAGCAGGATCTCGCCGGCGCCCAGCTCGGCGACGCGGCGGCACCACGCTACCGCATCGAGCCCGGTGCCACGCCGGCCGCCATGGGTGAATACTTCCCAACCGTGCGCGGCGGACCGCTTGGCATCGACCGCCACCACCACGCACTGGCTACCGAACTTTCGCGCGGCTTCTCCAACCAGCTCGGGCCGGGCCACGGCAGCCGAATTCATGCTGCACTTGTCGGCGCCGGCCAGCAGCAGGCGGCGCATGTCGTCGATACTGCGCACGCCGCCGCCTACCGTCAGCGGCAAGAAGATACGCGCCGCGGTGCGCGCGACCACATCGAGGATCGTGTCGCGGTTCTCGTGGCTCGCGGTGATGTCGAGGAAGCAAAGTTCGTCGGCCCCGGCGGCGTCGTACACCGCGGCCTGCTCGACGGGATCGCCGGCATCGCGCAGGGAGACGAAGTTGACCCCCTTGACCACGCGGCCGTCCTTGACGTCGAGGCAGGGAATGACACGGAGTTTGAGCATCATGCGAATCCTAGAATGGACGTCCGTGACTGATGCAAGCAAGAAACGCCGAAAATTGAGACGCGCGCGCGTTGTAGTGCCGCTGAGGCACCCGAATAGCAGATGACGCCCCCAACTTGTCCAGATCAGGCTATGGCGCAGTCAATAACACTTTCAGTGCCGCCGCGGGATCGATGCTGCCATCATACAGTGCCCGACCGACAACGACCCCTTCGATATCGGTACCCTCCGCCTCGCGTCGCAACGTCGTCAGGTCGGAAAGACCTGCCACGCCGCCCGAAGCGATGACCGGTGTGGTGATCCGATTCGCCAAGGCCACCGTCTGCTCGACGTTGAGCCCGGTCATCGTTCCGTCGCGGCCGATATCCGTATAGATGATCGCGGCGACGCCGGCATCCTCGAACCGCCGCGCGAGATCGACCGCTGCGATCCCGGAGGTCTCCGCCCAGCCCTCGATGGCAACTTTGCCGTTGCGCGCATCGATGCCGACCGCGACGCGGCCGGGGAAGCTGCGGCAGGCGTCGCGGACCAATGCCGGTGTCTTCAGCGCCGCGCTGCCCAGAACCACCCGCTGCACGCCGGCGCCAAGCCAAGCGTCGATCCCCGCCATGTCGCGGATGCCGCCCCCGAGCTGCACGGGAATAGAAACGGCGGCAAGGATCGCGGCAACCGCCGCCCCGTTGACCGACCGGCCGGCAAAGGCGCCGTCCAGATCGACGACGTGCAGCCAGCGGAAGCCCACCGCCTGCCAGCGCCGCGCCCGTGCGGCCGGATCGGCGTCGTACACCGTCGCCTCGCCCATCTCGCCCCGTCGAAGCCGCACGCACTGCCCGGCCTTGAGGTCGATTGCCGGATAAAGCGTCAGCCCCACTCCGTCACGGCCGACCTCTCGAACGTCACCGCCGGTCTCCGGAACGTCATGGCCGGCCGAGCGAACGTTACGGCCGGCCTTGTGCCGGCCATCTCCTGCCCGCTGTGGCACCGTCACCCCGCTGTCTCCCGCCGGCGGCCCGGCCCCTTGAGCAGCTTGTAATAATAGAACCCATGGATCGTTTTGCCGCCCACCCGGGCATAGGCTGGGTGCACGCCCCAGCGCACGAAACCGAGCGATTCATAAAGCCGGATCGCCACTGTCTGAGTCTCGCGCACATCCAGGTTCAGCACGTGGTACCCGCTTGCCCGCGCTGCTTCCTCCACGCTGCGCGTCAGCAGCCGCGCCAGCCCATGGCCGCGCGCATAGGGCGCAATGAACGAATGCATCAGAGTGGCGGCGAAGGCTTGCGCCTCGTTGTTGCGCGGCGGACGGACGAGTTGGGCGGAGCCCACCACGCTGCCGTCCAGTCGCGCCAGGAAAAGCTGGCGCTCCGGCACCAGAAGCACGCCGCGGTAATAGCTTTCCAGCGAGCGCCGGCCCGGCGGGTGAACCCAGCCGAAGCCGCCGCCCTCGATGATCGCCGCATGCGTGGCCTCGCACAGCGCGTGCAGATCGTCGTCGGTAAACGCCTCAGCGCGCTCGACCGACATTGCCGGCTGCGAGGCCGGAACCCGCACGCGATCGTCCGATGATGACATCTACGGTGCCCAACCGAGGAAATTCATCAGGATGCGGATGCCGACATCCTGGCTCTTCTCGACATGGAACTGGGTGCCGGCACGGTTGGCGGCTGCAACCATCGCGACCACCGGGCCGCCATAGTCGGTGGTGGCGAGGACCTCGCCGGGCGCCGGTCCGCGCAGACCGTAGCTGTGCACGAAATAGGCGTGGTCGCCCGGCTCCAGCCCATCCAGCAAGGGATGCGACCCCGGCAAGAAGTCGAGCGCGTTCCAGCCCATCTGCGGCAACCGAAGCCCGGTCACCTGCATCTCGGCGACCTCGCCCCCGATCCAGCCGAAACCCGGGGTGACCTCGTATTCCAGCCCCCGCTCGGCCATGAGCTGCATGCCGACGCAGATGCCGAGGAACGGCGACCCGGTGTCGGTCGCGGTCTGGATCGCCTGGATCATACCCGACACCGCCGCGAGTCCGCGCGCGCAATCAGCGAAGGCCCCCTGGCCGGGCAGCACGATGCGGTCGGCATGGATGACCTTGTCCGGATCGGCGGTGACGTTGACTCGGGCATCGATCCCGGCGCGTTCGGCCGCCAACGCCAGTGCCCGAGCCGCCGAGGCGAGGTTGCCGCTGCCATAATCGACTACGACGACGTTCACCGCGCGCGCTCCGGCGGCAGAAAGCTTGCCGCCAGGTCCGGCCGACCAGCGAGCAGCCGCGCCAGCGCTGATTCGGTGTCGCGCGCCGCCAATACATGGGCGAGCGTGTAGCCGCGCCGCGCCAACGACCAGCGCACCAGGTCGCGCCCGGTCAGCCCGAGCAGCAACGCGAGTCCGATCTCCAGCAAGACGCGCGCGCCGGCCGCTGTCAGCGCCCCGATCAGCACAGCGGCGGCGAGCATCAGCAGGCCGGGGATCCAGGCGCGGTAGAACACCAGCCAGATCCAGCCAAACAGAAAGGCGCCCCAGGAGAATCCCTCTTTCACCAGCACCGGCGGCCGTCGCGCCCTTATGTGTGCCGTGTAGATCCTCATCAGAAGGTGCCAAATCCACCTCTCCCGCTTGCGGGAGAGTGCGCACGGATCACCGGCATTACAGTGCCCCCTTGGTCGAAGGGATCGCATCAGACGCGCGCGGATCGAGTTCCACCGCCGCTCGAAGCGCCCGCGCCAGAGCCTTGAAGCAGGCCTCCGCCATGTGGTGGGCGTTATGCCCGGCGCGGCGCGTCACGTGCAGCGTCAGCAGGGCGTTGTTGGCAAACGCGCGGAAGAATTCCTCGAACAGCTCAGTGTCCATTTCGCCGATGCGGGGCCGCTCGAATCCAACCTCCCAGGCGAGGAAGGGACGGCCGGACAGATCGACCACCGCTTCGGCCAGCGCCTCGTCCATCGGCACGACCGCATGCCCGAACCGGCGGATGCCGCGCTTCTCGCCCAGCGCCTGCGCAAAGGCACGGCCGAGGGTGATGCCGACATCCTCGGTCGTGTGGTGGCAGTCGATCTGCAAATCACCGGCGGCACGCACGGTCAGATCGAACAGGCCGTGCCGGGCCAGCGCGGTGAGCATGTGATCCAGGAAGCCGATGCCGGTGTCGATCTCCGCCTGACCCGACCCGTCCAGCGCCAGCGTCAGGCTGATCTCGGTCTCGGTCGTCGTGCGGCTGATCGTCGCGGTCCGGCCCATGCGGCGGAGCACTACTCCACGATCGAGTCGATCGCCAGCCCCACGTCAGGGCTGGCCCTGTGCCGGCCATCTCCGGCCCGTTACGGCACCCTCCGCAAGAACCTGCACGAGGCGGCGGCCACAAGGCGGTCCGCAAGTCGTTCGCGGGCCGGTCGGTCGAAGATTCGCTTCCGGTCGGGCCGGCTGCTGAATTTCGGCTAGTCGTGGGTGGACATCAAACGTGCGACGAAAAATCTCTATGCGGCATTGGAATATCTGTGTGACTCCGCCCGTGTCTGCATCGATCCGCGCTATATTTTCTTCTGCTCGTCCCGGTGCGCCGCAAGGGGTTGCGACGCAACTCGGCGCCGGGGCGCCCAATCACGCGAACGCGGGTTGACGGCGGCAACAGCTTGGATTCCGATCCCCTCCATTCATCCGGGGGGAAGCTCATGAACGTATTATCGCGTCGCAACATGCTGGCGACGGGCGCCGCCTTTGCACCCACGCTCGCGTTCGCACAAGGAGTCAAACCGCAGTTCGGCACGCCGCCCAGTGTCATCACCCAACCGCCGCGGCAGTGGGGACGCTTTGCCCCGCCGGAAATCTATCCCGATCCCGACATCGTGGTGGTCGACAACAGCTTCAAGCAATACCTGCTGGGCCTGGTGGCCATCCACCGACTGGACACCGGCTTCCAATGGGCGGAGGGCCCGGCCTGGTCGGCCGAAGGGCAATACGTCGTGTTCAGCGACGTGAAGGGCGACACACAGTATCGCTACGTTTGGGAAACCGGCCGCGTCTCGGCGTTCCGCAAGCCATCATACAACAGCAACGGCAATTCGTTCGACTTCCTGGGCCGGGAGCTCTCCTGCCAGGACTTCTTCCGCCGCGTGGTGCGTTGGGAGGTCGACGGATCTCTTTCGGTGCTGGCGGATTCATTCCAGGGCAAGCCGCTCAATTCGCCAAACGACATCGTGCCGCACCCGGATGGCAGCGTGTGGTTCACCGACCCGCCGTACGGCGACCAGCTCTCGGAAGGTCATCCGGATCTTCCCGGCGGCCCCGCCAACCCGACTGGACTATACGATCCGTTCGTGGGCAACGGCAGCGTCGGGCTTGTGTTGGGCGGTGGGCGCCGCGCGCTGCCGACCAACACATATCGCTGGGACCCGAGCGGCAGCCTGTCGGTGGTGGTGCCCGGCAGCCAAGTGGCGGACCCCAATGGGCTGTGCTTCTCGCCCGACTACAAGACCTTCTATCTGATCAGCACCGGGCTCGGGCCCGGTGACAACGGCCAAGGCGGCAAGGGCGTCATCTACGCCTTCGATGCGAAGGGGCCGCAACTTTCCAACATGCGTCTGTTCACCGACTGCATGGTGGACGGCGTGCATTGCGGCCCGGACGGGATGCGCGCCGACCGGGCGGGTAATCTCTGGGTCGGCTCCAGCGCGCCGCTCGGCTATTGCGGTGTTACCGTATGGAACCCGGCCGGCAAGCTGATCGGCCGCATCCGTCTGCCGGAGGTTTGCGCCAATCTTTGCTTCGCCGGACCGAAGCGCGACTACCTGTTCATGGCGGCGAGCCAGTCGGTCTATATGGTGCGAATGAACGTGCAGGGCGCCGCACCGGGTTGACACTTTCTGCCCGACGGCCTCGACGGGGCCGGCCGCGCTATCGTCGTGGCCGGCCTTGTGCCGGCCATCTCCTGCTCGTTTCGACACGCCGGCGCCGTAGGCAGAATGTCATTTGCGCGCGGTAAACGGCTGTCACGCTACGATCCGCTGCCCGATAAACCGTTTTGATGTCGCCCAAACATATTCACCATACACGAAAGGCTCAAAAGATCTGACGTTAGGGAGCCTCAGCGGTGCAATTCTCGCGTCCACGCGAGGCTCATAGAAAAAAGGGATCGAAAATCGGTCGCGACCAGGAGACAGCACCCGGTGCCTGGTTGCGTGGATTTGGCCGCCAGTCCAGCGCTCGAGCAGTTTTCCAAAATTGACCACCAGGGTGTCTTCGGCCGGCGGAACGTCAACCCACTTGCCGTTTGGCATGCACGTCTGGAGGCCGCCTACTCCATCTTGCGCGAGCAATGTCACGAACCCAAAATCCGCATGAGCGCCAAGCATCACGGCGCGTTGCCGCCCATCATGCATGACGTGGGTTTGGTCGTGTTGAAGAAGCGAACCACTGGCAGGTCGCGTGCGATAATGGGCGAGTCTCAGGGTGGAGATGCCGCCTCTGAAGCTGGGCGATAGAGTGTCATCCTTAAGGGCCAATCCACGTGCCAGACTGCGTACGATCGCGTCGCCGGCGCGTTCCATCCCGAGATAGTGGGCACGAATAGCCGCGCGCCATCCGGGCAGAATGGCTTCGGGAGGCAACGGCGTTTCCTGGCGGAGTGGATCATTCGAATGAATTGCGCTTGCGCCGTGGGCGACATCCGGTCCCGCGTTGTAGGTTGGATGACCTTCGTCGGTGACGATCCAACCGCGATGAAGGTTTACTCTTGCAGCGTCGGCTTGCTGCTGTAGCTCCCGCCAGTCGCGTGCGGCGTGGTCGGTGAACACCCGAAGCACTTTGTGTCGGATGGCCGGTCCGGTCGGAACGCTATCTGGAAGACCCGAGACAGTGGCGAAGCCTATTTGGGTCGCCGCCGCGATGAGCGAACGGTCCGTGGCGTCGCGCTCGGGTGAGGAGGGTCCAAACAACGTCGCAATGTCTATAAGGGGTGTCGCCGCCGCACTTGCCATATACCCTCTCGGATCACGGTGCCCTTGCTCGCTCGCACGGTTAACACAGTAATGATATAGATTTCACCTTCGAAGAGGGTGCGCTAACGACAGCGCCTCCATGAAGGGCGGCGCGAGCTTGTCATCAATCGGCGCAGTGCCGTGCCCAAACGATCAGCCGGATCACACCCTCGGTGCGGGGGTACCAAGCGCAGGCGGCACGAGCATCGCCCTCCGTGTTCCCCATGGTCCTCCGCGCTTCCTCCGTGCGAATCATAACCGCAATGGATCGCGGGGTCGCACGTCACAGGCCGACCCAGCAGCAACGCCGCGGCCCGTGGCCCCCTATCCACGCCCGGTGTGCCAACGATTTATCTTTGATTCGCACCGAGGAAGGGCGGAGGACCATGGAGAACACGGCGGCGCTGATAAGGGCCGGCATCGGTGCGATGCGGTCGGTGAGGTGATCGGGCAGGGCAGGTGCGTCGTAGCCGAGCGCCCTGATCTTGCGGGCCTTTTCGATCTAACCTTTCGGTTCGACAGGGGTTAGAGATCTGCATCGTCCATTGCAGACCGCCTTTCGTCAGCGCGGCAGCACCTCGTCCCGGGTTTCGCGTCCCATCGCCATCGCAATGATGCTAAGGACGGCGAAGCAGGTCATCAGCGCGGCAGCCTTGTTGAAATTACCGCCGAACGGCGCCACCAGCAGCCCGGCCACCAGCGGACCGAAGCTGGTGATAACCCGCCCGCAGCCGTTGCAGAAGGAAACCGCCGTCGCCCGCACATGGGTCGGGAACAGCTCCGGCAGATAGACGGCGTGACCCGAGAACACGCCGAACACGAAGAAGCCGAACGGCGGCAACAAATAAGGATAAGGTGCCCAGGTGCCGGCACCAAGATACAGTGCAAGGCCGAATGCCAACGTGCCCAGGCTATAGAACACGATGGTGAGCCGCCGTCCGATCGCATCAGCGAGGAAACCGAAGCAGGCATAACCGAAGACGCCGCCAATCCCCCACAGCGACATTCCCGTGCTGATGAAGGGAATCGTCGCGTTTCCACTGATTCCTTCTTTCTGCAGCATAATGCTCTGGATCGTCGGCAACCAGATCTGGCTGGTCCAGATCGCCAGCAGCGACCCCAGCGCGAACAGCAACCCCACCAAAGTATTATAGCGCAAGCGCGGACCGAACAGTTGCACCGGTACGAATCGTAAGAACTCGCGGTCGTCCTGGCTGCGCGATGCGGCGGTGGCCAGCGCCCGCCGCCGTTCCCGCACCGCGGCGAAATGCTCGGGCTCGACCATGCCGCGGCGAATCAGCAGCAGCAACAGCGCGGGCGCGATCCCGGCGAAGAACACCACGCGCCAGCCATAAGCACCCAGCAGATGATAAACCTGCGCCGCGACGAAATTGCCGAATGCTGCCCCTGTCATCATCAGGCCCAGCACCCGCGCCCGCGATGTATCGGCGAACGCCTCTGCCACCAGAGGGATGCCGACGACGAGTTCCGCGCCTGTCCCCAGCCCGCCCAGGAACCGACAAACGCCAAGCTGCAACGGCGTCTGTGCAAACCCTTGCAGCGCCGTGAACACGCTGTAGATGGCGATGCTGATCGCCAATGTGCGCACCCGGCCGATGTAGTCCCCGGTGACACCGAATACGAACCCGCCAACTGCCCAGCCGAGCAATCCTGCCGTGCTGAGCCATCCGCCGATACGACCGATCTCCGCGATCCCCGCCTGCCCACCAAGCAGGTCCGTCAGCGCGGGACGCAATACCAGAGCGAACAGGGTGAAGTTGATGATGTCCAGCATCCAGCCGAGCCAGCACACCAGGAACACCAGCCCCTGATATCGCGTGACGTTGCGCAGCCACCCCGGGCGGACCAGCGAATGCATTCCTTGCACGAATGCCTCCCTGTCAATTTATCGTTGGGACCCAAGCTTGCCCCAACTCGCATCGCACCGCCACGCTCCGCCATCGGCGTGGGGAGGACACGTTCCGACCCCTGACAACCGACCACTGTTCCGCTACGCTCCGCCGGCTTTGGAAAAGGGAGGGCACGACAACATGAGCGCAGAGCAGCGGCTGAAGGATCTCGGATTGGTGCTGCCGACTCCACCGCCGCCTGCCGGCACCTACGTGCCGTACCGGATTGCCAGCAACCTGCTGTTCCTCGCCGGGGTTGGGCCGCGCGGCGCGGATGGCTCCATGATCACCGGCAAGGTCGGCGCCGAGGTCACCGTCGCCCGCGCGGTTGAGGCCGCCCGACTGTGTGCCCTCAATCTGCTGACCAACATGCGGAGCGCCGCCGGATCGCTCGATCAGGTTGATACAGTGCTGAAAGTGCTCGGCATGGTGAACGCGGTGCCCGGCTTCGGCGACCACCCGAAGGTCATCGACGGCTGCACCGATCTGTTCGTGTCGGTGTTCGGCGAGAACGGACGCCCGGCGCGAGCCGCCGTCGGCATGGGCAGCCTGCCGTTCAACATCTCGGTCGAGATCGAGGCGATCGTGCTGTTGAGATGACGCAGAACATCTACGACGATCCCGGATTCTTCGAGAACTATAGCCAACTGCCCCGTTCGCGGGAGGGGCTGGACGGCGCCCCCGAATGGCCCGCTCTCCGGGCGCTGCTGCCTGACCTGCACGGGCGCACGGTGCTGGACCTTGGCTGCGGCTTCGGCTGGTTCTGCCGCTGGGCGCGCCAAAACGGCGCGGCACATGTTCGCGGCATCGATGTCTCCGAGCGCATGCTGGCGCGGGCCAGGGCCGCCACGGAGGATGCAGCCATTGTTTATGACCGCGCCGATCTGGAAGAACTTGCGCTCCCGCGGAGTGCGTTTGATCTCGTGTTCAGTTCGCTGACGCTCCACTACATCGTCAACTTGGCCCGCCTGCTGGCACAGGTGCACGATTCACTGCATCGTGGCGGGCGCCTGATCTTCTCGGTGGAGCATCCCGTCTTTACCGCGCCTTCCAAACAGGGTTGGCGGATCGATGCCGAGGGCCGCAAGACCTGGCCGATCGACAGCTATCTGGACGAAGGCCCACGTTCGACGGACTGGCTCGCCAAGGGGGTGATCAAGCAGCACCGGACCATCGCTACCTATATCAACACGCTGCTCGGCGTGGGGTTCTCGCTGTGTCATCTCGAGGAATGGGGACCCAGCGAGCAGCAGATTGCATCGCGCCCGGCGCTGGCTGACGAGCGCCAGCGCCCGCCGTTCCTGCTGGTTGCCGCCAGCACGTTACCAGGATGAAACGGATGCGCCACGCTCCGATACCGGTCCGATGAGCGGCCCTCCGCCGGCCATGGTCGTGCTGATCGTCATCGTCGTATTGGTGCTGCTGGTGCTGTTGCGCTCGGTACGCATCGCCAATGAGTGGCAGCGCGCCGTCGTGTTGCGGCTCGGCCGGTTCATCGGCGTCAGGGGTCCTGGCCTCTATCTGCTGGCCCCGATCCTCGACCGGGTCGCGCAAGTGATCGACATGCGCATCCAGACCACCACCATCACCGCCGAGCAGGCGCTGACCCACGACACCGTCGCGGTCGGGGTCGATGCGATCGTGTTCTGGCAGGTCGAGAACGCCGAGTTCGCCGCCATCCGCATCACCAACTACCGCGAGGCCATCGAGCGCGTGGCGCAGACCAGCCTGCGCGAGATGATCGGTGCCAGCGAGCTCAGCCGGCTGCTGTCGGACCGCCGCTCAGCCGACGAGCAGCTCCGCACGACCATCGCCGAGAAGACGGTGACCTGGGGCGTTGTCGTGCGCAGCGTCGAGATTCGCGACGTGGCGATCCCGCGCGAGCTGCAGGACGCAATGAGCAGGCAGGCCCAGGCGGAGCGGGAGAAATCGGCCCGCGTGACGCTGGCCTCGGCCGAGCAGGCGATCGCCCAGCAGATCCTCGAGGCGGCTGCGCTGTACGCGCGCGATCCCTATGCGCTGAAGCTGCGCCAGATGAACCTGCTGTATGAGATGAACAAGGAACGCGGCGTCACGGTGCTGATCCCGAGCGACCTTGCCAGCAGCCTGGGCGGCCTGCTCAACGTCGGCGAGGGTGCCGCCCGCTGAAGCACCTCACTCGGCCGGCACGCTCCGCGCCAATGTCGCACCTGCCAGCGAATTGATTGCGGCAACATCCGCCCGCTCCGCAATCGTGGGGGCGGCGGAGGCAGCGATGGGCTGCACCGTCGTCAACGCATCGCTGCCCGCGCCGCTCAGCGCCAGCGACAGCGCCAGATTGATGCGCGCCGCCCGCAACGTCGGTTCGGCCGACAGCGCTTCCCGGTACGCCGCCTGCGCCGCCGCGTGATGCCCCTGAAGATCGCGCGCAACGCCGAGATCATTCAGGATGTCCGCATTGCGCGGCGATCCTGCGAGCGCCGCCAGCAACGCGTGCTCGGCCTGCGCCGGATCCGTTTGCAACAGAATGCGTCCCAGCTCGAACTGTGCCGCCGGATCCGTCTCCGACGCCCCGCCCATCGACAGGTCCGGCGGCCTTCCGGTGCCGCACGCCGCCAGCAACAAGCAAACCAACACCGCCCACCGCATGACCCGCTCCCTAATGCCCAAATGCGTGCATGATCCGAATCACTGCCGGTCCGGCGACAACGATGAAGATGCACGGCAGGATGAACACCACCATCGGCAAGGTCAGCAGCACCGGCAGGCGGGCGGCGCGCTCCTCGAACCGGGTCAACATCTCCTGACGCATCTCCGCCGACAGCGTACGCAGCGCAGCCGAAAGCGGCGTGCCGTATTGCAGGCTTTGCGCCAGTGTCGCCGCCAGCCGCTTCAGGCTGTCGAGCCCAGTGCGCCGGCCGAGCCCCAGAAGCGCCTGCCGCGTATCCGCCGTGATCTGCAGCTCATGCGCGGCGAACGCGAACTCCCGCGCGATCTCGCGATGGCTCTCGCGCATCTCCTCCGCCACGCGTTCGATCGCTGCTTCGAGCCCAAGCCCAGCCTGCGCGCAGATCACCAGCAGATCGAGCGCATCCGGCAGGTGTCGCTCCAACCGCGCGAGGTAGCCCGAGCGGATTCGGCGCACGATCATATCAGGTGCAAGCAGCCCGCCCGCGGCCAACCCCGCCAGCACGACCAGCCGCGTCGCCGGCCGCGCGTCGCCGAGTGGCAGCACAAACGACCCCAACAGCGGCAGCCCGACAAAGGCGGCGATCTTTGCCCCGATGAAGAGCCAGAGCCCGTCGCTGCCGCGGAAGCCCGATGCCGCAAGCGTCTGTTGCAGCTCCGCCACCGTGCGCGCCGGCAGCACCCCGCTCTGGCCGATGGATCGCCCGAGCCCCGTCAGCGCCGCCATCGCCAGGCCGCGTGCACCAGCGCCGCGTCGCCCCGGCTCAGCCGCAGCCGTTCCGCTGGCATATGCAAGCCGCCGCCGCAGGCGTCGCTGCGACTCGGCCAGCCGCAGCAGGAACGCCGCGCCGACCAATATCACCAGCCATCCGGCGCCGGCGGCAAACAAGATCCGGCCGCTCAGCCCGATCATGCGAGCGTCCGCCGGATGATGGTGCGCATCGCGAACACGCCGATGCAAAGCGACGCTGCGCCAATCGCGAGAAGGGTGTGGCCGAACTTTTCCTCGAACAGCGAATCGATATACCCTGGATTGATCAGCCACAGCATGGTGCCGGTCACCACCGGCATCACCGCAAGTACCAAAGCGCTGCTGCGGGCCTCGGAAGACAGCGCCCGCCCGCGCGACTGCAGAGCGACCCGTCGGCGAATTACGTCGGCGAGGTTCTCCATCACTTCGGTCAGCCCGCCGCCGGTCTGCGACTGCACCGCCACCGCGGTCGCAAAGAAGCTGTACTCACCGAGCCCGGTGCGGCGAGCCAGAGCGCGAAGCCCGTCTTCCAGTGGCACGCCGATGATGATCTCGTTGCTCAAGGCGGCGAACTCGCCGGCGGTCGGTGGCTCCGCTTCCTGCGCGATCGCCCGTATCGCCTCCGGGATCGGAATCCCGACGCGCACCGCCCGCACGATCATCGCCAACGCGTCGGGTAGTTGCACCAGCAGTTGCTGCCGCCGCCGCCCGTCCGCCCAACCGAACCAGCCACGCGCCGCAACCACCCAAACCAGCGGCAGGGCAACCAGTCCCGCCTGGCCGATCAGGCCGCGGGCAACCTCGGCGCCCACCCACCCCAGCACGGACGCGCCCATCAGCACTGCCCACCAGGGCAACGGATACCGGCCCAGGTTTCCCGCGTCGAAGCCGAATAGCCAGCCGAGCCAGCCAAGGACCCCACGCTCCGCCGGCGTGGCGAGCCGCGAGATGGCGGCGGGCTGCAGTGGTCGCGTGCGCGCAAGCGGTTGCAGCACGCGCTCGATCCGCGACGCTTCGCGACGCCGCTGCTCGATCCCGCGCAGCAGGAACACGCCGCTCAGGCCCAGCCCGGCCAGCAACAGGCAGCCGACGGCGAGCAGCAGCAGGGCGGATGGCGGCGCGGTCATGGCTCGTCGGCGTGCAGCGCCGCCATCCACGCCCCATCCACGCGGAAATACGCCAGCCGGGAAATGAAGTTCGGCCGCGTGCTGCTGGCCCGGTAGTGCGCATTCAATCGCCCGTCTGGCCGCTCGCCCTCGACCTCCAGTCGGAACACGTCGTTCATGATCACCACGTCGCCTTCCATCCCGGCGACTTCGGTGACCTGAGTGAGGCGCCGGCCGCCATCGCGCTGGCGCTCCACCTGCACGATGAGATCGACGGCACTGACGATCTGCCGCCGGATGGCGCCGGCGGGCAGGCCCATATTGCCCATCTGCACCATGTTCTCGATGCGGGTGAGGGCATCGCGCGTCGTGTTGGCGTGGATCGTGGACATGCTGCCGTCGTGACCGGTGTTCATCGCCTGCAGCATGTCGAACGCCTCGCTGCCGCGCACCTCGCCGATGATGATGCGATCGGGGCGCATCCGCAGGGCGTTGCGCACCAGGTCGCGCTGCGTCACTTCGCCCTTGCCCTCCAGGCTCGGCGGGCGGGTCTCCAGCCGGACCACGTGCGGCTGTTGCAATTGCAACTCGGCGGCGTCTTCGACCGTGACGATCCGCTCGCCGGGATCGATCAGGCGCGACATCGCGTTCAGCAGCGTGGTCTTGCCCGAGCCGGTCCCGCCCGAGATGATGACGTTGAGCCGTGCACGCGCCGCGATTTGCAGGACCTCGGCGACCGGCGGGGTCATCGCGCCGAATTCGATCAGCCGGGCGAAGTCGATCGTCTTCTTGCCGAACTTGCGGATCGACAGGCATGGACCGTCGAGCGCCAGGGGTGGGAGCACGATATTGACGCGCGAGCCGTCCTTCAGGCGCGCATCGACCATCGGACTCGCTTCATCCACCCGCCGGCCGACCGCCGCGGCGATCCGCTGGCAGATGTTTGTCAGGTGCTGCGCATCGCGGAACCGCACCGACGACTGCACCACCTTGCCCGCGCGCTCCACGAACACGCGCACGGGTCCGTTCACCATGATGTCGGCGATGGTATCATCGGCAAGCAACGGCTCGAGCGGCCCGAGGCCCAGCATGTCGTGCAGCAGCTCGGTCGCCAGCATGCGCTGCTCGCGGTAATTGATCTGGATCCGCTGCTCGCTGGCGATCCCGGCGATCAGCCGCTCCACCTCGGCGCCCAGACGGTCGCCCGGAATCGAAGCGATGGCGGAAGGATCGAGACGCGCCATGCACTGCGTCCGTAGCTCCGCGATGGCCTCGGGGGGTGCCGGCGGATCGGCGGATGCGTCACTGCCCCCTCCCCCTGGCCCCCTCCCGCACGGGGAGGGGGAATCGAAGCCGTTCCGCCGCCCGAAGGTTGGCGTGCTTGTCGCCGCGCTCACGCCGCGCCGCCCATCAGCCGACGCCACAGGCTGGCCGGACGCGCCGCCTCGGCCGGGGCGGCGGCGCCGTCCAGCAGACGCACCGGGGCGGCCTGCCGCGCCAGTTCGGCGATCGCGGTGCGGAAACCGGCGTGGCGGCTCACCGCCGGTTCGCCGAGCACCGTCGCGTTGCTGATCTGGCGCGGCAGGTTGGGGATGGCGACATCGACCCGTTGGCCGAGCGCGTCTTCGATCTGGCGGCGCGACAACCCGGCGGCGCTGGCCGCGCGGTTCAGCACCACCGTGGCGCGCCGCGGCTGCCCTGCCGCCGCCGGTATCGCCAGCAGCCGCAGCACGTCGCGCACCGAGGCGAGCGTCGGTTCCATCACGAGCACGCGCTGGTCGGCAGCCCGGAACAGCTCCCGATACATCGCCGCGGCGCGGAACGGCACATCGGCGATGATGAAATTATAGCGCCGGCGCAGGGCGTGCAGCAGCAGCCCCGCCGCGCCGTCAGCCACGGTCGGCTCTTTGTCCAAGGGCTCGTGGCCGGCGAGGATGTGCAGCCGGTCGGCGGCCGGCACGGCCATCCGCTCGGCCAGCAGCGCGTCGATCCGCTCCGGCGTCTCCAGCGCGAGCCGCAGGCCGGGGCCAGGGCGAAGATCGAGCAGGAACGCCGAGATCCCCATGTGCAGGTCGGGGTCCAGCAGCACGGTATGGCGGCGCGCCAGCACGCCGAAATGCCACGCCAGATTGAGTGCGATCGTGCTCGCCCCGACCCCGCCGCGGGCGCCGGTGACCGCCGTCATCTGCCCGCCCAGCACGCCGCTCTCGTCGCGGGCGTTCCCCGAGATGATCGGCGCCAGATGCAGCGCCACCTTGTCGCGGGTCAGCGGCTTCGGCAGATACTCGCGCACGCCGAGGCCGCGCGTCAGCGCGCGATAGAAGTCGAGGTCGGCAAGCTCGCCGACGGCAAGTACGACAACGTCGGGCTCGACTACCTCGGCCAGGTGCCCGAGCGCCGTCAGCGGCTGTTCCTCGCCGCTGACATCGACGATCAGCACGCGCGGCGTGGGGCTTTTCTGCATGGCCGCGACCGCCGCGCGGATGCCGCCGCGACGGATGTCGAACGCTTCGGCGACCGCATCGGCCAGCCCATCGCGCAACGCGATCTCGCTCCCGCCGTCGGTGAGGAAGGCGATCAGGCCAGGCCGATCCGGGCGGCCGGCCGGCGCATGATCGAGCGTCAGGACCTGCGACATCAGTTGCTGCCGCCCGACGCCGGTACGGCCGGCGGCTGACTCGGGGCGCCCGCGGACGCGTCCCCTTCGATATCGCTGGCCGGCAGCGGCTTTGGATGATCGCTCCACAGCCGCTCTACTGCCGGCTCGGACTCCGCGCCGAGCGCGCCAGGATCGCCCCGCCCGCCCGCGAGGTCGGCGGGGTGCGCGGCCATGACCTGGATATTGGCCGCATTCACCCCCTGCGGCTGCCATCCGCTGTCGGGAGGAATCGTGTCGAGGCCCGGCAGGCCGCCGGAACAACCGCCCAGAACCAGCGCGAGGAATAACCACGGCCGGCGAAGGCCCCGTACCACGTCATGGCCGGCCTTGTGCCGGCCATCTCCCGGCCGCTTTGCCACGCCACTGGAAACATCCGGAGATGGCCGGCACAAGGCCGGCCATGACGGTGGGAGAGCCTGCCGGGATGGTGGGAGGGCCTGCCGGGACGGTGGGAGAGCCTGCCGGGACGGGGGATGGCGCCGCCGCATCATTGCACGATGAACCCCGCCCCGGACGGCAAGCCTGCCCGTTGCATGCTCGCCGGGAGCGGAACCAGCACGCTCGCCGGAGCGGTGGCAGCGGTCGCCGCCTCTCCCGGCACATGCAGTGCCGCCGGATCATCGACCGGCCGCGAGATCACCGGCGTGACCAGGATCACCAGCTCGGTCCGGGCAACCTGGTAACTGGTGGAACCAAACAGCGCGCCGACCGCCGGCAGGTTCCGCAGCGCCGGCAGGCCCGAATTCGTCCGCGTCGAGCTGTCCTGCAACAGCCCGGCGATGGCGAAGCTCTGCCCGCTTCCCAATTCGACCGTGGTCTCCGCCCGCCGCACCGTCAGCGCCGGGACCGAGATGCTGGAATTGCCCGCGGTGATCTGCACCGCGCCTTGCGTCGTGAGCTGGCTCACCTCCGGTGCAACCTTGAGATTGATCCGGCCGTCGTCGAGCACCGTCGGCACGAATGAGAGCTGGACGCCGTACTTCTTGAACTCGACCGTGATCTGCCCGTTCTGCTGGCCGACCGGGATCGGGAACTCGCCGCCGACCAGGAAACTGGCCGGCTCGC
>Ga0335074_10005163_pt1 | contig 18055 bp, 13 predicted proteins | sample Lox_Sample_23_FD_206715 | JGI IMG/M metagenome (GOLD analysis project Ga0335074, IMG submission 206715) | Soil microbial communities from Loxahatchee National Wildlife Refuge, Florida, United States - Lox_Sample_2.3 | ecosystem: Environmental > Terrestrial > Soil > Wetlands | place: USA... | reverse complement strand
TTCGCGCAGGTCCGCCGGCATCGCCTTCACCGGCGTCGGATGCTGGGTGAACAGGCTGAACGCCTTGATGTTGAAGGTGAACTCCGCCGGAGTCCTGTCCCGCCATGTCGCCGCGGTCTGCTCGGCGGGCAGCGCGTAGTACGTGGAGTCCACCTCGACCAGCGGGAACTGGCCGGCGTAGTAGCGCAGCCGCTTCTCCGGCGTGTTCGCGTCCTGCGGGTACCAGCCGGAGTCGATCAGCGTCTTGTCGGTCCACCCCGCCGTGCCCAGCCGGATATCTGCCATGACTAGCAGCCTACGCATCGGGTAGCGCTCCTCTCGTCGGTGACGAGGGAGGCAGCGATGAGGGCGAAGCTGGTGGCGGAGGGCACAACCGCCACGTACGTGGTGGTGCTCGACCAGGGCGAGGAGGCGGTCTCCGCGCTGACGGACTGGGCCGCGAGCGAGCGGGTCTCCGCGGCCCAGGTGACCGCGGTCGGGGCATTCGAGCAGGCGGTCGTCGGCTGGTTCGACCGCGCGGCGAAGGACTACCGGCGCATCACGGTTGGCCAGCAGTGCGAGGTGCTGTCACTGATCGGGGACATCGCGATCGGGCCCGGCGGCGATGGCGAGGCGGAACAGTCGCAGCCGCACCTGCACGCCGTGCTCGGCCTGTCCGACGGCACCACCCGCGGCGGGCACCTGCTGGAAGGCCATGTCTGGCCGACCCTGGAGGTCGTGGTGCGGGAGGCCCCCGCGCAGCTGCGCAAGACGCTGCGGCCCGACATCGGACTGGCGCTCATCGACCTGGGCTAGCCGGAATCGTCCTCGGCTGGCGGGTCGGGGCTGTCGTCTTCCTTCCCGACGGTGGGCAGCATGCCGGAGATCGCGGACCGCATCGCGCGCAGGCCGGCCCGAGGCTTCACCTTCAGCGACAGGTACGCGAGGGCACCGGTCGGGATGGGCAGCCAGAAGTTGACGAGCCGCCAGGCGATGACGCCCAGCGTGGCCACGCTGCGGGTGACGCCGAAGCCGACCAGCAGCAGCGGCGCAATCGAGTCGACGACCCCGAGACCGCCCGGCGTGATCGGGAGCGCGCCCGCCACGTTGGCGATCCCGTAGACGGCGAACAGCTCGACGGGGTTGACGAACTTGCCGAACGCGGCCACGAAGGCCCACAGCGAGGCCGCGTCGAGGAGCCAGTTGAGGGAGGCCCACAGCAGGGCCAGGGAAAGCACGCGCTTGTCGCGGGCCATCGTGGCGAACGTGCGGGCGGCGTCCAGGATGGCGTGCTCGACGCGCTCGCCGCTCAGCCCGGGGATCTTGTCGGCGACCACGCGCAGGACCCGGGAAGCCCGCCCGGCGCCCCTGGTGACGCCGAACACCAGGGCCGCGACGCCGAGCAGCACCACGGTCCCGATGATGGCGACCGTCCCGTATATGGGCTGGAACCCGGCCAGCGCGATGGAGATCACCAGGGACAGCCACAGCAGGACGTTCAGCACGACGGTCGAGCCGATGCCCTTGGCCGCCATCATCACCCCGGCGTCGTTGCCGGAGATGCCCTCGTCGGTGAACAGCTTGAACCCGAGCGCCGCCGTTCCCAGCGTGCCGGCCGGGATGACGTGCGCCACCGCGGCGGCGGACAGGTCGATCCTGAACAGCACGGACAAGCTGGGCTTGGGCCCTGGTGGCAGCAGCACCTTGGTCAGCACCGCGTAGCAGAACAGCGACAGGCCCTCGAGTATGAGCCCCGCGGCGAGCCAGGCCGCGTTTACCTGGCCGAGCAGGTACAGGTCCTTGCTGGCGCCCACCAGCTCAGGGACGACGAGGTACTCGACGATCAGCAGCAGCACGAAGAGGAGCACGCCGCGTCGCAGCGGCTTGACCAGGTGCGGCAGCCAGAGCCGCAGTCGCGACCAGCGGCGCGGCCCGCGCTCCTGCGGCTCCGCGCCCGGGTCGTCCTTAACGTCCGGGACAGTTCCGCCCTGGTCTGGCTGCATACCCTCTGCCTACCCCAATACAGCCGACTATGAATTTCCGGGCGAAGAGCCTTACAGGATGCGGATCGTGACGAGGCAGGCGTCGTCGCCGGTGTCGGAGACCGCGCTGGACAAGATGCGGTCGGCCAGGCTGGCCGCGTCGTCCGCGGGCGGGGCGGCGGCGGCCGCGAGCTCGCCGAGCGCGTCGCTGATCGAACCCTCGCGGCGCTCGATCAGGCCGTCCGTGAACAGCAGCAGCGTGTCACCGCTCTGCAGCTGGAGGCTGGCCTCGTCGTATTCGGCGGACGGGTCGAGGCCGAGCAGTACGCCGCCGGGCAATGGCAGTGTTTCCGCTGTTCCCCCGCGCGCCAGGACCGGCGGCAGGTGGCCGGCTCGCGCCCACAGCAGTACCCGGGTGTCCGGGTCGTACCGGCCGCAGACCACGGTTCCCGCGATGCCCTCGGTGAGGTGGCAGGCCGAGTAGTTGAGATGCCTGAGCAGCTCGCCGGGGCTGGCGCCGGTCGCCGCCAGCCCGCGCAGCGCGTTGCGCGCGGCAACCATGCCGGTCACCGCGTCGATGCCGTGACCGGTGATGTCGCCCACCACGAGCAGCAGGTCCTTGCCCGGCAGCAGCAGCGTGTCGTACCAGTCACCGGACACCAGCCGCCCCGCCTCGGCCGGGCGGTAGCGCACCGCGACGTCCACGCCCGAGGCCGCCGCGGGCGACACGTCCGGCGGCATGATCGCGCGCTGCAAGCGGATCGCGAGCAGGTGTTCCTCCGCGGCGCGCTGCTCGCTGTCGGCGAGCTGGTCGCGGGTCGCGGCCAGCGCCACCTGGGTCTGGTAGTGCGCCGATACGTCTTGGAAGGCGCCGCGCAGCGCCACCACGTCCTCGCCGGCGAGGACCGGCTCGGCGAACACGCGGATCTGCCTGACCGCCGTGTCGCCTGGCCGGACGATGCGGAACACCGCGACGCCGGGTTCCCTGGCCTGCAGCAGCGCCTGGCGGAACCGCCGGACGGCGGCCCGGTCCGCCGCGATGACGAAGCTGTGCAGGTCGGCGAGGGGAATCGGGGCGGCCTGCGCCGGGTCGAGCCCGAACAGGGCGAACGCGGCGTTGGTCCACCGGACGGTCCCTGTCGTGAGGTTCTCGTCCCAGCCGCCGATCTGGCCAAGCCGCTGTGCGTTGCCGAGCAGGTCCGCGAGCCGCTCAGCCTCGCCAAGCTTCCGCCAGGCGCAGATCACCCCGGCGAAGAACGGCGCGACCCGCAGGTCCGCGATCCCGACCGCGTCCTTGCCGCCCGTGAGCGGGGCGGTGCTGGCCCCGGGAACCTGCTCGGCGCGGCCGGTCGCCAGCACCCGGCTGGCGCGGGCGAACAGGCCGTCCGGCGCCCCCGACGAGGGGTATGCCTCCAGCAAGGTCAGGCCGGCCAGCTCGGCGGGCTGGCGGCCGGCCGGGTCGACGTAGCCGGGGCTCTTGTGCATCATGGCGAAATCGGTGAGCGCGCCGCTGTCGTCGCGCAGCGGCCGCAGGACCACTACCGAGTCGGCGATCTCGTCAAGCAGCGTGAACACCCCGGGAGAGGGAGCGGTCAGCCCGACCGGTTCGGTCGCCATGCGCACGCCGAGCACTTCCGCGAACCCGGCGACGACGGCGGTCAGACTCGCCTGCGCGGCCGCGTCGAAGTCGTCGCGCGGCGCCTGCCACCAGACCTCCGCGACGCCGAGCCTGGCGCCCGACCTGTGCCGCAGCGCCAGCACCGCGCGGGCCGCGGCGCGGCCCCACGGCGCGATGGCGGGCAGCTGGTCGGCCTCCGGCGGAGGTCCGGTCAGCTCCCACAGGTCTTTTCCGGTGAACGCCACCCACTGCTCCGCGCAGTCGAGCTGCGGCGGCAGCCGCCGCCACCGGCTCGACTCGGTGCCGCCAAGGCCGTCGGCGCCGAGCATCTCCAGGGCGCCGTCGGTGTCGAGCAGCCACACCGCGACGGCAACCGCGCCGAACCTGGGCCGCAGGTGCTCGACGAGCGCGCCGACGAGCTCGGCGCCGTCCCGCGCCCGTTCGGCCGCGATGACGGCCGCGGGGTCGTCGGCTAGCCGCGACTCGTGTTCCAGCCCCGCGAGTTCCTGGCCGGCCGGCGGTTCCAGCCTGAGCACGGCGGCCGCCATCTCATGCTCGGGCATCCCCGCGGCGGCGGCCATGTCGGTGAGCTGCCTGGCCGTCTCGGTGACGGACCAGCCGTGCCGTTCCATCAGCACGCCCCTGGCCATCGCGACGACGGCCGCCAGGTCCGCCTCGGCGCGCGCCAGCGCGAGCTCGCGCCGCTGGCGCTCGACGACCGCGGCTAGCCGCGGCACGTCGTCACCGTTGTTGCCGGCCAACAGCACCGCCTCCCCGCGACCGGGCCGCCGCGAATGCGGAAACCGTACCATCTTCGTCGGAAGCGAACGTCCGGCTGACCTGCACCCGCGGGAGAAAGCTGGGCAGCCGGGAGACAGCCGCGCCCGTTCGGAATACTTTTGAAAATGAGCGGCCAAAAGCATATCGCCATTCTGAACAGAACAGTCCGGCACGCCGCGGCTATCGTGTAACCGTTGCCGGCGCGGATTATCCGCGTTGGCGGAGGGTATTGGGAGCAGCCGATGACAGACGTTGATCACCAGCCACCGCGGCTCGACAGAGCGGCCCTCGAGCAGCTTCTCGCGGGCCTTACAGCGGTGCGCGGTGGCGACTTCAGCAGGCGGCTGGGACCGACCGGTGACCCGCTCGTCGATGAGATCGCTTCCGTTTTCAACGGCATGGCCGACCAGCTCGACCAGTTCACCGCCGAGGTGACCCGGGTGGCCCGCGAGGTGGGCACCGAGGGCAAGCTCGGCGGGCAGGCGCACGTGCCCGGCGTCTCCGGCACGTGGAAGGACCTCACCGACTCCGTGAACGCGATGGCGGGCAACCTCACCGCGCAGGTGCGGAACATCGCGCAGGTGGCCACCGCGGTGGCCAAGGGCGACCTGAGCCAGAAGATCGGCGTGGAGGCCCAGGGCGAGATCCTGGAGCTCAAGACCACGCTGAATACGATGGTCGACCAGCTGTCCGGGTTCGCCGATGAGGTGACGCGGGTGGCGCGCGAGGTGGGCACCCAGGGCAACCTCGGCGGCCAGGCGGTGGTCCGCGGCGTGTCGGGGACCTGGAAGGACCTGACCGACAACGTCAACTCGATGGCGACCAACCTGACCAGTCAGGTACGGAACATCGCGCAGGTCACCACGGCGGTGGCGCAGGGCGACCTGACCAAGAAGATCGACGTGGACGCGCGCGGGGAGATCCTCGAGCTCAAGACCACGATCAACACGATGGTCGACCAGCTGTCCGCGTTCGCGGCCGAGGTCACCCGGGTGGCGCGCGAGGTCGGCAGGGAGGGCAAGCTCGGCGGGCAGGCAGAGGTCGAGGGCGTGTCCGGCACCTGGAAGCGGCTGACGGAGAACGTCAACGAGCTGGCCGGGAACCTGACCAGGCAGGTCCGCGCGATCGGCGCGGTGACCAGCGCGGTCGCGGCCGGGGACCTGACCAGGACGATCTCGGTCGAGGCCGAGGGCGAGGTCGCCGAGCTCAAGGACAACATCAACGCGATGGTGCGGTCGCTGCGCGAAAGCGTGCAAGCCTCCCGCGACCAGGAATGGCTGAAGTCGAACCTGGCCAGCATCGGCTCGATGATGCAGGGGCACCGGGATCTCGAGGTGGTCGCCGAGCTGGTCATGGAGGAGCTGGCGCCGCTGCTCGGGGCGCAGCACGGGACGTTCTTCCTGAGCGAGGAGGAGGGCGGCGAGACCAGGCTGCGGCTGATCGCGGGCTACGGGCTGCGCGCCGACAAAGACGCTCCGATCCAGTACCGGATCGGGCAGTCGCTGATCGGCCAGGTGGCCAAGAGCAAGCGGGCGATCGTGGTCGACGAGATCCCGCCCGGCTACATCAGGATCAGCTCAGGGCTCGGCGAGGCGCCGCCGGCGAACCTCGCCGTCATGCCCATCAAGTTCGAAGACCACGTGATGGGCGTGGTGGAACTCGCATCGTTCAGCAAGTTCACGCCGATCCAGATCGACTTCCTCGAGCAGCTCACCGAGACGCTCGGGGTCAGCGTCAACGCGATCATCGCCAACGCGCGGACGGACACGCTGCTCGGGCAGTCGCAGCGGCTGACCGCGGAACTGCAGGCGCGGTCGTCTGAGCTGCAGTCGCGGTCGGAGGAACTGACGCTGTCCAACGCGGACCTGGAGGAGAAGGCCGCGCTGCTCGCCGCCCAGAAGCAGGACATCGAGGCGAAAAACGCGGAGATCTCCCGGGCGCGCGAGGAGATCGAAGAGCGCGCCAGGCAGCTCGGCCTGGCGTCGCAGTACAAGTCGCAGTTCCTGGCGAACATGTCGCACGAGCTGCGGACCCCGCTGAACAGCCTGCTCATCCTGGCGCGGCTGCTCGCGCAGAACCCGGGGCGTAACCTCACGGCCAAGCAGGTCGAGTACGCCAACGTCATCCACTCGGCAGGCTCTGACCTGCTACAGCTCATCAACGACATCCTCGACCTGTCCAAGGTGGAGGCGGGGCGGCTGGACGTGCATCCCGAGCGGTTCCTGCTCAGCGCGCTGGTGGAGGACTTGCGGGCGACGTTCGGCCCGCTGACCGCGGAGAAGGGGCTGGACTTCGCGATCACGATCGAGCCGTCGGCCCCGGCCGAGCTGGTGACCGACCGGCAGCGGCTGCGGCAGGTGCTCGGCAACCTGCTGTCGAACGCGGTCAAGTTCACCGAGAACGGGCAGGTGGCGCTGCGGGTGCGGGCCGTTTCCGCGGTGACGGCGGCCGCCGCCGAGCCGGGTTCCGTGCTGTCGTCCGTGGGCGGCGTGGACGGATACGGGGACGGGGATGGCGATGGCAGCCTGCTCGCGTTCTCCGTCACCGACACCGGAATCGGCATCGCGCCGGAGAACCTCGCCGTGATCTTCGGCGCCTTCCAGCAGGGTGACGGCACGCTCAACCGCCGGTACGGCGGCACCGGGCTCGGGCTGTCCATCGCCAGCGAGGTCACCGCGCTGCTCGGCGGCCGCATCACCGCCGAGAGCGACCTGGGCAGGGGCAGCACGTTCACCCTGTACGCGCCGGCGACGCTGCCGGACATCCCGGCGGCGGACGCGGCTGCCGATGAGTTCGGCCCGGCGGGCGGGGCGGGCGGGGCGGACGCGGGGCTCGAGGATGGCTCTGATGGCCTGGGTGGCCCGGACGGCCCGCACGCTACTGACCGCCCGGCCCCGTACGGGCTCGAGGGCCCCGTTCCCAGCGGGCTCGCGAGGCTGGCCGCGCTGGCCGAGCCTGGCGACGCGGCCGGGCTGGGCGACCTTGGCGATGACGACGCCGGCGGCGGGGGCTCGGCTGGACCGGGCGGGGCCGGCGGGCCCGGCGGGGCCGGCGGGCCTGCCGGAGCGCGGGCCGGGGGCGCGGCCGACTGGTACGAGGTGAACGACCTGGGCGCGCTGGACACCCTGGCCGTCGACCTCGCCGCGGCGGACGAGCTGGCCGGGGATGACGGTCTCGGCCCGCTGGACGGGAACGACGAGGCGCTCGCGGAGGGCCCGTCGGGGCACACGGTGACGACGGTCGCGCAGCGCGTCAAGACCGCCGGCGCTTATATAGCCGCGCTCGCCGCGGCCGCTGCCCCCGAAGGGCTCGGCGCCGCCGGGCCCGGGACGGCGGTCAGGAACGTGCTGGTGTTCGAGGGCAGCGGCAGTGGCCTGCTCACGCTGCTCGCGCACAGCGCGATCTCTGATCTCACCGATACCGACGGGACCATCGGCGTCAGCACGGCCACAAGCCCGGCGCAGGCCATCACCACGCTGATGGCCGAGCCGTTCCGGTGCGTGGTGGTCGACCTCGCCCAGTCCTCCGCCCTGCAGTTCCTCGAGCAAGTCAGGGAGCACCCGGAGCTACGGGAGATCCCCGTGCTCGCGCACAGCGCGGACCGCCCGGCCGACGGCGACGGCCAGGGGCGGCTGGCGGTGCTGCGCTCGAATCACGGCAGGCTCGAGCTGCTGCCGTCCCTTGACCACCTGCGCGAGCGTATCGGGCTGTACCTGTCCGCGACGCGGCCCGGCGAGGTGCCCCCGCTGGCCGACGACGCCCCGGCGGCGCGCAGCGCGCCAGGCACGGGACGCCGGGCGCTGCAGGGCAAGCGCGTACTGGTGGTCGACGACGACGCGCGCAACGTCTTCGCGCTGAGCAGCACGCTGGAACTGCACGGCATGCAGGTGGCGCACGCGTCCGACGGGCGGCAGGGCATCGAGGCCCTGCTCGCCGCTCCGGGCACCGACCTCATCCTGATGGACATCATGATGCCCGGCATGGACGGCTACGCCGCGATGACCGTGATCCGGCAGATGCCGCAGTTCGCGACGCTGCCGATCATCGCGGTCACCGCCCGTGCGATGCCAAGCGACCGGCAGAAGAGCCTGGCCGCCGGCGCCAGCGACTACGTCACCAAGCCGGTCGACACCGACGAGCTGCTCAACTGCATGGAGCGCTGGCTGGCCGGGTCCTGAGGACCCGGCCGCCTGCCCGGCGGCCACCGTTTCCTGTCGTCCGCCTGATCATTCTGCCTGGTGTATATTTAAATCGTGTCACGATATTTTTCTTGACAAAATAGTTCGTTACACGATATACTTTGCGATACCGCATCACGTTAGCGAGAATACCGAGGAGGAGACCATGCCTCTGGACGAGCGCAACGTGCCGCTGCCGCCCGATGATGACGGCAACGAGGATGTATTGACGTCCCAGTCGAGAAACCGCTACCCGCCGCCCCCCTACCAGGGCAGCGGCGACTCGCCGCTGCCCCCAGACCCGCCAGGGCGGGAAGACATCATGGCGACTGATCCGCGAGACAGCCGGGCGCCGCGGTAACGGACCGGTGACGAGCCGCTCGCGTCGCGCGGGCTACATCTCTCGTTCCGCGATATAGTGTCGCGTACCCGTCAGGAAGGGTGATGATGCCCCGGCCAACCCGACGCGACTTCGAGCGGCTACTTGAGTTCCGTGTGGCGCTGCGGCGCTTCCAGCGCTGGAGCGAAGACCAGGCTCAGGCAGAGGGCCTCACACACGTCCAGCATCAGCTGCTGGTGGCGGTGAAGGGACACCCCGGCGACCTCCCGCCCACCATCGGCGAGCTGGCCGGCTACCTGCTGCTGCGCCCGCACAGCACCGTCGAGCTCGTGGACCGCGCCGCGGCGGCGGGCCTGGTCGAGCGGACCAGGGACCCGCACGACGGCCGCGTGGTGCGGGTCCGGCTGACCGACGCGGGCGACCGGATCTTGCAGGAGCTGACCCCGGCCCACCTCGCCAGGCTGAACGAGCTCGCGGTCGTTCTTGACGACCTGGTGACTCAGTATGGCGGCCAGGTCGACACCCGGGTCTCCCGGATCTAGGACACTCGCGGCCCAGGACGGCGATAACCTGCCGGGCCTCGTGGGCTCTGGCGGCGTGCAGGGCGAAGCCAAGTCCCCAGCAGGAGAATTAGCAGGAGATGAGCCATGACGGCGCTCCCCACCGTGGCGAGCCTGCCGCCGGCGCGACCTGGCTTAGTGGTGTTATTCCGGGGCGATATGCCCCGGAATAACACACGCAGAGGCTGTATTGCGGCCGCGGCGGCCGCTTCTTGCTGTTATCAGCACTTGGTGCCCCGGGGCCCGTGAGCACCGGCCGGGACGCGGCGGCCCGGCCGCTTCTTGCTGTTATTAGATGCTCGCGGCGTAGCTGGCCGGGGAGCCAGGAAGGCGGGCGGCGCGGCCGGGTAATCACGGCACAGGCCCGCTGTAGCAACGGTGCGCGGTGTCCTCCTGAGCCGGTCGGGTGCCGTAGTGTTAACAGCCGGGCCCGCCGGCCCTGGACGAACCGCGGGCCCGTGACCCGAGACCGACGTGCGTGAATGGCGGGGAGATGCCGCAGGGCGGATGGCCTAAAGAGCAGCTGGCGGGCCTAGCCGCGCGGCGTGATGCGCTGCGCCAGGCCACGCGGGTGCCCGGCGGTGACCACGAGGCGCTGCTCGACGCCGCGCTGACGGAACTCGACGGCGCGATCGAGGCGCTGCTCGGCGGTTCCCCGACGGACGGCATACCCGGCGACGAGGCCGCCGACGGGCTGCCGGAGACCATCCGGGCAGAACGGCGGCTGCTGCACGCCGCGTTCCAGCAGGCACCGGTCGCATTGTTCCTGCTCGAGCGGGACGGAACCATCCGGCGGGCGAACTCGGGGGCTGCCACGCTGCTCGGCGTGCCGACCGGGTACGCGACCGGCAAGCCGCTGACGAACTTCGTGGACCTGGGGTCACGGGCGGCCGTGCAGACGCAGCTCGCCGCCGTCGCGCGGACCGGCGGGCCGCGGCGAGCCGACTGCCGCATGCTGGCGGCCGAGGGCCAGCTTGACATCACGCTGACCGCCACCGCGATCGACCTGCCTGGCGATCCGCCGGTGCTGGTGATCACCGCGGCACCCCAGCAGACCGCGCCGGCCCGCTCGCAGCGGCCCAGGGGGACGGGGAAAGAGGCCGGAAAAGAGGCGGCGAAAGCAGCCCCGGGCACCGATGCGTCGATCGCGTCGATGACCCAGCGGATGGACATGGTGACCACGGTCACCCGGCTGCTGCTCGACAACAGCACGTTCAGCGAAGCGGTGACCCTGCAGCGGTGCGCCAGGCTGCTCGCCGGGGAGATCGCGGACTGGGTGATCATCGACATGGAGCGCGCTGGCCAGCTACGCCGCCAGTTCGCGACCGGGGCGGCGCGGCAGCGGGAAGCCGACCAGCTCGCGCGCACCGCGCGCGGCGTCGACCCGGTGCCCGAGTCGGTACCCTGGCAGGTGCACGCGGCCGGCAAGTCCGTGCTGCTGGCGCACGTCGACGACCCCGGCGCGCTCGGCTCGGGTCCGGACGGAACGCCGCTGCTCATGATGCTCGGCGCGGCCTCGCTGATCTGCGTCCCGATCTCCGACGGGACGGACGGCTACGGCACCTTGACCCTGGCGCGGCAGGCGGGCTCACCCCGCTTCTCCGTCGCCGACCTGGGCCTCGCCGAGGAACTCGGCCAGCACCTTGCCGTCGCGATCCGGGTTGACCGGATGTTCCGGCGCCGCTCGGAGGTGGCCGAGACGCTGCAGGCCAGCCTGCTGCCCGCCCGGCTGCCCGCCAACGTGCCTGGCCTGGAGTTCGCGTCGGCCTACATCGGCGCCACGCAGTCGCAGGAGGTCAGCGGGGACTTCTACGACGTGTTCAAGTCGCCGGACGGCTGGGCCATCGCGATCGGCGACGTCTGCGGCAAGGGCCAGGACGCCGCCGCGATGACGGCCGCCGCCCGGCACGCGATCCGCGCGCTCGCGCACGTGAAGTCCTCCCCCGCCGACGTGCTCGCGGCGGCGAACGACGTGCTGCTCGCCGGGGACTTTGACGAGCGGTTCGTCACGGTCAAGCTCGCCTTCCTGCAGCAGTCGGGCCGCGGCGTGCAGGTGCGGCTGGGCGGCGCGGGCCATCCGGGCCCTGCCGTGGTGCGGGCCGACGGCCGGGTGGAGATCATGGACGGCGGCGGCCTTCCGCTCGGGCTGTTCGATGACGCCCAGCCGAACCACGCCGACCTGGAGCTGTCAGCGGGCGACCTGCTCTTCTTCTACACCGACGGGGTAACAGAGGCGCGCAACGCGGCGCAGCAGTTCTTCGAGGATCATCTCTCCGATTCGCTCGCCGCCGACGTGACCCGGACGGCGGCGCAGACCGTGCGCGCCGTTCAGGAACTCGTCACCAGGTTCTCGCGCGGCGAGCTCAGGGACGACGTCACGATCGTCGCGGTGAAGGTGGGGGGTGCCGGCTAGCCGGCACCCCCCACCTTCACCGCGGTCACTCCGGGTTCTCGTACAGGTCCTCGATGATCTCGGTCTGGGGCGCGGTCCGCGGGGTGGCCGTGGTCGGCTGGGTGGCCGCCGGGGCCTGGTTCTCCGCGTCCTCGATCGGGTCGTCCAGCTCTTGCTGGCGCTCGGTCATCAGGGTCGGACGGGCCGGCAGGCCGGCCTCGATCCGCGCCGTCCCCGGGTTACGAGCCACGTACGGCGGCACCGGAATCTCCTCGACCGGCCCGGCGTCGCTCGGGTAGCTGCGGGTGCGCCGCACGACCACTCGCCGGCCAAGCCAGGCGCGGTTGCGCCTGGGGAGGAAGAGCCCGACCAGGCCGACGAGCATGATGACCCAGCCAGCCGTGTGGATGTTGAAGACCGAGGTGTTACCCGTCACCGCGAACGCCAGGATGGCTCCGAGGCAGATGAACCCCAGGGCGATTCCCGTTCTCATGGTCGCTCCTTTCCTGGCGGTTCTCGGGCCGCCGGCCTAGTCCCCGGATGGCGGAACGCTTGTCAGGCCACGCCGGCCGGGACGTCGCTGACCTCGACGGTGACCCGGCTGTCCGCCGGATCGAGCAGGCGGCTCCGCAGATGGCCGAGCGCCCGCGCGAGGAGCCTGGACACGTGCATCTGGGATATACCCAGCCGCATCCCGATCTCCGCCTGGGTGAGGTTGCCGTAGAAGCGCATGACGAGGATGCGCTGCTCGCGCTCGGGGAGCTCGTCCCAGTGCGTGGCGACGGCCTCCATGTCGATCGTGTGCTCCATCTCGAGGTCTTCCTCGCCGAGCACGTCGCCGAGCTGCGCCGGGTCGTCCCTGTCGGACAGCGGGGCGTCCAGCGAGTAGGTGCTGAACGCCATGTCCGCCTGCCTGGCTTCGAGCAGGTCCTCGGCGCTGACGCCAAGGCGTTCCGCGAGCTCCTGCTCGGTGGGCGTGCGGCCAAGGTTGTGGGTCAGCTCCTCGGTCGCCTTGCGCAGTTCGAGCAGCAGCTCCTGCGCGGACCGCCGGACGTGGATCTGCCACCGCTTGTCGCGGAAGTGGCGCTTGATCTCGCCGCTGACGCACGGCGCCGCGTACGCGGACAGGCTGTGACCGAGTTCCGGGTCGTAGTTGTTGATGGCCTTCATCAGGCCGACGTAGCCGACCTGCATCAGGTCCTCGGTGGGTTCGGGGCTGCCGCGATACTGCCGGACGCAGGCCCGGACCAGCTTCTCGTGCCGCTGTACCAGGATCTCGCAGATTGTGGCGCGCAGGTCGCTGTCGCGCGGCTCCGCACGGAAGCAGCCGAGCAGTTCGTCGTCGGACAACCGGGTCAGGTCCGCACGCGAACCGGTGGGGCAGGTCGTTGCCTTCGTCATGGCGATCTCCGCGGGGTAAGGAATGCCGGACGAAGCGAGTGTGCCCGTGGGAGGACGTCTAAACGTGATCGACTATGACCTGCGTCACACTCCTAGGTCGCGGGCTCGACGGCCGCGGCCGGCGCGCGCAGCAGCGCGGCCACCCAGCCGGTTTCCACCGCGTCTGGGTCGGGGAAGTGCAGCTCCGCACCGGTCCCCGCGGCCGCGCGCGCCACCGCCTCGCTGGCCAGGTCCGTGACCGGTTCGGTGACGCCGCGCCCGGCCAGCTGGTCCCGCTCAGCGGCGGCGTCAGCCATGCCCGGGCCGATCCACGCCGTCGCCTGCCACGCTGGGTCGGCGGCGATGAGGACGTCGGACACCAGGCCGTCGCGGAGCGCGGTCAGCGTGCCGTCCAGCCCCTGCACCGCGCGTCGCTCGCCCGGCGGCCTGTCCAGCTGGGCGCGGAGCTCGTCGAGCCGGGCACGGGCGTCGAGCGCCGCGCGCCATGACTCCTCGGCCCAGGCCGCCTCGTCGAAGGCGGGAGCGGTCAGCTCGACCTCGCGGTCGACGATCACCAGGTTGCCGCGCAGCGCCTTGGGCAGCTCGCCGGCCAGGATCTCGCGTTCCCTGATATCACCGCCGAGGACCACGAAGACGGCCTTGACCCGGTCCGCCGCCGCCGTGACGGCGCCGGCGATCTGCTTGGCGGTCTCTGTCCAGGTCTCTTCCGCCGAGCGCTGGAACCGCGGCTCCGACCAGCCGCCGCCGGCGGCCTTGTGCACCGGCCAGCTCTCGCCGGTGACCTCCGTCAGGCCGAGCATCGCCGTCTCCAGGTCGCCTTGCGTTTCCGGCCAGGCGCCCGGTACGGCCAGCACCTGGCCGCCCTCGCGGTTGGCCGAAACGCGTACGTGCGGCAGCCGCGGCGGCCGTTGAGCCAGCCACGGCACCACGTGGGGCAGCGGCGTGTAACTGCTGCTCTCACCCAGCGACGGCGCCTGGAGCATGATGCCGTGCAGCCGGACCGCGCCGCCGGCGGCGAACAAGGCGTGGCTCCGCGCGGGCACGTGGTCCAGGTTGGCCGCCAGGACGGCGTCGAGCGTCGCCTGGTCGGCGCCGGCGGCGGCCAGCGCCTCGCGCGCTGCCCGCAGGCGGAGCGCCACCTCGTTGGTGGCGTTCTCCTTCGGTGTGGTGTCCAGGTAGACAGAAACGTAACCGCTGGCCGGCCAGTCCCGCGGGTTCTCGTACAGCGGGCGGAGGAAACCGAGGTCCACGCCGTCGCCCCTCTCTGTGTGACGAACATCCGTTAGATCCGTTACCAGAAGCCACAGACGCAAAACGCGCGAGGTTTTAGAGCGAATTGGTGGGTTAGCCGCGGGACCGAAGGGAAGCGGATGGCGAGACCGGCTTCGCGGAAGGACTCAGATGACCACCTATGCGACCGACTGGCGCGCGGCGGGCGCGTGCCGTTCCGCCGACCCCGAGTTGTTCTTCCCGATTGCCACAAGCGTCGCAGTGACCGCCACCCAGGTCATGAAGGCGCAACGGATCTGCGCAGGCTGCGGGGTCCGGCAGCAGTGCCTGGACTTCGCGATGCAGAACGGTGAGGTGCACGGTGTCTGGGGCGGCACCACGCCGGAAGAGCGGGTCCGGGCCCGGCGCGCGCTGATGCGCCGCGCGCGGCGCGCCCACCGGTCCTTGCAGGAAGCCCAGGCGTCCTGACGTGTCGTGACGGGCGGCTCGGCGCTCAGCCGACGGGACCGACGCGGCCGCCAGCGGCGTGGCTCTCGATGATCCGCGCGGCGACCTCGGTGACCTTCAGGTGCCGCCGCTGCGACTCGCGGCGCAGGAACTTGAGCGCCTGGTCGGCGTCGCAGCCGAGCGCGTGCATCAGAATCCCCTTGGCCTGGTCGGTAACCGCGCGGGCGGCCACGGAGTCCTTCAGCTGCGTCGCGGTCCGCTGCGCCTCGCCGTAGGCGAGGGTGTTGGCGAACACCGTGCTGCCGAAGCCGGCGACCATCTCCGCCATCGGCACCCCGTCGGCGTCCAGGACGCCCGGCCGCACCGCGAACAACGCCAGCACCAGCGTCATCGGCGGGAACTGCCGCACCAGGTGCACCGAGCTGCGCAGGCCGCGGCGCAGCGCCTCGGTGGCCCACTCCGGCCAGCGGTCTTCGAACACCGCGTCCGGGCAGCTCACCGATTTGCGTTCGGCCACGGCGACGGCAAGGGGCCCGGCACCCGTCTTGATCTCCAGGTCGACGAGTTCGGCCGGGTCGGGGTGGGTGGCCGCCATCACGGCCAGCTCGCCGTCCCGCCACAGCGTGGCGTGGGCCGCCGCACAGCCGGGCACCTGGCGGACCGCCATCTCGGCCAGCTTGTTCAGCGACTTGGCTTCGCCGTTGGAGAGGCTGACAAGCTCGGTCGCCTCATGACCGAGATCTTCGACCGTCACACCGCCCCGCCCTCCGTCGCTCAGCCGCTTCCCGGGCTTGGCTACTTCTTAGCAGGATACGCGGGACAGGTCGACCCGGGTCCCCTGGCGAACCCGCCGACAGGCTCGCCGGGCACGGAGGCCGGGGTCGGCTGGCCAGCGTTGGACGGGGCGGCGGAGGCGGAGGCCTGCGCCCCCGAGGAAGCGAGCATCAGGCACGTCCGCCCCACCGGCCGCAGCATCGAGCTGAGCAGCAGCGTGCTGACGATGACGGCGGCGATTGCCACGATAGCGATGACGCGGCCCCGCCAGGCGACCCGTTTCCTGGCCGGCCCGTTCCTGGCCCGCTGGCCCCTGGCGACGAGAAGTGTCAGCGGCCAGCCGAACGGTGGCAGCCGCCACCGGAAGCGCGGCAGCGGTTCGGCGCCGGACGGCGGCTCGCCCTTGTTGAGCGCGTTGAACATCGCGAACTTCGCGGCCAGCGTGGCGTCTTTCTCCAGGCTCTTCCTTATCCCCGCGAGATGGCGTCGGCGCCGCCATCGTCCGCGCGGGCCGCGCCGTGGCCGGCTGCCACGGGCTGGCAAGGCCATGTCGGCTCCTCCTCTCTAGGTCCGGACCGGGTTACTCGGGCCGCAGCAGCTTCGCCGGGGTGATGGGCAGGTCGCGCACCCGGCGGCCCGTCGCGTGGTAGACGGCGTTGCCGATCGCGGCGGCGGTCCCGGTGATGCCGATCTCGCCGATGCCCTTGCCGCCGCCCGGCCATAGGTGCGCGTCCTGCTCGTCGATCCAGAACGCGTCGAGGTCCTGTACGTCCGCGCAAGTCGCGATGTGGTACTGGGCCAGGTCAAGGCCCACGAAGCAGCCGGCCGAGGCGTCCACTGCGGTCTCCTCCATCAGCGCCATCCCGAGGCCCATGGTCATGCCGCCGATGAACTGCGACCTGGCAAGCGATGCGTCGATGATGCGCCCGGCGGCGAACACCCCGAGCAGCCGCGGCACCCGGACCTCGCCGGTCTGCGGGTCCACGAGCACCTCCGCGAACTGCGCCCCGAACGAATGCCGCGCGAACCCCGAGTCCGCCGCCACGTCCGCGGCGGTGTCGGCGCGCCCGTGTGAGCCGTCCTTCAGCAGCGCCTCGCAGGCGGCGGCCACCGCGGATCCCCACGAGGCGGTCCCCATCGACCCGCCGGCGAGCGGCGCGGCCGGCAGCGCGCTGTCACCGAGCTCCACCCGCACCCGGGCGGGCGCCACGTCCAGCACGGATGCCGCGATCTTGCCGAGCGCGGTCCGCGCGCCGGTGCCAATATCGGCGGCGGCGATGCGCACCACGTACCCGCCGTCGAGCGCGTCGGCGGTCGCCGTCGAGGGCCGGCGCCGCGCCGGGTAGGTCGACGCGGCGACCCCGGTGCCCGCGAGCCAGCGGCCGCGGCGGCGGACGCCGGGCCGGGGATCCCGGCCCGCCCAGCCGAACCGGCCGGCGCCCTCGCGCAGGCACGCGACGAGGTTCCGCGAGCTGAACGGCAGGCCGCTGTCCGGCTCGGCGGCCGGGTCGTTCCTGATCCGCAGCTCCACCGGGTCCATGCCGAGGGCGACGGCGAGCTCGTCCATCGCGGACTCGAGCGCGTACATGCCCGGAGTCTCCCCCGGCGCGCGCATCCACGACGGGGCGGGCACGTTCAGCCGCACCAGCCGGTGCGTGGTGCGCATCGCCGGAGTGCCGTACATGACGCGGGTGCAGGCGGCGGTCTGCTCGGCGAACTCGGTGCGCACCGCGGTGTGCTCGATGACGTCGTGCGCGACGGCGGTCAGCCTGCCGTCCGCGGTGGCGCCTAGCTCAAGCCGCTGGATCGTCGGCGTCCGGTGCCCGGTCAGCGTGAACATCTGCTGCCTGGTCAGCGCCACCTTGACCGGCCGGCCCGCCTCCCGGGCGGCGAGCGCCGCCATGATGGCGTGCGGGCGGGTGGTGCCCTTCGACCCGAACCCGCCGCCCACGTGCGGCGAGATGACCCGGACCTGCTCCGGCGGCAGGCCGAGCGTGGCCGCGATCGTGTCCCGGTCCGCGGACGGCCCCTGGGTGGAGTCCCAAATGGTCAGGGCGCCGGCGTCGTCCCACGCCGCGATCGCGGCGTGCGGCTCCATCGGGTTGTTGTGCTGCACGGGCGTCGTGTACGTGACGTCCACCCGCGCCGCCGCGGCCGCCAGCGCGGCGGCCACGTCACCGTAGCCGGTGTCGGCGGGCAGCGCCGGGTTGATCTTCTCCGGCCGGTACAGCCGCGGGTGGTCCGCGCGCAGTACCGCGTCGTGCGGCTCCGGCTCGTAGCCGACCCGGACGGCGGCCGCGGCCGCACGCGCGTTCTCGAGTGTGTCCGCCACGACCACGCCGAGGAGCTGCCCGCGGTAGGTGATGTGGTCGCT